>Ga0105047_10001130_pt1 | contig 47153 bp, 47 predicted proteins | sample MAT04_FD_78384 | JGI IMG/M metagenome (GOLD analysis project Ga0105047, IMG submission 78384) | Freshwater microbial communities from Lake Fryxell liftoff mats and glacier meltwater in Antarctica - MAT-04 (megahit assembly) | ecosystem: Environmental > Aquatic > Freshwater > Ice > Liftoff...
CCGGTCTTGAGCTTTCAGGTGATAGTTCTGCATGGGCGAGTAGGCTTCAGCGAGGTTTCCGGATGCAATTCTCTTTTGACATGGGGCGAAAAGCGCCGCGATATTTGCCTTGGGGTCGTTGAATTTCCTATCCGTTATCCGGTATCCGTAGAAGAGCCTGTCAGCTTGCCCGTGTCATCAGGCAGCAAAAGATTGAAACCAGCCAGATAGATTGTCTTTGTCATAAGGCTGTTTTGTTCACCTTGCCGCCACTCACGACATCTGGGCGAAGGACTCTTGGGCGGCCTGAGCCGCCGGTCAAAGCGCCGGCAAGTCAGAATCGGGATCGAACACCGCATCGATATCACGCGCGGAATGGATTACGCGAACTACGTCGATGCCATCGGATAGCGGTTCGTAGAAGATTACATAGCGTCCGAAAGGATGACTGCGCAGACCGGGCGAAAGCTCATTGCGGGATCGTCCCATCAGTGGCTGGGTCACCAGCAGACGCAGCTTACCGTCGAGGCGATCAACCCAGGCATCCGCTTGAGTGATGCTGTCCTCCGCGATGAAGTCCCAGATGTCGGCAATATCTGCGCCGGCAAGCGGTCGCCGAACAATCCGCCCCATGCTATGACTTGCTGGGGCCTGAGTTGCTTTGGCGCCTCGCGCGCCCATGCTGCTTGACTTGATCAGGATTCCAGTCTCCTGCCGGGCCGCTGTCTAGGCCGGCGCGGATGTCTTGACGCAACTGCTCCAGCTTTGCGGCGCGCAAATTGTCCTGCTCATCCATGAGGCGCAGTGCCTCGCGCACCACCTCGCTGGCTGAAGTGTAAAGCCCCGAGTCAACCTTTTGCCGCACCATACCCTCGAGATGCGGGGTGAGATTGATGTTCATACCCATGTCAAACCCCTTACTTTTCGAGCGACAACCGCTCACGCAGATTGTATCCATTATTGTCAAGGATAGACATAAATTGAGCTCATGAAGGGCAGCCCGACGGTCCTCGTGGATGAATGGCCGGTTAGTTGAACGAAAACTAGCGTGAAATTCCGGATTTCAGGGGGCCACGGTTTTTGGAAAAAGGGAGTTTTCGGTCAGGCACTACTTCACTGGCCGCCGCTTCCTGGCCGGCTAGAGCCACCGAGCTATGGTTCCAGAAAGCTGACGTTGGCAACTTCTCGGGGTTTCCCGCTGACCGACTCTTATAGCCGAGCAGCACTCATTCCAAGTTCAACCCTTAACGTCTGCTGACTGATCAGACTTCGGTCATCGGTATGAAATTACTGATCAAGTCCAATGATTACAAATGGTCGGGTGTGATGAGATTAAGTGGCGAATAGAATGGAAATTTCGCACTGACGAGTCGTTCAAGGTTTCGCTAACTCGACTTGATCTACTTCAAGATTGGCGCCAGCTCGCGCCAGACATTGTTCAGCAAGGCAGGTTGCGCTTGCACGGTGGGGTGCAGGCCATCGGCCTGGAACAGATCGGCCTGGGTGGCGATGCCGTCGAGCAGGAAGGGCACCAGGCGGACTTTTGTCTTGTTTGCGACGTCGCGAAACAAATTCTGGAACTTGCTGGTGTAGGCGGCGCCATAGTTGGGCGGTAGTTGCATGCCGACCAGCAAGACTTTGCTCCCCTGTTTTTGCGCCAGCGTGATCATGTTTTCCAGATTGCGCGCGGTTTGCAACAGCGGCAGGCCACGCAGGCCGTCATTGGCGCCGAGGGCAAGGATGGTCAGTTGCGGTTTGTGGGTTTGCAGTAGTGTGGGCAGTCGGGTAAGGCCGCCGGCGGTGGTTTCGCCGGAGACGCTGGCGTTGACCACCTGATAGGCGGGGTTAGCGGTTTGCAGGCGTTTAGCCAGCAGCGCGGCCCAGCCGGACTCGCGCGGGATGCCGTAAGCGGCGGATAAACTGTCGCCAAAGACCAGAATGGTGGGGGCGGCTTGCGCTGCGACTAACCAACCGAACAACAACAGAAAACTGAAAAACTTCATGCAAATCGACATTGAAAACCTCGGCAAATCGGTACAGGTTGGGGAAGAACGGCTCGACATCCTCGCCGATGTTTCTTTCTCTGTGAATAAAGGCGAGACCGTCGCCATTGTCGGCAGTTCCGGTTCCGGCAAATCGACGCTGCTGGGTTTGATCGCTGGACTCGATTTGCCGAGCAGCGGCCAAGTTCGGCTGGATGGCGTCGCGCTGTCTGATCTGGATGAGGATGGCAGGGCCGCCTTGCGTGGTCGCAATATGGGATTCGTGTTCCAGTCGTTCCAGTTGCTGCCCGGCCTGACCGCGCTGGAAAACGTCATGCTGCCGCTGGAACTGGCTGGTCGCAAGGATGCCGCCGAGGTGGCCGGTGAACATCTGAAGCGGGTTGGCTTGTCCGCCCGTGCCCGGCATCGGCCGACGCAGCTTTCCGGCGGCGAACAGCAACGGGTCGCGCTGGCGCGTGCCTTCGCGGTGTCGCCGCGCATCCTGTTGGCGGATGAGCCGACCGGCAATCTCGACGCTCATACCGGCGCGCAGGTCATTGAATTGATGTTCGAGATGAACCGCGCGCAGGATGCCAGCCTGATTATCGTCACCCACGATGCCGCGCTGGCTAGCCGCTGCGGTCGCCAGTTGCGGCTGGATGGCGGGAGGCTTGTCAGCCCCGTGGTCAGCTCCGTGATCAGCCCCGTGGTGGCGCAATGATCGCGCTTGCACTCAGGTTGCTGGCGCGCGAATGGCGCGCCGGCGAAATGCGCGTGGTGTTGCTGGCGGTAGCGCTGGCGGTGGCCAGCCTGACGGCGGTGCGTTATTTCGCCGACCGTGTCGAGCAAGCCCTGGGCACCGAAGCCAACACCTTGCTGGCCGCTGATCTGGCGCTGGTGTCGGACCATCCGATCGATGCCGCGTTTGTTCGGGAAGCGCAAGCGAGTGGCTTGCGAGTCAGCCAGACCACCACTTTTCTCAGCATGACCCTGGCCGGCGAACGCAATCTGCTGACCGGCATCAAGGCGGTTGCAGCGGGCTATCCGCTGCGCGGCGATTTACGCATCGCGCCCGAATTGTTCGCCGCCGATGCCCCCACGCGCGCCGTGCCGGCGCCAGGCGAAGCCTGGGTGGATAGCCGGCTGGCCAGCGGTCTCGGCGTCAAGCTCGGCGATCAGGTTGACGTCGGCGCAATCAGCCTGCGGATTGCAGCGATCCTGACTTTTGAAGGCGAGCGTGGCGGCAATTTCATGGCATTGGCGCCCAGGTTGATGCTGAATGCCGAGGATTTGCCGCGTACCGGCCTGGTGCAGGTGGGCAGCCGGGTGGTGTATCGCTTGCTGGTGGCTGGGCGCGAGGCGGGCGACCAGGCCAAGGTTACGGCTTTCCATGCCTGGGCGAAGCCGCGACTCGGGCGGGGTGAACAACTGGAAGATGTGCGTGATGCGCGGCCGGAGTTGCGTCAAGTGCTTGATCGCGCGCAACGCTACCTTGGCCTTGCCGCCCTGTTGACCGTACTGCTCGCCGCCGCCGCGACGCAGATGGCGTTGCGCCGTTATGTGCAGCGGCATTTCGATCAGTTCGCATTGCTGCGCTGTTTCGGCGCCACCCAGCGCCGCTTGTTCAGCCTGTACTTGCTGCAACTCGGCGCCCTCGGGCTGCTCGCCGGCGTGCTCGGCAGCGCATTGGGCTGGCTGGCGCAAGCCGGTATGGTGCATCTGCTGGGAGATGCAATCCGGATCGGCTTGCCGCCACCCAGCTTGTTACCGCCTTTGCTGGGTGTCGCGGCGGGCGTCTTACTGGTGCTGGCGTTCAGTTTGCCTGCCTTGCTGCGTCTGGCTCGGGTGCCTGCGTTGCGCGTGCTGCGGCGTGATCTCGGCGCGCCGCCTGCGGGTGCGATGCTGGCGCAGGGCGCCGGGTTGGCCGTGGTGGCTGGCTTGTTGTTCTGGCAAGCCGGCGAGTTGCGGCTCGGTTTGATCGTCGGTGGTGGCGTGTTGGGGCTGATGCTGGCCGCCGCCTTGGCGATTCAATTGTTGCTGTTGCCGCTGCCTTGGTTGGCGCAGCGGATGCCGGCCAGCGTCCGCCTTGGGCTGCTCAACCTGCGTCGGCGGCGCTGGGAAACCACGTTGCAGGCGATGGCCTTGAGCCTCGGTCTGCTCGCCTTGCTGCTGCTAACGCTGGTGCGCGGCGATCTGTTCGACAGTTGGCGGAATCAGGCCGCGCTCGGTGCACCGAACCGCTTTGTCATCAATATCCAGCCGGAACAGGTGGACGCGGTGCGCCAGTCGCTGGCTGGCCAGGGTATTGCCGATGTCATCCTGTACCCGACGGCGAGGGCGCGCTTGATCCGCATCGGCGAGCGGTTGGTGAGTCCGGATGATTACGTCGATGGTAGCGACGATGCACGCGCGAAGCGTCTGGTCGAGCGCGAGTTCAACCTGTCATCGCTGGCCGATTTGCCGCCGAATAATGAGGTCGTGGCCGGGCGCTGGTCTGGCCAGGAAGGGTTTTCGGTGGAGGTCGGGTTGGCCAAAACCTTGCGCATCAATCTCGGCGATGAACTGGTCTTCGATGCCGGTGGTTTGCCGTTGAGCGGCCGCGTCACCAGCTTGCGCAAGGTGGAATGGGATTCTTTCCAGGTCAATTTCTTCGTCATTGCGCCGCCGGGCGCATTCAACGCTTTGCCGCAAAGCTTCATCACCAGCTTCCATCTGCCGCCGGGTCGGGGAGCGGTGCTGGCGAGGCTGGTGGCGGATTTCCCGAATCTGACGGTGATCGATGTCGAACAGGTGATGGTTGAACTGCGCGGCATGCTCGACCGGGTCAGCGCGGCGGTGGAGTTGATCTTCCTGTTCAGCCTGGCAGTGGGCGTGCTGGTCCTGCTGGCGGCGTTGTATGCGCGGCGCGACGAACGTGCGCGTGAAATCGGCCTCTGGCGCACGCTGGGTGCGTCGCGCCGTCGCGTCATGCTGGCGCTGGCGACTGAATTTACTGCGCTTGGCCTGATTGCCGGCGGCCTGGCAGCGGCGGCGGCAAGTGGTGTGGCCTGGTTGCTGGCGGAACGGGTGTTCGAATTGCCGCATGCTGCTAGCCCGGTCGTCTGGCTGGCCGGGTTTGGCGGCGGGTGGTTGTTGGTGCTGGGGGCGGGTCTGCTGGCCAGTCGCGGCATCCTGCAAGCGCCGCCGATGCAGAGTCTGCGCCGTGAATGAAATGGCAGATGTGGTGCTCCATTTTTGCTGGCATCATCGCTTTACAGGGCCGCTTAACGCACATTAAAAAACAGACATATGAGCCAACCACAAATCATCAAGCTGATCGAGATCAACCAATTGCGTCCTGGCATGTATGTGCACGATGTTAATTGCGCTTGGATGGATCACCCCTTCGCGACCAAGAATTTTATGGTCATGGATGCCAAGCGGGTCAGTGAGATCAAGACCTTGGGGGTGCATGAACTGTATATCGACACGGCCAAGGGGAGTGATGTCGAAGGCGTTTTGGCAAAGAGTTCGGATGAATTGCGGCGCGACGTCGATGTCCGCATGGCCGAGATCGCCAACGAGATCCAGGCCGAACCACAACGTGTCGATCTGAGCCAGGAAGTCGAACGCGCCCGAGTCCTGCATAGTGAAGCCAATCGCATCGTACGCAACCTGATTCAGGATGTTCGGCTGGGTAAACAGGTCGAGCTGGAACAGGTTGAACCGGTGGTCGAGAACATCATCGACTCGGTGTTCCGCAACCAGGATGCGATTTTGCCGCTGGCGCGCTTGAAAGATCATGACAACTACACTTTTCAGCATTCCGTGTCGGTCAGCGCCTTGCTGGTCTCTTTCGCGCGCGGCCTCAAGCTGGAGCGGCCGATCATCAAGGAAATCGCGATTGGCGGCTTGTTGCACGATGTCGGCAAGGCCAAGGTGCCGGATGACATTCTGAACAAACCGGCGAAGCTGACTGATGCAGAATTCGCCAAGATGAAATCGCATGTCGTGCAGAGCATCCTGATTTTGCAGAATACGCCCGGCATCAGCCAGATCGCGCTCGATGTCGCCGGCCAGCATCACGAGCGCTTTGACGGCACCGGCTACCCGAACAAGCTTAAGGGTGAAGAGATTTCGATTTATGGCCGCATGGGCGCCATCGTCGATGTCTACGACGCGATCACCTCCGACCGTTGTTATCACAAGGGCATGGCCCCAACGGCGGCGCTCGGTCGCCTGCTGGAATGGAGCAAATACCATTTCGACCCGGAACTGGTGCGCGCTTACGTCAAAAGCCTGGGCATCTATCCCACCGGCTCGCTGGTGCGGTTGCATAGCGGGCGTCTTGGCATCGTCATCGAGCAGCATGAAAGCAAGATGATGCAACCTAAATTACGGGTCTTCTTTCACGCTGAATTCAAGCGCTATTTACCGCCGGAAGTGATAGACCTGGCCTGGTCCGGTTGCCAGGACAAAATCACCGGCCACGAAGAATACGATGCCTGGAATATTGATCCCCAACGCTGGATGAGCTGAAAAGGAACTTGCCGCATGACTGCCACGCCCACTCTCTGGCCGACGGATAGCCTGATCAAGCTGTCGCACGTGATCTACGGGTTGCATGCACTCACCGTGGTCACCGGCTTGATGACCCCGGCTTTTATCGTCACCGCCTTCATCACCGGCTGGCCATCGCTGATCGCGGTGGTGCTGAGCTATGTGAAGCGCGGCGAAGCGCGCGGCACGTTTCTTGAATCGCATTTCCGCTGGCAGATACGCACCTTCTGGTTCGCGCTAGTTTGGTTGTTGCTCGCGTTCATGCTGGCAATCACGTTGATCGGCATTCCACTCGCTTTCGTCTTGGCCGGTGTGGCGGGCATTTGGGTGCTTTACCGGGTGGTGCGCGGTTGGCTGAGTCTGAACGAGCGCAGGGCGCTACCCGTTTGATCTATTTGGCAGCGCGTGCCAGAACATCGCCAGCAGCCAGCCTGACAACAGCCCCCACTTCAGCAGGGCCGCGCTACAGGCCAGGGCAGGGAGAAGGGCGTGAGCGACGGAGCCGCTGGCCGAGATCAGGTATAAATGGAGCAGGTTTTCCAGCCAGTCCGCCAATGCCGCCCAGATCGGCAGCCAGGCGATGGCGGGCGTGGACTGATAACCGCGCCTGTTCCGATACGCGAAAAAGCGTTCCGTCAGAGCGGCCAGCGCGATGCCATAAGCCGGTGCGAAGCCCATGTCCCAATACAGACTCAAGCGCGCGTGCAGCAGAGCAGTGCTATCCCAGGTGTCCAGGATGGTTTTGGCAGCGTCCGCGTTGCAGGCGAATTGCAGGGACAGAATGCCGAACGGCGCGGTCGGGTTGATCAACGCATCGGAGTGGGCGCGCATGGGCTCGCCCAAGACCAGCGTGAGCAGGCCCAGGACGACCAGGCCGAGAGTGCTCTGCAATCGGCTGGCGAAGACGCTGGGCAGGAAGTCGGAAGGGTGACGCATGCTCAATAGCCTTGTCGTTTCGTTCTGGCCAGAGCAACCTGCAGCCAGGCCAGGGCTGCCGCCAGATTGACTGCCGCACCCGCACTCAGGCCACCCGCACTCAGCCCTTCTCCCAGTTCGCACATAATGGAGCCAGGTTCCAATGGCACTACCTTATTGGAAAACGACCTGAACAAGCCGCAATCGTCACGTCCGAGCAGGCAGATTGTAGGATGGGCCAAGCGCAGCGGGCCCATCAACCCGAGGTGACAGATGCGCCCGCTATGCTTGGTCCATCTACAGTTATTTCGTGCCACGCGAGTTTCCGGAATACGCCGCTAAAATGCGGCCTGGATCAGGAAATCTGAAGGTAGTGCCATTCGGTCCAGTGCTCGAATTCCAAAAAAATGCGCTGATACTGCAGATATTCTGGCTTGGTTCCTTTGGCTTAATCACGACCTATTCACCGATGGAATGTCATTATCCGCTTGGATTGGAGCCAATGGAAAATGACTGTTTTCACACTCGGACGACAGCCTTCTCATACCCTGCCGTTATCCACGGGCGGGACAACCTGCGGCGACGGCAAGTTCGAGCACCATGTCGTTATCCGTGTGTTTCATCAATCCGCAGTCATCTCAGCAAGCCTCTTGCGCAGCCATTCAAGCGCTGCTTCCAGATGGGTCTTCGCGGCTTCGCTGAGGCCTTCACCCAGTTCAAACGCTTCGCCGCGTATTGCCAGCACAGATGACGGTGGTGGTTCACCAAACAGTTTCTGATAAGCATGCAGTACTGCGCTGGGCGACAGTGCGTGGCTGCTGTAACTGGTGTCTTCTGCGGCCACCACTGGCGTAAAAGTGAAGGGCGGGGCAGCGTTGAGGCTGGCATCGACAAAGATCACTTTTTGCCGCGCCTGCAGGTCAAGCGCGAATTCGACCTGCAATTGGAAGTCGGTGATCAGTTCGACATCGGGCAATGCAAGCGCTTCCAGGTGCTCAATCAGCATCGGGCCGAGTGCGTCGTCGCCGCGACTCGGGTTGCCGATGCCGATGATCAGGATCGGGGCGGGGATGTTCAACAGCGGTCGGTAGGTTGGTCGCAAACGCCGCGCGTGATCTGATCGATCTGCTTGCCTTCCGCATCGATCAATTCCACTTGCAACGGCATTTTGCCGAGCGCGTGCGTGGCGCAGGACAAGCAGGGGTCGAAGGCGCGCACGGCGACTTCGATGTGGTTGAGCAGGCCTTCGGTGAGTTTGCGGCCATCCAGGTATTGCATCGCCACCTGGCGCACGGCCTCGTTCATCGCCTGGTTGTTGTGGGTGGTGGAAACGATCAAATTGGCACGAATGACCTGGTCGTTTTCGTCAACGTGATAGTGATGGATCAGCGTGCCGCGGGGCGCTTCGATCATGCCGACGCCGACTTCCTGGTGCTCGCCGGTGACCACCAGATCAGTGCCTTGCAGGTCCTCGTCGTGCAGCAATTCCTTGATCGCTTCGGCGGCGTGCAGCATTTCGATCATCCGCGCCCAGTGGTAGCCCAGCGTCGAACCGGCCGGGTTGCCGGCATCGAATGCCATGAAGTCCTGGCGTTCCTTGTCAGCCAGCGGTGTCGGGATGAAATCGCATTGCACCACCCGCGCCAGCGGACCGACGCGATACCAGCCTTTCTCCGGGCCAAGCACCTTCAGGAAGGGAAACTTCATGTATGACCAGGATTTCACTTCTTCGCTGATCTGCTCCCAATAATGGTTGTAATTGACATGGTCGAAGATCATTTTGCCGTCCATGTCTTTCGCGCGCAGGCCGCCGTGGTAGAGGTCCATCGCGCCGTCGGCGCGGATCAGGGAAAAGGTGTGGGAAGGGAAGCGGCCGAAGGCGTTGTATTCGGCCAGATTCTGTTCGAACAGTTGTTTCGTCAGATGCACCGCGCCGCGCGCCCAGCCGATGATCTGGTAGACGTCTTTCAGCAGCTCGTCACGTTCGGCCAGACTGAGGTTCTTGTTGACGCCGCCTGGTATTGATCCGGTGCCGTGGATACGTTTGCCGGCGGTGTGGCGAATGACTTCCTGTCCGTATTTACGCAGCAGCACGCCTTGCCGCGCCACGTCCGGATAGGCGGCGGCGACACCGACGATGTTGCGTTTTGCCATGTCGGAGCCAAAGCCAAACAACAGGTCGGGCGATGACAAATGGAAGAAATGCAGCGCGTGCGATTGCAATATCTGGCCGTAATGCATCAGCCGGCGCAGCTTGTCGGCGGTGGGGGTTAAATGATGCGCGCCGACGATCTGGTCCAGTGCCTTGGAGGCGGCGAGGTGATGCGAGACCGGGCAGATGCCGCACAAACGCTGCACCATCACCGGGATTTCCCAATACGGCCGGCCCTGGATGAATTTTTCGAAGCCACGAAATTCGACGATGTGCAGGCGCACCTGCTGGATATGGTCTTCCTCGTCGAGCAGCAGCGTGACTTTGCCGTGGCCTTCGACGCGCGAGATCGGGTCGATCGCAACACGGCGCAAGGTTTCGGGATGGATGGCGGTTTCAAGATTTTTGAATTGCGCAACAGGGCTCATGGTGTCGTCCTCATATTTCAGCCAGAAAATCGGCGACGGTTTGTATCAACAAGCCGTCCGCCTTCGCACGGTCATTCATCAGAAATCCGAAATCCCGAATATCGCCGGTGAGCAGAATGTCCGCCTTGCAAGCTAGGGCTGCCCGATTGATCGGACAATCCTTTTCCACCAGCCCAGGCGGGCAGTGCACATCCGCGCCAACAGGCGCCAGACGCAATTCCTGCGTGAATGTTTGCAGTCGCGTCAGTCGATCCGGGTATTTTCGGACTATGTTGCGGCGCGCTTCTTCTACAGCATAGGCGCTGCTGACCAATTGCCATAAACCCGCCTGTCCGAGTTCCAGGATCAGGCTGGCTTTGCCCTCGGCGTTGTGCGCTGCCGTGAACAAGATGTTGGCGTCCAGGAATAGGCGCATTACTTGCGCTGCAACTTGTCCAGAATGAGTTTTCTTTCATCGGTATTCAACGTGTCTTCACTGTCCCAACGGGCAATCTGATCGTCACTGTAGTGTTCGATTTCGAGCACGGCGGCGGGCTTCAGCGTGAGTGTGCCGCAGCACTCCTCGATGATCAGCGCTGCCCCCGGTTCGATGCCCAGGTGTTTGCGCATGCTGGCTGGCAGGGTGATCTGTCCACGATTTGAAACAAGCAGGGTTTCCGGCATTTTACAATCTCCGTAATGCTGAAATTCGGTAATGCGGATTATAGGTTTTGTAGTGCTTCTTGCATCGTATAGCTGTACTCAGTCATATCGAGTCAACTCTACACCGAGGGTGGGCGTGCGCCCGGCGAGCAGATCGGTGAGGAATTTCCACAGCGTGTCGGCCGAGGGTGGGCAGCCGGGAATGAAGTAATCGACTTTCACCACTTCATGCAGCGGATGCACTTTGTCGAGCGGAAGCGGCAGTTCCGGGTCGTTCGGAATCAGGCCGTTGTGCAGGCTGACTTCGGTGAGGTAGACCTCCTGCAGGCAATCAGCCACGCTCAGGTGGTTGCGTTGCGCCGGCAGGCCGCCGGTCACCGCACAGGCGCCGACGGCGACCAGAATTTTGCAGTTCTTGCGGAATTCACGCAGTACATGCACGTTTTCGGCATTGCACAGACCGCCTTCGACCAGGCCAACATCGCACGGACCGCAGTGCTTGATGTCGGTCAGCGGCGAGCGGTCGAACTCGACATGTTCGAGCAGCGTGAACAGGCGTTCGTCGATATCCAGCAGCGACATGTGACAGCCGAAGCAGCCGGCTAGCGAGGTGGTGGCGACGCGGATTTTCTTGTGTTCGGTATTGGCCATCTGACTCACTCCTCACAGGACTGACAAACGCCACTGCCATTGGGTCCACTAACACTTGGCGGGCGCGGGGCATCGTCCAGCGCCTGGGCGCTGATCGGTCGCTGATCGTAACGGCGTTGGCCGATCGGCACGGCGAAACCGACACGCTTCTTGAGGATAACGCCGACCGGGCAGACCTGCATCGCCTTGTCGGTCAGCGCGATGTCGGTATCGGCCAGTTTGCCGGACGTCGCATTCACCACCAGATGCTTGGTGATGCCGCGGCCGGAGAGGGCGAAGACACATTTTTCATCGACTTCACAGGAGGCGCGGACGCAGAGTTCGCACAGGATGCAGCGGTTGAAATCGAGCAGGATGTCGGGGTGCGAGGCATCCACCGGCCGGTCCGGGTAGAAGTGGCGGAAGCCTGCGGTCATTACGCCGAGGTCTGAGCCGAGCGCCTGCAATTCGCAATTGCCGCTTTTCTCGCACGAGGGGCAGAAATGGTTGCCTTCGGCGAACAGCATCTGCACCAGCGTGCGGCGCAGATCGTTCATTTCTTCCGTATTGCTTTCAATTTCCATGCCGGCCTGCGCCGGCATCGTGCAGGAGGCGGCGGTTCGGTTGCCGATCTTTACGGTACATACCTTGCAACTGCCATGTGGTTTGAATTCAGGGTGGTAGCACAGATGCGGGATGTAGCGGTCGGCGCTGAGCGCAGCTTGCAGCACAGTCTGGCCGGGTGCGAAGGGGATATCTTCGCCGTCGAGTTGGAAAGTTTCGCTCATGATTCGGTCTCCATGCTCAGGTGGGCGCCGGCATCGTCGCGCCCGGTCATGCGGCGCGCGGTGGCGAGCGCGCCGTCAAGGTCGAACGCGGGTTCGAAATCGAGCGATTTCAAACGCCGTTCATAGGTCGGGCGGAAACGTTTCAGCGTGTCCAGCGTCGGGTTGCAGGCGGTATGGCCGAGGCCGCAATGCGCCGATTGCAGCAGGATGCGGTTGAGTTGATCGATTTCGGCGAGGTCGTACTGCGTGCCATGGCCCGCCGCGATCTTGTCCATGGTCGCTTTCAGCATCGCGGTGCCGACCCGGCACGGTGTGCAGAAACCACAGCTTTCATGGGCGAAGAAATGCGCGAAGTTGCGCGCCACCTCGAACATGTCACGGCTTTCGTCGAACACCATGAAGGCGCCGGCGGTCGCCAGGTCTTCGAAGGCGATGCGGCGGTCGAATTCGTCGGCGCCGATACAGACGCCGGATGGGCCGCTGATCTGAACCGCGAGCGTGTTTTCTGCGCCGCAATCGGCCAGCACCTGACGGACGCTGGCGCCGAAGGGATATTCATAAATGCCGGGGCGGGCGCAGTCGCCGGAGACCGAAAGTATCTTCGTGCCGGCGGATTTGGCGGTGCCGATGTCGCGATACCAGTCGCCGCCATGCAAACCGACCAGCGCGGCGGCACAGAAGGTTTCGACGTTGTTGACCGTGGTCGGTTTGTCCAGATAGCCGTGGGTGACCGGGTAGGGCGGCCGGTTGCGCGGAATGCCGCGCTTGCCTTCGAGTGATTCGATCAACGCCGATTCTTCGCCGCAGACATAGGCGCCGGCGCCGAGATGGATTTCGATGTCGAAATCAAATCCGGTCTGGCCGAGGATATCGGCTCCCAACAGGTTGGCGGCGCGGCGGCGTTGCAGCACCGCGTTGAGCGGTTCCAGCAGATGGCGGTATTCGCCGCGCAGATAAAGAAACCCCTGTTTGGCGTCGATCGCATAGGCGCACAGCGTCATGCCTTCAAACAGCAGATCGGCCTGGGTGGTCAGCAGCACGCGATCTTTGAAGGTGCCCGGCTCGCCTTCATCGGCGTTGCACACGACATAACGCGTTCTGTTGTCCTCGCCACCCGGCGCGTTGCGGCAGGCTTCCCATTTCAGGCCGGTGGTGAAGCCGGCGCCGCCGCGTCCGCGCAGGTTCGAGCGCTTGATTTCTTCCAGTGTCGACAAGGGTGCGCACAACGCGACGCTGGGAATGCCCTCACGCCAGGAGCGTTGGTTGGCGGCGGCTTCAACCGCGCTGCCCGGCACGCAGACCTGGGCGACGGCGGCGCGCAGTGCGTCGCCGGGTTGCATCTGGTTGGCAAGCAGAATGTGGCTGCGGCGGATGTTGTCTTCAATCACGAACAACTCAGCCGGCCATTGTGTTACCGGCACCTTTTGCAGTACCAGTTCGACGATCTCGTCCAGCCGTTCGCGAGTCAGGCGCGGAATCGCCAAGCCGTTGGCCAGCATGGCCGGACCCTGGTCGCACAGGCCGGTGCAGGAGGTGGTGTCGACCGAAACCAGGCCGTCCTCCGAGACATGGCCGCGTTCCAGCCAGAGTTTGTTGCACAGGTATTCGAGCAGATCCTGGTTGCCCAGCATGCGGTCGGTAATGTTGTCGGAGAACAGCAGGCGGAACTGGCCGACCGGCTGGTCCTGCAAAAAACTGTAGAAGCCGATGACGCCTTCGACGCGGGCGCGCGGCAGATTTAATTCCGCTGCCAGCAGATCGATGTTTTCCGGGCTGATCCAGTGCTGTGCGGCCTGGATGTCGATCAGGATTTGCAGCAGACGGGTCGGGTCGCGGCGTTGCTTTGCCAAAATGCTTTCCAGCTCGGTTGGTGACAAACTCGGTGGCAAGTTCGGTGACAAACTCGGCGACAAATTCGATTGCGGCATGCGTCTTCTCCTTGCCGGGGCGGCCCGGCGCTACGTCATCGTTAGATCCGGTTTTGATCGGTTGTTGCGTTCGGTATTCAACACATCGGTCATTGCCTGGATATCTTTATCGGACATCCATGTCTCAATGTCGAGCCTAAGTTTTCTTTGCCAGTTTGGATGCTGCTCGACGGTGCCAGGCAAATTGGCCTGTTCAGCCTGGCCGAGCAGGTCTTCCGCTTGCAACATGCACAGCTGGGATGGCGTGCTGGCGAGGTAGCGCTGGATGGCGCGCAGCAGGGCGGGCGTCATTTCCGGCACTTGCTCGGGATTTTGTGAAATGCCTTCCGGCAGGAAACCGGCTTGCGCCAAGGTGGCCAGCAGGCGACCACGATCCTGACTGCGTTCTTCAATCTGGCGTAAACGTTGGTCTTCGCTGGGATAGAGGCCAAGGCGTGTGCGTAGTTCGATATCAGCGCCTTGCCAGAAACCGGCCAGGGTGGGCAAGTCGTGCGTGCTGGCGGAGACCAGCGCTTGCACCGGGTATTCGTGCGGCAATTTGAAGGCGGCGTAGTTGGGGTGGTCGTGCGGCGGTCCCCAGTTGCGTTCGAAATAGAACAGCCGGTAGGTCAGCACGCCGAGATCGTACAGCGCGCCGCGCACCGCGTCGGGTACGGTGCCGAGATCCTCACCGACAATCAAACAGCGGTTGCGCTGGCTCTCCAGCGCCAGAATGCCGAGCAGGTCTTGGAGTGGATAATTCAGATAGGCGCCGCTGCGCGTATCTTCACCGGGCGGCGCCCAGTAAAGCCGCATCAGTCCCATCACGTGATCGAGTCGCAATGCGCCAGCGCCGCGCATGTTGGCGCGCAGCATGGTGATGAACGGTGCGTAGGCCTGTTCATGCAAGCGTTCGGGAATCCATGGTGGCAAGCCCCAATCCTGCCCCATCAGGCTGAAGTCGTCCGGCGGGCAGCCGATGCGCGCGCCGATGGCATACAGCTCGCGATCGGCCCAGGTATCGGCGCCGCCGAGATCGACGCCAACCGCCAGGTCTTGATACAGGCCAATGTGCATGCCGTGTTTTCTTGCCGCGGCGCAGGCGGCCTCCAGTTGCTCGGCGGCGAGCCATTGCAGGTACTGGAAATATTCGACTCGCTCGCCGTGTTCGGCAGCAAAGGCGGCGACGGCGGCAGAATTCGGGTCGCGGAAGGCTTCCGGCCAGACCGGCCAGCCCCAGTAGTTGCTGTCTTCGGCGTAAAGATGTTCCTGCAAAGCCTGATAGAGCGCGAACTTCGCCAGATCGGCGCCGCCTTGCCGCTGATATTCGCGGAATTCCAGCGCTCGCGAACTGCCGGCCGCCAGATGTTGTTTGCGGAAATGGCGATACAGGCGTTCCAGTACGATGGTTTTCAGTTTTGCGATGCTGACGTAATCGACCAGTTCAGCCGCCCGCAACGCGTCTAGCCGGGCCTGGAAGTCGGTTGTTTCGACGATGACTTTGGCGCCGCCATGGTCGGCATACTCAGGCACGGCTTCGACATCGAGATAAATCGTGTTCAGGAATTCTCGGCTCGATGGACTATACGGGCTGTTGTGGCCTGGATTGTGCGGAAACAGCGCATGCAGCGGGTTGACGCCGATCAGATCGGCGCCGGCCTGTGCCGCCCAGGCGGCCAGATGACGCAGATCGCTGAAGTCGCCGATACCCCAGTTTCGCTTTGAACGCACGCCATACAGCTGCACCGACAAGCCCCAGACGCGCTGCTCCGCGGCGAGTGCCTGATGGCAGCGGGGCGGATGCAGGATGAGCTTGAGTTCGCTGTCGCCGATCTGTAAATGGTGGTATCCGGTGCTGGCGATGGCGGGCAAGTCGAGGCCGAGGGCGTGCCATGGCGTCGCGTCGATTTCGGTTGATTCCAGACGCGGCAGGTCGGCGGGCAGCATTTCGCCACTCAAGTTCGAGTTGGCGTCATCTCCTGCCTCCAGTGTCAGCGTCCAGCGTAGGCGGGTTGCCATTTCGCTTTCCGGCAGATGCAGTTGCACGCGCAACGGTTGACCTGCTGGCGCAACCTGCACCGGTGCCAGGCGTTGTCGCCAGTGCCGTGTCTGCCAGTTGGCGAGCGAGTCGGCTATCTCCGCTTCGCTCTCGCTGGCGATGCCCATCGCGCGCAGCAGGCTGATGCGGGTGGCGTCGGAGGCGGTATGCACATTGCCCCAGATGTCGTGATATTCGGAAACGATGCCGGCGAGATCGGCGAGTTGATGCAACGGAGAATGCTGCGCTTGAGAATCAAAAGTCATTTTTTATCTGGGGCCGGTGTGGGCGGGTGAGTAAAGCCAGCGAACGGCCATGCAGCGTGAACGTGCTGCCGCTGAAAAAGCCGCCATCGGTCGAAAGCCCTTCGGCATAGGCCGTGTCGAGCACGCAAAGCCAGGGTGTATTGCCCGGGTAGGGCGGCACGGTGAACGGAATGGATTCGTAGTGGGCGTTGATCAACAGCAAGAAGTCGTCGTCGCGAATCGGTTGGCCGTAACGGTCGCATTCATCGAGCGCACGGCCGGACAGGTAAACGCACAGGCTGCGGGCGAAATGCTGGTTCCATTCCACTTCGTTCATCTCGCTGCCGTTCGGGTTGTGCCAGGCGATGTCCTTCACCGCTTCGCCGTGGATCGGGCGGCCTTCGAAAAACTTGCGGCGGCGGAAGATCGGGTGGTTGTGGCGCAGCTTGATCATGCGGCGGACGAATTCGAGGAAATGCTGGTCTTCCGTGTCCAGATTCCAGTTCACCCAGCTCAGCGGGTTGTCCTGGCAATAGGCGTTGTTGTTGCCCAGTTGGGTGCGGCCGACTTCGTCGCCGGCGAGCAACATCGGCACCCCTTGCGAGAGCAGCAGCGTGGCAAGCAGGTTGCGGCGCTGGCGGGCGCGTAGTTCGATAATTTCCGGGTTGATGCTGAGACCTTCGGCGCCGCAGTTCCACGACAGGTTATGCGATTCGCCGTCGCGGTTGTCTTCGCCATTGGCCAGGTTGTGTTTGTCGTTGTAGCTGACCAGGTCGCGCAGGCTGAAGCCGTCGTGCGCGGTGACGAAGTTGATGCTGGCGTAAGGCCGCCGGCTTTCGCGGCCGTAGAGGTCGGAAGAGCCGGTGAGACGGTAGGCAAGTTCGCCGATTTTGCCACCCTCGCCTTTCCAGAAGGCACGCACGGCGTCGCGGTATTTGCCGTTCCATTCGGTCCAGCCCACCGGGAAGTTGCCGACTTGATAGCCGCCTTCGCCCAGATCCCAGGGTTCCGCGATCAGCTTGACCTGCGAGATCACCGGATCCTGGTGAATGATGTCGAAGAAGGCGGACAGACGATCGACTTCGTGCAGTTCACGCGCCAGCGCCGAGGCCAGGTCGAAGCGGAAACCGTCGACGTGCATTTCAAGAATCCAGTAGCGCAACGAATCCATGATCAGTTGCAGCACGCGCGGATGCAGCATGTTCAGCGTGTTGCCGCAGCCGGTGTAGTCGCGGTAATAACGCGGTTCGCCGGGCATCGGGCGGTAATAGGCGGCGTTGTCGATGCCCCTGAAACACAGAGTGGGGCCAAGTTGGTTACCTTCGGCGGTGTGGTTGTAGACCACGTCGAGAATGACTTCGATGCCGGCCGAGTGCAGCGACTTGACCATGGTCTTGAATTCGTTGACCGGGTTGCCGCTGTTGACGCTGGCGCTGTAACGCGCATCCGGCGCGAAGAAGCCGACCGAGTTGTAGCCCCAGTAATTGCGCATGCCTTTTTCGACCAGATAGCGGTCATCGACAAAGGCATGCACCGGCATCAGTTCCACCGCCGTGACGCCGAGCTTTTTCAGGTGCGTGATCACCGGCGCGGTAGCCAGGCCGGCATAGGTGCCGCGCAGGTGCGGCGGCACATCCGGATGTTGCTGCGTGAAGCCTTTGACATGCAGTTCGTGAATCACCGTGTCATGCCAGGGAATGGCGGGCGGGCGATCATCGCCCCAGGTGAAGGCCGGGTCGATGACCTGGCATTTGAGCATGCCGGTGGCGCTGTCGCGGCGGTCGAACGAGAGGTCTTGCAGACGATGGTCGACGCGATAACCGAAGTGGCTATCCGACCAGGTCATTTCCCCGACGATCGATTTCGCATACGGGTCGAGCAACAGCTTGTTGGCGTTGAACCGCTGACCGGCTTCCGGGTTGTAGGGACCATGTACCCGGTAGCCATAAATCTGGCCAGGCCGCACTTGCGGCAGGTAGACATGCCAGACCTGGTCGGTCTGTTCCGGCATGGTCAGACGATCAATCTCGCGCCGGCCCTTGTTGTCGAACAAGCAGAGTTCGACTTTCTCGGCGTGTTCGGAGAAGAGGGCGAAATTAACCCCTTCCCCATCCCAAGTGGCGCCGAGCGGGTAGGGTTTACCCGGCCAGACGGTCAAGTCCGGCATCAGAGTTCACCGCTGAATGACGTGCGGGCAGTCTGGAATGGTTGGCCTTCCGGGATGATCACAATGCCACTGTCGGTGACCTTGTAGCGGGCGAGGTCAGTTGCGGGGTCGAAGCCGATGCGGGCGTTCTCGGGGATTTCGTTGTAGCGGTCGACGATGACGCGTTTCAGTTTTGCACCACGCCGCACCACCACGTAATCCATGATGATGCAGTCCTCGACTTCCGCGCCTGGTTCCAGCACGACTTCGCGCCGCAGGATCGAGTTCTTGATGCTGCCACCGTTGATCAGGCAGCCCGCGCTGACAATGCTGCGCTCGATTTTGGCGTCGATGAAATTAGCGACCGGACCCTGGTAATTGCTGGAAAAGATCGGCCAGCGTGCGTTGAACGCATCGAAGCGGGCTTCCATGCCAAGCACATCCATGTGGGCATCGAAATAGGCATCCAGCGTGCCGACGTCGCGCCAATAGGCGGGTTCTTCATAGCCGCGCACGCCGGGAACCTTGTTGGTGCTGAAGTCGTAGGCAAACAGCTTGCCGCTTTCCAGCAAGCTGGGCAGCACGTTCTGGCCGAAATCGTGACCGCCGGCGGCATTGCAGCTTTCGAGTGAATTCAGCAGCACTTGCGTATCGAACAGGTAATTGCCCATCGAGGCGAAGGCATGGCTGGGACGCGACGGCATCGCCGGCGGATTGGCCGGTTTTTCCTGGAAGGCGCGGATGCGGCCGTTGGCATCGGCATCGATGATGCCGAAACCGGAGGCTTGTTGCAGCGGCACCGGCAACGCGGCGACCGTGGCGCCAGCGCCTTTCTCCAGATGGAAATCGACCATCTGTTGAATGTCCATGCGGTAAATGTGATCGGCGCCGAATACCAGCACCAGGTCGGGGCTGTGTTGCCGGATCAGGTTGATGTTCTGGTACACCGCATCCGCCGTGCCCTGGAACCATTCCTGCCCGCGCCGCATTTGAGGCGGCACCACGGTGATGAAATGTTCTTGCAGCAGCGGCGGCAGCACCCAGGCTTTGCGCACATGCTCGATCAGCGACTGCGATTTGTACTGCACCAGCAGATAAATGGCGTGAATGCCCGAATTGACCAAATTCGACAGCACGAAATCAACGATGCGGTAGCGGGCGCCGAACGGCACAGAGGGTTTCGAACGTTCCGCCGTCAAAGGATGCAGGCGCGAACCTTCTCCGCCCGCAATAACCATGGCCAGGATTTTTTTCTTGCTCATGAGCGTCTTTCTGGGATTAGAACAATGGTGAACACGAAATTGCGTGCCAAGCAATGGCGCGCTGGTTAACGTAAACAACGCCTGACAGCGGTAACACCGAATTATTTCTACTTCTGGAAGTGGCTGCTTGCCTTTTCAAAGGCTTCCCGCATTTTCACCCAGGCTTCATCTGCGCCCTGGGCTAAATCTTGCCAGGCGTCGCCGGCTGTTTTCTGAATCGCATCCAGCTTTTCCATCGCTGCATCACGCTGTTTCCGCATTGACTCCAACTGCATTTCGTAATCGATGCGCAAATCGGTCTTGGCGAGCTTCGCTTTGGCTTCCCAATTGGCGATATCGTTATTCCATTGGTCGAGATGGGTTTTCAGGTTTTCGACATATTCATTGCGATTGATCATTTGCTTGCCTCTTGTTCGATGTTGGCGAGCCACGAAGTTGGCTGCACCTTGATTATCGATAGTGATCTGGATTTACGCTAATTGCGAAGCGGCTTTACGGCGTGAAATCAGGTGAAAATGGCCAACTTTTTTGTCAGCCGAGGTTTAGATGTCATGACTCGTTCACCTTCCGATCCCCGCATTTCCGTGATCGCTATCGATGGACCTTCCGCTTCCGGCAAGGGAACCGTGGCGATGTTGGTGGCGCAGGCGCTGGGTTTCCATTACCTCGACAGCGGCGCGATCTATCGCGTCACCGCCCACGCCGCCGCGATGGCCGACGTCGCATTGGAGGATGAAGCCGCTCTGGCGACGCTGGCGCGCGATCTGCAATTGCAATTTGACGCTGGCGAAGTCTTTCTCGCCGGCAAGCCGGTTGGCGATCTGATCCGTGGCGAAGAAGCCGGCCGCGCCGCATCTCGCATCGCGGCCTTGCCGGCGTTGCGCGATGCGCTGTTGGAACGTCAGCGTGTGTTCCGTCAAGCGCCGGGATTGGTGTCCGATGGACGCGATATGGGGTCGGTAGTTTTTCCCGATGCGGGACTCAAAGTCTTCCTCACCGCGAGTGCCGAAGAACGTGCCCAAAGGCGCTATAAGCAGTTGATTGAAAAAGGATTCGATGCTAACCTCGCCGCGCTTTTGCAGGACTTGAAGGAGCGCGATGCACGCGATGCCGCACGTAGCGCAGCTCCCCTGCAACAGATGGCGGATGCCGTTTTGCTGGAAACCACCCACCTGACTATCCAACAGGCCGTGCAGCAAGTGCTGGATTGGTGGCGTGAAGGCAAAGCGGCCTGAGCCGAGTTGTTTGTACTCCCCGTTGTCGTTTTGTTGCCATTTTGTTGTCATTTATTTGCAAGAAGTACTGCTGCCGAAAGGCCTGGTTTTGCTGCAGGGCAAAACGCCTTTCGGTTTTTTGTTTTTAACCAACCCCTCCGTGGCAACACGGAATTAACCAGGTTTTTTCATGACCACCGCTATCCTTTCCCAACCCGAAGAGTCGTTTGCCGAATCCTTTGCCGCCATGTTCGAAGAAAGCATTTCCAAGCAGGAAATGCGTCATGGCGAAGTCATCACCGCTGAAGTGGTGGGCATCGACGATAACTTTGTCACCGTTAACGCCGGCCTCAAGTCCGAGAGCCTGATCCCCGTCGAAGAATTCAAGAATGACCGTGGCGAGATCGAAGTCACCGTCGGTGATTTCGTTCAGGTCGCGATCGAATCGATCGAAGACGGTTATGGCGCCACCAAGCTGTCGCGCGATCGCGCACGCCGCCTGGCTGCCTGGCTGGATCTGGAAGCCGCAATGGAAGAAGGCCGCGTCGTCAAGGGTCTGATCAACGGCAAGGTGAAGGGTGGTCTGACCGTCATGTGCAACGGCATTCGTGCCTTCCTGCCGGGTTCGCTGGTGGATGTGCGCCCGATCAAGGACACCACACCGTTCGAAAATAAAGAATCCGAATTCAAAGTCATCAAGCTCGACCGCAAGCGCAACAACGTTGTGGTTTCCCGCAAGGCCGTGCTGGAACAGAGCATGGGCGCCGAGCGCGAGAGCCTGCTGTCGAATCTGAAAGAAGGCGCCACCGTCAAGGGCATCGTCAAGAACATCACCGAATACGGCGCTTTCGTCGATCTGGGCGGTATCGATGGTCTGTTGCACATCACCGATCTGGCCTGGCGTCGCGTCAAGCATCCGTCCGAAGTGGTCACCGTCGGCGACGAAGTCACCGCCATGGTGCTGAAGTTCGACCAGGACAAGAACCGTGTTTCCCTCGGCCTCAAGCAACTCGGCGAAGATCCGTGGGTTGGCTTGTCACGTCGTTACCCCACTGGCACCCGCATGTTCGGCAAGGTGGCCAATCTCACCGATTACGGCTGCTTCGTCGAGATCGAGCCGGGTATCGAAGGCCTGGAGCACGTTTCCGAAATGGACTGGACCAACAAGAACGTCAACCCGTCCAAGATGGTTTCCCTGGGCGATGAAGTCGAAGTCATGGTGTTGGAGATTGACGAAGACCGTCGCCGCATCTCCCTCGGCATGAAACAGTGCAAGTCCAACCCGTGGGACGATTTCGCCATGAACGCCAAGAAGGGCGACAAGGTGCGCGGCCAGATCAAGTCGATTACCGACTTCGGCGTCTTCATTGGCCTGCCCGGCGGCATCGACGGCCTGGTTCACTTGTCCGATCTGTCCTGGAGCCTGCCCGGCGAAGAAGCCCTGCGCAATTACCGCAAGGGCGAGGAAGTCGAGGCTGTCGTGCTGGCCATCGATGTTGAAAAAGAGCGTATTTCCCTCGGCGTCAAGCAAATGGAAAACGACCCGTTCAACGCCTATGTGGCCACCCATGACAAGGGCGCTATCGTCAAAGGCACAGTCAAGTCGATGGATGCCAAGGGCGCTATCGTGACGCTGGATGGCGAAGTCGAAGGCTATTTGCGCGCTTCCGAAGTTTCGCGTGACCGTGTCGAAGACATCCGCACCCATCTGAAGGATGGCGACGAAGTCGAGACCGTGATCATCAATATCGATCGCAAAAACCGTCAGATCAACTTGTCCATCAAGTCCAAGGATGCCGCTGAGCAGGATGCCGCAATGAAGAAGTTGCATTCCGAGCAATCCACCGGCACCACCAACCTTGGCGCGTTGCTCAAGGCCAAGCTTGATAACAAGAGCGCTGATTGATACACCAAGTGACAGACCAGGAAACTGATCTCGTGGGGGCCATGACCAAGTCGGAGCTGATTGCCCGACTGGCCGAACGGCATCCCCAGCTGGTCGCGGCGGACGCCGAAATGGCGGTGAAAACGATCCTCGATGCCATGACCACCTGTCTGGTTGAAGGTGAACGCATCGAGATTCGCGGATTCGGCAGTTTCAGCCTGAATTTCCGGCCGCCACGCGTCGGGCGCAATCCCAAGACGGGCGATAAAGTCCATGTCGCGGGGAAATATGTGCCTCACTTCAAGGCCGGCAAGGAATTGCGTGACCGGGTGGATTACGAAGGGTAATCGAAGCGTAAGAGGCATCGAAGCGTAAGGGCATCGATGCGTAATTCCGGCTGGTTCGGAGTTGCCAAAAAGAAAAAGGCGCCGCAGGTCGGGCGCCTTTTTCCCATTTCAAGGGTGTTTAACGGGACGGCTCGGGGTGGTTTTTATACCCCGAGTGCGTCGATTTCCTGATACGCCCGTTTCAACCAGTTCTTCACTCGCTGGCGTTCCAGCATGCCCAGGCTGTGGGTGGTTTTGTCGTTGTTGTTGATCGCCGCCCAGAAGCTGCTGCTGTGGCCGTCGATTTTCTGCATCGCGGTATCCTGCAAATGTCGCAATGACATCACGCGTGCGCCCAGTCTCTCTGCGCGTTGACGCAGGCCGGATTGCTCCAGCAGTTCAAAGCGATCGCCCCGCACTTCATTCAGCACCAGGATCAGCGGCATGCGTCCGCCAAATCGATCAAGCAGTTGGCCGAGCAGATCGACCGCATCCTGACCGGCATCCATGACATGCCAGTAAGTCAGTTCGATCCCCATCTCCGCGCTCATCTCGATCAAGTCCGAATCTTCCATCCAGCGCATCAGAAAAGGCTGCGTCTGCGCCGCGAGATCAACCAGGATGCGTCGCTCCGGGTCTGCCACAGCCGCTTCGACGATGCGGTCAAGGTTATCGTAGCGGTCGATGGCGGCAGGCGCGGAATAGTCAGCATAAAAGCGCAGCAGTGCGCCGTGCGATTGGTCGGTATCGAAGCCGATAAAGGGCGTGTCATGGTCGATCAGGTATTGCGCCAGAATGCGCGCCACCAGTGATTTGCCGACGCCGCCTTTTTCGCCGCCGATGAAATGAAGTTTGCTCATGCAGGATGATCCTTGAAAAACACATAGGCCCCTGCGAGAGGGGAAGAGGAAACGCCTCTGGCCTGATAAGCAATAAGAATGCCGAGAATGCCGAATTGGGTAAAAGGCGAGACTAGCGGTTGGTGGCGGCAGGTCGAACCCCGGCTCGGCGCGCTGTCTTTGCGGTCAAACCGATTTGGGGCGGCGATGCACCTAAATGGAGCGCTTGCCAAGGAGCGGTTACCAAATTCGCCGCGTCTGCCGTAGTTGCATTTGGGTGCCTGCCGCTACAATCGAAGCCATGCAAATTCGACTGAATCCTGTGCAACCGATCATGTTGATTGCCAAGGTCTTGCTGTTTTTCCTGTTGCTTGGCTTTGCCGCCCTCAACAGTGACAGCGTGACGTTGCGCTATTTTCTCGGTCTGTCCTGGCAAGCGCCGCTGTCGCTGGTGATTCTGGCGGCATTCGCGATCGGTCTGTTGGCCGGTTTCCTGGGCTGTTCGCTGCGATTGCTGCGAAATCAACGCGATATTCGCGGCCTGCAGCGTCAACTCGACAAACACTGCGACAAGCACTGAACATGGAATTCGAAGCCTGGTATCTGCTGGTCATCCCGCTCTTCTTCGGCCTCGGCTGGAGCGCTGCACGGGTCGATATTCGCCATATCATGCAGGAGTCGCGGGCAGTGCCGCGTTCGTATTTCAAGGGCTTGAACTATCTGCTCAACGAGCAACCGGACAAGGCAATCGAGGCGTTTCTGGAAGTCGCCAAGATGGACCCGGACACGCTGGAACTGCACTTCGCGCTCGGCGCGTTGTTCCGCCGGCGTGGCGAATTGGATCGCGCCATCCGGATCCATCAAAACGTGGCGGATCGGGCCGATTTGTCACAGGACCATCGGATGAAAGCGTTGTACGAACTGGGCGAGGATTTTCTCAAGGCCGGGTTGCTGGATCGTGCCGAAACGGTGTTTCGTCGCCTGGAATCCAGTGCGCATGCGCGTGATTCATTGCGCAATATTCTTGAAATTCAGGTGCTGACCAAGGAATGGCGTGAAGCGATCATCACCGCGGCGCGGCTGGAGAAGCTGGGTGCCCCGGCGCAGAACGCAGATACCGCGCATTACTACTGCGAACTCGCGCTGGCGGCGATGCTGAAAGGTGACGATGCTGCGGCGCGCGCTGATCTGTCGCGTGCCATGCAGGAAAACAAGCGTTCCGCCCGCGGCCTGATTCTGCTCGGCGATCTGGAAGCCAAGGCCGGCAATGACGAGGCCGCTATCGCCGCCTGGCGTCAACTGGAAGAGGTGAGTCCGGCCTATCTGCCGATCGTGGCGGAGCGGTTGACGCAGGCTTTGGTTCGCTGCGGACGGCAGGATGAGGCGATCAACCTGCTCAAGGCCTACCTGGAGCGCCGCCCGAGTCCGGACCTGCTGCATTACCTGTTTCAGACCATGGCGCAAGTGCGTGGCTGGGCGGCGGCGAGACAACTCGCGGCGGAAGAACTGAAGCGCCATCCGAGCTTGCGTGCGCTGGATGACTACCTGCAAGCCAGCAATGCGGTGGAGCAAACCGACGCCAGCGTCGAAGATCGTGTTGCGCAGGATCTGGTGCACCGGCAGGTCAGTCGCAGCGCCTATTACCAATGCAGCAGCTGCGGCTTCAAGGCGCGCCAATATTTCTGGCAATGCCCGGCCTGCGCGCGCTGGGAAAGCATTTCGCCGGAACGGGAAGAACATGACTGAACGTCGAATTATTGTTGCGCTGGATTACCCCGATGCCGCCGCTGCACGCCAGTTTGTGACCAAAGTGCGGCCGGAAATGTGCCGCCTCAAGGTCGGCAAGGAGTTGTTTGTCGCGGCCGGGCCGGACTTCGTGCGCGAATTGGTCGGGCAGGGCTACGACGTTTTCCTCGATCTGAAATTTCACGATATTCCCAATACCGTGGCGCAAGCCTGCAAAGCGGCGGCGCGGCTGGGCGTGTGGATGATGAATGTGCATGCCAGCGGTGGTCCGCGCATGTTGTCGGCGGCGCGCGAAGCTTTGGAGTCCATGCCCGAGCGGCCGTTGCTGATCGCGGTGACGGTGTTGACCAGCATGGGCGGCGAGGAGTTGAAAGCCATCGGCGTTGATGCGGGCGCGGAGCGGCAAGTCCTGCGTCTCGCCGGTTTGACACGTGACGCGGGGCTGGATGGCGTGGTCTGTTCCGCGCGGGAAGCGGCGACCTTGCGGCAGAATCTAGGACCTGATTTTTGTCTGGTGACCCCCGGCATTCGCCCCGCCGGCAGTGACTCGGGCGATCAGACCCGCATCTTGACGCCGCTTCAGGCTTTGCGGGTCGGCGCCGATTATTTGGTCATAGGCCGGCCGATCACGCAGTCCGCGGACCCGTTGATTGTGCTGGAATCGATTTCCCGGGAAATTTCAAACCATTAATAGAGAGAGTCAAAGCATGAAAATTGCGATCGCCGGTACCGGCTACGTCGGCCTTTCCAACGCCATCCTGCTGGCGCAACACAATGAAGTGGTAGCACTCGACATCGTTCCGGAAAAGATCGAAATGCTGAACCGCAAGGTTTCGCCTATCGTCGATGTCGAGATCGAGGATTACCTCAGCCACAAGTCGCTCAACTTTCGCGCGACCTTGGACAAGCGGGACGCCTATGCCGGCGCCGACTTCGTCATCATCGCAACGCCGACCGACTACGATACCGAAACCAACTACTTCAATACCAGGACGGTGGAAGCGGTGATCAGTGATGTCATGGCGATCAACCCGAACGCGGTGATGATCCTCAAGTCCACCGTTCCGGTCGGCTATACGGCGAAGCTGAAAGCGCAATTCAACTGCGACAACCTGATCTTCTCGCCGGAATTCCTGCGCGAAGGCAAAGCGCTGTACGACAACCTCCACCCGTCACGCATCATCATCGGCGAACGTTCGGCGCGCGCCGAAACCTTCGCCAACCTGCTCAAGCAAGGCGCGATCAAGCAGGATATTCCGACGTTGTTTACCAACTCCACCGAAGCCGAGGCGGTCAAGCTGTTCTCGAATACTTACCTCGCGATGCGGGTCGCGTATTTCAACGAACTCGACACCTACGCCGCGTCGCATGGCCTGGACACGAAGCAGATCATCCAGGGGGTCAGCCTCGACCCGCGCATTGGCGACCATTACAACAACCCGTCATTCGGCTACGGCGGCTACTGTCTGCCGAAAGACACCAAGCAATTGCTGGCCAATTACTCGGATGTGCCGCAAAACCTGATGCGCGCCATCGTCGATTCGAACACTACGCGCAAGGACTTCGTCGCCGACAGCATCCTGAAGCGCAAGCCCAACGTAGTTGGCGTGCACCGCCTGATCATGAAGGCCGGCTCGGACAATTTCCGCGCCTCCAGCATCCAGGGCATCATGAAACGGATCAAGGCCAAGGGCATCCCGGTCATCGTCTACGAACCGGTGCTGACCGAGCCGGAGTTCTATCACTCGAAGGTGGTCAACGATCTGGCCGAGTTCAAACGCTTGTCCGATGTGATCATCGCCAACCGGGTGACCGATGATTTGCTGGATGTAGTGGACAAGGTCTTCAGTCGCGACTTGTTCGGCAAGGATTGAGCATGTTCAAAACCCTCGCGGATTTTGTCGGCAACACGCCGCTGGTGCGTCTGATGAAAATGCCGGACAACACCTCCAACGTGGTGCTGGTCAAACTGGAAGGCAACAACCCGGCCGGTTCCGTGAAGGACAGACCGGCGCTGGCGATGATCGCCAAGGCCGAGGCGCGTGGCGAGATCAAGCCGGGCGACACCTTGATCGAGGCGACCAGCGGCAATACCGGCATCGCGCTGGCGATGGCGGCGGCGATCAAGGGTTACCGCATGGTGCTGATCATGCCGGAGCATCTCTCCATCGAACGCCGCCAGACCATGCGCGCCTATGGTGCCGAACTGGTGTTGGTGAGCAAGGCCGACGGCATGGAGGGGGCGCGAGATCTGGCGGAAACCATGCAACGGGAAGGGCGCGGCAAGATCCTCGACCAGTTCTCCAACCCGGATAATCCGGCCGCGCATTACGAATCCACCGGGCCGGAAATCTGGCGTGATACCGGCGGCAAGATCACCCACTTCGTTTCCAGCATGGGCACCACCGGCACCCTCATGGGCTGCTCGCGCTACTTGAAGGAACAAAATCCGGATATCCAGATCGTCGGCGTGCAGCCTGAAGAGGGCGCTCAGATACCCGGCATCCGCAAATGGCCGGACGAATATGTGCCGTCGATCTGCGACTACCAGCGCGTGGATCGAATGATCTACGTCGGCCAGCCCGAGGCGGAAGAAACCACGCGCCGACTGGCGGCAGAGGAGGGCATCTTCGCCGGCATCTCCTCCGGCGGCGCGCTGTATGCCGCGTTGCAATTGTCGAAGGAAGTCGAAAACGCGGTCATCGTCTCCATCGTCTGCGACCGCGGCGACCGCTATCTCTCCACCGGCGTATTTCCGGCGTGAAGCAATTCAGCTTGAGCCTGCCGCGCTGGCTGGTGACATGCCTGTTTGGTTGGCTGTCGGTGTTGCCCTTGGCTTACGCCAGCGACGAAGCCGAGCCGGTTGCGCCACCCCTGTTGTTGGCCAGTGTGCTGCCGGCAAAAACCGATGTCTCACTGTATTGGGTCAGCGAGAAGCTGGATGGCGTGCGCGCAATCTGGAATGGCAAGGAATTACATTTTCGCAGCGGCCGTCTGGTTGCTGCGCCCGCCTGGTTCACGGCGAATTTCCCGGCGCAACCACTAGATGGCGAACTTTGGCTGGCACGCGGCGAGTTCGACCTGCTTTCCGGCATCGTGCGCAAACAGCAACCAGATGACGCGGAGTGGCGGCAAGTGCGCTACATGCTGTTTGAATTGCCCGATGCGCCGGGAACGTTCAGCCAACGCATCGAAAGTTTGCAGGAAATCGTCACCGCCGCTCAGGTTCCCTGGTTGCAGGTGATCAATCAATTTCGCGTGTCAGATCGGGCTGAACTTCAGCAACGGCTGGCGGAAGTGCTGAAGCATCGCGGCGAAGGATTGATGCTGCATCTGGCCGATGCGCCTTACACCACCGGCCGCAGTGATGTCCTGCTCAAGCTGAAACCCTGGCTGGATGCGGAAGCGAAAGTAATCGCGCATTTGCCGGGAAAAGGAAAATACCTCGGCATGCTCGGCGCGTTACGCCTGGAAACCCCGGATGGCAAGCGTTTCAATCTGGGCACCGGCTTCAGCGACAAAGTTCGGCGGAACCCACCTGCTATTGGCGTGCTGGTGAGCTATCGTTATCGTGAACTGAATCCAAACGGCTTGCCGCGATTTGCCAGTTACTTGCGAGTGCGTGAGGCGTTCTGACGGAGTGCTGACTGGTTCGGAGCGTAAAGCAGAAAAACGGTGGGCCGTTTCTGGATGTCGGGTTGCCTTTTTCGCCAGCCTGAAACCGGGAGGGTGGCCAGGTATTCGCTATCCAGCGTCAGATCGCAGGCGAGCGTGAGCAGCGTGTCGTCTTGGCAACTGGCCAGAATGCTGCCCAGCATGGCCTGATTGCGATAGGGCGTTTCGATGAATACCTGCGCGGCATCTTCTTTCTGCGCGCGCCGTTCCAGTTCCCGCAGTGCGGTTGCACGTTCGTCCGCTTTCGCCGGCAGATAACCATGGAAGGCGAAACGCTGGCCGACCAGACCTGAACCCATCAGCGCCAGCAGTATCGAGGAGGGGCCGGTCAATGGGCGCACACGGATGCCGTGTTGATGCGCCAGGCGAACCAGATTCGCGCCCGGGTCGGCGACGGCCGGGCAGCCGGCTTCCGAGATCAGGCCAACATCGGTGCCTGCCAGTAAAGGCGCGATCAAGGTGTCCAGCGCGCTGGCCGGGGTGTGTTCGTTGAGTTCCAGCAGGGTGAGTTGCTGGATCGGCGTGGCGGTGGGTAGTTGCTTCAGGAAGGCGCGCGCGGTCTTGGCTTGTTCGACGATGAAGGTGGTCAAACCGGCGGCGATGCGCCGGGTTTCTTCCGGCAGCACGTGGTTGAACGGGGTATCGCCCAGCGGGGTCGGGATCAGGTAGAGGATGCCGGCCACGTCAGCACATCCAGTCCTTCGTTGGCGAGCATTTCGGTCAGTTTGATCAATGGCAGGCCGACCAGCGCGTTCGGATCTTCGGTCTCGAAGCGTGCGATCAGCGCGATGCCGAGCGATTCGCTCTTGGCGCTGCCGCAGCAGTTGTAGGGTTGGTCTTTGTGAAGGTAGGCGATGATCTGGGCGTCGCTGTAGTCACGCATCACCAGACGCACCGGCACGTTGGCGGTTTGCGTGCGGCCGGTTTTTGCATTGAGCAGGGTCAGCGCAGTGTGGAATTCCAGCGCTTTGCCGCGCATGCGTTTGAGTTGGGCGACAGCCGCGTCGAAGTTGCCCGGTTTGCCGAGTTGCTCGCCTTCCAGCAATGCGACCTGGTCGGAACCAATGATCAGTGCATCGGGAAATGTGATCGCGACCGCCTGCGCCTTCACAAGTGACAGGCGCTGTGCGGTTTGATCCGGTGATTCACCGGTCAGCGGCGTCTCGTCGACATCGGGCGCGGCAACCTCGAACGGCACGCCGAGACGGGCGAGCAGATCACGTCGGTAAGGCGACGTGGAAGCAAGTATCAACTGCACCGGCAAGCTCACTCGGGCTGTATCTCGACCAGCACCTGATCCGGCGTGACTTGATCGCCCTTGGCGACATGCACGCCGATGACGGTGCCGGTGACTGGCGATTGGACTTCGTTTTCCATCTTCATCGCTTCGATGACCAGGACGCCATCACCGGCTTTGATCTTGTCGCCCACCTTGACTTTGACCTCGACGATGGCTCCCGGCATGGCGGTGGTGACGCAACCGGCATGGGTCGGGCGCGGGCGTTGTTTGCTGCCGCCGGCTGAGTCCGCCTTGCCGCCCGAAGCTTTGCGCGGTGCGCTGGAGCCGGGCGTGACTTCGATTTCATCCAGGGCTTCCAGCAACACTTCTTCGGCGACACCATCGACATGCACATAGAAGGGACGCTGACCATCGCCAGCCTGGCCGGTGCCCTTGATGCGGATGTGATAGGTCTCGCCATGCAGCGTGACGTTGAATTCGCTCGGTGCGAACACCGATGGGCAAGCAGTGGCCAATTGGGCTTCTGGCGGCAACAAGGGCTCTGGCGACAGCGCGCCGCTGGCTCGTTCGAGCAGGAAGGTGCGGCCGAGTTCAGGGAACATGGCGTAAGTCAGCACGTCCTCGTCCGATTTCGCCAGGCCTTCGGCTTCGCCGCGCAATTTGTCGAGTTCGTCGGTCAGCAGGTCAGCCGGCCGGCAAGTAATGACTTCCTGATCGCCCACCGCCATTTTTTTGACTTCGCTATTGACCTGGCCTGGCGCTGCGCCGTAGCGGCCGAGGAGATAGTTTTTGACTTCGTTGGTGACCGATTTGTAGCGGCCACCGGTCAACACGTTCAGAACGGCCTGGGTGCCGACGATCTGCGAGGTGGGTGTGACCAGCGGCGGGAAACCGAGGTCTTCGCGGACGCGCGGGATCTCGGCAAGCACTTCGTCCATGCGTTCGAGTGCGCCTTGTTCCTTCAGTTGATTGACCAGATTCGAGATCATGCCGCCGGGCACTTGCGAAACCAGGATGCGGGTGTCGACTTGCTGGCCCTTCATCTCGAATTGCCAGTATTTCTTGCGCACTTCCTTGAAGTAGGCGGCGATTTCCTGCAGCTTGATCAAGTTGATGCCAGTGTCGTACTCGGTACCGGCGAAGGCGGCGACCAGGCTTTCAGTGGTGGGGTGGCTGGCGCCTTCAGAAAAGGCGGAAAGACAGGTGTCGATCATCACCGCTCCGGCTTCGACGCCCTTCATGTGCGCCATGCTGGCGAGGCCGGAGGTGGCGTGGCTGTGCAGGTGGATGGGAATCGAGACGGCGGCCTTCAGCGTTTTGACCAGTTCTGACGTGGTGTAGGGCGTCAGCAGGCCGGCCATGTCCTTGACCGCGATGGTGTCGCTGCCCATGCTTTCCAGTTGACGCGCCATCGATACGAAATAGTCGATGTTATGGACCGGGCTGGTGGTGTAGCACAGCGTGCCTTCCGCGTGTTTGCCGGCGGCTTTCACCGCTTCGATGGAAACCTTCATGTTGCGCAGGTCGTTCATCGCGTCGAAGACGCGGAACACGTCGACGCCGTTATCCGCCGACTTCTGCACGAAAGCGCGCACCAGATCATCCGGGTAATGCCGGTAACCGAGCAGGTTCTGTCCCCGCAACAGCATCTGGATGCGCGAGTTGGGCAGCGCGCGACGGAGTTTGCGCAGCCGTTCCCACGGGTCTTCCTTGAGAAAGCGCACGCAGGCGTCGAAGGTGGCGCCGCCCCAGGCTTCCAGCGACCAGAAACCAACGTTATCGAGCTTGTTGCAGATCGGCAGCATGTCTTCCGTGCGCATGCGGGTAGCGATCAGGGACTGATGTCCATCGCGCAGCACCAGTTCGGTGATCTTGACTTGTGTCATCGTGGCTTCCTTGTAAATCTGACGATGCGAAGGGCTGGATTCAGCCTGTTTCAAATGCCCAAGTGAGCGGCGATTGCGGCCGAGATTGCCGCTGCTTTCATTTCCGGCGGTTGGCGCACGGCGTAATTGAGCAGTTCCGGGTGCGATTCGACAAAGCTGGTGTTGAAGCGACCGGTCCGGAATTGTTCATTGAGCAGAATTTCCTGGTAGTAGGGAATGGTGGTTTTGACGCCATACACGCCCATGTCATCCAGCGAACGCCGACCCCGTTCGATGACGCCTTCCCAGGTCAGCGCCCAGACCGTCAGCTTGGCGCACATGGAGTCGTAATAGGGCGGAATGGTGTAGCCGGAGTACATCGCCGCATCCGTCCGCACGCCGGGACCGCCTGGTGCGTAATAACGCGTGATGCGGCCGAAACTGGGGAGAAAGCTGTTTTTCGGGTCTTCCGCATTGATTCGGAATTCCATCGCAAAACCACGGTGGCGAATCTCGTCTTGCTTGTATTGCAGCGGCAGACCGTCGGTAATCCGGATCTGCTCCTGCACAATATCGATGCCGGTGATGGTTTCGGTCACCGTATGCTCGACCTGCAAACGGGTGTTCATCTCCATGAAGTAGAACTGATTGTCCGAATCGAGCAGGAATTCGACGGTGCCGGCGTTTTCATAGCCCACCGCCTTTGCCGCGCGCACCGCCAACTTGCCGATGTATTCGCGCTGCGCTTCAGTCAATTGCGGCGATGGGGCGATTTCGATCAGTTTCTGATTCCGCCGCTGGATCGAGCAGTCGCGTTCAAACAGGTGGACGCAGTTGCCGTGACTGTCACCAATGATCTGCACTTCGATGTGCTTCGGATTGACGACGCATTTCTCCATGAAGACTTCCGGCTTGCCGAATGCCTTGCTCGCCTCGGAGACGACGCGAACGTAGTTGTTGACCAGTTCTTCGTCCGAATCGCAGCGTCGGATGCCGCGTCCGCCACCGCCGTTGGTCGCCTTCAGCATGATCGGGTAGCCGATCTTTTTTGCCAGTTTGAGCGCTTCTTCGGCGTTTTCCAGGTTGTGGTCGGAACCGGGAATGACTGGAATGCCAGCCTTGATCATCGCCAGACGAGCCTGGATCTTGTCGCCCATCTGGGTAATGACTTTGGCGGAAGGGCCGATGAATTTGATGCCACGGCGGGCGCAAACTTCAGCCAGAACCGGGTTTTCCGACAGGAAGCCATAGCCTGGGTGCAGGGCATCGCAACCTGATGCCACGGCCAGATTCACAATGTTGTGAGCATTCAGATAGCCAAGAACCGGATCGGAGCCAATATTGAAGGCGGTATCGGCTTTCTTGACATGAAGGCCATGCCGGTCAGCGTCGGTATAAATGGCCACCGCTTTGATGCCCATTTCCTTGCATGCCCGAACAATCCGAACCGCGATTTCACCTCGGTTTGCGATGAGTATTTTCCTGATCACGCTTTGACCTTAGAAAGTGGCGTTGTAGGTGGCGTTGGCTTTGACAAAAACAGCCGCGCAGCTTAACATTTCTGGCTTATGTCTGCACGGAGACCCTTTGATAGCCTGCAATTTGCCAAGTCCGGCGAGAGCCTGAAGGGCAGTTTGCGCGTCGAAGAGTTGCCGCGTTTAAGCGATAGTTTGAGGCCAGATGATGTTGCAGTGCAATACCGGCTTGATGGTGTTTTGGCTTCCGGACGTCCGGCGCTTCGGCTGAAAGTTGAAGCCAAAGTCTGGCTGACCTGCCAGCTTTGCATGTCGTTGTATCCCGAAATGTTGAGTCTGGATACTGTTCTGCCGGTGGCTAGAAATGAAGCAGAGTTGGCGCGCTGGGAAGCGCTTGATCCCCTGCTGGATGCGTTGGTTGCTGACCCGGGGTTGGATGTGGCGGTTCTGGTTGAAGACGAGATATTGCTCGCCATTCCGCTGGTGCCAATGCACCCCGAAGATGAGTGCGATCCTGCTGGCTTGGCGCTCGTCGGCAAAATTTGAGCGGATTTGGTCTTGCCTGTCGGGGCTGTAGTGTTTTTTGTAATGGCTCGGCAGTTTTTGAATTCATGTATTTAGTGTTTTTGTGTTTTTGTGTTTATTAGGAGATCGTCATGGCTGTTCAGCAGAATAAAAAATCCCCCTCCAAACGTGGCATGCATCGTGCCCACGACTTCCTGACTACACCTCCGACCGCAGTTGAGCCGACTACCGGTGAGATGCATCTGCGTCACCATATCAGCCCGAACGGCTTTTATCGTGGCCGTAAAGTGCTTAATACCAAGGCTGATAACAGCTAATTTCTGCGTTGGCTCAGCTTGAGATGAGCCAGGCATGTCGCACTGGTTTTCCTTAAGCTGAACGTTCATGCGAGAAATCACTATCGCGATTGATGCCATGGGGGGCGACCACGGTCCCCATGTGACGGTCAAGGCGGCGCTCGACTTCCTGTCCAAAAATTCCGATGTCAACATTGTTCTTGTTGGGCTTTCGGATGCCATTCACGCTGAACTCAAAGTCAATAAAGCATCTGCGGGCACGCGCCTGAGGGTCTATCACGCCAGCGAAGTGGTGACGATGGACGATTCTTTGCCGGTCGCTTTGCGCACCAAAAAAGATTCTTCAATGCGTGTCACGGCTGACATCGTCAAGCGTGGCGAGGCCGATGCCGGTGTCTCGGCTGGCAATACCGGTGCATTGATGGCGGTATCGCGCTTTGTATTGAAAACGCTTCCCGGCATCGATCGTCCCGCCATCGCCTCAACGTTGCCCTCCCGTACCGGCCGGACTTACATGCTTGACCTGGGGGCGAATGTCGATTGTTCGGCGGAGCACCTTCGCCAATTCGCCATCATGGGCTCGGCGCTGGTTTCCGCGATTGAACATAAAGAAAGACCCAGCATTGGCCTTCTTAACATTGGCGAAGAAGAAATCAAGGGTAACGACGTGGTCAAGCAAGCCGGTGAAATGCTCAGAGCCAGTGGGCTCAATTTCTACGGCAATGTGGAAGGCAACGATATTTACATGGGTACCGTCGATGTCGTGGTGTGCGATGGCTTCGTTGGCAATGTCGCGCTCAAGGCTTCAGAGGGTTTGGCCAAGTTGATTGGCGATCGCTTGCGCAGCGAATTCAAGCGAACCCCGCTAACACGCCTGGCCGGCCTGATCTCCTGGCCAGTGTTGCGCGCCTTCAAGCGCAATCTTGATCCGCGTCGATACAATGGTGCGAGCTTGCTTGGGTTGAATGGCGTGATTATCAAAAGTCATGGCTCCGCCGATGTGTTTTCTTTCGAGCAGGCCATTCTCAAAGCCGCGGAGGAAGTGCGTGGCGGTTTGTTGCGTCGAATCGCCGACCAGGTCGGCGTCCACAATGACATTCCCAGCGGTTTGGCAGATGAAGGAGAGTTGGCTTGACGCAGATTGCATCTCCCATGACACGAATCTATTCCCGCATCATGGGCACCGGCAGCTATCTGCCGGCGAGAATTTTGACCAATGCGGAACTCGAAAAACGGATCGAAACCACCAGTGAGTGGATTGTTGAACGTACCGGCATTCGTGAGCGTCATATCGCCGCGGAAGGCGAGTTGACCAGCGATCTGGCACAGAAAGCAGCCGAAAGCGCGCTCGATGCGGCGGGGATCGATGCCAGCGAAGTTGAGTTGATTGTGGTCGCCACGACCACCTCGGACCGGGTGTTTCCCAGTACGGCGTGCGTGCTTCAGGCCAAGTTGGGCATTACCAATGGTTGTCCGGCATTTGACGTGCAAGCGGTCTGTAGCGGATTCGTGTATGCGGTATCGGTGGCAGATCAATTCATCCGGTCAGGCCAGGTCAAGACCGCACTGGTCGTCGGCGCCGAGACCTTGTCGCGGATTACCGATTGGGACGACCGCAGCAACTGCATGCTTTGGGGCGACGGCGCTGGCGCAGTGGTGCTGCGCGCATCAGAGCAACCCGGGATCATTGCTACCCATTTGCACGCCGATGGCCGTTATCAGGATTTATTGTTTGTCGATGGCGGTGTGTCACTGAAAAAGGAAGGCGCCTGCTACATGCGCATGTCCGGCAACGCCGTGTTCAAAATGGCGGTCAATACGCTGGATGCGATTGTCGATGAAACGCTGGCGGCGAATGGTCTGCAAAAATCCGACATCGATTGGCTGGTGCCGCACCAGGCCAATATCCGCATCATCCAGGCGACGGCGAAGAAACTCGGCATGAGCATGGACCAGGTCGTGGTCACGGTTGATCGGCATGGCAATACCTCGGCGGCCTCGATTCCGCTGGCGCTGGATACGGCCGTGCGTGAAGGAAAAATCAAACCGGGTGAACGCGTGTTGATGGAAGCCTTTGGCGGCGGTTTCACCTGGGGCTCGGTGCTGGTTCGGTTTTGAGCCTGCCTGGAAACCCGTCCATCAGGTTCTGAAACAGCTTTCTTGCGGAGAATTTGAATGAAATTCGCGTTTGTTTTTCCTGGCCAGGGTTCGCAATCGGTTGGCATGTTGACCGCGTATGGCACGGCAGCGCCAATCAGTGAAACGCTGGCAGAGGGCTCGGATGCCTTGGGGCAGGATCTGGCTGCGATGATCGCTGATGGCCCGGCAGAACTGCTCAATCAGACTGTCAATACCCAGCCGGCCATGCTGACAGCGGGGGTGGCGGTTTATCGTCTTTGGCAAAGCCTGGGCGGGCCAGCGCCGGCCATGATGGCAGGACATAGTCTGGGTGAATACACCGCGCTGGTCTGCGCCGGCGCACTCGGTTTCGCCGATGCGATCAAGTTGGTGCGATTGCGCGCAGAGGCCATGCAATCGGCCGTGCCGGAAGGCGTTGGCGCCATGGCCGCTGTCCTCGGACTGGATGACGATGCAGTGCGCGCGGTATGCGCGGAGGCAGCGGAGGGGGAAGTGCTTGCTGCGGTCAATTTCAACTCCCCCGGCCAGGTGGTGATTGCGGGTCATAAGGCGGCGGTGGATCGTGGTTGTGCGCTGGCCAAGGCAAAGGGCGCCAAGCGCGCGCTGCCATTGCCGGTTTCCGTACCGTCGCATTGCGCCTTGATGCAGCCGGCAGCCGAAAAACTGCGTTTGGCGCTGGCGGAAATCGAGATCAAAACACCCAGCGTGACGGTGTTGCACAACGCCGATGTGGCCAGCCATGCCGATCCGGCGGCGATCCGCGATGCCTTGGCACGGCAATTGTTCAGCCCGGTGCGCTGGGTCGAAACAGTGCAAAGTTTTGCCGCACAAGGTGTTCAGTTAGTGGCGGAATGTGGCCCTGGCAAAGTGCTGGCCGGCCTCAACAAGCGCATCGTCGATGGTTTGCCGGGGGTGGCGCTGGCGGATGCCGCCGCGCTGACAGACGTCTTGGCAAAGATACGTTCGTAATTCAGAAGGTCAAAAACTCAGGCTTGATGCCTGAAAAATGAGGAGATGCAAATGGAACAACGTGTTGCCATGGTGACCGGCGCTACGCGGGGTATCGGCAAGGCCATTCTGCATGCCTTGGCGAAAGCTGGCTGCAGCGTGGTCGGAACTGCAACCAGCGTGTCTGGTGCGGAATCCATTTCCGCCGCGCTGGCCGAAGCAGGATTGCAGGGCGAGGGTTTGATGCTCGACGTCAACGACGCCGCTCAGGTCGATGCCGCCATTGCAGGCGTCATGGCGCGTCATGGCCGGATTGATGTTTTGGTGAACAACGCTGGCATTACGCGCGACAACCTGCTGATGCGGATGAAGGATGATGAATGGAACGCCATTCTGGAGACCAATCTGACTTCGGTATTTCGTTTGTCGCGGGCGGTGTTGCGGCCGATGATGAAGGCACGGTTTGGCCGCATCATCAGTATCGCTTCGGTGGTTGGCGTGTCGGGTAATGCGGGTCAGACCAACTACGCTGCGGCCAAGGCCGGCATGATCGGTTTCTCCAAATCGTTGGCACAGGAAGTCGGCAGTCGCGGCATTACGGTGAATTGCGTGGCGCCCGGCTTCATCGATACCGACATGACCAAGGGACTGCCCGAGGCCGCGCGTGGCAAATTGATGGAGCGGATCCCGTTGGGCAAGTTGGGAACGCCGGAAGATATTGCTCATGCCGTGGTGTATCTGGCGTCGGATGGCGCGGCTTATGTCACAGGTGCCACGTTGCACGTCAACGGCGGCATGTACATGGACTGAGGCGCAAGCCGGTCGATATGCAATTATTGCTGGATTGATTTTTTCGAGACGAGGCCTCTTTTAGCCGGTTTCATCGTTATCGACAGACTGCTAGAATGCCCCGGCTTTTTTGCTACCCGTAATTTTTCTACCCTAGTGGGAGTTATCTGATGAGTGATATTGAACAACGTGTCAAAAAGATCGTCGCCGAACAACTGGGCGCCAACGAAGCCGATGTGAAGCTTGAGTCTTCCTTCGTGGACGACCTGGGTGCTGACTCTCTCGACACGGTGGAACTGGTGATGGCGCTGGAAGAAGCTTTCGAGTGCGAAATCCCCGACGAAGAAGCTGAAAAAATCACTACGGTTCAGCAGGCTGTCGATTACGTCAACGGCCACTTGAGCAAGTAATTCCTGGGTAGTTCCTTTTTGTCAGAGCGCAGGGCGTCGCCCTCGCTCTGAGCTTGCCCCTCTTGAATATCGGCTCGGCCCGGTTTCTTGCATATTCCCGTATCTGGTGTTTTCCAGGAGTTTCCCATGACCAAGCGCAGAGTCGTGGTTACCGGGCTCGGTATCATTTCTCCCGTCGGCAATAGCGTAAATGACGCGTGGGCCAGTCTGATGGCAGGGCGTTCCGGTATTACCCGAATCAACCGTTTCGATGCCTCTGCTTTTGCCAGCCAGATCGCGGGCGATGTGAAGAACTTCGATCTGGCCAAATACCTGACCCCGAAGGATGCTCGCCGGATGGATACCTTCATCCATTATGGTCTGGCGGCTGCGATTGATGCCTTCAAGGATTCCGGCATCGAAGTCACCGAGGCCAATCGTGAACGCATCGGCGTCAACATCGGTTCGGGTATTGGCGGTCTGCAAATGATCGAAGAAACCCACAAGGTTTACTTGGCCGATGGTCCGCGCAAGATTTCTCCTTTCTTCATCCCGGCCACCATCATCAACATGATCTCCGGGCATCTTTCGATCATGTTCGGCTTGCAAGGACCGAACGTGGCCATGGTGACGGCGTGTACCACCGGCACGCATGCGGTAGGAGAAGCCGGCCGCATGATCGAGTATGGCGAGGCCGATGTGATGATCGCGGGCGGTGCTGAATCCACCATCTGCCCGCTGGCCATTGGCGGCTTTGCGGCTGCGCGCGCGCTTTCGACCCGCAACGATGATCCTGAAGCCGCCAGTCGTCCCTGGGACAAGGGGCGGGACGGCTTCGTCATGGGGGAAGGCGCTGGTGTTCTGGTGCTGGAAGAATACGAACATGCCAAAGCGCGTGGCGCTCGCATTTATTGCGAACTGATCGGCTATGGCAAGAGCGCGGATGCGCATCACATGACCGCGCCGGTTGAAGATGGCTCGGGCGCTGCGCGCTGCATGGATGTGGCTTTGCGCAACGCCGGCATCAATCCGGATCAGGTCGATTACATCAACGCGCACGGTACCTCGACCCCGTTGGGTGATCTGGCAGAAACCAAAGCGGTGAAGCGTTCGCTTGGTGACCATGCCAGCAAGGTCATGGTCAGCTCAACCAAATCGATGACCGGCCATCTGCTTGGTGCGGCGGGCGGTATTGAAGCCGTGTTCTCGGCTTTGACCATCGCTCATCAGGCGGTGCCGCCGACGATCAATTTGATTGAGCCGGACGAAGGTTGCGATCTGGATTATGTCGCCAACATTGCGCGTGATACCAAGGTCAATGTGGCGCTCTCCAATTCCTTTGGCTTTGGCGGTACCAACGGCACGGTCATCTTCGCCAAAATCTGACATCAGCCTGGTTCGGGGCGTGATGCCGCGTCAAACACGATGACAGCGGCGATATGACAGCGGCGATATGACAGCAGCAATATGACAGCAGCAATATGACAACGGCGAGACGACGGTGACGACAGCGCAACCGGTCATTCTGGTCGATGGCGAGCCGTCGGCCTGCATCCCTGCGGATGATCGGGGTTTTCTCTATGGCGATGGCGTGTTTCGCACGCTACGCATCGTCGCTGGCAAGCCGCGCTGGTGGCCTGAGCAGATCGCCAAACTGTCTGAGGACGCCAGCCGAATCGGTCTGACTGCGCCAGATCCAGCGGTCTGGTGCGCCGATCTGGAACGTTTTTCTGCTCAGCTGACTGACGGTGTCCTGAAGTTGATTTTGACGCGGGGTAGTGGTCCGCGCGGATACCTGCCGTCCGCAGCGCAACCCGTGCGGCGTTTGATGGTGTTTGATGCAACCCCGAATTCTGGCCAACGAACAGCCGATCTTCGCGTACGGATTTGTACCTTGCGGCTCGGCTGGCAACCTCGCCTGGCTGGCATCAAGCATTTGAATCGATTGGAAAACGTATTGGCTCGCAGCGAGTGGTCGGCAGCGGATATTCACGAAGGGCTGATGCTGGATCATGCGGAGCGCGTGATTTGCGGCGTCATGAGCAATCTTTTCATCTGGCAGCGCAACCGGTTACTGACGCCACGCCTCGATCAATGCGGTGTCGCCGGCGTTGCGCGGGGGCGTTTGTTGCGGCTGGCAAGTGAACAGGGATTGGACGTCGAGGAAACAGACTTGAACATGCAAGCGGTGTTTGATGCCGACGAAGTGATGTTGACCAATAGCGTGATGGGACTTCGCCGCGTCGCGCGTCTGGAATCAAAAAACTGGCCTGATCCCTTGATCAGTTCGCGTCTGGTGGAGTGGCTTGATGCGTAGATGGATCAACCGTTTTCTGTTGCTGAGCTTTATCGCCGGGATGGTTTTGGCGGGTGTTCTGTTTGGCTATGCCAGACAGCCAATGCAAATGCCTGGCGTGACTTATCCGATTGATTTCTCGATTCATCGTGGCACGGCGCTGAAAACCGCAAGTGAAGAACTTCATGGCAGCGGTGTGCTGTCGCATCCCTGGGCCTTCGTCCTGCTGGCGCGATTGAAAGGCCAGGCAGGCGAGATCAAGGCTGGCAGCTATGCGCTGGAGCAGGCTGCAACACCGCTTGAATTGCTGCGCAAGATCACCCAGGGAGACACTATTCTTGGCAAGCTGGCCCTGATCGAGGGCTGGACCTTTCAAGACGTGCGACGCAGCGTCGCGGCGAATCCGGCGTTGCGACATGACACGTTGAACATGACCGATGCCGAACTGTTGCGTGCGGTTGGTGCCAGCGAAACACATCCGGAAGGACTGTTCTTTCCGGACACCTATTTCTTCGATAAGGGCAGTTCCGAGCTTGCTTTGTACAAGCGCGCTTACCATGCGATGCAGGAAAATCTTGCTGCAAGCTGGTCAATGCGCTCGCCGGGCCTGCCTTATCGCTCGCCGTATGAAGTGCTGATCATGGCATCGATCATCGAGAAAGAGACTGGCGTCGCCGATGAACGGCCTTTGATTGCTTCTGTTTTCATCAATCGCTTGCGGATCGGCATGCGCTTGCAGACCGATCCGACAGTGATCTACGGCCTCGGCGCCCAGTTTGACGGCAATCTTCGGCGTGCCGACCTGCTCGCCGATACGCCCTACAATACCTACACCCGATCCGGTTTGCCGCCAACGCCGATTGCCTTGCCCGGGCTGGCGGCGATCCAGGCGGCATTGCATCCGGAAACCAGCAAGGCGCTCTATTTCGTCGCCAAGGGCGGCGGCCGGCATGTGTTTTCCGACAACCTGGATGCGCATAACCGGGCCGTGAATCGATATCAGAGAGGGCGTTGAGATGTTTATTACGCTGGAAGGCGTCGATGGCGCCGGCAAGAGCAGCCATTTGAACTGGCTGGAAACTTGGTTTACCTCGCGTAAACGGCAAGTCCGGATGACCCGCGAGCCGGGCGGTACGGCGATTGGCGAACAATTGCGTGAAATGGTTTTGCACCAGCCGATGCATGCCGATACCGAGGCATTGATCATGTTTGCCGCCCGCCGTGAGCATATCGAGCAAGTGATCCGGCCGGCCCTGACGGCCGGTGAAGTGGTGATCTCTGATCGTTTCACCGATGCCAGCTTTGCCTATCAATCGGGCGGCCGTGGCCTGCCGGAAGCGCGGCTGGCGGTGCTGGAAGGCTGGGTGCATGCTGATTTGCAGCCAGATTTGACCCTCTTGTTCGACCTTGCCCCCGAGATTGCCGCGCAACGACTGTCTTCGGCGCGTGTGCCGGATCGATTCGAACGCGAGCAAACCGACTTTCATGCCCGCGTTCGCGCTGCTTATCTGCGTCGCGCTGAACAGTTTTCAGCGCGCATCAAAATCATCGATGGCAGTCGCAGTCTCGATCAGGTTCGGCAGCAGCTCGCCGTGGTATTGGAAACTGCGATGGAGACGAAGGCGTGATTCATCCCTGGAATCAAGCGCTGTTTCAGCAATTGAGTGCCGACCGCGAACGCATGCCACATGCCTTGTTGCTGCATGGTCCATCCGGCGTCGGCAAACGCGATCTGGGCTTGGCACTGGCGCAGTGGATCTTGTGTGAAGCGCCAGGCCCGCAAGGCGCTTGCGGGGTGTGCGATGCCTGCAACTGGTTCTTGCAAGGCAACCATCCGGACTATCGTTATCTCGAGCCGAAGGAAGAAGAGACGGACGAATCCGGCAAGGTCACCAAGAAGGCGAGCAAGGAAATCAAGGTCGAACAGGTGCGTGAAGTCACCGATTTTCTGTATCTCAGCGCGCATCGCGGTGGCTGGCGCAGTGCCGTGATTTACCCCGCCGAATTCATGAATGCCGCCGCTGCCAACGCTTTGTTGAAAACCCTGGAAGAGCCGCCGCCTCGGGTGTTGCTGATTCTGGTGTCGCATCAGCCCGGACGTTTGCTGCCCACTGTGCGCTCGCGCTGCCGAAAGATTGTGGTCGGCTTGCCTGAACCGGAGTTGGCGCTGGACTGGATGCAACAGGCTGGTATCGATCGCCCGGATGCCGTGCTGGCGGAGGCGGGTGGCGCGCCGCTGACCGCTATTGCGTATGCCGAGCCGGAGCGGACAGAACGGCGTGAGGTGTTTCTGAATCATTTGTCGCGGCCGGCGCAACTTGATGTTTGCGCCGTTGCTGAGGCTTACAAACCACTGTTGGCCGAATCCTGGGGCTGGCTGTTGCGCTGGGTGCATGATGTGTTGTCGCAGCGGTTGGCTGGTGCAGCGCGTTTTTTCCCCGCGCGCAGCGAGTCGGTCACCCAATTGGGCGAACAGGCCGATCTCGCCGGTTTGCTCGCGCTTGAGCGGGAACTGGCTGCTGCCGGGCGCTGGTTGCGCCACCCGTTGAATGCGACCTTGTTGTTAGAATCCTGGCTGATTCGTTATGTCGCGGCAGTCGCCGGGACGCGTCATTCAAAGTCATGAAGAGTCATGATCACCAAGGATAAAAGATGAGTGAAAGTGAAAAACCGGTGGCTGGCCGGGCAGGCATGCTTTCGTTGGCGATCAAGGAGAAGACTGCCCTGTTTGCCGCCTACATGCCGCACATCAAAGGCGGCGGCTTGTTCATACCTACCAACCGGCCCTACCAGATGGGGGATCAGGTTTATATGTTGCTCACCCTGATGGAAGAAGCGAATAGATTGCCGATTTCGGGACGTGTGGTCTGGATCACACCGGCTGGTTCACAAGGCAACCGTCAGCAAGGAATCGGCGTGCAGTTTGACGAAACCGAGGGCGCCAATGCGGTGCGTCTCAAAATCGAAGGCATTCTGGGTAATTCCATTAAGTCGACTCGCCAAACCCACACCATGTAATCCTTTCTTGGTTGCCAGTCTGATGTTCATCGATTCCCACTGCCATATTGATTTTCCTGATTTCAGCGAAGGTGTGATGCCCCTGCTGGAAAACATGCGCGCGGCGCAGGTTGATGCTGCGTTGTGCGTATCGGTGAATCTGGAAAACTTCCCGCGTGTTCTCGCCGTCGCTGAAGCGCACCCCAATCTGTACGCCTCGGTCGGCGTGCATCCGGACCATGATGCTGGCCGCGATCCCGATGTCGATGAACTGGTTGCACTGGCGCGCCATCCGCGCGTTATAGCGATTGGCGAAACCGGGCTGGATTACTACCGCATGGCGCGGCAAGACGTTGATTGGCAACGCGCCCGTTTTCGTACCCATATCCATGCCGCGCGGCAGGCTGGCAAACCCTTGATCATTCATACTCGCAATGCCGCAGATGACACTTTGGCGATCATGATGGAAGAGAACGCACAGCAGGCCGGTGGTGTCATGCACTGTTTTACCGAGTCTTGGGCCGTCGCCGAAGCGGCGCTGGCGATGGGGTTTTACATCTCGTTTTCCGGCATCGTCACATTCAAAAGCGCGAAGGATTTAAAGGATGTGGCGCGCCATGTGCCGCTGGAACGCATGCTGATTGAAACCGACTCACCCTATCTGGCCCCGATGCCGCATCGTGGCAAACGCAATGAGCCGTCTTATGTCAGGCACGTTGCTGAAGAAATCGCGAATTTGCGTGGTATACCGCTGGAACAGGTAGCTACAGCGACGAGCAGAAATTTTTCCGATCTGTTCAAGGTCGCGATTTGAGTCCTTGAATTTGCGGTAAACAAATTTCCCGTACAGAAATGAACAGGGCCCTTCAGCAAGCTGAAGGGCCCTTTTTTACTGTTGTTACATCAAGGCAACGATTTCAGGCTGCTACCAGGCTTTCCTTGAACTCCAGTTTCACGGCATCGTTTTCACCGATATCCACCGTGACCTCGCCACCTTCGCTGAGTCGGCCGAACAAGAGTTCGTCGGCCAGCGCCTTGCGGATTGTGTCCTGAATCAGACGTCCCATCGGACGGGCACCCATCAGCGGGTCAAAGCCCTTGCTTGCCAGCCACTTTCTCAATGCCTCGGTGAAATGGGCTTCCACTTTCTTGATGTGCAGTTGTTCTTCCAGTTGCATCAGGAACTTGTCGACTACGCGCAGGATGATTTCTTCATCCAATGCCGCAAACGAAATCGTGGCATCAAGCCGATTGCGGAATTCCGGCGTGAACAAACGTTTGATTTCCATCATTTCATCGCCGGCTTTCTTCGGCAGCGAGAAACCGATCCCGGTTTTGTTCATCGCCTCGGCGCCGGCATTGGTGGTCATGATGATGATCACGTTGCGGAAGTCGGCCTTGCGGCCGTTGTTGTCGGTCAACGTGCCGTGATCCATCACCTGCAAAAGGATGTTGAAGATGTCCGGATGGGCTTTCTCGATTTCATCGAGCAACAACACCGCGTAGGGATTCTTGGTGATCGCCTCGGTCAGCAGGCCGCCCTGTTCGAAACCGACATAGCCGGGTGGGGCGCCGATCAGGCGGGATACGGCATGGCGTTCCATGTATTCCGACATGTCGAAACGAAGCAGTTCGACTCCCAGCACATAGGCCAATTGTCGCGCGACTTCGGTTTTACCAACGCCGGTGGGGCCGGAGAAGAGGAAGGAACCGATCGGTTTTTGCGGATTGCCGAGGCCGGAACGGGTCATCTTGATCGCAGAAGACAGCGCGTCGATCGCGCGATCCTGGCCGAACACCACGGTACGCAGGTCGCGATCCAGATTCTTCAGCGCATTGCGTTCATCATTCGCAACGGTTTTCGCTGGCACGCGCGCAATCTTGGCGACGATGTCCTCGATTTCCTTCGGTGTGATGACTTTCTTCTGCTTCGATTTGGGCTGGATTCGCTGCGCCGCACCAGCTTCGTCGATGACGTCGATCGCCTTGTCCGGCAGATGACGGTCGTTGATGTAACGGGCGGAGAGTTCGGCCGCAGTGGACAGAGCGCCCTGGGTATATTTGACGTTGTGATGCAATTCAAAACGTGATTTGAGACCCTTAAGAATCGCAATTGTTTCCGCCACCGAGGGTTCGTTGACATCGACTTTCTGGAAGCGCCGCGACAAAGCGTGGTCCTTTTCGAAGATGCCGCGGAATTCAGTGTAGGTCGTTGCGCCAATACAGCGCATCTGGCCGGACGAGAGCGCCGGTTTGAGCAGGTTGGAGGCATCCAGCGTACCGCCGGAAGCGGCGCCGGCGCCAATCACGGTATGGATTTCATCGATAAACAGGATGGCTTTCGGATTCGCCGCCAGTTGCTTGATCACCGCTTTCAAGCGTTGTTCGAAGTCGCCGCGATATTTGGTACCGGCGAGCAAAGCGCCCATATCGAGCGTGTAAACGGTTGCACCTTCAAGAATATCCGGCACGCTGCCTTCGACGATTCGACGCGCCAATCCTTCAGCAATAGCGGTCTTGCCAACGCCAGCCTCGCCAACCAGAAGGGGATTGTTTTTGCGTCGCCGACACAGGGTTTGAATCACCCGCTCAAGTTCCTGATCTCGGCCAATCAATGGGTCAATCTTGCCCGCTTGTGCTTGCAGGTTGAGATTGCTGGTGAAGGAATCAAGCGGTGAGGTCGATTTTTCTTCACTTTCGGATTGCTCATTAGCCGGTTCTCCGCGTCCGCTGGGGGCGGCTTCCTGCGTCGTCTTGGCGATACCATGCGAGATGAAGTTGACGACATCCAGACGAGCGAGACCTTGCTGATTCATGAAATGCAGCGCGTGCGAATCCTTTTCGCCAAAGCTCGCA
>Ga0105047_10001132_pt1 | contig 47095 bp, 39 predicted proteins | sample MAT04_FD_78384 | JGI IMG/M metagenome (GOLD analysis project Ga0105047, IMG submission 78384) | Freshwater microbial communities from Lake Fryxell liftoff mats and glacier meltwater in Antarctica - MAT-04 (megahit assembly) | ecosystem: Environmental > Aquatic > Freshwater > Ice > Liftoff...
AGGAAACTTTCATCGATGTGCAGGCATGATAATCGTCTGTTGCGGGATACTGTTGTCAAATTTCGGAGAATAATGCCTGTTTTTTGCTGAAAAGGTCTTGGCGATCTTGGCCCCATGCCAGTTTATTGGTTGCAGTGTAAAAATAATTGCCAAAGTTGCCTTGAAAGGGTAGTTTTGATGCATCTTATCGGACGGCTCTTCATTGGAAGGGCCTTTTTTAGGAAACCCGAAGAAAGCGACTACTTATCACCCTATCACCTATCACCTCACCTTCGCACCGGCGGCTCCATCATCCAGACGGCCCAGCGTTGCCTGGATGCTGGGGCGGTGCTGGTGGCGGTCATGGCCACCCATCTGGTTATGGCAGGCAATGCCCGGGAACGTTTTAAGAACAGTCCCATTGCCAGGGTGATTGGCTCTGATACCGTTCCCGTCGTTCAGATTGATGACCTGCTGGATGTCTATTCGGTGGCCCCGCTGCTGGCCGATAACTTCAGACGGCATCTGAAGATAAAAACGTGAGGATTTCCTGACTGATTCCATCTGGCCTTCAATCTACGGCCGAGAAGACGAGCGAGCGGGAGGTGAAAAGGGCTTTTTAGGGGGTGAGGTGACCTTCTTTTTTTCTATTTATAAATCAGTTTCGTCGATCCGCAAGAGCATATGTCCCTCAAAAACAGTGAGTATTTCAATACTTTCTTCATTGAGCCTGTAAACAATTCGATACTTTTTGAATAGTAACTCTCTTATGGCGGGTTGAGCAACTTCCGGTACCTTCCGGCCTAAACGAGGGTTTTCAGCCAATAATTCCCCGTGTTCAATAAGCTGATTGACAAACCTTGCCGCTCTTTCCGGGCTATCCCTCGAAATATACTCTTCAATGTCAAATAATTGATCAAGAGATTCTTGTGTCCAAAATATTTTCATCGGGAGCTATCCCTTGCTCCTTCTCGCAGCTAATGATGCCTTGACCTCTTCAGCAAGGTACAATTTTCCATCATCGGCATCCGCTATCCCCCGTCCTATGGAATCAAGAAAGGCCTTTTTATAGACTAATTCGTCATAGTCGATTGGTGATAATAAAACACCGGTGGGCTTCCCGTTCTGCGTAATAATCAAGGGATGTTTCGCATTCTGGAGTTTTTTGAACCATTGCGAGATGTTTTTCTTGAACTCTGCAATTGGGACAATGTCTTTTGAGACTGAAAATGCCTTCATAATTAAGCCCCTTATTTTGACTTTTTTTATGACCTTAATATAGGTCAAGAGGAGGTGGAAATCAAGGAATAATAAACCGTAAAAAAAGAATTATCTTTTCTGACAGGCTGAAGCGCGCGTCAAAAACAAATCTGCCATTTTTCTCGGTGGCCCCGCTGCCGGCCGATATCTTCAGACGGCATCTGAAGATCAAATCGTGAGGATTTCCTTGACTGATTCCATCTGGCTTTCAATCCACGGCCGAGAAGACGAGCGAGCGAGAGGTGAAAAAGGCTTTTTGATGGGTGCCTTTTTTTTTCTTTATTTTTGGAATAAGTCAGAATGTGTTCCGGTGCGCTCAAACAGGATGCAATCGAGCTCGACTTTGTAAATCAACAGCCAATCGGATTCAATGTGTCATTCCCGGCGTCCTGTCCAGTTGCCGATCAGTTTATGATTCCGACGGAGAGAATCAAGCGGTTCTTCCGCGACCAGGGAACGAATGATGATTTTCAACTTATCAAGATTCTTCCCTCATTTTTTTACCCGCTTAATATCTTTCTCGAACTGCCCTGTATATTTTGGCTTGGGCATCAGATACCGAGTTTTTTGAACATACCTTCGGCAACTTCGCAAACAGTCAAACCATGTCCCGCATCTGTATCTTCGAGTGTCCGAAGTGTGATCTCATTGTGGATGGCAACATCAAAGGGCAACCCCTTCCTCAATTCCACCTGGGTATAAAACAAGGTAATGGCTTGCGTGGTGCTGAGTCCCAGCTTGTGGAATATATGCTCAGCCTTGTCTTTCAGCTCAGGTTGAATTCTGGCGCGTATTGTTGCTGATTTTTCCATGATTATCCTCCATTTTTCAGGGGGGAATTCGGGGGACAGTTTACCGAATTCCATTAATATTAGGGCACAATTTTAATTTTCACCTCAAAATTATTGTAGAAAAAGAGAAGAAGGATCAACGACTTCACATATCGCACTCACTATATGACCTCTGAGAAGCATCCTTGACTTTATCTTATATTTATCTTATTTTTAGTTATGAATACAATTCACTGGACCGAAAAGGTATTCAGACAATTGCGGAAAATCAAGGATTCACCAACTCGAAAGCATATCTACAAAGAGGCTCAGCAATTGACTGATTTTCCCCAATTGCCGGAATGTCAAGCGCCTTACGAAGCATGAGTACGGCTATCGCCTCCGCATCAGTGACTGGCGCATAATTTTCGAATTTGACGGGGCCGTGAAGGTCATATCTATCGAGGAAGTTAAGAGAAGAAATGAACATACATACTGATTACCAGATCATCAAAGACACTGCCGGCAACCCTGCCTTCGTGGTCATCCCGTATAGCCGTTGGGTCAAACAAACATCCGTCATTGCCGGGCTTATCCCCAACGAGGTGGTGGGAGCAGTTATTGAGGGCGAGATAACGCCATTTCGCGCATGGCGTGAACATCTTGGGCTCACCCAAGCTGAAGTGGCGAAACGTGCCGACATCACACAAGCGGCACTTTCACAGATCGAATCCGGCGAACACAAGGCCCGCAAGGCGACACGGGAAAAACTGGCAAGGGCCATGGGCATTACGGCTGAGCAATTGAAGTAACAGACTTTCCACCCTAATAAACATGGATTCGGGTTCAGGCTTGACTTGTTGACATTCTACAAGAGCCAAGTTTTACTAACAACCAAATGCACCGGATAACCCGGTGCATTTTTGCGATTCGGTGAAGGCAGAGTAAAGGACAAATATTTTGACAAAAAAATGTTACATTCTGGCTGGTCCTAATGGAGCAGGTAAAACAGCCTTTGCAACTGAGTTTCTTCCAATTGGGGCAGAATGTCTTAATTGCGTAGCTCGGGTTTAATACCCCCGCCGCTTGCGGCGAAAGTAAAGTTGTATTACGAATAGATCCATGGGAGATCTGATTCGTAAAAGTCATAATGTTTCGATATTGATGTATCATTTTGTATGCGTAGCAAAATATCGAAGACTCGTAATCAATGACGAGGTGGACAAAGTACTGTTCAACCAGGTCGAACCGGTGTTCATCACTGCGGTAGAGGAGTTCTTTGGCTACCTTGCCGCTTGGTGCCTTGTAGGTGAGTTCCAGTGCCTCGGAGCCGAACCACACTGGACGGAGACGACGGTGACCAGGCTGTCGGGCAGGAGACCGCGGATTGCTGCATTGGGTTTCAGGTCTTCAAGTCGAATCATTGTAGCAATTTGACAACTGTCTCAAACTTTTTCATCGATCGATTTGGCACACGCACAACAAGGTTAATGCCGTGTGCTCGCCTGACGAGATAAAGAATTCCCCACGATTTTTTGGAGTCTATACAAGTAACTGATTACAGTGGACGAAATCAAGGATTGATTTCATCAGGAACAGTTTTCTTTTGGTTTTCGTTGCTGGCTAGGACGTTATCCTCCAGCATTGCAGTAGAGCCGTGTTGAGGCGCGTTCCTTCTCTATACAGCGAGCATGCGCCGCCTTTTTTTACCGCGCCGGTGGTAGGGTCAATGCTCATGGTTTTTGACAGAAAACCTTTATTGTTGGTCGCCACTGAGAACGTGGCGAAAACCGTTTCTACGGGAGTAGTGCGTTGCTCAATCATTGCGAACCCAACAAAAGGACCGCCAACGCCGCCGGGAGCATTTCCCAACATGCGGGCCGGACAATCGGGTTCTTGAACCATCGCCGCGCTACATGTTGAAAAATATGACATGCCGTGTTATTGTGTGGCTGTGTTTTTTGTTTTGAGCCCCGGACGGCCTGCCAGCCGTTCCCGGGGTTTTTTTGCGTCGTCATGGGGTCATGCCTCCGTCGTCAGTAAGGGCTTGACCATAACACGGCACGTTTTCATAAAATCAAACACATCTTCACGTGCATAACGAACCTGCCGACCCACCTTGTGGTAAGCGATTCCTCGCCCATGGAGCCGGTCTTTCCGCAAAGTGGGTAATGCGCGCCCGGTGATAGTCGAAACTTCTTTCTCGTTTAAAAATGGTTCCATTGTTCCACCTTCACATTTCTTTGCTGGTATATCCTTGTGCCCAATTGGCTCCTTGATTGCTAATAGGGTATTTTTTCTTCCTCATCGCCCCACCTCGCCATTCACTATTTTTTTTGCTTCCTTGCCAGGCCATAAGGTCTTTCCATTTGGCACCTTTATGGGCCTCAAACTAAGGTAATTTCCGTTCATGCACAAGCTCCGCCGAATCGTGCTGGGCTTTACATGTAATATTTCAGACAGTTGCTTAGTATCCAAGCTTTCTTCCACCATTGCTTCCCTCCGTGTTCTGAAATTTTTCAAAAAAAAAGGCTCTAATCGTAACACAGCCTTTAAAGTTGTGTTGACGACTAGAGCCTGAAGTATATCCCAGCGCAGAGTGCGACGAGTTACTTAGAAATCTACCCTTTTACTACTACTATCCTCTATTTGTAGCTGCGCAAAATTTCGAACCGCCCCGACAAAAGGGGTTTTCGAGGATAATCCGCCGCGATTTTTTACAATGTATATAACTTTTGAACAATAAGCAACATGTTGAGTCTTTCTTTACAGACACCACGATCAACCTAGCCCGGCAAAAATAGTTATCTTTTCATTTTGATGATTTTCGACTCCGGTTTTTCCTCGATAACCTTGGTCAGGATATCGCCACCAAGAGCGGAAGCCGCCTGCAACGTTGCATCTCTCAAATGGGCGTACCTTTGAGTCATTACCGGCGACTTGTGCGTCAGGAGCCGTTGCAATACATACAGGTCAACCTGTCCACTACTGGCAAGCTGACTTGCAAAAACATGTCTTAGGCCATGCATGGGCCGGAAGCTCTTCGGCAGTCCCGCCCGGTCCCGGATCCGTTTAGATGCTTTTGCCGCCGATACACGTTGACCGCCATTTTCCCCAGGGAAAACATATTTCGAAGTCCGGGCCACGCCCTCAAGCAAGTGCCGGGTGGCATCGTTCAACGGGATCTCCATGGCCTTTCCGCCTTTACTTTCGGTGATACGAATAAAGCCACGGTGAAGGTCTATATCCTCCCACTGCAGCCGAAACAATTCTCCCCGTCGCATGCCGGTTGCCAGAGCCATTTTCATCATTGCCGCAATGGTCTTGTTTTCGTCAACATCGATTGCTTCGAGTAAGTCGATGCAGTTGGTCCGGGGTCAGATCTTCAGTCACCTTATTGTCAACGACTGGCATCTGTGGCCGAAAATTCAGTCCTTGGCATAATCCTTTATTATGTCCGAAGGCGGCAATCCTCTTGATGATACCGATTACATGCTTGACGGTTTGCGGTGATCTTTTTTTCATCAGGTTGATACGAAGGCGGTCAACGTCGAGCGGTACAAGGCTGGAGGGTTCTTTGCTTCCAAGTGTGGGGCAGATGTGGGTATTGAAGCGGTAATCGTCTATTTTGAGAGACCGGGATTCTGTTCGGTAAATTTTGTATTCTTCCCAGATCGCCGCAAAAGTCCAGACTTTAATTTTTACCTCCGCCCGTTCCTCCACCCTGGTCGCCGTCCGGCCTTCGATCATTTCACCGCGTTTGAGATTGGCTTTTGCCGGGGTCATGTTGTCGCGGTACTGCCGCCTGACAATCGCCTCCACTACTTTACCGTCACGCTTAAAAACAGCGTAGTAAACTTTCTCCGTTCCTGGTCCTCCCTGCCGCTTCCTTTCCCGGTAAAACACGCCCACATAATTGGTGGAAATTCGCTCGTTTCCCATGCCTGACCGGCGACAGGGGTTCGAGTCCCCTTGGGGGCACCAAATAAATAATCAACCCACTGATATTGCGATATAATATCAGTGGGTTTTTTACGTTTAGCCACTCAACCCCTTACCTACAAATTCAAAATACTGCGACGGGGCTTGAACTGGCTGTTTCTTTATTGTTTCTCGTTGAGCCAATTAAGAGAGAAAGAGGCTTTTCTCATTCTATGTGTTCGTGGGCCGTTTGCAGAGCAATATTTTTGTCCTTTGTAAACAGCTTCCACTGCATTTCTGATGAATGAATCCCTGCTTTTTTGTCTTGACCTCTGCTGAGATACCAGTGCCCAAAACGTTCAACCGTCGAAAATGGATGGTTTTCCGTGCAAAACAGCCCGCAAGGATTCATCTCTTTGAAAAAGATGGTTTCATCCGGATCATCATCATAAGCCATATTGGCAGGTAAAACGATTTGCGAAACATCCACTTTCTCTCGTACTTTTTCATCCAGCCAATCTGAGACTTTCATTGGTCTTTTCTCCTTGAAAATGCTCCCAGAAACCCCTTATTTTGACAGGCGTCTGGAAATACGACTATAGGTCTCTTTCAGCTCTTCTCCTACGACCTTGACTTTGGCGATCAATTCCTCGGAAGTTTCCACAGCATCATCGGCAATTTGCGACGCTTTGGCTTTCACTTCAGGCCATTTTTTCTCCGCCTCTTCATACTCTTTTTTGGCATCCATAGAGGCCAGGTGAATCTTCAGGCTTACCTCATCCCGTTCCATCTTCAGCTTTTCCATGAGTTTATTGAACTCTTCTTTTATAGGCATAACTAGCTCCTTAAATTTTTTAAAAATTCTCGGTTTCATGGAAGTTTCATCACAACTTTCCGATGACACTCCGGACGATTACTTTCGATTCGGCATGGCCCGCTTGACAAAAAGTACAACTGCTTTCGTCGAGGGTGGATCTATGCAAAATGATTTCTGTTTACTCATTATGCAATTCTTGCACCAGACTTCCAATAGCCCACATATATCAGCCATCATCTTGATATAAGGGGAGATAATTTACTATAAAATAGCCAGGAGCTTCCATTGTCATCAGATACCAGAGGTCATATTCGACCATAGGCTAAATATAACCATGAATTTTGCTGCCGATGAAGCCAAAGTTAAAGAATGGATTTTTTGTTCTGAACAGACAAGTCTGGCAGCAAATTTGCGAGCAAGTCATCGTTTAAGAAGTGATGTGGCCTGGGTTTCTTTTGCTGCTCTGAAATGGTCATATATGACCGATTGGGCAAATATGACCATTACCTCTGGTCGCTTGATCCTTCTGCATGGTCATTTCTTGCCGGTCATATTTAAATACCTCAATGGTGAACAGTCCTTCCAAGTATTTGTCCCCTTCAATTTCAAGAATCACACCGTCATTGGAAGCACGCTGTTCTGTCAATGTATTCCGGTGGGATAGATTAAAAATTGGCCGGTAACCACTCAAGAATTGAACGCTTACCTGACCCGCACAGTGAGTGACACTTTCATCCATAAAAACGGACTGGCATGTTTTATGCTTAAAGAAGTTACTGGCATGTTTTATGCTTAAAGAAGTTCAGTGGGCGAGAAAAAATCAGCACCATCCACCTGGCATTAAAGGCCGGAGGGAAAGAGAAACCAATAGTCAAGTGGTTCAAGGCAAATGTTTGGAACCTTTTGGCAACACAATCACAATTCATGGAGGAAAATGAGATGAAGAACCTATTATTAACGTTTTTAACCGCAGCGAGCCTTACCGCTTTTACAGTGCCGGCTGCAGCCGTTGTCTTGACATCCGAGGGCCGTGTTGTGGGCAATGTTCCATCTGCTTACGCAACAGTTACCGGAGGTAAGGTTGTCTATGATAAATCACCGACTGCCTTCTGTTCCGTCAGTTTTGACAAGATTTTGCAAGCGTATGGTGGCTCATTGAAGCCGGAAGCCGTAACCGGTGTGCCGACAAGTTATGCCAAGGTGATTGATGGCAAGGTTGTTTTTAATGATACGCCGATCGCCTATGAGCCGATTGCATATCATTCAATATTCACCGCCTATGGTTTTCAACTATCACCTGAAGACGTCAAAGCAAAGCTTGGAGCTGTCGACTATGCAAAGGTAATTGACGGCAAAATCGTTTTCACCAAGGTTTGTGTTGCTTATTCCGGTGAAGGCTTTGCCGAGATCCTTTTAGCATATACCCTTCCTACGACGGTTGCCGTTGCCACCGTGTCGACCCAGAAACAGGATACAAAACAGTTTATTGATACTGACAAAGACGGCGTACAGGACGCTGACGACGCATGTCCCGGAACTCCGCTGGGCGCAAAGGTTGATGCAAGAGGTTGTTGGACATTGAATACCGATTATCTGTTCGATTTCGATAAATCAGTAATTAAAGTTCAATATTACCCCTATCTTGATGAGCTCCTTCCAGTGATGACCAAAAACCCCGGTTTGCGAGTTGAAATTCAGGGGCATGCCGACAGCACCGGCACCAACATCTATAACCAAGCCCTTTCCGAAAGACGCGCCAAGGCAGTGCGTAGCTATCTTACGAAGAAGAATGTTGACGCACCGCGACTTACCGCAGTTGGGTTCGGCGAAGAAAATCCTGCCTATTCCAACGACAGCAGCGAGGGGCGAAGCAAAAACCGAAGAGTTGAATTGAAACCGATTCAATAAGGAATAATCACATAATCGGGTAAGGTTCGGTTTATCTCCGACCCTTAACCGATTACCTTACCCCGATTATTTTCCATCCAAGTGCCCACGCTATTTGACTTCGATACCTATACGTACCTCGACCAGGTGTTCTTTGTGGTCGTCAATAAGAGGAATGCTCAATTCAATTTGATCTTCACCATCGACGCACACACCCATGACATCGGCATCGCCGGACAATTGCCGAACGGAGATATGATACACCGTCTCTCTATAGCGATAATGCACCTTGAACCCGGTCCATTCCGGGGGAAGGCACGGAGTAAAATGCAGTTTATCGACATCCAGGCGGAGCCCGAGCAGAGATTCGATGATCAACCGATACATCCATGCCGCCGAACCGGTGTACCAGGTCCAACCGCCGCGGCCGATATGCGGTGCAAGGGCATATACATCGGCGGCGACGACATACGGCTCAACTTTATAAACGGCCGTCTCAGCTGCCGATCGGCCATGATTTACCGGATTGATCATGGTGAAAATTTCCCAGGTGCGCCCCTTGTCTCCGAGGTGAGCAAAGGCCATCGCCGCCCAGATGGCCGCATGGGTGTATTGTCCTCCGTTTTCCCGCACCCCTGGAACGTACCCTTTAATGTAGCCTGGATTCAGGGCTGACTTATCAAATGGCGGATCGAGCAGCTGGATCAGTCGGTGCTCACGGCGAACAAGGTACTTGTCAACCGCTTCCATGGCCTGATGTGAACGATCCTCACCGCCAGCACCGGACAGTACCGACCAGCTCTGGGCAATTGAATCGATCCGGCATTCGCTATTGCCCGACGAACCGAGCGGTGTTCCGTCGTCGAAATAGGCGCGGCGATACCACTGTCCATCCCAGCCATGCTCCTCGATGTTGCGCTGCAGTTCGGCCGCCTCAAGGTGACAGCGTTCGACAAAGGCTATATCGCCGCGCAAATTAGCAACCTCGGCAAACCGCATGAGGACCTCATACAGGAAAAATCCCAACCAGACGCTTTCGCCTTTACCGTGTTGGCCGACCAAGTTCATCCCGTCATTCCAGTCACAGGAACCGATCAGCGGCAGACCGTGTTCCCCGAAAATGAGACTTCTCTCTATGGCTCGAACGCAGTGGTCATACAGACTGGTCTGTTCTTCCGACAGGATAGGCAGATCGTAATACGAGTCCTCATCGGCGTTTACCGGGCGACCCTGGAGGAAACGTACAAACTCATCCAGCACCCCCCTGTCTCCGGTAGTGGTAACATAGCGATAGGTCACCAGCGGTAACCATAGATAATCATCGGAGCAGTGCGTACGTACCCCTCGACCAAGAGGTGGATGCCACCAATGTTGCACATCTCCTTCCGCAAATTGACGGGAAGCGGCCAGCAGCAGATGTTCGCGAACCAGATGCGGTCGGGAATAGATCAGGGCCATGACGTCCTGCAACTGATCGCGGAAACCGAAGGCTCCGCCCGACTGGTAGGTGGCGCATCGCGCCCACATCCGACAGGCCAGGGTTTGGTAAAGCAGCCAGCCATTGGCCAAAACGTTGAGAGATTGATCCGGGGTCTCCACATTAACCGCGCCGAGGGTGTGGCTCCAATGCTGCCAGACCACATCAAGGGCGCCACGCGCCGCTGTTCTGCCGCGAAAACGGGAGACCAGTTTTTCGGCATCATCCCGATCTTTACCTACCCCAAGCTTGAAGATGATCTCACGTTCCTGTCCGGCTGCCAACTCAAAGTCTACTTGGATGGCAGCGCAAGGATCGAAACCGGCCCCGACCCGCCCGGACAGTCGGATTCGCGACATCGCCGCCGGCGCAGCCAGAGTGCCGTTGCGTCCAAGAAACTCGGTCCGGTCACCGGTAAAGCTCTGGGCGCGGTCATCGACATCGAAAAATCCGGTTCGATCATGAAACTCCGTATTGTACGGATTACGGGCAAAAAGAGCGCCGCTTTTTCCGTCGATGGCAGTAATCACATGCATCGCCGACTTTGGTCGCAGGTCGCCAAGCACCCATTCCACATAGCCGGTGGCGGAGAGTTTCCGCTTCCGACCCGACTCGTTGTAAACTTTCAACACCGAAAATTTGATTGCCGCATCAAGTGCCACATAAATCCACAACTCTGAACGGATACCACGCTCAGTATGTTCAAAGACACTATAACCAAACCCATGTCGCGTAACGTAGGGGTTAATTCCCCGGCAAGGTGCGGGAGTCGGCGACCAGAAATGGCCGCGCTCTTCATCACGAAGATAAAAGGCCTCTCCGCTTGAATCGCTTACCGAATCGTTTATCCAGGGCGTAAGCCTGAATTCATGGGCATTTTCATTCCAGGTAAAGGCCGGACCGCTCTCGGAAACGATAGTCCCAAAGAGTGGATTGGCCAGCACATTCACCCAGGGTGCCGGTGTCTGCTGCCCGGCTGCGGTGGTAATGACATACTCGCGCCCATCCGGGGTGAAGCCGCCTAAGCCGTTGAAGAATATGAGATCGTGGCGCGGCATGGGAACCACGGCAATAGGCTCGGGGCGAAAAGTCCTGGACGGAATGAGGCGAGGTATTGTTATTTCTGCTTGCGTGTGCCCGCCTATCTGCTCGGCCAGTGTTCCCCGGGCGTCGGAAAGTATTGCCCTGGCAACCGCTTGAAAAAGGATGCGGTCTTCCTCGGCTATTTGATCGGCGGAGCGTACGAAGATGCCGCCGGGTCGATCGGTGATGCCCCCTTCGACGCCGGCAGCAATGAGACCGACGATCTGGTCATGGAGAAGCTGCCGGTAACCGGCGTGATCTTCATTCCAGATCACCAGATCAACCACTAGCCCTTTGAGACGCCAGTAGGCGTGCGCCTGCACCAGCCGGCGAACCAGATCGATATTGTCTAAATCCTCGATCCGCACCAGGACGATCGGCAAATCGCCGGAAAGAGTATAGCCCCACAGACCGGATTGGCCGCGGCGATTCTTTTTCAAAATTTCCTGATCGGCGCGCAGGGTTGCCTTGGCATAGATCACCGCCCCGGCAAGTCGCCCAAAGAGCTGTGCATCGGCTTCGGTGGCATTGATCTGCCGCAGTAGCACCTGCCCATGGGTCCAGGCGAGATCAAAAACCCTATCGGCTAGATGCCGGTCTTGATATTTTTTAACCAGGCTCAAAGCTTGGTCACGGTCGGCACCGACACCGGTAACCATGTTTATCGTTGCCGATACACCCGGAGAAATGGTGATTCGGTACCTGATGGCGACAATCGGATCAAGCACAGATCCCTGGCTGCCCGACAGCTCGCCTGAATTGGCGGTTCCAGCCCCCATTGCCTGCGGATTGGCAACACTGTTGCCCCGGCCGATGAACCGCAACCTGTCGGTTTCATATGATATATCTGTTATTTCCGCATCATGCACGGCCATCAGGTGCATCATCCAAGGCATCTGTTCGCCCTCGGCACGAGGCCTGCGAGTGCAGAGAATCGCCCGCTGTTCCGGGATGATCTCAGTCTGCACAAAAAGGTTGCTGAAGGCCGGATGCAGGGCATCGACAATGGGCGGTGCCAGGACTACCTCGGCATAGCTGGTTATCTCAATTTCTCGGGTGCGACGAGTGCGGTTGGTGAGGGTGATGCGCCGCAACTCAATATCGTCTTCGGAGGAGACGACAACTTCGGTATAGGTATCAATATCATCATACCGGCAACGAAACTCGGCACGTCCTTCGGAAAAAACCGTCTCAAATTTTTTCGGACGGATAAGGGTCGGCTGAAGCGTCGTCGACCAGAACCTGCCGCTGGTCATGTCGCGCACATAACAGAAGGTACCCCAATTGTCGCAGGTAGTGTCTTCTTTCCAGCGGGTGACAGCCAAATCCCGCCACCGGCTGTAACCGCCGCCGGCGGCGGTGATCATTACGTGGTATCTGCCGTTCGACAGCAGCTGTACTTCCGGATACAGGGTATCGGGACTGCTGAATACCCGTATCGGGGTTTCCTCGGTGTCGGCAATTATCTGCGCATCCGACAACTCCGATGCATGGATATAGAAAGCCGTGGCTTTGGGGATTCGTTCTTGAAGAAGCAACATGGTCGCCTGGAACAATGGTTCCGATTCGAAACGGTTCTGCATACGGCGGTCAAGGAGAAGAGAGGCCAGAGAAAGGAAAGTCATGCCCTGGTGGTGCGCCATAAAGGAACGAACGACGGTCTTCAGGTGATTGGGCGGCATGCGAGAAGGAGTGTAGTCAATCGCTTCATAAAAACCGTATCTTCCGGCAAAACCTTCAGCCTCGAGGCGCTGCAGGTTAGCACACGCCTTTTCCGGTGCCACCATCAGCGCCAGCGCCGAGGCATAGGGGGCGACCACCAGATCTTCGGCAAGTCCGCGTTTCAGACCCAGGCCGGGGACACCAAAGGCCCGGTACTGGTAGTTTTGATGGACATCGATGGCGTTATAGCCGCATTCGGAGATGCCCCACGGCACTCCCCGCTTTTTACCATAGTCGATTTGACTGGCCACAGCCGCCTTGCAGGTTTGGTACAGGAGGGTCTTGTCGTAGGACGGCATGACCAGGAGCGGCATCAGGTATTCGAACATTGAGCCGCTCCATGACAAAAGGATGGGCTCGCCGCCGGTGGTGGTAAGCAGGCGCCCGAGGGCAAACCAACTTTCCTCCGGCAGTTGGCCCTGGGCAATCCCCACAAAACAGGCCAACCTCGCTTCGGAAGCCAGCAGATCATAACAACTGGAATCGAGCCGCTGCTCACCGACATTATAACCAATAGACAGGAGACGACGCGGAACATCGAAGAGGAAAGCATAATCCATTTGCGCCAGTTCTTCTACCTGCCGAACAAGATGGTCAATGAGCGTCATCCGCGTTTTTGCCGCTTTGTTACCAATGGTTATAAGGCGATGCAGCTCAAGAAGCCACACCTTCTCCTCAGCGGCAATCGCAAGAGATAGCCGTTGCTCAATTTCCGGCAAAATTCTTGCCTCAAGTTCAAGCAAATGGCCGAGTACCGGGATCTCGTCGAGAGCAACGAAGGTATCACCTGCAGCGGACGAGGACATCAGCTCGGTCCACGGCGCGAGGAGTGTCAGTTCAGTAATGGCGTCGCGGCACTGCCGAGCAAAGGCCGGTGCCCACCATCGCACTTCACTTGCAGGGTTGGTATCCAGCGCTTCAAGCTCGGTGGCCAAAAGCGCAGCAGATGCTGCAATTTGGTCAAGACACCAGCGCACCGCAGTGAGGGTGGTGGGCGGGGAATTCAAGGCTCGGGCAAGAGTGTCCTTTATTTGTGCAAGGTGCACGGAAACAAAATCCCCGGCAATATCGCCGACGACCCGCAAGGTATCATTTAAGCCTTCGAAGGTTCGTCGACCGAAAATCGGCTCATCGACCAATCCCCGCAGACCCGGTTTCAGGGTGAGAAGATGGCCGCCGAGATTACCGCTGTCCACCGAGGAAATATACGTCGGCAACAGGGGCAAAAGGGTTTGCGTATCGTACCAGTTAAAAAAATGGCCGCGGAAACGCTCCAGGGTTTCCATGGTGCGCACGGTGTTGGCGGTCCGTTCGATCAGCTTTCCAGCCGAGATATAGCCAAAGTCATAGGCGGAGAGGTTGGCAAGCAACGACAAACCGATGTTGGTCGGCGAGGTGCGGCGGGCAATCACCCCGACAGGGTATTCCTGGAAATTATCGGGGAGCAGCCAATGATCGTCCGGGCCCAGGAAGGTCTCGAAGAAGGCCCAGGTTTTCCGGGAAAGACGACGGAGAAAAAGGGTCTGGTCGGCCGTCAATGTATCCGGTCGGCGGGCAAGCGGTCGGCTGACCCACCAGGCGATGACCGGAGAGGCGAACCACAGGAGGAGAATCGGCCCGGCCACCCACAGGACGGTTGGTTGCAGCAGGAAAAGACCGACGGCAACAAGAATGGCCAAGGCCGGTCCACTCCACATGACTCGGCAGGAGGCGATGAGATCATTGTCATCACTTTGTTGCGAAGCGCCGGATGGGCTCCATTCGAGCAGTCGCCGATGGCTGATCAGTAAGCGCCAGAGGGTCCGCAGCATGGCATCGAGACTGAAAAACCCCTCAAAGGGCAGGCAGACCAGGGTGAATGCCGCCTGCAGACAAAACTTGCCGGATACATGCAGGGTCGTCAACAGATGCCGACCGACAGTCACTTCAAGCGGCTTTTGCAGAACACTGAGCATCGAGGCGAGAAGAGAGGGCGCCAGCATGCCGCCGATCACCGTCAGAGTCCAAAACCAGGCGGGTGTCAACACCGTCCAGCCGAGCAGCAAGAGGAGGGTGAAGGCCGCCGGCGTGACACTGCGTCGCAGATTATCGAAGATCTTCCAGCGGGACAGCATTGACAGCCGATTCCTCCGCAGCGTACCCTCTGGACCGGGGACCAGGGGCAAGGCCCAGCAGCCAATCTGCCAGTCACCGCGAATCCATCGATATCGGCGCTTTACATCGGTGATGTAGCGGGACGGATATTCTTCGTACAACTGCACGTCACTGAGAAGTCCGGCCCTGGCATAGCAGCCTTCAAGCAGGTCGTGACTGAGAATAAGGTTGTCGGGAAACCGGCCACTTAAGGTCTGTTCAAAGGCGTCGACGTCATAGATACCCTTGCCGATAAACGACCCTTCGAAAAACAGATCCTGGTATACATCGGAAACGGCGCGGGTATACGGATCGATGCCGGGATCGCTGCCGCACAGACCGACATACAGTGAGCGGGTCGCAACGGACAGACTCTCGGCCACCCGAGGCTGGAGGATGCCATAACCGGCAACAACCCGCTGCCGATTATGGTCGTAGCTTGGCTGATTGAGCGGGTGCGCCATTGTGCCGACAAAGCGCCAAGCCGTATCGCGGGCCAGCAAGGTGTCGGTATCCAGGGTGATGACATACTTTACTGTCGACAACAGGGTGGTATCGCCCACGACCCGGGCAAACCGATGTCCGGCGCGGCCGCGCAGCAGTCCGTTTAAATCGGCAAGCTTGCCGCGTTTACGTTCAAACCCCATCCACTTCCGGTCTCGGACATTCCAAAGACGCGGACGATGAAACAGGAAAAAAGTATCGCCTTCAGGAAGCGGATATTTGTCGTTCAATTCGTTGATTTTTTTCTCAGCCAGCCGCAAAAACGCTTCATCCTCGGCGAGTATCTCGGCATCGGCGTCACAGAAATCGGTGAGCAGGCCAAAATGCAGATTGCCGTCCCGGTTTGCCAGGAAGCGGATTTCCAGTGCCTCGATCAATTCCTCGATAGTGTCGGCACTCGTCAGCATCGTCGGAATCACCACGAGGGTCCGCATTTCCGAAGGAATCCCTTTTGAGAAATCCATGCGCGGCAGAAGTTGCGGTGTCGCCAGCAAGGTCGCCAGCCAGTTCACCAGGGCTATCACCGGTTGGCTAGCGCAGAGCAGCAAAAGCAACAGAAAAAATCCAAGTCCCCAGGACTCCAGGCCGTCAGCGTGGGCTTTGGCGGCAAAGGATGTGGCCAGAGCGATGGTCAACAGTAAAATTGTCCCGCAATAGGCAAGAAATGGCACACGGCGGCCGACTTTGCCGGGAACCTCGGTAAGAGAAAAACGGGTCTTGGAGGTGCGCTGAAGCTCTGCCAACCCTTCGTCGATCAGATAAAAGCCAACGTGTGCCGATCGATCTTCCCCGCCTTTTTCCACTGCTGCTTTATCGGCCAAATTAATCGCCTGCCGCGCCACTTCGCTCTCGGAGTGGCGACTTTTTACGGCAATTTTCTCGATGACATGGCGGTAGCGGTCACGGGTGGTGAAATCCATCTCGGCGTAGACCTCGGCGGGATCTTCCGTCAAAATGGTTTCGACCACACTTAACTCCTCGACGAACTCCCGCCAATCCATGGCCGCGAGAAACCGCAGGCTGCCGATACTGTTGCTCACCGATACCTGATCGGCGGCCTGCTGCTGAGTCTCCGCCCGCACCAGTTGTTCGATGGTCTGACTGGACTCGGCGAGGCGCTGCTCAATCCAGGTAAGCGGCAGAGCCAAGGCCAGACCCTGGCCCTGTAAACGGCGAGTGAGTTCGGCGACAAAGGAACTGACCATCGGCGGGTTAGATCTAGCCATGTCGGCGATCACCAGGATCATACTATTCGGATCCCGGGCGGCGATCTCGGTCATGTGATCGGCCCAATAATCGGCCCGATTGCGATTAATACGATCGGTGGCGATACGGGCGGTGATTCGCCGCAGATTCTCGATCAGCGCCAGGCGAAGCATAATGGGAATGGCCCAGAGCTCACCGAGTTTCAGGGGGGTGACGGTCTGGTAAGCCGCGACAAAAATGCTGAGAATTTCCGGATCGACCCGGCCATCGCCGTGCGAGATAATCTCCAAGGCAATGTCATACACCCGCGGAAGTCCAGCCGACGGACCGTTCAACAAGCGCGGCAGCTGTCGGCTATACCCTTTCGGCAGATGCCGTTTCGCCGTACGGATCTGCTCCTCGATTAAATAAAAATTGTCGAGCAGCCACTCTCCGGCCGGGGCAATCAGTCGATTTGCGGTAATTGCCTCGGTGAACAGCCTGTAGACATCAATGAGGACGGTCTCATTATCGGCCAGTCTCTGCAGGAGTTGGTCTGGAAGACGCTTTTTGCTTAACTCATGGCTATCCGCGAGAATCGTACCATGTTGCTTCATCTGGTCGCTGCTGAACAACTCTGAGCGCAGCGGCAGTTCTTCCCTGCCATGGTTTCCCGCCAAGCCTTTCTTTCGGAAATATCCTGAGAAATTGTTCAAGGTCTTGCGAAAAATCGCCTTGTTGACCTTCATTGTTGATATCCCCTTTTAGTAGCTTAGAAATTCATTACTGTTCTGAGAATCTCTCTTTCTCTTGTTTGCCAGAGCCTGCTTGTTTGGCAATTATATCCATATCTTGACATGCTCCTTCTGGTTATACGATGGCCGATGTGATCGACAAATCGGGCACCAACAGCGCCGCCATCTGCTCGGCGGGCACCGGTTTACTGAACAAAAATCCTTGTCCTTCCTCACAATGGTGGGCACTTAGAAAGAACAGTTGTTCTTGGTTCTCCACTCCCTCGGCGACCACGAGTAGCCCGAGGCTTTTACCCATGGCGATCACCGCACCGACAATAATCCCATTACCGTTGGTGGCTGCGATATCATTGAGGAATGATTGGTCGATTTTCAAAACATCGATTGGAAACTGCTGCAGATAACTTAGGCTTGAATACCCGGTGCCGAAATCATCGACCGCCAGCAGGAGTCCCATTTTTTTCAACTCCAGCAGGAGAATAATGGCGGCCTCGGCATCGCTCATCAACACGTTTTCAGTAATTTCCAGCTGCAGCAGGGAGGGCAAGATGCCGGTTTTATCGACAATAGTTCGCACCTCTTCAACAAAATCCTTATGCCGAAATTCCAGACCAGATATATTCACCGAGATGGGAATCTGCCGCAGACCTGCCTTTTGCCAAAAGCCGATCTGTGCACATACCTGCTGGAGCATCCATCGGCCGATAGGCACAATCAAGCCGCAATCTTCGGCAATTGCCACAAAACCACCGGGCAACTCCATGCCCGTGTCTGGATGTATCCACCGCACCAAGGCTTCCGCTCCGGTAATCATCCCGTTTTTCAGATTGACCTTCGGCTGGTAATATACAACAAATTCCTGACGCTCCAGGGCCTGCCGCAAATTGACTTCGATGGTCTGCCGTTCTACCGCCTGAACATTCATTTCATTTTTAAAAAACTGGTAGTTGTTACGGCCTTTTTCCTTGGCATGGTACATCGCAGTATCGGCATTCTTGATGAGGGTTTCCACATCCACACCATCGTCTGGATAAATGCTGATACCGATACTGGTAGTTACATGTAACTGATGTCCGGCAATGGTGTGTGGCGCCGTTATTGCTACAAGAATTTTTTTAGCGGTTAAGGCTGCCTTTTCCCCGTGCTTGTCCTCTATCAGAAGGACCACAAACTCATCACCGCCCTGCCGACTTACCGTGTCGGAACTGCGCACACAGGAAAGAAGGCTTCGCGCCACCGATTGCAAGAGTGCGTCACCGGTTTCATGCCCCAGCGAATCGTTGATACATTTAAAATTGTCAAGATCGAGGAAGAGCACGGCAAAATGGTTGCTGTGTCGTTTTCCCAAAGCGATCGCCTGACTTATCCGGTCGTTTAAAAGTGCACGGTTCGGCAGATCGGTGAGGAAATCGTGTTGCGCCAGATAGGCCATTTTCATGCTCATCGCCTGAGAGGCAGTAGCATCGTGAAAGACAATGACTGCACCGGTAATTTTCCCGTCCCAATTATGAATCGGTGCTGCCGAATCTTCAATCACTGCCTCCCGCCCATCACGGCGCACCAGGATGGTCCCCGCCGCAAGTTTCATCGGCTTATTATGCAACAGCACCAAGTGAATCGGATTACGTTCAACCTGGCGCGTCACACTATTGATGAGGTGCATAACCTCGGCAATTGGATGGCCATATGCATCGTCCCTGCTCCACCCGGTCATGTTTTCCGCCGTAGTATTGAGATAATCGACATTACCCGACATATCGGTGCTGATAACTGCATCGCCGATGGAATTCAGGGTGATGTCCGCACGGTTTTTTTCTATGAATAACTTTTCTTCAAGGACCTTACTCTCAATACAATTGTTAAGCGTTTGCCGAACCAGATAACTGCCAAAGTGCGCTTTCGATAAATAGCCCCGCGCTCCTCGTTGCACCGCTTCCGTGGTGAGCATTTCATCATCGGCCACACAAAGCATGATGATCGGCGTGTGCGCCGCCACCGCAAACAATTGGTCAAATGTTTCGATACCTTGGCTGTCGGGGAGCGACATATCTGCCATAATTGCGTCGATACCGCCGATGCGCAACCGCTCTCTTGCCTCCGACAACCGGCTCACCCGCTGCACGGAAAACTGCCCACCTGCACCCTTGCAAAGGGCATCTTCCAGGTCTCTTGCCACAATGGAGTCGGCGGTAATTATGAGCACGCGATAAACCATTTTTCTATTTCAGATGCTTAGGAAAGAAGAGCAGTGATGATGCAAAAAACTCCGAAGCCGGCATTATGGTACTGGATGGAAGAAACTTTGAGTAGACAAAAGAACCAACCACGTTCCCGTCACCAGTGAAAACGATTCCTTTCACACATGTTGAAGAGATTTTTCACTGTTAACCAAGAACGCAGTCGATTCGGCGCGGTGGAGGTGAGAGTGTCACAACTCTCAGGCAGGAGATGATCTCAACAATTGGTGGTCAATCGGCAACCGCATCTCTCGAACTCCCCTCCAAATATCGTATCCCGGTAAAGGCCTAAAACGTAAATCGCAGACCTGCACCGAGGCGAACGTCATTATTCACTTCGACTTCCGGGGCTGGTCACGGCGACTTTTGTTTCCGGACATCCGGGAGAATAGGATTCCTTGCCCTTATCGTCGGTAACACTGACGCGAATTAAAAACGCACCGGATTGCATCATAGTCAGCCTCTTTATGAACGGCGGCTTGTCTACCACATTTTTCGAAAGCAGCGTATTGTTTGCGTCCTCAACTTGAACCAGCATCGACATCACCGTACCATCCGGGTCAGCCGACTGTGTGGCATCAACGGTTACATCTTCACCGGTTGACAAAAAGACCGGTGAGATAGCAGCCTCACAGAATGGCAGGTCATTGGGGGCGAGTTCGTGTCCCGGTATCGCTCTTGACGCAGCCAAAAAAACATTGCCGGTTTTGGCTGAAATGACAAAGGGATAGCGCATTCCTGCCTTGTCGACATGTAATAGAAATGCGGCGAAAGGCTCTTTGCCAATCCACACCACATCCTTGAGCACCTCAACCCCGGTCCCCTTTTTAAAGATCATCCACTGAAATTTTTTTCCGGGATTGACATCAATCTCTCTGGCGTCCAGTTGATCTGCCTGTTTGATAAATTCTTCAAACAAATCAAGGGACCCGGCGATCTCAAAGCCTCTTTTTAAGTCGGCACGGGTTTCCTTGACCATCTCGCGAAAATCATCGTTCGATTTCAGTTCCGGCCCATAAAGAGAATTGACTCCCAGCTGCGCCAATTCTGTAATGTGTATGTCTACACGTTCAACCGTCCCCTCCTGATGACAACTGGTTAGCAGGAGGACAAAAGCCCACATAACGACGGTAAAAAAACGCTTGTTTACCAGGAACATTACCCAGCTCTTTCGGCGCTTAAACTTTTCCAAATACAAGCAGGATCGATCTTGCGGCCAGATCGGCACAACACTTACCAAGATCGGCAGCAAAAACAAGAGTATGATGGTCCCGAGCGACATTTTCCTTCCCCCTTAAAAACCAGCACGTAAGGCCAGGCGGTATCCTCCATACTCCGTCGGAATTTGCTTGTCAGATGAAAAAATGCAGGCCGATCCCGAAATATTCCTCTTCATCGCGAATATAAAATTGGCCGTTTGGAGAACTGCCTTTGTAGTATTCAAGCATGATCTTCAGCTTACGACTGAGGAAATCCGGGTTTTCCAATTGTACTCCCATCCGCAGCGACACATCGGTATTCCAATCGGTTGCCTCCCTGCTTTGGATATCCACGGCGGCTATTGGCCGGAGGGATCCGTTCATCCAGGCTGCGGGGCTGGTAAACTCGACTCCTCCCTGGGCAATCCACGGGTCAAGCTCGGAAGGCGTTCGATCAAATAAATAACCGCCACCGCCATAAAGACGAAAGCCGAACGGAAAATTATAGGAAAGGAGTGTGTCAACACCTTCATAAGTGAAGTTAATTCGCTCACCGGTATTGCCCCTGAGCACGAATTCATCGCCTAAGTGTGAGCTTTGGTGAAAGATCTTCGCCATTGCCGAGAAGTTATTCTTTTTGAACGATAAGGGCAGAGCAACCAAATAATCGGCATTGACCAGATCTTTTGAGTCGGAATCCAGATCAAAAATTGAGAAAACGCCTGCCTGAAGACCTACTTCCATCTGCGAGTTCCAGGGGCCGGCGAAACGATAGATGCTGAAGGTCTCGCCGAATGTTGCCGAACCTACCTTTTCCAAATCATTTTTTGAATGGTGCTGGTAGGAAGCGGAAAAGTGCGGCCAACGAGGATCCGCCAGCAGGGAATTAAAGAGCAGATCCCGCGGCAGAAAAACATTGACCTCGGTGGTAATTTCCAAATTTTCTGCATGCGCAACTGCCTTTCCTTCCTTGGTAAATACCACCTTTCTGACACCTTCGATGGAAGAAAGGGAGGTTTTAATTTTATCACTGACTGTGTCCGAGGCCTCCAGCCCCTGGATATAGATGACGCCATGTTGCACTTGCAGTAATTCGGCGGAAATTTGAAAATCCCGTTTGAGAACCGCCGTCGCATAGCCGCTGATAAATTGATCGCTGGTCGGACCGGTTGCGGCAGCAGACCGGGGGAGAAAGAGCGAAGTCAGCAACAGCCCTGCTAAAACAGGGGTGAATAATTTTTTGCCTGTTGCCCGGAGATCGAGATGAAAGAGTGTCATGGATGTGCCCTCGCGGTACTTCGAGTATAGGGTTAAAAAAGTTTTAGTGTTTTCCTTGAGATGAAAAAAGGCTGACGATGGCTTTGGCCGTCTCCCCGATTACCACGGCATAGGAAGCGATCTGGTCGGCGGTTTCAATGGCCTTGCTGGTTTCGCTGAAACCGGTCCGCAGGTCGTTGGTAATTGCCACAACATTTTCCGAGGCTATGGCAATATTTGGAATAGCCAGGTTCAGTGCCTCCTGATTTTCTTTCAGGATGGCCCCAATACGCTCTACCGCAACATTGACGTTTCTCATCGTCAGAATGGCGTAACCACCGGCCACAAGCACCACCAGAAAGATAATGAGAAATCCCAATTGACTGAAGGTGATGTATCCTTCCATAGGCTATTCCTTTGTGCTGATTAAATTTTGAACGACGACTTATTTGGCAACGGCACCTAAATTTTTCAAACCGGTCACTTATACTTTTGCTGCCGGTTCATGCAGTACTTCCTTGGCTGCATCGACGCACTTTTCCGCTGCCGCATATACCTGAGATCCTTTTTCCTCCATGGCAGTTACCAACCGTTGTCCGGTTGACGAGGTATTGTCCTTGATCTTCTCCCAGGCATCTTTGCTGCGCCGGCTGACATCCTCGCGGGTTTCCTTCCCTGCTCTCGGAGCAAAAAGGACTCCAGCCACCGCACCGACGGCACAGCCGATAGAAACACCGAGGGCCAACACCCCTGCCTGGTTGCGTCGTATTGATTTCTCGCGATCACTTCGCACATTGCGTAACCGGTCAACTAACTCTTTGATAATCATTGCTGAACCTCCCACCATCATAATTTTTTTATACATCTCTTTCCCACCTTCAGTTAAATTTAATAAAAACAAAATGTTACTTGGCGATTTCCAGACCCATAGTATTGACTACATCCCTCACACCATGAACACCCCGTACCAGTTGAGTGGCCAGCTCCCTTGCCGATTCGTTTTTGGCGGTTCCCGATAATGTCACCACGCCGTCATGCGTCCGAACCTTGGTGTTAAGAGCACTGGTGGAGCGATGGTACATGAGCGTCGCTTTCACCATCGCAGTTATCGATCCATCATCAATGAGCTCGGCAACATTGCCGGCGTTGTCACCAATCTTCTTGCCGACGTCATCAAACTTGTCGCCAATCTTTTTACCGACGTCACCAACCTTTTCACCCATCGTTTTCCGCGCCGGGGACGGCTCATTCATCACCCCCATGACATTTTTTACATCCTTGACCCCTTCGACATCTTTGATATATTCGGTGGTCAGGTCAATCTGCGCGGTATTTATGGCCATGCCACGTATGGTGACGTCGCCGTTTTCCACAATGAAGCTGACATCAACGCCGCGCAAACTGCGATGCGACATAATCGCCAGCCTGATCCGCGAAAAGATCAACGCATCTGAACTTTGGGCGATGTCACTTTTGATTTGTAACTGGTTGTCAACGACTACAACGCCGACAATACTTTCGACGATTTCCTGCGCCAAGGCTTTGTGGGATTCCTCGACAACAATGCCTGTTAAGGTAACGATACCGTCCTTGGAGTCGACAACAATACTATCGTCCTGAAGATAGTTTTTGAAAATATAAGATTCTCTGGCGGCTGATTCGATGATATCATCCGTTGCGGTCGCATAAACCGGCACATTGGTCATCAGCAAAGCAAATGCAACCGATGAGCAAAGACCTTTCAAAATCCGTCCCCCATTCTTCATTATATCTACTCCCCTGGTGTATTCGTTTGTTGAATGTCGGCGGCAAATCGGTGCAACCATCACTTGATATGAAAAGCGTTTGCTCCGAACAGTCCGATCAAGCCGATAACAATCAAATATATGGCAACGATGTAATTCAGCAGACGCGGTGCGACCAGAATGAGGATACCGGCGATCAGCGAAACCAGCGGGGCCAGACTAACATTCATATTCATATTCATGGGCATATCCTTGGTTGTTGTTTTTGTGGGTGCTTCTCTTTCCATTAGGAGTTAGCAAGTCCCATGCCCAAAGTACAGGATGTTTCTTTATTAAAAATATTACTCTATAAATTCAGATAAATAGATCGTTTTTTCGGGAAAATCCAAATGGTGTCTTGATGGAAAAATGGCTGAAGAATATGGTCATATATGGCCATTGGTCGCATATGACCACACCACACCTGGCCTGCAAAAGCGTCCGGTGGCCGATGAAATCGAATATAGTTTGTGATATCTGAAGGTTATCTTGCTTTCCACAAGTACGGACAAATCGGCACAGGGATTGCTTTTGTAAAGAGGAGCGAATAAGGGCATTGCCGGTCTTACCTTACGCTTCATCCGTCGTAGATTTATTACTCAGCAAAAGGAAAGAGCATGAACAGAAACAATTCCATCGTGGCAACCTATCCCTCCCACACTGCGGCTGAAGCCGCCATCAAAGAGCTGCAACAGGCAGGTTTCGATATGAAGAAACTTTCTATTGTCGGACGGGACTATCACACCGATGAGCATGTGATCGGCTACTATAATACCGGTGATCGGATAAAAGTTTGGGGGAAAACCGGGGCTTTTTGGGGTGGGATCTGGGGATTTCTGGTTGGCTCGGCGTTCTTTTGGGTTCCCGGTATCGGCCCGCTTCTCATCGGTGGACCGCTGGTCGGTTGGATCGTCGGGGCGCTGGAAGGGGCAATTGTGGTGGGCGGCTTGAGTGCTCTTGGCGCCAGCTTGTTCGGCCTGGGCATCCCTGAGGACAGTATATTACGCTATGAGACAGCCCTCCAGATCGGCAAATTTGTCCTGATTGTCAATGGTTCCGACGAAGACACAATCCATGCCAAAGATATCCTCAACCGTACAAAGCCGGAAACCCTGGAGCACCATCAGTGATCGCACTCATAGAAAGACAGAGTACAGAAGGGAGCTTTCATGCCGGTTGATTTTAAAGATTATTATAAGGTTCTCGGTGTCGACAAAAAGGCCGGCAGTGCGGAAATTAAAAAGGCCTTCCGCAAGCTGGCACGCAAGCATCACCCCGATGTGGCGCAGGACAAAACCAAGGCCAACAGCTTGTTTAGTGATATCAATGAGGCCAACGAAGTCCTCAGCGACCCGGACAAACGACGCAGATATGATGAGTTGGGGGCAAATTGGAACAATCCGGAACGGCAGGCACCACAGCAGGAAGGCAGCTTTGCCGGCAACCCCGGAGGCAGCTCATCATTTCATTACGACGGCACCGGTTTCAGTGATTTTTTCGACCAGTTCCTCGGTGGCCACGGTCGCTCCTCCGCTGGTTTCTCCCCTTTCAACCGGGAGGGACAACAAGGCATGGGTGGCGCAAACACTCCGCAACGCGGCCAGGACATCGAAAGTGAAATCCTGGTGACCCTTAACGAAGCTCTGCATGGTTCGACGCGAAAGCTCCGGCTGCAACGCAATGATCAGCAACCGGAACAGACCCTGCAGGTAAAAATTCCGCCCGGTGTGCGTGAGGGTCAGCTCATCCGTCTGTCCGGCAAAGGGCAGGAGGGCTTTGGCGGCGGCGATTCGGGAAACCTGTACTTGCGGGTGGTACTCGCCAAACATCCTGACTTTCGAGTACGCGGTGCTGATCTGTACTACGACCTGCAACTGTCACCATGGGAAGCAGTGCTCGGCACCACCGTTCATCTAGCCACTCTTGATAAAGCGGTAACCTTGAAGATTCCGCCGGGAACTCTGGCCGAACGACAGTTCCGCCTGCGGGGAAAAGGCCTGCCCAGCGGTGCCGGAACGCGCGGCGACCTGTATGCCACAGTTTCTATCCATGTACCGGCCGAGCTTAGCCCTGAAGAAAAAACCCTTTGGCAGTCCTTGGCTGCCGCATCGAAATTCAACCCGAGGACCATTCATGATTGACCACAGCCCTGCCTATAGCCAATCCTCCTTTGCTCTTGTGGTTTTCCAGCCGGAGCCGAATATTCTTTACAGTCTCGATGCCGCGGCTCATCTCGCCGGCGTCCCCCGCCGCTCCCTGCTGATCTATTGCCGAGCCGGTCTGGTTCAGCCAATCTTTCAACAGCCGAACGGGGCTATGGCCTTCACCGATGAAGCCATTTACACCGTTCGACGGTACGAACATCTGCGAGCCATGCACACCAATGACTGGGCCTGGCTGAACACCATAATGGAGCTGGAAAGTGAAGTGCAGTACCTGCGGGCTGAGTTGCGTTTTTACCGTAACTCCTGAATGCGCCGTACTGCGTGATGTAAAAAATCTTCTCTTTGATGTTGACTCTTCAAAAGGAACTCCTGATGCGCCATAACACTTTATGGTTACTCATATTTTTTCTGTCAGCCAGCCTCTCGGAATGTTACGCGGCAACGAACGCCCGGGAAGTGACAAAAGTCAGTATAAAAACCATCGTTGAATTGGCCCTCATCAACAACCTCAATCTCCAGCTCAAGCGCGAAGACGTCGATGCAGTTGCCGGAGTTGCTTTGGCAACGGAAGGGAAATTTGATATTCTCATTAAGGGTGAAGCGGGGGTAAAAAATCAGGAGAAGACACCGATCTATTCCGGGGGAGCAGGGCAGGAAAATTCCGGCCAATGGAACGTCGAGGCATCAAAACTTTTTACCACAGGCACCGCACTCAGTCTTGGCTGGAACAATTCCAAATTTGACAGCGATGCCAGCAACATGCTTTTAAATCCTTCTTATAATTCAGGTCTTATCCTCGGCTTGCGTCAGTCGCTGGTCAGAGGGTCCGGCGAAGATAGCCAAAGCCTGGCCACCAGGGCATCACAAAAACAGCTGGAAGCAGCTACCTTCCAAGTTGCCGGCGAAACCGCCAATCTGGCTGCGGAGGTAAAACGTGCATACTGGAACTTGGTTTATGCCTGGCAAAACACCGCAGTGCAGAAACTTTCCCTGGTCCTCGCCCAAAAAACCTTGGAAGAAACCGGGACCAGAATCAACAACGGAAACCTGACCGAGGGCGAAATACACCAGCCTCAATCAGAGGTGGCCAGACGTGAAGAATTGCTTATTGCCGTCGAACGGGAAACCGGGGCTGCCGAGGATGAACTGAAACTGCTCCTCAACAGCAAAGACTGGCAGGAAACCTTTGAACCAACCGATTCGCCAACCGCCGTACAGGTAGAACTGAACCCCGCGATGGTGCTGGCCAATGCCTTGGAAACCAGGCCGGATATCATGAATGCCGATCTTTTGGTCGAAGCTGCCCAACTTGATGAGATGCGAACGAAGGATAATACCCGACCGGATCTAACACTCATCGGCGGGCTAGGCATCGCCGCTACCACCAGTACCTATGGGGATTCGCTTGACAACAGTTTCAGCGGCGAAAATCACCTCTGGCAAGTGGGAATTGCTCTTTCCATGCCTCTTGAAAACAGGACGGCGGAAGGATTGTACCGACAGGCTAAGGCCAATTATAATAGCTCTAAAATCAAAGCGGAGCTTCTTCGCCAACAGATACGCAAGAATGTCCGAACTTCCATCCGCAATACGCAGCTTGCAATAAAGGCCCTCGAAGCAACCAAAAAAACCAGCTTTGCGACATTCAAACGACTAGAAGTTGAACAAACGAAATTTGGGGCCGGACGGTCCACTACCCTTGATGTGCTCATCGCCCAGGAGGCTTATTCCCAGGCACTGAGACAGCAAAACATCACTGAAATCAACTATGCCAACAGCCTGGTTGAACTCGACCGTATCCAGGGCCTGATCACCTTCCCCTCTCTGCAATGATCAAGGACGAGGAGGTTGCAGCAACTGTCGCCCCCGAAGTTCTAATTTCCTTGCCTGCAAGTGCCATCTCCGTCACAAAAAAAGATTCAACAAATTGGTCATATATGACCATTGGTTATATATGACCATTTCCGCCGTCGACGCCAGAGTTTCCTGTTGCGAATTTCTTCAATATTTTCACAAAACAACAGAGTGTTAGTAGATAAAGGGTAAATCCCAGGGATTTGGCACAAGGATTGCTTTTATGTAGGAATAAAATAGGGCCTTGTTTTCCGACATGACAGTCAAAGGAATAGGGCCCACAACCAATTAGAAAGGAGAACTCAATGAAACCAACCATCCTGCTTGCTATTATGCTCATCGCTCTTGGAATTATCGCGTTCGGTTATGAAGGGTTCAAATACACAACGAGAGAAAATGTCGTTGATATCGGTCCGCTGAAAGTGACGACCGAAAAAACCAGAACCCTGCCGTTACCTCCGATTGTTGGGGCAATTGCCCTGGTCGGCGGCATCGTGCTGCTGGTTGTCGGCAGCAAAAAAGCATAATTCCAATAAGCTTTCAAGTTGGCTCAAACGTAGGGTGCACTTTGTGCACCATTCCGGGTTTTGTTGGTGCACAAAGTGCACCCGACGAAAAACAAATGCCATCTTGAATGCAAATGCGAATAACAACTTAAACGGCTGCAGGTTCAGCCATCTTTATATACAAAGCATGTCCGAGTACAAGCATCGGAGGCCAGCATATCGATGAAAAAAAAGAACCTTACCAAGGCACCGATAGAAACACCTGCTCTCGGGACAAGGCAAACACCAAAAAGAGTCGGTAAAACAGCCGCCGTGCAGCCACCTGCGGAAAAAGCCGGTGCCGGCTTTCCCGTTATCGGCATCGGTGCATCGGCTGGCGGCCTTGCGGCCTTTGAGGCCTTCTTTGCCGCCATACCCGAGGATACCGCGCCGGGCATGGCCTTTGTCCTGGTGCAGCATCTGGCCCCGGATCATAAGAGCATCCTCACCGACCTCATCCAGAGGTGTACGCCCATGCAGGTCTTCGAGGTAGTGGACGGCATGACGGTGCAGGCAAATTGTGTTTATGTCATCCCGCCTGGTCGCGATATGGTCTTCCTTGGCGGCAGGCTGCAATTGTTGGAGCCGGTCGCACCCCGCGGTCATCACCTGCCGATTGACATCTTCTTCCGTTCTCTGGCCCGGGAGCAGCATGCGCGGGCGATCTGTATCATCCTTTCGGGAACCGGCAGCGATGGAACGGAGGGGTTGCGCGCCGTTAAGGGCGAGGGCGGTATGATCATGGTTCAAACACCTGATTCCGCCGAGTTTAACGGTATGCCACTCAGCGCTATCGGTGCCGGTCTCGCTGACTATCAGCTTCCTCCGGCCGAGATGGCCGCGCAAATTTTCGCCCATACTGCCGGTACCTTCAGTAAAGCCGCAGCCGCATCCGCCGGAGGATCCCTAGGTGATAAAGCGCTGCAGAAGATTTTCATCCTGCTGCGCGATCAAACCGGCCATGATTTTTCCAAATACAAACCAAGTACCATTCACCGCCGCATCGAACGACGCCTTGTCGTCACCCACCTCGACACACTCGATAACTACCTCATTTTTCTGCAAGAAAATCCAGCAGAAATTGAGGTGCTGTTTCATGATCTCTTGATCGGCGTGACCGCTTTCTTTCGCGATCCGCCGGCCTTTAAAGCGCTTGAGGAAAGAGTCATTCCCAAGATTTTTGCCGATAAATCTGCGGGCGGCACGATTCGCGTATGGTCACCGGGATGTTCCACCGGCGAGGAAGCATATTCCCTCGCCATTCTTCTGCAGGAGGGGTTTGAGAGGTTTAAGACAAACGTCAAAGTACTGGTCTTCGCCACCGACATTGACAGCCAGGCAATTGCCACCGCCCGGGCAGGCGTGTATCCGGCCAAAATTGCCGACACTCTTACTCCGGAAAGATTGGCGCGCTTCTTTAGTCGCGAACCTGCCGGCACTACCTATCGCATCAACAAAAACATTCGCGAACTCCTGGTCTTTTCCGAACAAAATGTCATCAAAGATCCGCCGCTCTCAAAACTCGACCTGATAAGTTGCCGCAACCTCCTCATCTATATGGGCGGGGATTTGCAGAAAAAACTCATTCCCCTGTTCCATTATGCGTTAAATCCCGGCGGATATCTGTTCCTCGGGACTTCTGAGTCGGTGAACGACTTTTCTCATCTTTTTGTAACCTTGGATAGCAAATTGAAACTCTATAGACGCGAGTCCGATGCAAACGAGACACAACATGCAGGCCTTGGTCGTTTTATCTCCCCTTTAGCGGCTAGGCATATTGGCCTTGCCCCAGTGGCGGGCAGGATTGTCAGCTCCGGCAAGTTATCGCTGCGGGAACTTACGGAACAGGCACTGTTGCGCCAGGTCGCACCAACCGGAGCACTGGTCAAGAGCAACGGTGACATCCTTTATCTCCATGGCCGCACCGGCATGTACCTGGAGCCTGCCCAGGGGGCGATCGGCGTCGACAACATCCTCAGTATGGCCCGTGAAGGTTTGCGGCGGGACCTGACTACCTGCCTGAACCAAGCTGTGACTGAAAAGAAAACCGTCAACCGTCCTGGTTTGCTGGTGAAAACCAATGGCAATTTCACGGCAGTCAACCTGACCATCTGCCCGTTGGCTTCCCGCCCTGTGCTTGTCTCAGACGCACAAGACCGCAGTGGCGAATATGGAGACCCTGCCGCAACCGCAATCTTCCTGGTCATTTTGGAGGAAGCATTGCCTTTTAATGTCAACCATGGGCAGCAGGTCGACCTCATGGAAGGCGATGAAGAGACAACCGGGTCCGAAGGCTCAGACGAATCCAGAGCAGATGCCCGTATTTCCACACTCAAGCAGGAATTATGGGCGCAGGAAGAATACCTCCAGACCACCAATGAAGAATTCAAATCGACGAACGAAGAGATGCAATCGGTCAACGAAGAACTGCAATCCACCAACGAGGAACTGCAGACATCCAGGGAGGAAATGCAATCGATCAACGAAGAGCTGGCGACCGTCAACTATGAACTGCAAACCAAGGTGGCCGATTTATCCCGCGCCAATAACGATATAAACAACCTGCTGGCCGGTACCGGTATTGCCACCATCTTTCTGGACAACGAATTGCGTATTCTGCGATTCACCCCAAATGCTGCCGGAATCATCAACCTGATTGAGGGTGATATGGGGCGGCCCTTAGATCACATGGTTTCTAACTTGGTGGGCTACGAGAGGCTGTCTGAAGACACCCGAGCGGTGCTCGACACGCTGGTTCCCAAAGAAATCGAAGTTCAAGCAAAAGAAGGGAGTTGGTACATTTTGCGCATCCGACCCTACCGAACCCTTGGCAATGTCATTGAGGGGCTGGTGCTCACCTTTGTCGACATTACCGGACCTAAGAGAGCGCAGGCAGCGCTGCAAAAAGCCAATGATCTGCTGCGCCCGCCTGTAGCCGGACGAGATGCAAGCGATGCGCCGGCCGCACAGGCGGCAGCGCCAGGCCTTGTGCCCAGCGGCAATTAAGAAAAACAGATTGCTGGAATTTAAAGCCATTTTTCAGGAAATAATGAGCACTGCCCTTTTACCAATGAGAAAGAGCTCAACATTGACGCAATAAATGCTTTGAATTTTGCCATCTTCCACCAACTCGAAGGAAAAAGAGTGGCGCAGGAAGGGTTGCGGTTTGTTTTGCGATGGAGAAAAAATCGCTGAGCCCGGCCACATCCGATAGCGGCCTGCAGTCCAACAGCTCAGCCATTGAATATGTTTTATTCCCTGTTGATGGTTGCAATAACACCTTGTATGATATCAAAAATACTATCAATTTTTAGACACCGCCGGCAAGCAGGCTGAGCGCACCTTAAAAAAGATGATGGAAGCTCTGAGGCGTATGGCAACGGTGGTATGCGAATCGAAGTATGCGAATTCTATGGGAGAAGCATGACCACTCAAGAAGTTACCTGTAAAACAAAAACAGAAAAACACGTTCTTGTCGGCTTCATTATTGCTCTGTTTGTTGTTTTTGCTATTGGAATCATTGCATTTAAAAGCAGTAATTCTCTTCGTGATTCTTCTGCTCTCGTTTCGCAAACATTCGAAGTGTTGCAAGATATCGAAGAGATCTTTTCGTTAGTGAAAGATATAGAATCTGCAGGAAGAGGTTATGGACTCACAGGAAACACGGAAATTCTCCAGCAGTTTAATGAAGCGAAAACGATGCTCGCGGCAGCTCTACAATCTTTTCAACAACGGACCGCCGATAATCCTGTCCTGCAAAAAAAAATAGCCTCTCTTCAACTTCTTATTGATGAAAAAATAGAACTTCATCAATTTACCATTAAACTTAGAAACGAAAAAGGATTACAGGCAGTGGCAGAACAGGTTGGAAGCTTAACTGGAAAAAATATTATGGATAATATACGTGTCCAGGTTGACAAAATAAAAACGGAAAAGAGTGCATTATTAAAAGTGCGCTTAGATGCAGAAATTGAAAATACTAATAGTTCGCGAATGGTAATAATAACATTTGTCATTTTACAATTTGGACTATTGATTTTTATATATTACGTTCTTTCACGCGATATTTCCGAACGTAAGCGGGCGGAAACAGTTTTAAAAGAGAAGGTGGAAGAGCTGCAACGGGCGGAAGAAAAAATAAAAAAGACTCTGGAAGAGCTGGCGCGGTCAAATATAGAACTCGAACAGTTCGCTTATGTGGCGTCTCATGACCTGCAGGAGCCGTTGCGCGCGGTTGCCGGCTATGTCCAGCTTATTGAAAGAAAATACTCTGACAGGTTGAACGCAGAGGCCCTGGAATATATTAAAAATTCGGTTGCCGGTGCCGAGAGGATGAAAATATTAATCAATGACCTGTTGGCTTTTTCCAGAGTTGGTTCAATGGGAAAGCCCTTTGAGAAGGTTGACATGAACACGATTTTTGACAGCGTAGTGTTCGGGAGTAAGGCAAGAATCGACAAATCAGGCGCGAAAATTACAAGGGACAATCTTCCGGTCATAATGGGTGATGATATCCAAATGGCCCAGATCTTTCAGAACCTGATAGGCAATTCGATAAAATTTAAGTCAGGAAGCAGCTCGGTCATACACGCGGGAGTAAAGGATAACGGCAGCGAATACCTGTTCTGGGTCAAAGACAACGGCATAGGAATAGAAAAAGAGTTTTTTGAGAAAATATTTGTTATCTTTCAGCGACTGCATGCAAGAAATCAATACCCCGGCACGGGGATAGGGCTTTCAATATGCATGAAAATAGTGGGAAGGCATCACGGGAAGTTATGGGTTGAATCAGAGCTGGGCAAGGGCGCAACATTTTATTTTACAATCCCAAAAGGGGGGAATGAAAATGGATAACGAAAGAATTATCGAAATCTTGCTTGTGGAGGACAGCGAGGACGATATTCTGTTTACCAAGGAGGCATTAAAAGAAGGAAAGGTAAAGACTTCCCTCAATGTGGTGCGTGACGGGGTGGAAGCGATGAATTATTTGCATAAAAAAGGTGAATATTCAAAATCGACAAGACCGGACCTGATCATACTTGATCTTAACCTGCCGAAAAAAGACGGCAGGGAAGTGCTGGCTGAAATCAAGGAAGATGAGGGATTAAAAATAATCCCTGTCGCGATACTCACGACTTCATCGTCCGGTGAGGACATCCTGAAATCTTACAAGCTCCATGTGAACTGCTATATAACCAAGCCGGTAGATTTGAGCCAGTTAATTAAAATAGTAAATGCAGTGGAGGATTTCTGGTTTTCCATAGTAAAACTGCCACCTAAATAACCGGGCAATGAAAAGGACCATCTATGAGTAAAATATCCATAAGAATTCTGGTAGTGGAAGACAGCCCTTCTGATGCCGGGCTCTTAAAAGAAGAGCTAATGCAAACTGACAGGGGGACGTTTGACCTTTTTTTCCAGGATAACCTGGAAGGAGCTTTGGACATCCTTGAAAAGGAAAAATTTGACGCGATACTGCTCGACCTGACTTTGCCGGGATCATCCGGCTTGGATACTTTTAACCGGGTGAAAAACAAAGCAAGCTTTACGCCGATCCTCATATTGACCGGATTCGACAATGACATGCTGGCGGAGCAGGCTCTCAATTGTGGTGCGCAGGATTTTATAATAAAAGGCAAATACAGCGGCGAGTCTCTGGCACGTTCAATAAGCCATTCAATGAGCAGAAGCAGGCAGGAAAATAAATCCGCGGAAGAGCTATTGCTCAAGACGGGGGCCTTGCAGAGCGCGATTTTCAACAGTGCTAACTTCTCAAGTATTGCCACCGACGCCAGAGGTGTTATCCAGATTTTCAACGTCGGTGCCGAGCGGATGCTCGGTTACGCGGCCGCTGAGGTGCTGGACACGATCACGCCCGCCGATATTTCCGATCCGCAGGAAGTGATCGCCCGTGCCGAAGCGCTCACCCTCGAACTCGACACTCCGATCAAACCAGGCTTTGAGGCCTTGGTGTTCAAGGCTTCGCGCGGTATCGAAGACATCTACGAGTTGACCTATATCCGCAAAGACGGCAGCCGCTTCCCGGCAGTGGTATCGGTTACGGCGCTGCGCGATGCGCAGGACGCCATCATCGGTTATCTGCTGATCGGCACCGACAATACCGCTCGCAAGCAGATCGAAGCGGAGCGCCGGCATTTAATCGAGATGCATGAGGCAACCAACGAACAACTGCAGAAAACCAACGTCACCTTGCGGGAAAGCGAGGAAAAGCTCGCGGTAACCCTCAACTCCATCGGCGATGCGGTGATAGCCACCGATGCAATAGCGCGGGTGACGCTCCTTAATCCTCTTGCCGAAAAGCTCACCGGTTGGACCCAGGCTGAAGCCGCCGGTCGGTCGGTCGACAGGATTTTTCACATCATCAACAAAGAAACGCGGCAACCGGCCACTATCCCGGTCATGGAAACCCTGGCGCAGGGCACGATACATGGCCTGGCAAACCACACGGTATTAATTGCCCGCGATGGCAGTGAATGTGATATAGCCGACAGCTGCGCCCCGATTCGTGACCGCGACGATCAGGTGATCGGTGCGGTTCTGGTGTTTCGCGATGTCACCAGCGAATATGCGGCGCAGCAGGCCTTGCGCGACAGTACATCGCTGATTCAGGCCATTCTCAATACCGTGGCCGACGGCGTCATCACTCTGCACGCCAACGGCGGCATCGTGCAAACCGTCAACCCGGCGGTCGAGCAAATGTTCGGCTATACCGGTGCGGAACTGAAAGGCCAAAGCTTCAGCACCCTGATTCCCGAGCTTGATCGCGACCAGCGCAGTGGTTCTCTTGAGTATTACTCTGCCAGCGATGAAGCGCGCGCCGTCGGCCTCGGCCGCGAGGTCGCCGGGCGGCGCAAGGATGGCAGTTTTTTCCCTCTGGAGATCGCCGTAAGTGAGATGTGGCTGGGCGGCCAGCGCTACTTTACCGGCATTTTACGCGATATTAGCGCGCGCAAGCAGGCGGAAGAGGCATTGCTCAAGGCAAGCGCCCTGCAGACCGCTATTTTCAACAGCGCCAATTTTTCAAGTATCGGCACCGACGCCGAGGGCGTCATCCAGATCTTCAACGTCGGCTCGGAACACATGCTGGGATATGCCGCAGCCGATGTGCTGAACATCAGCACCCCGGCCGATATCTCCGACCCGCAAGAACTTATCAGCCGTGCCCAAGCGCTCAGCCTCGAACTCGGAACCACCATTACCCCGGGCTTTGAGGCCTTGGTTTTTAAGGCCTCACGCGGCATCGAAGACATCTACGATCTCACCTATATCCGTAAGGATGGCAGCAGCTTCCCGGCAGTCGTGTCGGTGACGGCTTTGCGTGACGAGGAAGACGCCATCATCGGCTATCTGCTCATCGGCATCGATAACACGGCGCGTAAGGAGATCGAGGCCGAGCGGCAGAGGCTCGGTCAGCGGTTGCGCGACCATCAGTTCTACACCCGCTCCCTGTTCGAATCGAACATCGATGCGCAGTTGACCACCGATCCGTTCGGGATCATTACCGACGTCAATAAACAGATGGAGGCGTTGACCGATTGCACGCGCGACGAACTGATCGGCGCACCGTTCAAAAAATACTTCACCGATCCGGAACGCGCCGAGGCCGGCATCAAACTGGTACTCAGTGAAAAAAAGGTCACCAACTATGAACTCACCACCCGCACCAGAGACGGCAAGGAAATTGTAGTGTCCCTTAACGCCACCACCTTCTACGATCGGGACAGAGTTCTGCAAGGGGTATTTACCGCTGCCCGTGACATCACCGAGCGCAAGATCATAGATGAAGTGCTGGAAGAAAAGAATTGCGAGCTTCTGAAAGCCAAGGCCACAGCGGAAAAGGCTAATCGCGCCAAATCGGATTTCCTGTCGAATATGAGCCACGAGATCCGCACGCCGATGAACGCCATAGTCGGTATGTCGCACCTGGCCCTGAAGACCGAGCTGACCCCCCGGCAGCGTGACTACATCAGGAAGATCAAGGTTTCCAGCCGGCATCTCCTCAACATCATCAACGATATTCTCGATTTCTCAAAGATCGAGGAAGGCCAGTTGAACATCGAACACACCGAGTTCGAACTTGAAAAAGTGCTCGAAAATGTTGCCAATCTCATTGCCGAAAAGGCCGCCGCCAAAGGACTGGAACTAATCTTCGATATCGACAAAAACTTGCCGGCCAGCCTGATCGGCGATCCCTTGCGACTCGGACAGATTCTCATCAACTACACCAACAACGCCGTCACCTTCACCGACTATGGCGAAATTGAAATCGTCATCCGCCTCAGGGAGCAGACCTTTGAGGATGTGCTGATCTACTGCGCGGTGCGCGATACCGGCAGCGGTCTCACGCAGGAACAGGTAGGCCGGTTGTTCCAAAGATTTTCCCAGGCCGACACCTCGACCACCCGCGAATATGGCGGCACCGGCCTCGGTCTGGCCATTTCCAAGAAACTGGCCGAGCTTATGGGTGGAGAAGTCGGCGTGGAGAGCAAACCCGGCAAGGGAAGCACCTTCTGGTTCACGGCACGCCTCGGCAAGGGCTTGGGCGAACATCGCACATTGACCTTTACTCCCGACCTGCAGGGAAAACGGGTGCTGGTGGTAGACGATAACGAAAGCGCCAGTCAGGTGCTGGGCGAGATGCTCCAGAACTTGAGCTTCTCTGTCGATCAGGCCGAATCGGGAAAGGAGGCTCTGAGCGCCGTCGAGCGTGCCGAGAAGCAGGCCAAGCCCTACGATATCGTCTTCCTCGACTGGCAGATGCCGGGAATGGATGGCAACGAGACGGCGAGGCAGCTCAACAGACTGCCCCTCGGTCGCATGCCGCATATAATCATGGTTACCGGCTTCGGCCGAGAGGAAGTAATGCAAGGGGCAGAAGAAGCCGGCGTCGACAATGTGCTCATCAAACCGGTTAGCTCCTCGGTGCTCTTCGACAGTGTTGCCCGTATTCTCGGAAGCGCAGGCGACGGTTTGCCGGTTGCTTGCGAACCCTCAACCGACTCCTATGACCTCCTTGCCGCCATCAGCGGCGCACACATCCTCCTGGTGGAAGACAACGATCTCAACCAGGAAGTGGCGATCGAACTGCTGGGCGATGCCGGTTTTATTGTCGATCTGGCGAAAAACGGCAAGATTGCCCTGGAAAAAATCAAAACCACTGATTACGACATCGTTCTGATGGACATGCAGATGCCGATCATGGATGGCCAGACGGCGGTCCGGGAGCTTCGCCGGGACCCGCGATTCAAAAATCTTCCGGTGGTGGCAATGACCGCCAATGTTACCAGCAATGATCGTGACCTGTGTCTTGCTTCGGGTATGAATGATCATGTGGCTAAACCCATCGATCCGGAAAAATTATGGCAGGCGCTGCTCAAATGGATCCCGCCGCACCACATAACGGCTGCAGCCTCTGACGGGCCACCGCAAAAGGTGGCGGATGTCGTTTTCCCCTCAGACATTGAGGGCCTCGACACGGTCAACGGTCTCAGCCGGATGCTCGGCAAAAAACCGCTTTATCTGTCGATACTGCGCAAGTTCGTCGCCGGGCAAAAAGACACTGCGACGGAAATCCTTAAAGCCCTGGATGGCAATCTCCTGAGCACGGCCGGTCGGCTCGCCCACACCCTTAAAGGTGTCGCCGGCACCATCGGCGCTCCCGAACTACAGGGACTGGCGGAAAGGCTCGAGTCAGCGATCAAGGACGGCCGGCCGCGGCAGGAAATCGATGCGCGGCTGGACGAATTAAAGCCGTCGCTGGCGTTTCTCCTCAGTCAGCTGGAAAATCAGTTACCGGAGGCAAATACGACAGTTGAAGCGATTCTCCCGGAGCAACTGCGGGCTGTCTGTGCCAAGCTTACGGCAATGCTGGCCGAAGACGACGCCGAGGCGGTTGATGTATTGGAGACCCATGCCACCCTGTTGAAAGCTGCCTTTCCCGATCATTATCAGATAATTGACGAAAGCATGCAAAGATTCGACTTCGATGCAGCGCTGGCAGCTCTCAGGGCCGCCGGCGAGCAATCGACTTAAAAGGAAAAATATGGACCAACTCGATAACAGTGAAAGGGCCACAATACTGGTGGTCGACGACACCCCGGAAAACCTGACACTGATGAGTGGCCTGCTGAAGGACACCTACAAGGTAAAAATTGCCAATAGCGGCGAGAAGGCCCTGAAAATCGCCGGTTCGGAAACACCCCCAAATCTGATCATGCTTGACATCATGATGCCCGGCATGGACGGCTTCGAGGTGTGCCGGCAACTGAAGGACGATCCTCAGACAAAGGACATCCCGGTGATCTTTCTCACCGCCAAGTTGGAAATAGAAGACGAGAAGAAAGGCCTGGAACTCGGGGCGGTCGACTACATCACCAAGCCGATCAGCCCATCCCTGGTTATGGCCCGGGTGCGGAATAATCTGGCACTCAAGGGCATGACCGACTCGCTACGCAACCACAATACCTTCCTGGAATACGAGGTGCGTCAGCGCACTGCCGAACTTATTCTCGCCAAAGAAGAGGCGGAAAAAGGACAACAAAGAGCTGAAGCCGCCCTTGTCGAAATAGTCCTGTTAAAGGAGCAATTGGAGGGAGAAAGGGCCTATCTGCAGGAAGAGATCAAGTTAACGAATAACCATGAGAATATTATCGGCCAAAGTGAGGCACTGAAACACGTGCTGCATAAGGTCGGACAAATTGCCAACAGCAATACCACCGTCCTCATTCATGGGGCAACGGGAACCGGAAAGGAGCTGGTCGCCCGGGCTATTCACGGTTTGAGCCTGCGTAAGAATCGGGCTCTGGTGAAAGTAAACTGCGCCACCCTGCCGGCAAACCTCATCGAAAGTGAATTGTTCGGGCACGAGAAAGGCTCCTTTACCGGTTCGCACGGCAAACACCTCGGGCGCTTTGAAATTGCCGACGGCGCCACCCTTTTTCTTGATGAAATCGGCGAATTGCCAATGGAACTCCAGGCAAAGCTGCTGCGAGTCCTCCAGGAAGGTGAATTCGAACGGGTGGGCAGTTCGCACACCATCAAGGTCGATGTACGGATTATTGCCGCTACCAATCGTAATTTGGAAGAGGAGGTACGCAATGGCCGGTTCCGTGAGGACCTTTGGTATCGCTTGAATATCTTCCCGATCATCATCCCGCCACTGCGCGACCGTACCGAGGATATCCCCCTTCTTGTTGATTTTTATGTGAGAAAAATCGCCAAACGGTTGGGCAGAGCAATTGAAACCATCCCGGAAGTGGTCATGACTGCCCTGCAAAACTATGGCTGGCCGGGGAATATCCGGGAACTGGAAAATGTCCTGGAGAGGGCGGTAATCAACTCGTCCGGTCCAAAACTGCGCCTCGCCGATGAACTGGCAAGGTCGGTGAAGGCTGTACCGGCAACAGCTTCAAAGACCATGGAAGCGATTGAACGGGACTATATTTTTCAGGTGCTGGAGCAGACCAACTGGAAAGTCAGCGGGAAAGACAGTGCCTCGGAAATCCTCGGTCTCGACCGCAGCACCCTGCGCGCCCGCATGAGTAAACTCAGTATCGAAAAGCCGTAGCCTTCAAGGCAGGTATCCGAATATTGTGGGTATTGAGAAACCTTAAAAAAGAAAGAAACTATGTCTGAAACAAACGACGAAAGCCGGCATCTTCTTGCCATCGGCGAATTAAAGAGGGAAATTGCCTCGCAGAAAGAAAGCCTCCAAGAAAAAGAGACGGCCTTGGACGCGCTGCAGGATTCCGAAAAGCGCTACCGACGGCTCTTTCAATCAGCCAAAGACGGTATTCTCATCCTTGATGCGGATACCGGCAAGGTGGTTGATGCCAATCCATTTCTGTTGCAGTCGCTCGGATACACCTACGATGCGCTATGTGGGCAATACATATGGGACCTCGGGGTATTCAAGGATATTGCCGCATCCAAGGAGGCCTTCAAGACCCTGCAGGATAACGAATACATCCGCTATGCGGATTTGCCGCTGGAAACCCTTAGCGGACAGCCTATTGACGTAGAGTTTGTCAGCAATGTGTACCTCGTCGACCACCGCAAGGTGATCCAGTGCAATATCCGCGACATCACCGCGCTCAAAGGGGCTGAGGCAGAGCGTAAGCGCCTGATGGCGGCCATTGAGCAAGCCGGCGATGCCATTGTCATAACCGATGCCCAGGGGACCATGCAGTACGTCAACCCGGCCTTCGAGCGGACCAGCGGCTACACTTCCGAGGAAGTCGTAGGCCTCAATCCGCGTATCCTCAAGAGTGGCGGACAAGACGAAACTTTCTACCGGAATCTCTGGGATACCATCTCCGGCGGCAAAATCTGGTCGGGCACTATGGTCAACAAGGGCAAGGATGGTAAGCTTTATACCGAAGAGACGACAATATCACCGATTCGTGACCATTCAAACCGAATCGTCAACTATGTGGCTGTGCAACGTGACATAACCGAGCATCTTCATTTGACCGCCCAGCTTCAGCAGGCCCAGAAAATGGAAGCTGTGGGGTTGCTGGCCGGCGGCGTGGCCCACGATTACAACAATATGCTCAGCGTAATCCTCGGCTATACTGAATTGGCCCTGGGCAAGGTGGATAAGGCCGAATCGCTGCATACCGACCTTGAGCAAATATACAAAGCAGCGATGCGTTCGACGGAAATTACCCGACAATTACTGACATTTGCCCGCAAACAACTGATCAATCCGGTGGTGCTTAATCTGAACCACAATGTGCAGAGCATGCTGAAGATGCTCGAACGACTTATCGGCGAGGACATAACCCTGACCTGGTATCCGGAAATTGGCCTGAACCCGATCAAGATGGATCCCACCCAAATCGACCAGCTTCTCGCCAATCTTTGCGTCAATGCCCGAGATGCCATTGCCGATGTCGGCATGGTTATTATCGAAACCAAAAACATCGTTATCGATGCAGCCTACTGCGCGCATAACGTTGGCTTTGTGGCGGGAGAGTATGCCCTGCTCAGCGTCAGTGACGATGGCTGCGGTATGGACAAAGAGACGCTTGCTCATATTTTTGAACCGTTTTTCACGACCAAGGACATGGGCAGGGGGACTGGTCTTGGGCTCTCTACCGTCTATGGCATTGTCAAACAAAACAACGGATTCATCAATGTCTACAGCGAACCGGGACACGGCACGACCTTTAAAATCTACCTGCCGTGGTGCGCCGGGCAAACCGTTGAGGTACAGGACGAGAATATTGAAGAGATTCCTCTTAGCTACGGCGAGACGGTGCTGGTGGTGGAGGATGAACCTTTGCTCCTGAAGTTGAACGAAAAAATGCTCGAAAAATTGGGCTACCGGGTACTGACTGCAGGCGCGCCGAGCGAGGCCATCAATCTGGCCAAAGTACATGCAGGCGAAATACGACTTCTCATCACCGACGTCGTCATGCCGGAAATGAACGGCCGTGACCTGGGGGAGAGATTGCATTCCCTGTATCCGGACATGAAAATTCTCTTTATGTCCGGCTATACAGCCACCGTCATAGCGCATCGGGGTGTGTTGGATGAAGGTCTGAACTTCATCCAGAAGCCATTCTCTTTTAAGGGCCTGGGTATCAAAGTCCGGGATTTATTGCGAGGAACATGAGGAAATGTTTCGTTGTACGCTGTGACCAGCCTCGCGCCATTGATCTCGTCTCGCGTAATGGACGTAAGCTGGAAAGCGTTCCCGCGGCGATCTTCGAGTGACTTATTGGCATTTGCATTCAAAATGGCATTTGTTATTCGCTTTTTGGGCAAGAGAGAATGACTTGGCAGGAATGTGTGAAATCATAATGACTCTCACTCCTACCAATTTTTACAAGAGCATGATGACTCATGCGGACCACCGGATTTGGCAGGACGTGTATCATGCCCGGATAGCCGACAATGAGGTATATTTGAAACTGACCGTCATTGACGACGTTTTGATTGTTTCTTTTAAGGAGCTGTGATTATGAAATGTCCAAGCTGTGGAGCTGCTGAATTGATCCACGAACCCGAGACGTATGCTTTACTTACAAGGGCGAGACTACTACAATTTCGGAAGTGACGGGTGATTACTGCCCTGCTTGTGGTGAAATTATCCTGGACCGGGTGCAAGGCGATCGTTATAGCGAATTCATTGGATTGTTTCGGCAGGAAATAAACGCTGCCTATGTGGACCCCAAGTACATCACCAAGGTGCGCAAAAAGCTTGAGTTGGACCAACGCGAAGCAGCTGAAATCTTTGGCGGCGGCGTTAATGCGTTCTCGCGCTACGAAAACGGTAAGACTAAACCGCCTTTGGCTTTGGTAAAACTGCTCAAGGTGCTTGACCGACACCCTGATTTACTTGGCGAGGTGAGAGCGGCGTAGAAGCAAAAATACTGAGAGGTGGCCTATCCTGCTCGCACAGGATAGGCCACCTTCACTCTAGCATCTTATTCCATTTCTAAATCAAGCGTTAAAACTGAAAACGTATGCCGGCGCCAAGGCGGCTGGCACTGCTGTTACCCAGATCATCGGCCTCAGATCGTCCTTCGATAAAGAGGGAAGCTTTCATTACATCCGGTTTCTCGTAGACTTGATATCCGATATTGGCTATCAAGTCGGCTTTTCCATCGTTTCCGGACCAAAAGCCAACACCGACACCGGCGAACAACTTGTCGGTGAAGTAGTAGTTCATCAGCACGTCTGCAGTGAAAACTCCTGAATCGCCATCATCACCATCAAAACGGGCAAAACCACCAATCAGACCCATTGCGGTAATTTTTTCAGTTATCGGAATCTCATAGCCAACACGGCCAAAAACATAGCTTGCCGGGTCAAACTGATGCGACAGACCGACATCAACCACCGGCCCACCCCTGCCCTTGGCAACCATTAAGGTCTGGGAGCAATCGGTTGGGTTAGATGGGGAGCCATTGTTGTCAATCACCACAGTTTTGACTGTGTACGTGGGTGATCCACAGGGAATGACGAATTCCTGAATAAACGGCGCCGCATTGTCGGTCTTTTCAGCAATAACCTTGCCTGAGGCATCGAGGAGTTGAAAGACTACCTGAGAAACGCTGCCGTCGGAATCAGTCGACCTGCTTGCGTCAACAGTTACTACCTGACCGCACTTGACCTCGGTGTTGGACAATTTCATGCTGCAAACCGGGACCTGATTGGCCTTAACGACTTGTTTGACTTCTTTAACCTGACTAACCTGAGCAGGGACAGCCTCGGCAGCCCTCAAACTCAGATTGCCGCATACTGCGGGAACCAGGAAATTGTAACGCCTGCCATTCTTATCAATAGAGAACTTGTAGGCATTAAAAGAAGTTTTGCCGCCCCAGGTCACATCCTTGACCGCCTTGACCGGACCGGTACCATTATGCCGAAAGAGCATCCAGTCTAATTTCTCACCCGGAGCAACTTGGACCGGCTCAATTTTGGCGCTCGGAAATTGGCTCTTAAACTCGGGATAAAGGTCTGCGTCACCGGCTTTGGCAAAACCTGTCTGCAGATTTGCACCGTTTTTATCGACCATGGTGCGAAGTTCAGCCTCCGAGGTTATAGCTGGACGGCTAAAAGGATGAGTCCCTAAACGTTTGAGCGTTTCCGCTGCAAAAGTTGACGACGCCGATAAAACCAGGCACATACCCAAGACCCCTACTAATTGCTTCTTCATCTCTTCTTTCTCCCTGTGGTGTTGACTGTTAAATAAACTTTCTCCGTTCTTCCCTGTTGGGCAATCGTGGTTAGAGAACCGTTGTGCAATTACCCAAAATACAGTAACCCCTTATTCCGGGTTTAAGGGTTGGTGCTCTGCTGCCTATCAAGCAAATACTTAATGATTAATCAGCCCCTGTTCGGCCGAGTATATGTGTCGTTTATATTTTTTCCACTCCTTCTCGTCGGTTTGTACGGGGAAGACGATTCCGCCGTCCTTACTCCCTTCTGCATGTAGGTGCGCTTCATACTGGAAAATACCCTTGGTAAGCAACGCCCCCGCTATACCTCCGAACAAACCGCCACTGCTCGCCCCGATAAGAGCCACCATAAGCGGATCTATTGTTCCGATGAAGGACCCAATACCCGGAATAGTCAAAAAGCCAATGCCCATAAGCCACCCTAAGGCGCCTCCAAGAACCGTTCCAGCACCGGCACCTGCCGCTATCCCCTCAGGTGTCTTGGTTGCCTTTTTCATCGAAAAGTCTTTAATTCCGTTTTTTTCGGGAAAAACTACTGTTATTGCCGCCTGGCGGTAACCTTCGTCCATCACTGCATAGGCAGCCTGCTTCACCACCGAGCGACGAGGATAGATCCCATAATCTGCGAGGTTTTTAGAAGTCATAATTGTATTATCCTTATTTGTTATGATTTTTCTGCAGCAATTTCTAGTATTTACTTCTATATTGTTGGATTTCCAGCTATTTACATCACAACCATTGCATCGGCGGTAATGAACTTCACATTGTCGGCATACATGGCCCGTGATTTGAATTTAACGAAGGCTCGAGGATCTCTTGGAATTCCTCGAAGATCATGCTTAGCTGCGATTTTTTGCCCTACAACGCCATCCTTTTGGGCATGCATTTCATTGCAGATTCCAGTTTTGTCGGAAGATTGTGGCAAACAAGCCGCCGGAATGTTGCAAACGAATATTCCCGAAAAAATCAATGCTATATAAATGAAAGTTTTTGGAGCCATAAGAGTCTCCTTTTTTGGTAATTGACGTCTTGATACATTCATCCTCCGGCCTAGTCATTTTTCCATGAGTTACCATCTATATTTCAATTCTCGTGCCAGGTTTCTCTTTGTCCTGATGCCAGGTGCATCGATCTGAATTATCTCAATAATTTATTTAAATGACGGCAGTATGGCGGAAGTATCAAGGATGCAAAAATGGTCATATGTAACTTATGGTCGTATATGACCAGCTTTTCATGTTGCAAAAGGAGATATCCTGAAGCTATTTGCAAATCCTCGCTTCTTTGAGGATTGAGTGCAATAACTTCTGGAAAATGTTAGATAACAAATCGAATTGAATCATGAGCAGCTCGAAGACGTGTGGTTGTAACAGAGATTGTCTGTGGATGAGAAGGTTCTTCGTCCGTCTCTTTTGGTAAAACCGGCGAAGACACTGACACCCGGAGGAGCTGATGGCCAGTCTGTTTGACGTAAGCGTGCCGACTATTAACGAACATCTGAAGAACATCTTCGCAAACGGTGAATTGGTACAGGATGCAGTTATTAGGAAATTCCGAATAACTGCGGCAGACGGGAAAAATTACGCGACCCAGTTTTACAACCTCGACGCCATCACCTCTGTTGGTTACCGTGTTAATTCGAGAGTGATTTTGATAAGGCCGTCAAGCAGATCGAAATTGATCACTTTAGTGAGCTGTTAAAGGAAATCGAAGCCGAAAAACAGCGGCTGGTAAAGGCAGGCAAAATCAAAAAGCCCAAGCCCCTGCCGCCCATTATGGCGGAGGAAGTACCGTACGACCTGCCAACGGGGTGGGAGTGGGTGAAAATAGTCGCAGCTGGGAGGTAGGAGTGAGTGAGACGTTAGTGCCTTTGTTGCAGGCTGGCGAAGGTTATCATACCGAGTTCAAGCAGAGCCTCGATAAGTCCTTTGTGGAGGAGGCTTGTGCCTTCGCAAATTCCGGCGGCGGCAAGATACTCCTGGGTGTTGCCGACAATGGTGCCCCATCAAGGGGATTGACACCGGCAATGTCATGCGTTCCCAGGTGCAGGATGTGCTGGCCCAGATAGAGCCCCGACTTGCTTGTGATATTGAAGTGGCGGGCAATATCCTGGTAGGCATGTTCCGGAAGGAAGTGAGAATCCGTATGGCTGCTCCCAGGGCTTTTTCATGCGTATGGGAGCCAATTCACAAAAGCTCACCCGCAACCAGATTATTGAATTTTTTCAGAAAGAAGGCCGTATACGCTTTGATGAGCTTGGTCACGGTAAAGCTGACTATGTTACCGATTTTGATGAAAGCGCCTTTGCCCGCTTTCTTGCGCTTGCGGGTATAAGCCCCAGTATTAACAGAGAAACCATGTTGCACAACCTTGACAAGAAGAATTTCAAGTCCAACCTGGTTGAGAATATTGACAACGCAATGCTCTTTATCCAGCGCCACACCAAGGTGGAATATAAAATTGAGCACCTGCGCCGGGAAGAGATCCCCGATTACCCGGAAGTGGCCTTGCGGGAAGCCGTGGTCAATGCCGTCTGCCATCGCGACTATTTTGACAAGCGCGCCAATGTGTTGATCGAGGTCTTTGCCGATCGGGTGGAAATCTCCAATCCCGGTGGCCTGCCCAGTGGCCTCAAGCCAGAAGATTTTGGTACCAGGAGTGTAACTCGTAACCCTCTGATCGCTTCGCTGCTGCACCGCATCGACTATATCGAGAAAATCGGTACCGGCATTAGCCGTATTCGCCAGGCCGTGGCAGAGCATCAGGGTACGGAGGTGGATATCCGGTTTAACGATTTTTTCACCGTCATCTTTCGTGCTAAAACCACGCCTCCGGCAGGTGGGCAGATAGG
>Ga0105047_10001133_pt1 | contig 47079 bp, 48 predicted proteins | sample MAT04_FD_78384 | JGI IMG/M metagenome (GOLD analysis project Ga0105047, IMG submission 78384) | Freshwater microbial communities from Lake Fryxell liftoff mats and glacier meltwater in Antarctica - MAT-04 (megahit assembly) | ecosystem: Environmental > Aquatic > Freshwater > Ice > Liftoff...
CGGGTCCGTGCAGGATGAGGCGCATGACGTGGTGGGTTCCGGTGCTGTCGTTCGTCGGCGCTCTCGTCGGCGCAGGGGCGGCCGGCTGGGTGGCGCTGCGCGGCCAGCACCAGGACGCCCGTGGGGAGTGGCGGCAGCGCCTCGACCGGGCGATCGACCTCGTCACGGCGTCCACCGACGTCGAACGCCAGATCGGCGACGAGCTGCTCGCCGATCTCATCGAGTCCGACCTGGGCAGCGAGCAGGACCGCACGCTGGCCCGGCGGATCGCCCGCCTCCGCCTCGGACAGCAGCTCGGCGAGGCAGGACGCGGGGCGGCGGCAGTAGACCTTGCCGTGCTGCCGGGTGACAATGGAGGCGACGACGAGGAGGACCACCACCGATGACCGCCACCACCGAACCGAGCGGGATGCCGCGGCTCCCCCCGTCGACCGTTCGCCTCGCCAGGGCTCTGGTCCACGACGCGAGGCGACGCGGCACCCGCGAGAACCCCCGGGTCGAGGACGTCGCCAAGACGCCGCTGCCCGACGACGGGACCGGCTGACCTCCCGGCGCTCGCTCCTCCTGCCGTGCCCTCGCGCCCGTGCCCTCGCGCCCGTGCCCTCGCGATAGGTTGAGGCGCATGCCCACGACGACCCCGGTCCTGTTCCGTGGGCTCGTCGACGACGCAGCCGTGTACCCGCCCGGCAACGCCTCCCTGGCCGACGCCGTCTCAGCCCACGCCCGCCACCGCGCTTCCTGGTACGCCGGCTGCATCGGGCCGTTGCTCGTTCCCGCGGCATCGGTGGTCGACCTCGTGGCCGTGCTCGACGCTCACGATGCCGTCGCGACCCCCGAGCGGCCCGCTCCCCTCGGCCTGATGCTGGTGGCCCGCCCCGGCTCCGACCCTGCGACCCTGGTGGCCGCCCGCTCCGCGCTCGCCGACGATGCTCGGGTGCAGGTCGTCGGCGCCGAGCTCGGCTGGTACGACGGGTGGTACGACGACCTCGCCGGCGAGCTGCCCCTGGCGGTCGAGCTGCCGCGCGGAGCCGACGGCGACGTGGCCTTCGCGCAGGTCCGCACCGCGCACCGCGAGGGCCTGCCCGTCGTCCTGAAGTTCCGCACCGGCCCCACCGCCACCTGGGCCTGGCCCGACGAGGCCGAGCTCGGGTCCTTCCTCCGGCTCGCCGCCGTCGAGGTGCCCTTCAAGCTGACCGGCGGCCTGCACCATGCAGGGCGCGGCACCTACGAGGTGGGGGGCGTGCCCGAGGAGAACCACGGCCTGCTCAACGTGCTCGTCGCGACCTCGGCGGCGCTGGCCCGTGCCGGACAGGACGAGGTCGCCGCGCTGCTCGCCGTGCGCGACGCCACTGCCCTCGGCGACCTCGTCGCGGCCTGGCCCGACACCACCGCCGTCCGGGTGCGCGAGGCCTTCACGTGCTACGGGTGCTGCACCGTGACCGACCCCGTCGGTGAGCTCGCCGACCTGGGCCTGCTCGTTCGACCCTGACCCGCCCGCACCGGCATCCGACCGACTTGATCACCGACCGAAGGACCGCCATGACCTGGCTCGACCTGCCCGCCGCCTCCCCCTACGGCATCGCCAACCTGCCCTACGGCGTCTTCTCGACCGCCGGCACGCAGCGCCGGGTCGGCGTGCGGATCGGCGACCAGGTGCTCGACGTGGGGGCGTGTGCGGAGCAGGCGGGCATGGAGTCGGGCGCCGTGTGGCTCGCACCGTCGCTCAACCCCTTCCTCGCCGAGGGCCGCCAGGCCTGGGGCGCCGCGCGCGCCTGGCTCACCGAGCAGCTGACCAACCAAGCGCACCGCGACGTCGTCGAGGCCCACCTCGTGCCGGTCGACGAGGTCACCATGCACCTGCCGGTCGAGGTCGCCGACTACGTCGACTTCTACGCCAGCGAGTACCACGCCACCAACGTCGGTCGAATCTTCCGGCCCGACTCCGAGCCGCTCACCCCGAACTGGAAGCACCTGCCCATCGGCTACCACGGCCGGTCCGGCACGGTCGTCGTGTCCGGCACCGAGGTGGTGCGGCCCTGCGGCCAGCGCAAGCCCCCGACCGAACCGGTGCCGGTCTTCGGCCCGTCGGTGCGCCTCGACATCGAGGCCGAGCTCGGCTTCGTCGTGGGCGCTGGAACCCGGCTCGGGAAACCCGTGTCGCTGGCCGAGGCCGACGACCACCTCTTCGGGGTCGTCCTGCTCAACGACTGGTCGGCCCGCGACCTGCAGGCCTGGGAGTACGTTCCCCTCGGGCCCTTCCTCGGCAAGTCGTTCGCCACCTCGATATCACCGTGGGTCGTCACCACCGAGGCGCTGCGGGCCGCCCGCGTGCCCCTGCCCGGCCAGGACCCCGAGCCGCTGCCCTACCTGCTCGGCGAGCCGACCGCCGACGGTGCGGGCACGGCATACGGCCTCGACGTGCACGTGGAGGTCGACTGGAACGGCACGGTCGTGTCGCGCCCGGAGTTCCGCGACATGTACTGGTCGCCCGCGCAGATGGTGGCCCACATGACCGTCAACGGGGCCACCCTGCGCAGCGGCGACCTGTTCGGGTCGGGCACGATCTCGGGCCCGGAGAAGGCCACCCGCGGGTGCTTCCTCGAGCTCAGCTGGAGCGGCACCGAGCCGGTCGCCCTCGACGACGGGGCCCAGCGGACCTTCCTCGAGGACGGCGACACGATCACCCTGCGGGCCACCGCACCCGGCCCGGACGGCAGCGTCATCGGCCTCGGCGAGTGCGTGGGAACCGTGCTGCCCGCCCGCTGACCCGGCCCGCTCAGCCCTGCGGGTTGCGCAGCACCACCACGGTGTCGGCGACCTTGTCGTGAAGGGCCTGGCGCTTGCGGTCCCAGAGCAGCCACGCCGGGTCGAGCACGCTCAGCCCGGACGCCAGGAGCGACACGAACGGCAGCAGCCCCAGCAGCGAGGTGCCCACCGCGATGATCTGGCGCCTGAGGGCGTCGACCACGCTGAGCCGCTCGCCGGCGTGGCCGGTGCGTCGCACGAAGGTGCCCATCACCATCTTTCCCGGGGTCGCCCCACGGGTGGAAAGGAAGGCGGTCTCGTAGAGCAGGGAGACCACGACGCTGATCAGCGTGAAGGGGAGTGCCGCCTGGAGGAACTGCTCGGTGAGTGCGGTCTGGCTGGGCGCGGTGCCGCCCGACTCCGCCGCCTGCACCGACTGCGCGACGAAGTCCGACAACGCCGACACGGCCTCGCTCAGCCATGGGAAGGCGATGACCACGGTGATCACGACGGTCACGATGTAGTCGAGGATGCGGCCGACCAGGCGGCGCCACCACTGCGCGAGCACCGCGCCGTCGGGCAGCACGTCGCCGCGGGGCGCGACCCACCCCTGGTTGTACGCGTTGTAACCGGTCGGCGGCATCCCGCCGCCCTGCCACGGGCCCGGACCCTGCTGCCCCGGACCCGGCTGGTCCTGCAGGCCCTGCTGCCCCTGCCCCGCCCACGCGGCTGGGTTCCCCGCCCGGCCGGGGATGGTCCCCTGGGTGGCCCGCCCGATCGTCGACGAGTCGGCGGTGGGGGAACGGCGCGGGGTGGTGTGCGCGGACCACACGACGCCGTCGAAGTAGCGCAGCAGGAGGGGGTCGTGGGGGTCGTCGTACCACCCGGGGCCGCTGGGGGTCTGGGGGGTCTCGGTCATGTCGACAGGGTCTCACGTCCGGCTGCACACCCCGTGCCACGCACCGGGCCGTTGACGGCTGGGTGCATCCGGCGGAGCATCGACGGATGGCGTTGCGGATCGGTGAGCACCTGATGGGCCTGCTCGGTGAGCTGCGGTACGAACCCGTGAGCCGGCGGGTGCGCGCCTCGCTCGGCGGGCAGCCGGTGCTCGACACGCTGGATGCCGTGCTGGTGTGGGAGCCCCGCCGGGTCGTCCCGCTGTATGCCGTGCCGCCGGCGGACCTCGCGGCCTCGCTCGTGCCGTGCCCGGCCCCGGAGGTTCCCGACGGCCTGCCTCCTGTGCTCGGCCCGGTCCACTTCGGGTGGCACCACACTTCCGGGCGGTCCTTCGACGTGGTCGTCGGCGACCGCACGGTGCCGGCGGCCGGCTTCGTCCCGGACGACCCCGACCTGGGCGGCCGGGTCGTCATCGAGTGGGCGCCCTTCGACTGGGTCGAGGAGGCTTCCCCGGTCGTCGGCCACCCGCATGACCCGTTCAAGCGCATCGACCTGCTCCGCAGCGACCGGCACGTCGTCGTGAGCCTCGGCGGGGTCACCCTCGCCGACACCTCGAGCGCGATCGCCCTGCACGAGACGCACCTCCCGGTGCGCTGGTACATCCCGCACGACCACGTCGTGACCGACCTGCTCGTCGGCAGCACGTCGACGACGACCTGCGCCTACAAGGGCCATGCCGCCTACGTCTCACTGCGCCCGGATGCCGTGGCAGGGGTCGACCACGACGGCGAGGACATCGCGTGGACCTACCCCCACCCGCTCGACGAGGTGGCCGCCGTCAAGGGGATGTTCTGCTTCTACTGCGAGCGCACCGACCTCGCGCTCGATGGCGTCGCCGTGCCCCGGCCGGTCAGTCCGTGGTCCTCTCCTCGCGACCAGGCTCGGTCCTGAGAGGTCACCGGCCGATCGTGCCCGCCAGGTCGAGTACCGCGGCGGCAACGGCATCCGGGTCGACGAGGTGGTGCAGGTGCAGCGCCCCCTCGAACACGAAGGTCGGCCAGCCGAGCCGCCGGGCGAGCGCGGTCTCCTCGGCGTAGGTGTCGCCGAGGGCGAGGTAGGCCTGCGGGCTCGTGACCCAGCCGCCCGGGCCGCCGAGACGGGAGCGGAAGTAGGCCAACGGCATCCGGGCCTCGTCGGCGCGAATACGGGCGAGCACCACCGGGTCCGGCACGACCGCCCCGATGTCCGCGTCGTCCCACCAGCGGGTCCACGGGGGCAACGACCCGTCGAGGTCGGCGAGGCCGGCGAGGTGCTCGAGCAGCCCCTCGGGGGCCAGCGTCGCCTCACCCCGCTCGGGGGGCAGTGCCGCGTCGACGTACACGACAGGCACGCCACCGGCGGCCGCCACGGCATACCGCCCGGCGTTGCTGTGCGCCACGACGAGATCGGCGCCCCGGGTGGTCACGGCCTCCCGGAAGGCGGCGAGGACCGGCTCCGGCCCGCGCGGGGCCTGCGGCACCGCAGCGACTGCGGCGCCCCACCCGTGACGCCCGAGGGCGCCGACGAGCGGGGCGTAGGCGCGAGCGGGCAGGAGCGGGCTCGGGAGCAGGACTGCGGCTCTCGGCACCGCCCAACGCTACGCGTCGTGCGGGGGGAGTCCAGGGTCGGGGGGATTCCGGGGGTCGGGGGGATTCCGGGAGTCGGGGGGATTCCGGGAGTCGGGGGGATTCCGGGGGCCGGAGCCACCGGAGGTCAGAGGTTGCCGCGCAGGTCCTGTTCGCGCTCGATCGACTCGAACAGCGCCTTGAAGTTGCCCTTGCCGAAGCCGAGCGACCCGTGCCGCTCGATGATCTCGAAGAACACCGTCGGGCGGTCGCCGAGCGGCTTGGTGAAGATCTGCAGCAGGTAGCCGTCCTCGTCACGGTCGACGAGGATCTTGCGCGCCTTGAGCTCCTCGACGGGCACCCGGACCTCGCCGATGCGGGCCCGCAGCTCGGGGTCGTCGTAGTAGGTGTCGGGGGTGTCGAGGAACTCCACACCCTCCTTGCGCAGCTCGTCGACGGTGCGCAGGATGTCGTTCGTCGCGAGCGCGAGGTGCTGGGCGCCAGGGCCCGCGTAGAACTCGAGGTACTCGTCGATCTGGCTCTTGCGGGCGGCGATGGCCGGCTCGTTGAGCGGAAACTTCACCCGGTGGTTGCCGTTGGCGACGACCTTGCTCATCAGCGCCGAGTAGTCGGTGGCGATGTCGTCGCCGATGAACTCGGCCATGTTCACGAAGCCCATGACCTTGTTGTAGTACCCGACCCACTGGTCCATCTTGCCGAGCTCGACGTTGCCGACGACGTGGTCGAGGGCCTGGAAGAGCCGCTTCGGGGCGCCGTCACGCTTGACGTACGTCGAGGCCGTGGGGAAGTAACCGGGCAGGTAGCGGCCGGCATACGTGACGCCGTCGACCTGGCGCTGCACCAGGGTGTGGCGGGTCTCGCCGTAGGTGGCGATGGCGGCGACCCGCACCGAGCCGTGCTCGTCACTGACGGTCTCGGGCTCCTGCAGCACGGTCGCGCCCGCGCGGCGCGCCTGGTCGATGCAGCGGTCGACATTGGGCACCTCGAGCGAGATGTCGACGACGCCGTCGCCGTGCTTGGCGTGGTGGGCGACGAGCGGGCTGTCGGGGCTGACCGCGCCCATGATGACGAACCGGATCGAGCCCGACTTCAGCACGAAGGCCTTGTGGTCGCGGGTGCCGTTCTCCGGGCCGGCGTAGGCCACGAGCTCCATGCCCCACGCGCTCTGGTAGTAGTGCGCCGACTGGGTGGCGTTGCCGACGACGAACACCAGGGCGTCCCAGCCGGTGACGGGGAACGGGTCCTGCTTCTCGTCGTACTCGACGAGGCCGACGAGCTGCTTGAGCTGCTGGAGGTCCAGACCTGCCTGGCGCTCCTGCTCGGTGAGGTCGAGGTGGCTGGCCGGCGTCGTGGTCGTGTCAGTCATCCGAACACTCTGCGGGATCAGAGCACGGTGTGCAACGGTGGGCCTGCGAGGTGGTCAGCCTGCGCACGGTGCTTGTCGCGAATGGGGCCGACCAGGACAATGTGACCATGGCGCGCCAGACCGGGGTGGACCCCCTCGACGCACGGCTCCTCGCCCTGTTCACCGACGACCCGCACGTGGGGGTCCTCGGGGCGTCGCGGGCGTTGGGCGTGGCTCGCGGCACCGTGCAGGCCCGGCTCGACCGGCTCCAGGAGCGAGGGGTCGTGAAGTCCTTCGCCCCGCAGGTCGACGCCGGCGCCCTCGGCTACCCCGTCACGGCCTTCTGCACCCTCGAGATCCGCCAGCGCCAGGGTCACGAACCGGTCGTCGCGCACCTCTCGGCGATCCCCGAGGTGCTCGAGATCCACTCGATCACCGGGGTCGGCGACCTCGTCGTGCGCATCGTCGCCCGCGACAACGCCGACCTCGGCCGGGTGATCGACGAGATCATCGACGACACCCACGTCCTGCGGGCCAACACGGCGATCTGCCTGGTGACGCACCTGGACCACCGCACCGGCCCGCTCGTCCAGGCGGCCGCCACCCGGGGCTCCGCCGCCGCCGCCGGTCGAGAGTAGAGAACACTCCGTGCGGCCGGTCAGCGGCACGGCGTGTTCTCTACTCTCGACTTCCCCCGGGGCGGGTCAGCCGGTGATCGTGACCGGCGTTCCGCCGCTCGTCAGCCTCCAGTCGTGGGTGAAGAACGACGGCGGGTCGATGACCGTGTTGGCCGTGACCCAGTCGATCATCAGCTGGCGGATCTCCACGGTGCGGTTGTAGACGACCGGCGCGGTCTTGACGTGCGGGAAGTTGCCCCCACCGCTCTGCCGGTAGTTGTTGATGGCGATGACGAACGGGTCGGTCGCGCCCACGGCCACCCCGCCGTACTGCAGGTTGACGATCCGCGACCCCGGGTCGTTCGCGATGTCGATCTCGTAGGTGAGCCTCGCGTCGAGCCCGCCCATGATGTCGTAGTTGTAGTCGGGCGTGCCGTTGGGCGCGGTGTCGGTGACGGCGTTCGTCACCGCGGATGCCGGGAAGGGCCCCGTGCCGCTGACCCGCTGGAAGTAGGCCGCCGACGTCTCCAGGTAGTCCTCCACCTGGGCACCGGTCAGGGTGATGCCGAGCAGGGTGTTGTCGAAGATGTAGAGCCCTGCGACGTCGCGGACGGTGACCTGCCCCGCGGGGATCGCGGCGGCCTTGTTGAAGGGCGCCGCGATCGAGAGCACCGGGGTGCCCTCCTGCGGTGTGCCGACCAGGGCCGCCTTGACCGTCTGCGCCTGCACGAGGTTGATGAAGTCCATCGCGGCGGTGTCCTGGTAGCGCGACGTCGACGCCGACATCGCCTCGGTGCAGCTGCCGATCACGCTGTTGACGTAGGTGAGCACCTTCTCGTGGGCCGGGCGCACCAGGGCTGCGATCTTCGCGTCCTCGGGCACCGTGTTGGCGTTGAGCAGGGTGGCCTTCGACGACGCGACGGTCCACCTGCCGCGCTCGCGCACCAGGTCGAGGTCCATGACGCTGACCCGCATGCCCCAGTAGAGCGGCTCACTGAGCAGCACGTCACGGCCGGTGACCGCGTTCGTCACCTTCAGCTGGGGCACCTCGACGTGGGCGTGGCCCACGAGGATCGCGTCGATGCCGGGCACCTGCTCGGCGAGCAGCCGGCTGGCGTTCTCCGGGTAGGGCAGCGCGTCGCCGTAGCTCGACGAGGTCGTCGCGCCGGAGTGGCACGAGACGATGACGACGTCGGCCCCGGCGGCCTTCATCCGCGGCACCATGACCTTCGCCTGCTCGACGATGCCGGGGAAGCGCACCCTGCCCTCGACGTTGGTGGCGTCCCAGATCGCCACGCCCGGGGTGACCAGCCCGAGGATGCCGACGGTGACCGGCTTCTCGCCACGCACCTTGACCCGCTTGAGCACGTACGGCGCGAAGATCGGCTTCCCGGTGTTCCAGTCGACCGAGTTCGCCGACAGCAGCGGGAAACGGCACTGGCGCTGGAACGCGCGCAGGGTGTCGAGCCCGTAGTTGTACTCGTGGTTGCCCAGGGCTGCCGCGTCGTAGCCGACGGCGTTCATGGCGGTGGCCATCGGGTGCCGGGAGCCGCCGGTGATCGGGTCGATCTTGGCGTAGTAGTACGCCAGCGGGGTGCCCTGGATGGTGTCACCCGCATCGAGCGTCAGGCAGTGGTCGGCTCCCCGCTCGGCGCGCATGTTCGTGATGAGCGTGGCGGCCTTGGCGATGCCGATCTGGTTGCCCTTGCTGTCGCTGTAGGCGGCGTTGTTGAAGTAGTTCCAGTTGTAGACGTTGCCGTGCAGGTCGGTGGTGCCGAGCACGGTGAGCGTGAAGCGCCCGCGCTGGTGGTGCCTCGGCCGGGGGTGCCCGTGCGCGCCGGCGGCCTGCGCGTCGGTGGCGGTGAAGAGCCCGGCGCCGCCGACCACGGCCATGGTGAGCAGCTGTCGGCGGGAGGCGGCGGACGTGGTCTGGGGCTCGGTGGAGGTCACGATCGGCGACCCTAGCCCGGCATCCGGCGCAGCGCGCGTCGAGCGACCGGCCGCTCGGTGACCATCGGGCGATGCCGGTCGCAGGTCAGCGGCGGCCGACGAACCAGCTCCGGATCCTCTCGACGCGCTCGAGCACCTGCTCGCTGGTCGCGGCCGCGAGCTCGGGGCCACCGCACGCGCGGCGCAGGTCGAGGTGGATGCTCGCGTGGGGGGTGCCGGTCTTCGACGAGTACGCCGCGACCAGCTTGTTGAGCTCCTTGCGCTGCGACGCCAGGGCGCGGTGCGCGGAGACCGGCGAGGGCTTGGATGCCGTTGGCGCGCCACCGCGCGCCACCGCGGCCCTGGTCTGCCTGGCCTGCCGCTCGTTCAGCAGCGTGGTGACCTGCTCGGGCTCCAGCAGGCCGGGCAGGCCCAGGTAGTCCTGCTCCTCCTGCGACCCGACCGCTGCATGCAGGCCGAACTGCTGCGCGTCGAAGAGCACGTGGTCGAAGTGCGCGTCGGACTCCAGCGCCTCGAACGAGGAGTCCTCGAGGCCGACAGTCCTCTCGGTGCGGTTCGCCGCCGCGAGCAGGCCCTCCTCCTCCGCCCACAACGAGCCCTCTGCCTCGTCGGACGAGGGCCGGTTCAGCGCGTGGTCGCGCTCCTCCTCCATCGTCGCGGCGTGGGTGAGGATGACGGGTACCGACGGCAGGAAGACCGAGGCCGTCTCGCCGCGGCGGCGAGCCCGCACGAAGCGGCCGACGGCCTGGGCGAAGAACAGCGGGGTCGAGGTCGACGTGGCGTAGACCCCGACGCACAGTCGGGGCACGTCCACGCCCTCGGACACCATCCGCACGGCGACCATCCACCGGGACGTGCCCGCGGCGAACGACTCGATGCCGGCGCTGGCCCCGGCGTCGTCGGAGAGCACGACGGTGGGGTTCTGGCCGGTGATGGCACGCAGCAGCCGGGCGTAGGCGCGGGCGGACGTCTGGTTGGAGGCGATGACCAGCCCACCGGCATCCGGCACGTGGCGGCGCACCTCGCTCAGCCGCGTGTCGGCGGCGGCCAGCACCGAGGGCACCCACTCCCCCTTCGGGTCGAGCGCGGTGCGCCACGCCTGGGCGGTCTGGTCCTTGGTGAGCGGCTCCCCGAGGCGAGCCGCCACCTCGTCACCGGCCCTGGTGCGCCAGCGCATCGCGCCGCCGTAGGCGAGGAAGAGCACCGGGCGCACGACGCCGTCACGCAGCGCGGCGGCGTACCCGTAGCTGTAGTCGGACGCCGAGCGCAGGATGCCGTCCTCGCCCATCTCGTAGCGCACGAACGGGATGGGGGTGGTGTCCGATCGGAACGGCGTGCCGGTGAGTGACAGCCGCCGGGTGGCGCCGTCGAACGCCTCGCGGATGCCGTCGCCCCACGAGCGGGCGTCGCCACCGTGGTGGATCTCGTCGAGGATGACGAGCGTCGGCGTCTCCTGGGTGCGCCGGCGGTGCAGCTGCGGCTTCGACGCGACCGCGGCGTAGGTCAGGGCAACCCCGTCGTACTCGTGGGACTGCAACCCGCTGGAGTTCGAGAAGCCCGGGTTGAGCTGGATGCCGACCCGGCCGGCGGCATCGGCCCACTGGTGCTTGAGGTGCTCGGTGGGGGCGACGACGGTGACCGCCCGGATGACGCTGCGGTCGATCAGCTCGGTGGCGATCCGCAGTGCGTACGTGGTCTTGCCGGCCCCCGGCGTGGCCACCGCGAGGAAGTCGCGCTGCCCGCTGCCCAGGTAGGCCTCGAGGGCGTCCTCCTGCCAGGCGCGCAGCTTCGCGGCGGTACCCCACGCCGCCCGCTCGGGGAAGGCGGGTGACAGGTGACCGGCGGCTGAGGTACTCATGGGCGACGGCAACCATAACCGCTCTCGGGGGTGACCTGCCGACGGCCCGGGCGAGATCGCCGGGGCCGGTCAGCTGTGCTACACGAGATTCAGGCGCGTTTGCCGCACACCCGAACTCGCCCCAACTTTTTCGCCCGATGCGGGAAGGTTCACCTTCGCAGCAGAACCCTTGTGGTGCGAAGGTGAAGCTTCCGTTGTCGAGCATCGACGCTGGGTCGCGCCTGCTACTTGCCGCCGTCCTGCGGGGCCTTCAGGCCTTGGTAGATCTCCTTGCAGGTGGGGCAGACCGGGAACTTCTCCGGATCACGACCGGGCACCCAGATCTTGCCGCACAGGGCGGTCACCGGCTCACCGGACAGCGCGCTCTCGAGGATCTTCTCCTTGCGCACGTAGTGCGAGAAGCGCTCGTGGTCGCCGGGCTCGGCGACCTCGGGCACGGTCTCGGTGCGCTCGAGGACGGCCGTGCGGGTCTGGCGCTGGGGTTCGGGTGCGTTCGGGTCGTCCAGCGGCGGCATCGTGTCGCTCATCCGGGCAGTGTATGCCGGGATGTTCCCGGGGGTCGGGTGCTTAGGTGGTTGCTGGGGCAGCCGCCTGAGCACCCAACGCTGAATGGATCCATCAGTTGAGGGACGGGTCACTGGGGAACCAGGCGACCCAGCGCAGCGGCTCGGGCTGGCGGCGCAGCACCCTGCGCCACAGCTCGTCCGGCTCTGCGGTGAAGACGTCGCGGCTCTGGCTGTCGACGACGAACCACGACCCGGTCGTGATCTCGACCTCGAGCTGCCCCGCCGACCACCCGGCATACCCGGCGAAGATCCGCAGGCCCGCCACCTCGTGCACCACGAGCGTCGGCGGGGTGTCGAGGTCGACCAGGGCCACCGCCCCGAAGAGGCGGCGCACCCCGGTCGGCGCCGGGGAGTCGCCCGGCACGGCCACCAGGCCGAGCGCCGAGTCGAGCTGCACCGGCCCGCCCTGGAATACCTTCGCGGGCCGGGTCGCGTGCTCCTCCCAGCCGGGCAGCACCGCGTCGACGTCGGCGTCGATGGGGCGGTTGAGCACCAGCCCCTGCGCACCGTCGTCGTCGTGGTGCAGCACCAGGACCACACTGCGCCGGAAGACGCCCTCCTCGATCTGCGGAGTCGCGACGAGGAGCTGCCCGGTCGTGTGGGTCTGGCTCACCCGTCCATTCTGCCCCGGCTGCCACCAGGTCGTCCTGAGCTCTGGCGAGGCCGTCCGCCACCGAAGGAGCCGTGCCCGCGGCTCGCGGGGCGACCGCCCGGTCGGCTGCCGCCGCGGCGGCCGCCGTTCCTGCCGCCCTCGAGCACCGGGCGCCACACGGCATCCGGCACCGGAATGCCGCTCGGCGTGCGGCCACCGAGGGCCAGCACGACGGAGTCGCCCGGGGCGACCTTGGCGGTCAGCGCCTCGGCGCCGGCCCCCTCGACGATGCGGGTCACCATCTTGCGCTGGTGCGGCAGGGCGATCATGACGACCGCGCCCTCCTCACCGGCACGCGCGGTGCGCCCGGCGCGGTGGAGGTAGTCCTTGTGGTCGGTCGGCGGGTCGACCTGCACGACCATGCCGACGTCGTCGACGTGGATGCCGCGCGCGGCGACGTCGGTCGCCACGAGCACGTTCATCGAGCCGTCGCGGAACGCGCCGAGCACCCTGTTGCGCACGGCCTGGGACAGACCACCGTGCAGGGATGCCGCGAATACACCGCGCTCGCGCAGCTCACCGGCGATGCGGTCGGAACCGAGCTGGGTGCGGGCGAAGACGATGACGCGGCCGCCGCGGCCGGCGAGCTCTGCGGTGAGCGCCTTCTTGTCCTGCGGGTCGATGAGCAGCACGTGGTGGCTCATCGTGGTGACCGAGGCCTGTGCCTCGTCGGTCGAGTGCTGCACCGGGTCGACGAGATAGCGGTCGACGAGGACGTCGATGCCCTTGTCGAGCGTGGCCGAGAAGAGCAGCCGCTGGCCGCCCTGGGGGATCTCGTCGAGGATGGCGGTGACCTCGGGCAGGAAGCCCATGTCGGCCATGTGATCGGCCTCGTCGAGCACGGCGATCTGTACGCCGCCGAGCTCGACCGCACCGCGGTCCATCAGGTCGGCGAGCCGGCCCGGGGTCGCGACGAGGATGTCGATGCCCTTGTTCAGCGCCTTGATCTGCGGCTCGTAGGACAGGCCGCCGGCGACGAGCTTGTGGCGCAGGCCGGTGACGTGTACGAAGGGCTCGAGCGCGTCGCTCACCTGCATGGCGAGCTCACGGGTCGGCACGAGGATGAGCGAGCGCGGGCGCTTGCTCTGCGGCCGGGTGCCGTCGGCGAGCCGGGTGATCATCGACAGGCCGAAGGCCAGGGTCTTGCCGGAGCCGGTTCGGCCTCGGCCGAGCACGTCGCGCCCGGCGATGGCGTCGGGGATCGTCGCCTCCTGGATCGGGAACGGGTCGGCGATGCCGTCGCGGGCGAGACGCTCGACCAGCACGGGCAGCACGCCGAGGGCGGCGAAACCGTTGTCCGCGGTGACCTCCTTGGCCTCCCCCTTGTGCGAGGAGTAGTGCGTCCACGTGTCGGCCTCGGCGCGCTGCGCCTCGGCCTCCTCGAAGCTCACCGGACCGTCGTGGTCGACGGGGGCGCCGTGGTGGCCCCGGTAACCGCCGCGGTCGTCGCGCTTCTGTCCCTGGGACCTACCCGTGGTGCCACGGTCGTTGCGACCCTGGTAGCCACCGGTCGTGCCACGGTCGTCACGCTTCTGCCCCTGGTACCCACCGGTCGTGCCACGGTCGTTGCGACCCTGGTAGCCACCGGTCGTGCCACGGTCGTCACGCTTCTGCCCCTGGTACCCACCCGTGGTGCCACGGTCGTTGCGACCCTGGTAGCCACCGCGGTCGCTGGTGGGGTCGGCGCGCCGGCCTTCGTGGCGGTCCCGGCGGGCGGGGTCGGCCACCCTCGGGGCACGGTCGCGCAGCGGGCGCTCACCGCGCTCAAGACGGGGTCGCTCATCATGGGGACGGTGCACGTGTCGCTCCTCGCGCGAGTCCGAGACCCAGCGCTTCGGTCGGTCGTTCCGGTCATCCCGGTTCGAAGAGGTGGTGCGGTTCGAAGTGTTAACCCGGTCCGAGGCGCCGGCGGAATACCTCGACCCCCGGCTGTCGTCCCGGTTCGAGGTGATACCCCGGTCCGAGGCGCCGGCGGAATACCTCGACCCACGCGGTTCGCTGGTGCGGCGGGGGTCCTCACGGTCCCAGCGCGGTGAGCGCTCGGCCCGCGGGCGCTTGGTGTAGCCGTCAGCCGAGCCGGGCCGGGCGGCGCGCTTGGGCGCGCTCTTCGGACCGTCGGGCTGGCCGCGGTGGTGGGGCTTCTTGGGGGCCTTTCGGGCCTCGGACTTCTGGGCAGAGGTCCAGCGGGCCTTCTTGGGCCCGGATGCCTTGTCGGGCATGGGGATGCTCACCTTGCATTCGGAATCGGTCGGGACGTCAGGCAGACACGTCTTCGAGCCGATGGCGAACGCGGCGGAACAAGACGAGCCTCGGCCACGATGGTTGTCGGCACCGCGAGCCGTGAGGCCGGTTCGACGCGAAGGTGTCACCGGCGCACCGGGTGGGATGGGGCGGCGTCGCGCTCTGCGATTCCGGCGGACGCGGCCATGCGTCCGAGCACCTCGGTGGATCGACCAGTCTAGCAGCGGCACGGCCTCGCCCCGACCACCGCCGGATGTCGTGACGCCGCCCTCAGCCCGTCGACCGCTGCACGCCGGGGCGGGCCGACATCCGGCCCACGGCGGCGGCCAGAAGCACGCCGAGCGCCACTCCGGTGAGGTCGGCAACGACATCCAGCCCGTCACCGGAGCGGTGCGGCAGCAGCACCGCCTGGACGACCTCGCTCAGCACCGCCTGTGCCGCGAAGACGGAGACGACGACACCGCGCCGGAACCCGGCGAGCAGCGCGAGCGCCACCGGCACGAGGAACACGACGGCATGGATGACCTTGTCCGCGTGGGAAAACAGCGGCGGTCCCCCACCCGCGGGCGCATAGAGCACGACGAGCTGCACGGCGACGGTGAGGACAAGCAGCACGCGCAACCCGACTCGACCGGCGGGGTGCGCCTCCCCCACAGCCGCACCGGCCTTGAGGTTCGCGTCCGACGCAGCCGCCGCCTCGGGCGACCCGCTCACGCCAGCTCCCGCGAGGCCACCGCGGCCCGCACCGCCTCGGCCACTACGTGGCTGACCTCGGGGTGGAACACGCTCGGGATGATGTACGTCGCGTTGCGCTCGTCGTCGCGCACGACGTCGGCGAGGGCGTCGGCCGCGGCGAGGAGCACGTCCGTGCTCACGTGCGAGACACCGGAGTCGATCAACCCGCGGAAGACCCCGGGAAAGACGAGCACGTTGTTGATCTGGTTCGCGAAGTCCGAGCGCCCGGTCGCGACCACCGCGGCGTGCCGGGCGGCGATGTCAGGGTCGATCTCGGGCTCCGGGTTGGCCATGGCGAACACCACGCTGTCCGGCGCCATCGAGGCGATGTCCGCCTCGGTGAGGATGTTCGGCGCCGAGACGCCGAGGAAGACGTCGGCGCCCCGCAGCGCCTCGGACAGCGACCCCCGCACGTCGTCCGGGTTGGTGTGGTCAGCGATCCAGGCGTGGTTGGGGTGGTCGCCCGAGAGCACGTCGGCGCGCCCGCGGTGCACCACGCCGTCGACGTCGGCGACGACCACGTGCTGCGCCCCCGCGTGCAGGAACAGCTTGATGATGGCGGTGCCGGCCGCCCCCGCGCCGCTCATGACCAGGCGCACGTCCTCGAGCCGCTTCCCCACCACCCGCAGGGCGTTGCGCAGCGCCGCGAGCGCCACGATCGCGGTGCCGTGCTGGTCGTCGTGGAACACCGGGATGTCGAGCTCCTCGCGCAACCGCGCCTCGATCTCGAAGCACCGCGGTGCCGAGATGTCCTCGAGGTTGATCCCGGCGAACACCGGCGAGATCGCCTTGACGATGCTGATGATCTCTTCGGTGTCGGTGGTGTCCAGGCAGATCGGAAAGGCGTCGATGTCGGCGAACCGCTTGAACAGCGCAGCCTTGCCCTCCATGACCGGCAGCGCCGCCAGCGGCCCGATGTCCCCCAGCCCGAGCACCGCCGTGCCGTCGGTGACGACCGCGACCGTGTTGCGCTTGATGGTCAGGCGTCGGGCGTCCTCGGGGTTCTCCGCGATGGCCAGGCAGACCCGCGCGACCCCCGGTGTGTAGATCATCGACAGGTCGTCGCGCGAGCGGATCGGCACCTTCGACTCGACCGAGAGCTTGCCCCCGAGGTGCATGAGGAACGTGCGGTCGCTCACCCGGCCGATCTCGACGCCCTCGACCTCGCGCATCCGGTCGACGATCGCATCGGCGTGCTCTGGGTCGTGCGTGAGCATGGTGAGGTCGATGCGGATCCTCGTCGCGCCCGACGACGTGACGTCCAGGCCCGTCACCACGCCCCCTGCGGCCTCGATGACCCCGGTCATCTCGCTGACCGCCGTGGCGCGCGCGGGCAGGACGAGCCGGACGGTGACGGAGTTCGCGATGGAGGGGGCGGACGGCATACCGAGGATTCAACCCGCTACCGGCAGGTAGACGGAAACCACGGAGCGGGCCGACCCGAGCGGCCTACAGTGACGCGCATGTCCGACCATGTGGAAGTCCTCGGTCACGGCACCGCGAGCGCGGTACCCGACGTCGTGGTGCTCGATGCGCGCGTGCAGTGCGAGGCGGCCGACGTGGCCGGCGCCCTGGGTGCGGCGACCGGGCGGGTGGCCACCGCCCTCCAGGCGGTCGCCGACCACGGGGTCGAGGCCGGCGACCGCCGCACGACCGGCCTGGGGGTCTCGACCCACTGGGACCGCGAGGGGCACAAGGTGGTCGGCTACACGGCCCACCAGAGCCTGCGCCTGCTCGTCCGTGACCGCGACCGGGTGGGCGCGCTGATCGAGGCGCTGGCGGGGGCCGCCGGTGACGCGTTCGGCCTCGACGGCGTCACCCTCGAGGTGGCCGACCCGGCGCCCCTGCTCGAGCGGGCCCGCACCGCCGCCTTCGAGGACGCGCGGGCCAAGGCCGAGCAGTACGCCGCGCTGGCGAGGCGGCCGCTCGGCCCCGTGCTGCGCGTGAGCGAGGAGGCCGACGCAGGGATGCCCGTGCCCCGGTTCGCCGTGAAGGCCGCCATGGACGTCGCCGGCGGGATGCCGGTCGAGGCCGGCGAGTCGACCGTCACGGCGTCGGTGACTGTGCGTTTCGGGCTGGGCTGAGTCATGAGCTGGGTCGATGCCCTCGGTTGGCTGGGGTCCGCCCTGCTCGTGTACTCCCTCCTCCAGGCGCGGATCCTGCGCCTGCGGGTGCTCAACACCGTCGCCTGCGTCATCCTCGTCGTCTTCAACACCCTGCTCGCGGTGTGGCCGATGGTCGCGATGAACGTCGTGCTCGCGGCCATCAACATCGCGTTCATCGTGCGGATGCTGCGTGAGCGCGGTGACGAGCGCGCCTACACCGTGCTGCCCGTGCGCGAGGACGACGCCTACCTGGCGCACTTCCTGGGCATCCACCGGGCCGACATCGACCGGTTCTTCGGCCAGTTCGCGGGCGGCGCCGTGGCCGGCCGCTCGAGCTACCTCGTGCAGCACGGCGACGAGACGGCCGGCGTGATCGTGGTGCGGGACCAGGGCGACGGCGTCGCGCAGGTCGAGCTCGACTACGTCACACCGCGGTTCCGCGACTTCACCCCCGGTGAGTTCGTGTTCCGCCGGTCCGGGCTCTTCCGTGACCGTGGCTTCGGCACGGTGTTCACCCCACCGGGTATGGTCGCCCCCTACTACGACCGCGTCGGCTTCTCCCGGGACGGCGACCGATACCGTCTCGACCTGGCCTGAGTGGCGAAGGCCACGCTCCATTGTGCGGAACCCGGGTCGAGGCCATTGCTCACTCGGTACTAAAATCGGCGATTACTACACGGCGTAGTATCAGACCTGAGAGGCGGCCCCCGATGGCCCAGCTCGTCCACGACTTCGAGACCGGCAGCATGGACCAGAAGGACCTGCTGGGTGGCAAGGGAGCCAACCTCGCCGAGATGACCCGCCTCGGCATCCCCGTTCCACCGGGCTTCACGATCACCACGGACGCCTGCCGGGCCTACTTCGCCTCCGGCACCGTCCCGCCCGAGCTGTTCGCCGAGGTCGACGAGCACCTCGAGCGACTTCAGGAGCGGATGGGGCGCACCCTCGGCGACGGCGCAGACCCCCTGCTCGTCTCGGTGCGCTCCGGCGCGAAGTTCTCGATGCCGGGGATGATGGAGACCGTGCTCAACATCGGCCTGAGCGACCTCTCGGTCGAGGGCCTGGCCCGGCAGACCGGCAACCCCCGCTTCGCCTGGGACTCCTACCGTCGGCTGGTCCAGATGTACGGCAAGACCGTGCTCGACCTCGCCGGTGACCGGTTCGAGGACGCCATGGACGAGGCCAAGGCCGCCAAGGGCGTCACCGCCGACGTCGACCTCGACGCCGACGACCTGCGCGCCCTCGTGACCGCCTTCAAGGCGATCGTCGAGGAGGACGCCGGCTCCCCCTTCCCGCAGGACCCGCGCGAACAGCTGCGCGGAGCGGTGCTGGCGGTCTTCAACTCGTGGAACTCCGACCGCGCGATCCTCTACCGCCGCCGTGAGCAGATTCCGACCGACCTCGGCACCGCCGTCAACGTCCAGGCCATGGCCTTCGGCAACCGCGGCTCGTCGTCGGGCTCGGGCGTCGCGTTCACGCGCAACCCGTCGACCGGCGCCGTGGGCGTCTACGGCGACTACCTGCAGGACGCCCAGGGCGAGGACGTCGTCGCCGGCATCCGCAACACCCTGACGCTGGCCGACCTCGAGACCATCGACAAGAAGAGCTACGACGAGCTGGTCGACATCATGGCCCGGCTCGAGAGCCACTACCGCGACATGTGCGACATCGAGTTCACCGTCGAGGAGGGGCGCCTGTGGATGCTCCAGACCCGGGTGGGCAAGCGCACCGCTCAGGCCGCCTTCCGGATCGCGGTGGACCTCGTCGACGAGGGCGTGATCACGCAGGAGGAGGCCCTGATGCGGGTCACCGGTGACCAGCTCGCCCAGCTGATGTTCCCCCACTTCGACCCCGAGGGTGCCCGCTCGCTGCTGGCCAAGGGCATGAGCGCCTCCCCCGGCGCAGCCGTCGGCGTGGCCGTGTTCGACTCGGATGCCGCCGTGCGCATCGCGGCAGAGGGCACCCCGGTCATCCTCGTGCGGCGCGAGACCAACCCCGACGACCTGCACGGCATGGTCGCCGCGGCCGGCATCCTCACCAGCCGCGGTGGCAAGACCTCGCACGCCGCCGTCGTGGCGCGTGGCATGGGTCGCACCTGCGTGTGCGGCGCCGAGACCCTCGAGGTCGACACCAAGGCCAAGCAGTTCACCACTCCCGACGGCAAGGTCGTGCGCGAGGGCGACACGCTCTCCATCGACGGGTCGACCGGTGAGGTGTTCCTCGGCGAGGTCGCGGTGCACCCCTCCCCGGTGGTCCGCTACTTCGAGGGCACCATGTCGGTCGACGAGGGCGGCCCGGTCGTGGCCGCGGTCGACCGGCTGATGGGCGTGGCCGACCAACACCGACGGATGCAGGTGCGCGCCAACGCCGACAACGCGCCGGATGCCGCCCGCGCCCGCCGTTTCGGGGCCGAGGGCGTCGGCCTGTGCCGCACCGAGCACATGTTCCTCGGCGAGCGACGCGAGCTCGTCGAGCGGCTGATCCTGGCCGAGGGCGCGGAGGACCGGCAGGTCGTCTTCGACGAGCTGCTGCCCCTGCAGCGGGCCGACTTCATCGAGATCTTCGAGGCGATGGACGGCCTGCCGGTGACCGTGCGGCTGCTCGACCCGCCGCTGCACGAGTTCCTGCCCGACTTCACCGAGCTGTCGGTCAAGGTCGCGGTGGCCGAGGCACTGGGCCAGGAGCACGACACCGACTCGCTGCTGCTGCTCGCTGTGCACCGCCTGCACGAGGAGAACCCCATGCTCGGCCTGCGCGGGGTGCGGCTCGGCATCGCCATCCCGGGGCTGTTCGAGATGCAGTCGCAGGCCATCCTCGAGGCGGCGGCCATCGTCGCCGAGAAGGGCGGCCACGCCCTGCCCGAGATCATGGTGCCGCTGGTCGGGGCGGTCGAGGAGCTGCGCAACATCCGTGCCGAGATCGACGACGCCGCGCACCGGGCCCGCGAGAAGCACTCCGTGCACATGGACCACCTCGTCGGCACGATGATCGAGCTGCCCCGTGCGGCCCTGACGGCGGGGGACATCGCGCAGGCCGCCGACTTCTTCTCGTTCGGCACCAACGACCTGACCCAGACCACCTGGGGCTTCTCGCGTGACGATGTCGAGTCGAGCTTCTTCTCGCGCTACATGGAGGCCGGCATCCTCGGGGTGTCGCCGTTCGAGACCATCGACCGGCAGGGCGTGGGCCGACTGGTGCGCATCGGCACCGACGAGGGGCGCAAGACCAAGCCCGGGCTCAAGGTCGGGGTGTGCGGCGAGCACGGTGGTGACCCCGAGTCGGTGCACTACTTCGAGGAGCGCGGGCTCGACTACGTGTCGTGCTCGCCGTTCCGGGTGCCCATCGCCCGGCTCGAGGCCGGCCGGGCCGTAGTCGCCCGCTCCGCCACGAGCTGACTGTCGCGTTCGGCACGCTCGGCGCGCTCGGCACGGTCCAGCGTCACCTTCACCCGGTGACCCGTCACGACCGTGCCGAGCCAGGCGAGCCCCACGAGCCAGCCGGCGATCACGTCGGTGAGCCAGTGGTGGCCCAGCCACACCCGGGACAGGCCCATCGCGACGACGAACACGACGACGACCGACCCGACGAGCAGCCTGCTGCGCAGGTGCCGCCGCCCGAGCATGACGAGGTAGGCCGCGACGCCGAGCACGACCGTGGCGTTGAGCGTGTGGCCCGACGGGAACGACGCCGAGGTCTCCCACGGGGGCACGGCCAAAGCCCTCGGCGGTCGGGCGCGCCCGGCGAGGTCCTTGCCGAGCACCGTGATGAGCACCGATCCGGCGGAGGCGATGCCCATGAGCGCCACGGGCAGCCACGAACGGCGCTTCACGGCGAGGATCGTGACGACACCGATGGCGAGGACCGGCATCGCGATGGTGCCGCCGAGGTCGGTGAACCGGGTGACCCACTGCTCGGCGGAGGCCGTCCGCGACGAGACGGCCGCGTCGAGCACCGGCTGGTCGAGCACCGCGAGGTCGTCGCTCTCGACGACCGCCTCGTAGACCTCCGCGGCGAGCAGCGTGGCGCCCAGGACGACTCCGCCGCCGACGAGCACGGTGATCACCAGTGCCAGGTTGGCCAGGCTCCACCGCCAGACCCGGCCGAGCACGGTGACCAGATGGGCCACCTGCTCCACGAACCAGCGACCGGTGCGGGTGGGCCACTGCGCGAGGTCGCGGTCGCCGATCCGCTCCTCGTCGGGGACCTGCGGCAGGGGCGACGGCATACGGCATTCAACCAGCCGGGCCACCACGCGAAGTCAGGAGCACTTCGCGGAGAGGGAGGGCCGTATACGCCCCTGACTCGACGAAGTGCTCCTGACTTCGCGAGGAACCGGGGCTGGGGCTGGGGGACGCGTCCGGCCCGGCCCCGCACGTGGCGGGACCGGGCCGGTCGCTGGACGTGGGAGTGAGTCCGGTGGTGGAGGTGGCGGGAATCTCCTCTGCGGTGTCCTGAACTGAATAGACACGGGACCGATCCCATTCGTGACAGTTATGTGACAGTTCTGTCTGGAGATGCGTCGCTCGCATCCGGCTGCGTCGCCGCGGATCGGCGGCTCGGTGTGCACCGCAAGCGCCGCCTGAACTTTGAGCAGTCGGATGGACCGGCAAGCCAGACATGAAGGCTTCCACCGAGCCTGAGGTCCACCGAAGGCGGCGCGGGAGCGTCACCCACCGCCCGCGGCCGTTCTGCCCTCAGTGAAGAACTTCACGACGTCATCGACGTCTGGCAGGTCGGCTGCGGGGCGTGCCGCGCCGAAGGAGGTGTTCCAGACGGCGCCCTCCCGCTGGGTCCATGGGCCGACGTAGGCGTATGGCGCTGGGTGTCCGTCGTCGCCCGGTGACACCCCGTAGTTGATCTCGTCCAAGGCGTAACCGACGTCGAAGTGCTCGGGCCAGAGCACGCGCTCCTCGTCGGGAGCGAAGGTGCGCAGCGCCGCGTCCCCACGTTCGAACCAGTCCAGAAGCGCGACCAGCGCGTCGGGGTCGAACGGCAGCTGCTCGTCAGGGTCCACGCCGGACCCCACTCGGTATACGTCCGGGGCTCCCGCGACAACGCCGACGGCATCCGCCAGCGCGCGACACGTGCCGCCGAGCGCGACCCTGCCCCCGTCCCAGACGAGGTCGCCACCGTCCACGCGGACCGAGGACGCCATCCCGCCGAAGCCGCCTGGAACGACCCGGAGCCGGATGTCTCCAGCGGCGGTGTACTGCGGGCCGGCGATGACCAGCTCCGCGACCCCGTGCAGGGCGCGCCGGGTCGTGGCAAGTTCGTTGGGGTCCATCGGGCCTCCTGTGTAACGCCGCGACCTGTTCGCGGCACCGTGATGTCACCTGTCGTGTCACTACGAGCTGGAGCGTTACATGGACACCACCTACCTGACGGTCGCCCGACTCGACGAGCTGGCGCTGGAGACACCGGCGCATGCCGACGCCGACGGGCTCGACCTCGTCATCATCCGTCGTGGAGAGGACGTGCACGTGTTCGAGGGCCGCTGCCCGCACCGCGGCGCGCTGCTCTCGGACGGACGTGTGGAGGGCGCCAACCTCGTGTGCGGGCTGCACGGGTGGGACTACCGGCTGGACACCGGGATCTCGGCGTACAACCCGAGCGAGCGAATCCACAAGTTCACAGCTCACGTTGACGACGGGGAGGTGCGCCTCGACCGCCGCGAGCTGCTCGACTTCCAGTCCATGCGCCCGGCGCGGGCCGTGGTATCGACCTACGACCGGTTCTACGACGACCCGCACCAGGACACCGCGGAGGAGCCCTTCGTCAGCGAGATCCACGCACTGGCGAAGCACGGCCTCTCCGGCCCGCACGGCGACGTTGCCGCCATGGGCGTGCCCCGCACCGAGCTGCCGACCTGGGACGACCTACAGGTGCTCACCGCTCAGCTGCACCGGTTCCCCCTCCTCGACGACGAGCCGGTCGACACCTCCGTAGTGATCGGCCCGGCGGCCGCCAAGCCCCTGCACCTCGACATCCCGGTGTTCGTCTCGGACATGAGCTTCGGCGCCATCTCACAGGAAGCCAAGACCGCGCTCGGCCGCGGGGCAGAGGGCGCCGGTACGGCGATCTGCTCGGGTGAGGGCGGGATGCTCCCGGAGGAGAAGGCCGAGTGCTCGCGCTACCTCTACGAGCTGGCCTCAGGCCGGTTCGGCTGGGACGAGGGCATCCTCGACCAGGTCCAGGCGCTGCACCTCAAGCTGGGACAGGGTGCCAAGACGGGAACCGGCGGTCACCTGCCCGGCAGCAAGGTCGTCGGGAGGATCGCCCAGGTGCGCGGATTGCCCGAGGGGACCCCGGCGGTGTCCCCGGCCAGGTTCACCGACTGGAAGACCCTGCTCGACGCGAAGGACCTCGTCGACCACGTCAGGGCGCGCTCGGGCGGCATCCCGGTCGGGGTGAAGATGTCGGCCCAGCACGTCGAGGAGGACCTCGACGCCGCGCTCGACCTCGGCATCGACTACGTCATCCTCGACGGGCGCGGCGGCGGCACGGGCGCGGCCCCGACCATCTTCCGCGACACGATCAGCGTTCCCACCATGGCCGCGCTGGCCCGTGCACGACGGCACCTCGACCTCGCGGGGGCCCGCGACGTCACCCTCGTCGCGACCGGTGGTCTGCGCCGGCCGCACGACATGGTCAAGGCGCTCGCCCTGGGCGCCGACGCGATCGCGGTCTCCAACGTCGCCCTGCAGGCCATCGGCTGCGTCGGCATGCGGGTCTGCCACACCGACAACTGCCCGGTCGGCATCGTCACGCAGAAGCCACACCTGCGAGCCCGGTTCCCGCTGCCCCGGGCGTCCGAGCAGCTGACCCGCTACCTGACCTCGCTGACCGAGCTCATGGTCGTGCTCGCGCGCGCCTGCGGCCACGACTCCCTGTCGCACTTCACCCCGCGTGACCTGACCAGCTGGAAGCGCGAGGTCGCCGACCTCGTCGGCGTCTCCTACGCCGGGGTATCCCGATGACGTGGCACCGGATCGAGGAGGTGCCCGACGAGGGCCGCGTCCGCACTGCGGTCGTCGACGGGCGCACGGTGGCGGTGAGCACCTGTGGCGGCCGGGTCGGCGCGCTGGAGAACCACTGCCCCCACCAGGGCGGGCCGCTGGGCGAGGGGTCGATCGAGGGCGGGCTGCTGCGGTGCCCGTGGCACGGCTACGACTACGACCCGGCGACCGGGCTCCCCCCGGAGGGCTTCTCGGACGCCCCGACCGCCTATGAGGTGGAGCAGCGACCGGATGGGGTGTGGGTCGACCTTCCCGACGTCACCGAGCGGCCACGCAGTGTCTCGGACGTCCTGGTCGAGACGCTCGTCGCGTGGGGTGTCGACACCGTCTTCGGCATGGTGGGCCACTCCAACCTGGGGTTCGCCGAAGCCTTGCGCCGGGCCGAGGAGCGCGGGGAGCTGCGCTACATCGGCATCCGACACGAAGGTGCGGCAGCCTTCGCCGCCTCGGCCTACGGCAAGCTGACCGGGCGGCCCGCCGCCTGCGTCGCGATCGCCGGCCCCGGCTCCACCAACCTGCTGACCGGCCTGTACGACGCGCGGCTCGACGGCGCCCCCGTCGTCGCGATCTCCGGTCAGGTGCCCTCCAAGGTGCTCGGCCGTGGCGCCTTCCAGGACGTCGACCTGTCGGCGGTGTTCCGCGACGTCACCCTGTCGACGGTGACCGTCCACGCGGGGTCCGACCACGCCGAGCTCGCCGGAGCCGCCGTCAAGCGGGCGACGGACGGGCGGGGCGTGGCGCATCTGGTGCTGCCCGACGAGGTGCAGGACGCGGCGTCAGACGCACCGGCCGGTGGCCCCACCGGTCGACGCGCCGACCTCGCCGTCGCTCCATCGCCGTTCACCCTGGGCCAGACCCTCGATCTGCTCCGTGGCGCAAGCAGGCCGGTGCTGATCGTGGGCGAGGGAGCCCGGGGGGCGGCCGATGAGGTGCGCTCCCTCGCGGAGCGGCTCGGGGCCCCGGTGCTGACCACGTTCCGCGCCAAGGGGCTGCTGCCGGACACCCACCCGCTCGCCGCGGGCGTGCTGGGGAGGTCGGGCACACCCGTCGCCTCGTGGCTGATGAACGAGTCCGACCTGCTCCTGGTCGTCGGTGCCTCGTTCGCCAACCACACCGGGATCGCCCCGTACAAACCGATCGTGCAGGTCGACGACGCGCCCAGCGCGATCGGCCGGTTCGACCCGGTGACGGTCGGGCTGCTCGGGGATGCCGCGGTGACGCTGCGAGCGCTGCTCGTCGGGTTGGATGCCGGTCCCGCACCGGTTGCCGTCGACCAGGGACCCGACGTCGCCGCCCGCTGGGCCATTTGGCGAGCCGAGAAGGCCCGCCGCGCGGCAGACGACCGTGGCCACGGCGTCGCGAGTGCGGCAGTCTTCGCGGCCCTGGGCGCCCATTGCCCCGCCGACGCGGTCATCGCCGTCGACGTCGGCAACCACGCCTACTCCTTCGGCCGTTACTTCGAGAGCGCCGGCCAGCCGGTGCTCATGTCGGGTTACCTCGGTTCCATCGGCTTCGGGTACCCCGCCGCGATGGGCGCCTGGGCGGCCGACCCTCGCCGGCCGGTCGTCGCGGTGACCGGCGACGGTGGCTTCGGTCAGTACCTCGCCGAGCTCACCACCGCAGTCAAGTACGGCATCCCGGTCAAGCACGTGCTGCTGGACAACGGGGCGCTCGGGAAGATCAGCAAGGAGCAGCTTGCCGGGCGGCTGCCGGTCTGGCAGACCTCGCTGGTCAACCCCGACTTCGCCGCCTATGCCGATCTCTGTGGTGCCGTGGGCATCCCGGTGCACCATGCCTCCGAGCTCGACGAGGCGATGGCCCGGTTGTTCGCCGTCGACGGGCCCGCCCTGCTGCACGTCCACGCCGACGCGGAGCTGGTGTGAGGTCGTTCGCAACGCTGGCCACGCTTCCCGTGGGGAAGGGCGCCGGGCTACGTTGCGACAGTGATGACGGAGGACGAAGGTCTCGTCGACCGGCTGCGCGCCGGCGACGAAGCGGCCTTCGCCGCCGTCGTCCGTGACTGGTCGCCCGCCATGCTGCGGGTCGCCCATGCCCACGTCCGCTCCCACGCGACCGCGGAGGAGGTAGTCCAGGAGGCCTGGCTCGGGGTGCTCCGCGGACTGCGGCTGTTCGAGGGCCGAGCCAGCCTGCGCACCTGGGTCTTCCGCATCCTGGTCAACACCGCAAGGCGCAGAGGGCGGGGTGACGCAGTCGTGATGGCCGAGCTCGCCGGGCCCACCGTCGACCCCGACCGCTTCCGCGGCGCCGACGACCGCTACCCCGGTGGCTGGCGAGAGGACTCCGCCCCGGCGTGGTGGGAGCCCGAGGCGCGGGTGCTGAGCGCCGAGCTCTGGGCGGTGCTGACCCAAGCTCTCACCGAGCTGCCCGAACGGCAACGCGCCGTCGTCGAGCTGCGTGACGTGCACGGGTTCCCAGCGCCCGAGGTGTGCGACCTGCTCGACCTGACCCCCCAGAACCAGCGGGTGCTCCTGCACCGCGGCCGGGCACGGTTGCGCAGCATCCTCGAGGTGGCTGCGCCATGACCACCCCGTCGACACGCGACGTCTCGTGCCAGGAGCTCGTCGAACTGCTCACCGACTACCTCGAGGGGGCGCTGACCTCGGACGAGGTGGCCTCGGTCGAGCACCACCTCGCCCTCTGTTCCGGGTGCGCCGCCTACCTAGACCAGCTGCGGATGATGATCGAGGCACTGGGGTCGGTGACCGTGAAGACCCTCTCGGACGACAGCCTCGACGAGCTGATCGAGGTGTTCCGGGGTCTGGTGCGGTGACGGTCGCTGAGGTGCTTCATCGGCGGCTCGTCAGGCATCCGCACACTCACGGGTTGCTCGTTGACAGGAGGTGCCCCCCATCGGTACTTTACCTATTGGTTACTTAGCCATCTAGATAACTAGGAGTCGCCATGACAGCCGCTGTCGAGGACCGGCTGGACGCGACTTTCGGAGCACTGGCCAACGCGACCCGACGGGCCATGCTGGCCCGCCTTGCCCAGGGCGAGGCCACCGTCAACGAGCTCGCCGAACCGTTCCGCCTGTCGCTGCCTGCCATCTCCAAGCACCTCAAGGTTCTGGAGAGGGCTGGGCTGATCGTTCGCGGGCAGCAGGCGCAGTACCGCCCACGCACTCTCGATGCCACGCCCTTGCGGGAGGTCTCGTCGTGGGCCGAGCAGTACCGGCCGGTCTGGGAGGCCCGCCTGAACCGGATGGACAGCTACCTCCAGGAGCTGCAACGAGACGAAGAGGACGCGTAGCGGTCATGGTCGAGAAGATGCCCGACAGCGTGACGATCGAGCGGATGTTCCCGGCGCCGCCGGACCTGATGTGGAAGCTGTGGACGCAGCCCGAGCACTTCGCCTCCTGGTACGGCCCGGCCGGCAGCACTGTCCCGGTCGCCCGGATGGACGTGCGCGTCGGCGGAACCCGGCTCCTCTGCATGGAAGTGCAGGCCCCACAGGGCCTGCGGCGGATGTGGTTCACCGGCACCTACCTCGAGGTCGCCGAGAACCAGCGCCTGGTCTACACCGACTCCATGGCCGACGAACACGGCACCGTGTTGGCACCCGAAGAGATGGGGATGCCGGCCGGGCACCCGACGACCACCGAGGTGCGCGTGCACCTCGAACCCGTCGGGGGCGGGACCCGAATGGTGCTGACCCACATCGGGATACCTGAAGGTTCACCCGGCGCAGTGGGCTGGGCCATGGCACTGGACAAGCTCGCCGACCAGCTGACAGCGAACGACAACACCCTCTAGCGGGAGTTTCCCCGCTAGCTGATTGACCGGCGTGTCTTCCATTGCGGTGGTTGGCTTTCGTCACCGATCGTGTATTACCTAGATATGGCATCGATTGTGGGGAAGAAGCAGGGCGGACAGACCTACTACTACCTGGTCGAGTCCGCCCGGGTGAACGGCAAACCCCGGATCGTCTCCCAGCAGTACCTCGGCTCCGCCGCCGAGGTGACCGCGAAGCTGGCCGGGACCGGTGCGGGTGAACCAGTCCGCACCCAGCACAAGACGTTCGGCGACCTCGCCGCGGTCTGGGCCATGATCGAACGGCTCGACGTCGCCGGGGTGATCGATGCGGTCGTGCCGCGCCGGGCCGACGCGGACGCCTCGGTAGGCACCTACATCGCGTTGGCCACCGCGAACCGGATTATCGACCCCTGCTCGAAGCTGGCGTTCGCCGACTGGTGGGACACCACCGCCGGTCCCCGGTTGACCAAGGTCCGGTCCGCCACGGTGGACCACCGCCGGTTCTGGAAAGCGATGGACCGCCTGGACCAGAAGTCCCTGCAACGGATCGAGGCCGAACTCGGTCGGCGCATCGTGACCGAGTTCGGTCTGGACCCGTCCGCGCTGGTGCTGGACATGACCAACTTCGCCACCTACATCGACACCACCAACGCCAAAGCCCCGATCGCGCAACGCGGCAAGGCCAAACAGAAACGCGTCGACCTGCGCCTGGTCGCCCTCGCGCTGGTCGTCACCCGCGACGGCGGAATCCCGCTGATCAGCCACGCCTACCCCGGCGACCGGCCCGACGTCACCCAGTTCGCCACCGTCCTGGAGCAGCTCGTGACCCGCTACCGCGACCTGCCCGGCAGCTCGCACCCGCTCACCCTCGTCTATGACGCCGGGCAGAACTCCTGGGCCAACCACGAGCTGGTCGAGAACGCCGGGATCGGGTTCGTCGGGTCCCTACCGCCCTCGGACCACCCGGACCTGCTCGCCATCGCCAAACGGCGCTACCGCGACGTCGACACCGACACCTACCCCGGCCTGACCTGTGTCGACACCAGCGTGACCGCGCTCGGGGTGACCCGCCGCGCGGTCGTCACCCACTCACCGACCCTGCACGCCGCCCAAGCCCGCGGCCTGGACCAGACCCTGGCCAAGGCCCGCGCACGCCTCACCGAGCTCGCCGCACGCCTGGCCCGCGGGAAGACCCGCCGCGACCAAGCAGCGGTACAAGCCGAGATCGACACCATCACCAAACCCCGCTGGGTCCGCGACATCCTCACCGTCACCCTGACCGGCGACACCCCAGCGCACCTGCGGCTGACCTCACGCACCAACCAGCAGGCCCGCAACCGGCTCGAGCAACGGGTCTTCGGCAAACGCATCCTGTTCACCAACCGCACCGAGTGGACCACTTTGCAGGTCGTGGCCGCCTACCGCTCCCAGAACGAGGTCGAGTCCTCGTTCCGGCAGATGAAGGACCCGCACGTGGTCTCCCTCGGCCCGATGCACCACTGGACCGACAAGAAGATCCGGGTGCACGTCTTCTACAGCGTCCTCGCCCTGACCATCGCGCACCTGATGCGCCGGCACGCCACCCAAGCCGGGCTGGACCTGTCCGTCCGCGAGCTGCTGGCCACCCTGGCCGGCATCCAGGAGACCGTGCTGCTCTACCACGACGGCGGCAAAGGCCGCCCCCGCGCACGCCGCATGCTCACCGACCACAGCCCCACCCAACAACGACTGGCCGACCTGTTCAAGATCGACCAGTACGCGCCCACCCGGTAACCCCCCAAGCCCGACCTGGGTAATACACCCCACCCGCCCCAAGACCCTAGCTGACCAGCACAAACACCGACCACCCCAAAGCTAGCGGGGAAACTCCCGCTAGGCGTGACGCCTCATCTCAGCTCAGGGAGCGAAGCGTGCACGGCACTCGCCCGCATCCGGGGCAGAGGTTCCTGCCGCGTCCGCTCGCGACCTCGGCGTGCACGCGGTGACTGGCAGGGTTCCCGTCAGTGGAGCTGCAGGCGATGATGACCCGATGAGCGTCGACGTCGAGGTTGAGGTCATCATCGACCGTCCCGTCGTCCAGGTCGCGGCCTACGCGGCCGACCCGCCCAACGCTCCGGCTTGGTACTCCAACATCGCCTCGGTGTCGTGGCAGACCCCTCCGCCGATCTCGGTCGGCTCGCGGATGGACTTCGTGGCGCACTTCCTGGGCCGCACCCTGGCCTACACCTACGAGGTCGAAGAGCTCGATCCGCACAGACTGCTGGTGATGAGGACCGCCGACGGCCCCTTCCCGATGGAAACGACGTACACCTGGACCGAGGTCACCGGTGGAAGGACCCGGATGACCCTGCGCAACCGGGGGACGCCAACGGGATTCGCCCGGCTGACGGCACCAATGGTGGAGCGGGCCATGCGTCGGGCCACCACCAAGGACCTCGCCAGGCTCAAGCACCTGCTCGAGACCGGCCAGGGCGGCTGACCATGGCGTACGACGAGGCCCTCGCCGGGCGGGCACGCGAGCTGATCGCGGAGCTCACCGACTTTGACGAGCGCAAGATGTTCGGCGGGCTCGCCTTCATGGTCAACACCCACATGGCCTGCGGCATCGTCAAGGACGACCTGATGGTCCGCGTCGGCAAGGACAACCACGACGCGGCGATCAGCGCCGGCGCCATGGAGATGGACTTCACCGGCCGCCCGATGCGCGGGATGGTCATCGTCCCTGCCGACCTCGTGCGAGACACGACCGGCTTGGAACGCTGGGTCGTGCAGGCCATCGACTTCGCGAGATCGGAGCCATCCAAAAAGACAGTCCGGTGAGTCGATGGCGGATCCGGGACATGCCGCGCTCGATGCGACACGTTCGACGCATGACTCTCACTCCTCCTCAGAAGCGACCCCTTGACAAGGGCCAAACTTGAGAGAGACTCTCAGATGAGAGAAACTCGCGAGGAGGGTCTTGTCCGGACTGCGGGAGCGCAAGAAGCAGCAGACGCGAGCGGACATCCAGCGTGAGGCCCTGCGTCTGATCGCGGAGCGCGGCTATGAGTCGACGACGTGTGAGCAGATCGCGGCGGCGGCGGAGGTGTCTGCGGCGACGTTGTTCCGGTACTTCCCGACCAAGGAGGACATCGTCCTGCAGGACGGGTACGACCCCGTGATCGCCGCGGCGGTCGTGGCCCGCCCGGGCGCGGAGCCGCCGTTGGTGGCGGTGCGTCAAGGTTTCGCCGATGCGCTGGCCGAGGTCTTCCTTGGTGATGTGGAGCCGATCCGGCAACGGACGGCGCTGATCTTGTCGGTGCCGGCGCTGCGCGGGCGCGCCAGGGAGCAGAACGCCAGCCTGGTCGACCACCTCCAGCGGGCGTTGGCCGAGCGAGGCCGTTCGTCCCAGGGCGTCGTGGACCTCGAGGTGGCCGCCGCCTGTTGCGCCGCCGCCGTCTCGGTGGCAGTGGAGCGCTGGGCGACACAGGGTGGGGACCTACCGGCGATCGTCGACGAGGCGCTCGCCTCCCTCGGGCGGCTCAGCGCGAGGACGGGCCGATGACGTCCGCGGTGATCAGCGTGCAGGGGGTGAGCAAGCGATACGGCGACCTCGACGCCGTCGACGACGTCAGCCTCGAGGTGGGCGCCGGCGAGGTCTACGCGCTGCTCGGCCTCAACGGGGCCGGCAAGACCACGCTGATCCGGATGCTGCTGGGCATGATCCGACCCACCACCGGCACCCTCGAGGTGGCGGGCCGTCCGGTCCCGGACCGCTCGGTGTGGGCAGAGGTCGGCTATCTGGTCGAGACGCCGTCGGCGTACCCGGATCTGACAGTCCGCGAGAACCTGGAGGTCGCCCGCCGGTTGCGCCGGCTTCCGGTTGCCGGTGTGGTCGAGGCGGCGGTCGCCCGATTCGGGCTCGGCCAGTACGAGGGGTCCAAGGCGCGCACCTTGTCGCTGGGCAACGCGCAACGGCTGGGCCTGGCCAAGGCGAAGCTGCACCGGCCCCGGATCCTGGTGCTCGATGAACCGGTGAACGGGCTGGACCCGGCGGGCGTCGTCGAGGTCCGTGAACTCCTGATCGGTCTCGCGCGCGAGGACGGCGTGACCGTGCTGCTGTCAAGCCACCTGCTGTCCGAGGTGGCCCGGATCGCGACCCGGATCGGCATCCTGCACGAGGGTCGCCTCATCGAGGAGCTGGACAGCACGACCCTGGACGCGAACACCCGCACCCGCTTAGAGGTGGTGAGCCGGGACCTCGCCCGGGCGGCCGGCATCCTGCGCGGCGCAGGGTTCGTCCTTCAGCCGGAGGCGGGCGACACCTTGGTACTGGGGGGTCGGGCGGTCCTGCACCCCGAGGAGGTCGCCACGGCACTCGTCAACGGCGGGGAGCCGCCGACCCGGCTCGTCGTGGTCGAGGAGGACCTCGAGGCCCACTTCATGCGGCTGGTCGGGCACCACGCCGACCCCACGGGCGGCACCCCATGAGCGCCGCCGAGCTGAGGGCTGCCGCCGGGGCGGAGCTGATCAAGGTCCGTCGGGCCGTGATGCTGTGGGCCACTGTCATCTCCTTCTTGGTTGCGGCCTTGGTCGGGGCGTTCTTCATGTTCGTGCTGCAGGACCCCGCCCGGGCCCGGTCGCTCGGCCTGCTGGGCACCAAGGCACAGCTCAGCGGCGGCACCGCCGACTGGCCCGGCTACTTCGCACTGGTCGCGCAGATGGTGGCCGTCGGCGGAATGCTGCTGTTCGGGATGATCCTGATCTGGCTGTTCGGTCGGGAGTTCGCCGACGGGACGGTGAAGGACCTCCTCGCCCTGCCGACATCACGGGCGGCCGTGGTCGTCGCGAAGCTGGTCGTGGCACTGGTGTGGAGCCTGCTCCTGACGGCTGAGCTGGTCGCGGTGAGCCTTCCCCTCGGAGTCATGCTGGCTCTGCCCGGCTGGTCGACCCAGGTGCTGCTGCACGGGGTCGGCGTCATCGTCGCCACCGCGTGCCTGACCGTCATCCTGACCACCACGTACGCCCTCGCGGCCAGCTGGGGCCGTGGCTACCTGGCCGCCGTGGCAACCCTGTTCGTCACGGCCATCACCGCCCAGATCGTCTCTGCGGTCGGCTACGGCGCGTGGTTCCCGTGGGCCGTGCCCTCACTGATGTCCGGCGTCGCCGGCCCCGACCAGGCCACACCCGGGCCGGCCGGCATCCTCAGCGTCATCATCGTCGGGGTGCTGGCCAGCACCGCCACCGTGCTCTGGTGGCAGCGCGCCGACCACGACCGCTGACCCACCAGCAGCGTTCAGGCAAGAACGAAGTACCACAGGGCGAAGTAGCCCCAGGCGATGGTGACCGTGACGGCGGTGACGACCAGCCCGTACTTGGTGAACTGCCAGAACGAGATCGGGTGCCCGTTGCGGGCGGCGATGCCGATGACCACCACGTTCGCGCTCGCCCCCACGGCGGTGGCGTTCCCGCCGAGGTCCGACCCGAGAGCCAGGGCCCACCACAGCGAGGTGGCCTGGTCGGAACCACCTCCGGCGCCGACCAGGTCCTTGACGATGGGAGCCATCGTCGCGACGTACGGGATGTTGTCGATGATCCCCGACAAGGCAGCCGAGCCGAAGATCAGCCCCGTTCCGGCGAGCAGGTAGTTGTCACCGACCGCCTCCGCCAGTCGCGTCCCCACGCTGCCGATGACACCGACCTCGACCAGGGCGCCGACCATGACGAACAGGCCCATGAAGAAGACCAGGGTCAGCCACTCGACGTCCTCGAGGAACTCGCTGGGCTGGGTCCGGGACACCGCGACCAGCGCCCCGGCACCCAACAGCGCGACCAGTGACGGGTCGATGTCGAGGGCACCGTGCGCGATGAAGCCGACCATCACCAGCGACAGGACGACCCCGCACTGCACCAGCAGGCGCTTGTCCTTGATGACCTCCCGCTCGTCCAGCCGCATGATGCTGGCCGCCCGATCAACGTCGTACACGAAGGCCGACCGGAACATCCACCTGCACATCAGCACCAGCACCCCGACCAGCACGATGATCAGCGGCGCCAGGTTGACCAGGAAGTCGTTGAAGGTCAGCCCGGACCGGCTGGCGATGATGATGTTGGGCGGGTCACCGATCAGCGTGGCGGTACCACCGATGTTGGACGCCATCACCTCGGCGATCAGGAAAGGCACCGGCGGGACGCCCAACCGGTGGCAGACCAGCAGGGTCACCGGGGCCACCAGCAACACGGTCGTCACGTTGTCGAGCAGTGCTGAGGCCACCGCGGTGATCACGATCAACATCACCATCACCGCGAACGGCCGCCCACGGGCTCGCTTCGCAGACCAGATCGCCAGGTACTCGAACACGCCGGTCTGCTTGACGATGCTGACGATGATCATCATCCCGAGCAGCAGGAAGATGACGTTCCAGTCGACCCCGGTGTCCTCGCTGAAGAACGCCGTGTTCGCGTCGACGACACCGAGCAGCACCATCGCCGCCGCGCCCCCGAGCGCCGCAGCGACCCGGTGAATGCGCTCGGTGGCGATCAGCACGTACGCCGCGACGAACGCTGCGAGCACCAGCCAGGTGATCAACGCGGGGGCTCGGCCCCGAGCAGGTGCTCCAGCAGCGTGGAGACCACCACGGCCCCGACGTATCGGGACCCGTCCATGACTGCCACGATCGGGCTGCGCTGCCCGGCCATCACCGCGGCGATCTCGATGGACGTGGCGTCCGAGGCGACCACCGGAAGGTCGAACAGGTCCACCCGCTTGGGAAGGACCTCGCGCACCGTTCGCGCCGCGAGCTCGTCGCACATCGAGTCCGCGGAAGCCTCGTCGTAGGCGCGGGCCAACGCCGGGTCCTCCTGGACAAAGGTCGGCACGATGAACCGCAGCACCTGCGAACCGGGCAGCACCGTGTACGGCTGGCCGTCGTCGTCGAGAACGATCAGCCCGGGCAGCCGGGCGTCGGCCAGGATCCGGGCCGCCTCCAACGCGTCTGTGCCCATCGTGACTGTCGGGTAGTGCCGCGCCAGCGCACCAGCCAACATCGACCCACCACCTCACACCTCGGACCGGCGAGTCTAACCAAGGGCGGAGCGCCGCCGTCGACGCGCTGCGGCCACCGTCAGGACCAGGACCACGGTGGCCACGACGGCGTACCCGGCCCAGTACGGCCGGTCGAGCAGGGTGGGGTTGTCGGCTCGCGCCCCGAACCGCCCGAGTACCGGCACCGCGACGAGGGTCAGCGGGCCCAGGACCACCAGAGCCCACACCAGCGGAGTGCGCCACGAGGGCGAGGCGCTCAGGACGGCCAGCACCCCGAGAGCCACGACCAGCGGGGCCAGCAGCGCGTCGTGGACGAGGACCCCGCCGACCACCCAGACGAGCACGGACCCGAGCTGGCCCGGCCCCAGGCCGACGACGAGCAGGAGGCCGTATGCCGTGGCCGCCAGTCCCAGCAGCCCGAGCCCGAGCCGGGCGGCTCTCATGCCGGCACCACCTCAAGCTCGTGAACCCACTTCGTCTGCAGCACCCCGGGTCGTGCGGGGGCGATGAGGCGGCACGGGTAGCCGTGGTCCGGGTCGAGCGGCTGCCCGGCGAGGGTGAGGGCGAGCAGGCTGTCGGGGTGCTGCACGAAGTTCGCCGGGAGCCGGCTCTCCCGCCACGCGCCACGCGACTGCATGGACCGCACGACCACGGCCTCGCCGGAGCCGGCACCGACCAGGGCGGCGAGGTCGCGCACCGGTACGCCCGACCACTGCCCGCTGGCGCTCCACCCCTCGACGCAGGCGATCGGGAGCACCGCGGTGCGCTGGTCCATCGCACGCAGGTCGTCGAGGGACAGCTCGAGGGTGCTGGCCGGTCCGATGACGCGCAGGCGCCAGGCTGGGTCGTCGAGCTGGTCGGCGACGCCCGCGCCGACTGCGCTGCGGTTGACCGGGATTCCCTGCGGCCCCTCCCCGGAGCGGACTGCGAGGACGGCCACCCGTCGCAGCCCAGGCAGCTCCGCTGCCGTCGTCGCGACCACCGCGACGGCGGCCGACAGCCAGGTGGCCCGAAGGAGCGTGCGGCGGGTGGGGGCCACGGGGCCAGTGCTGCCCGGCGAAGCTGCGGCGACGTCATCGACGGGCTCGGACAGAGCCCGGCGGATGATGGGGAGCTTGACCGCGATGTGAACCACGAGCGACCCGGCGGCCACCCAGGCCAGCGCGTAGTGCGCCCCGACGAACCCGAACGACCACGGGTACCACTGGGCTGAGTTGGCCAGGCCGGTCACGAGCTGGAAGATGGCCGCGCCGACGAGCAGCGCGATGGAGATGCGCTCGAGGAGGTGCAGCGCCAGCTCTCGGCCCGGGCGTGGTGGCCGGACGAACAGGCGCGGGAAGACCGACCAGAGCTTGACGAGCAGGAGGGGGACGGCTGCCGTTCCGGCGGCGACGTGCAGACCTTGGGTCACCTGGTAGAGGCGGGCCGGGGCGGTCGGCAGGGCCACGGGTGGTGTCGCCAGCTGGGACGCGTGGCTGTAGAGGCCGGTGACGAAGGCGACCGAGAGCGCCACCCCCAGCCACACGCCGACGCGGGCGGCGGTGCGCGGACCGCGCAGTTCGCTCGTGAACGACTCGGTGTGCGGGATCCGGGCCTCGAGGCGTGCCGCGACACCGGTCAGGGTGCGTCCGCTCATCGCGCGCGCTCCCCCTCGGCGTCGCTGCCGCTTCGGTCGTGACCCTGCTCGGTGAGCTGGCGCCAGGTGGCGGCGAACCGCGTCCGGGGTGCCTCGAGGGCGACGGCTTCGGCATCCGGGGGCAGGTCGACGTCACGCAGGGCCACGGCCTCGACGGCTGGGTGACCCTCGGCAGCGAGCGCGGCGGCGGTCAGCCGGCCGGTGTCCGGACGGCTCATCGGGACGCCGGCCAGCACTGCGGCCTGGCCGGCATGGGTCGTGACCAGCACCCACCAGCCGCCGTCGAGGGCCGACCCCAGCACCGGGCCACCTCGGCGGTGTGCCTCCTGGGCGAGCTCGCGCAGCAGTGCCGCGCTGACCTGGGGTGTGTCCATGCCGATCTGGACCACGGGGCCACCCGCGAGGCGGTGTGCTTGCGCATGGCCGTCCACCAGACGCTCGCCGAAGGTCTGCCCGCCCTGCGGCACCACGAGCCAGCCCCGTGCGGCCTCGCGGATCTCGTCGGCCCGGCAGGCGTCGTGCAGGTCGCCGGCGAGCGCCAGCACCCGGCGGCCGGGTGGGAAGGCGGCGGCGCCGGCTTCGAGGGTGTCGAGCAGGGCCGCCGCGGCCAGGCGGGCGGCGCCACGGTCACCGGCGACCGCGGCCAGGCGGGTCTTGGCCTGCCCCGCGACGGGCGCCTTGGCCATGACGAGCACGCTGCCCCTCATGGCAGCACCTTCGCGAAGTCCTGCGCCGCTCGCAGGGACCCCCGAACCGAGCCCGACACCTTCGAGCGCGTCCCCGCCGCGCGGGGGCGGTAGGCGATGTCGTGCTCGGTGAGCCGCCAGCCGGCCTGCTGGGCGCGCACGAGGAGCTCGACCGGGTAGCCGAAGCGGCGGTCACCCACGTTCAGGGCGAGCAGGTCCTCCCGACCGCACACGCGCAAGGGCGCGATGTCGTGGACGCCCAGCCCGGTGCGACGGCGCACCCAGGCGAGGACGACCGCGTTGCCAGCGCGGGCGTGCCACGGCCACACGCCGCGCGCGGCGGGGCGTCGTCGGCCGCAGGCCATGGTGGCCCGCCCGGAGCGAACGTCGTCCAGCAGGGGCAGCAGGTCGCTGGGGTCCATGGACCCGTCGCCGTCGAGAACTGCGACGTAGCGCGCCCGCGCGGCCATCACGCCGGTGTGCACGGCGGCGCCGTAGCCGGGTCGGGGTTCGAACACCACGGTGGCGCCCAGGGCCCGCGCCACGTCGGCCGTGCCGTCGACGGAGCCGTTGTCGACGACGACGACGCCCATGCCGACGGGGACCAGTGCCAGGACCCCCGGCAGTGCTGCCGCTTCGTCGCGGCACGGGATCACGAGGTCGCAGTCGAGGTCCATGCCGCGACCCTAGGTTCGATCAGGGGCGACGGACCGGCGGCTTTCTTACGGGGGTGTGACGGCTGCCGGCTGGACACCCCACCGGGCTCGACGGGGGCGCCGCGCACGGCATCCTTGGGCTCATGACGAGGTCGGCGACGGACGTAACGGCACCCCCGGCGGGTGATGCCGTCGACCCGTCGGTCCGCGCGCGCCGCGGCCTTGTCGTCGCCGGCGTCCTCGTCGCGGCGGCCATGGCCGTGCCGGCCCTGACCGGTGTCGACGTCAAGGCCGGCACGGCGCCCCCGCTGCTCGGTGACTGGGCGCGGCGGGTGGGGTGGGGCAGCCCGGTCGCGTTAGGGATCGTGGCACTCACCGCATGGGCCGGACTCGCGGACGCCCTGGGCCGGCTCACCTGGCGGCGCCTGCTGGCCTTGTCGTGGTTGGCATCGGTGGTGTGGATGGTCGCCCTTGCGCTGGTCGACGGACCGCCAGGGCTCGGCCGGGTCCTCGACCACGGCACGGAGTACCTCCAGAGCGCCCGTGCGGTCGACGACGTCGGTGCGATGCTGCGGGAGTACGTTGCCCGCATACCCCTCGACTCCCCAGGGAACTGGCCGGTGCACCTCGCGGGACACCCGCCGGGGGCTGTGCTGATGTTCATCGGCCTCGACCGGTTGGGGCTGGGGTCCTGGCAGGCCGCTGGCCTCGTCATCGTGCTGGTCTCAGCGACGCTGCCCGCCGGGGTGGCGGTGACCCTTGACCGGCTCGGCGGCCGCGCCGCAGCGCGCCGCGTGTTGCCCTTCCTAGTGGTGGGCCCGGCCGCGATCCTGATGGCCGTGTCGGCGGATGCCGTGTTCGCCACGACGGGGGTCTGGGCTGCGGCCGCACTCGCCGCGGCCGTCGCAGCGCGTCATCGGGCGGCGCAGTACGGCCTGGCGGTGGTCGCGGGGTTGCTGTTCGGCTGGTGCGTCATGGAGTCGTACGGACTGCTGCTGCTCGGCGCGGTCGCTGTGTCCGTGTTGCTCGCCGGCCGGGGACCAGGCCGCGGCCGTGCCTGGGTGGCTGCCACGGCGTTGGCCGCGGCTCTGGCCGTGGTGGTTGCGTTCGCCGTCGTCGGCTTTGCCTGGTGGGAGGCCTATCCGGTCCTGCGCGAACGATACTGGGCGGGGTTGGCCAGTCGGCGGCCCAGCTGGTACTGGGTGGTGGGCAACCTTGCGGCCCTGGTTCTCGTCGCGGGGCCGATGGTCCCGGCCGCCCTCGCCGCGGGGTGGCCGAACCTGCGAGGGCTGTTGCGGCGCCGGTGGCCAGAACCCGTGGCGGCCCTGGTCGGGGCGGGGCTGGCGATGGTCGCCGTCGCCAACCTGTCGCTGATGAGCAAGGCGGAGGTGGAGCGGATCTGGCTGCCGTTCCTGCCCTGGCTGATGCTGAGCGTGGTCTGGTTGCCGCCGCGCTGGCACCGTTGGGGGCTTGTGGCCCAAGGGGTCGCCGCGCTGGTGCTGCAGCACGTCATCCGCACGCTCTGGTGACGCCCGGCGCGGTCAGACCCGCAGTGGCTCCGTGGCGAAGCGCGCCAACCCGGTCTCGGGCCGCACCTGCGCGGTGAACCCGGGCTCGTCGCGGGCCCGCTGCGGTGAGGCCACGATGTGGCGCACGTCGCCGATGCGGAACTGCCCGGTCACCCGTGGCTCGAGACCGGCGGCCACCGCGCGGGCCACGTCGGCGATACCGATCGGGTGCCCGGAGCAGACGTTGTAGGCGGCGTGTGACCCGGGGGCCCGATCGCTCACGGCCAGCGCCGCGGCGACGTTGGCGCGGGCGACGTCCGCGACGTGGACGAAGTCACGCATCTGGCCGCCGTCCTCGAACACGACCGGAGACTCGCCCCTTTCCAAGGAGGAGCGGAACATCGCTGCGACACCGGAGTACGGGGTGTCACGCGGCATCCCAGGTCCGTAGACGTTGTGGTAGCGCAGTGAGATGGCCGCCCCCGGTGACTGGCGTGCCCACGCCGCGGCGTAGTGCTCCTGGGCCACCTTGCTCGCGGCGTACGAGCTGCGCGGGTCGAACGGGGCCGTCTCGTCGACCAACGCCCACCTCAGGGGGGCGCGGCAGACCGGGCACGAGTTGTCGAAGCGACCCGACTCCAGGGCCTCGCGGGTGCGGGGACCCGGCACCTGGTCTCCGTGGTCCGGGCAGGTGTAGCGGCCCTCGCCGTAGACGACCATCGACGACGCCTGGACGAAGCGGTCCACCCCGCGCTCGTGCATCGCCGCGAGGACGGATGCCGTGCCGAGGTCGTTGTGCCCCGCGTACTGCGGCAGGTCGGAGGCAGTGGCGCCGGCCCCCACCATCGCCGCCAGGTGCACGACCACGTCGACCCCGTCGAACAGGTGGGCCCACTCCCCCGCGCGACGGGTGTCGAGCACGTGCACATCCGGGGGCGGCGTCGCCCGGGTTGCCTCGCCGTGCGCCTCGGGGAGCAGGAGGTCGACGGCGACGACCTCGACGCCGTGGCGGCGAAGCTCGCGCGCCGTTGCCGTACCGATGAACCCGGCCGCGCCGGTGAGGAGAACTCGCATGCGGCCCAGTCTCGGTCGGCTGGGCCCGATCCGGGCGTGGGCGGGCGAGGCTTCAGACTCTTGTAAGGGTTTGGGTCGTCCGGGGCCACCGCGCGCTCGTAGCGTCGCGGCCATGCATCCAGAGCACCGCAGGTCGCGCCCATGACCAGCCCTGCCCAGATCGGCGACCTCACCGTCTCGCCGACCCAGGTCCTCTCCGCCGCCCTACGCGGGGCCGGACTGACAGCCGTGGTCGAAGGGATCACCCACGAGCGCGAGCTCCCCGTGGCGCGGTGGGCGGGACGCGTGTCGCGCAGCGACCGCTTCCTGCTCGACCGGTGCCGCGGTGCCACGCTGGACCTCGGGTGCGGGCCCGGGCGCCTCGCGGAGGAGCTGGCTGCCCGCGGCCAGCAGGTGCTCGGGGTCGATGCCTCGGAGGTCGCCGTTGCCACGACCCGACGTCGCGGCGTTCCGGCCCTGCACCAGGACCTCTTCGAGCCCCTACCCCACGAGGGCCGGTGGGACACCGCCCTGCTCGCCGACGGCAACATCGGGATCGGAGGCGACCCCGAGGCACTGCTGACGCGGGCCCGTCGGCTGGTGCACGCCGGCGGCCGGGTCGTGGTCGAGCTCGCCCCACCCGGAATAGGGCTCCGCGTGCACCGGGTCCGGTTGCGCTGCGCCGGCTTGGCGTCCACGACGTTCTCGTGGGCCGAGCTCGGGCCGGACGCCCTGGAGGCCACCTGCGCGCAGGCGGGCCTGGTCGCGACCGCGGTGGCTCGGCGGAGCGGCCGCTGGGTGGCCGTATTGGTCCCGGAGTGTGGCCTGCCGTGACCAGCAACGACCGGCGCCCGCGCACACTAGCCTTGCCGCCATCGGGTCCACCGGCCCGACGACGGCGGTGCGAGGGAGCAGACCGTGGCTGACGTGCTCGTCGTGGACGATGACGAGACGGTCCGCGAGGTCGTCGTGTCCTACCTGCGGGCGGGGGGTCACGACGTGACCGAGGCCACCGACGGAGAAGCCGCTCTCGCAGCCATGCGACAACGACGCGCCGACATCGTCGTGCTCGACCTGATGCTGCCCGGCATCGGCGGCATCGAGGTGTGCCGACGACTGCGGGATCTCACCGAGGTGCCGATCATCATGCTGACGGCCCTCGGTGCGGAGAACGACCGGCTCACGGGGCTGCGGATGGGCGCCGACGACTACGTGACCAAGCCCTTCAGCCCGCGCGAGCTCGTGCTGCGCGTCGACTCCGTGCTACGCCGCGCCGGGCAGCGGTCCGCGCGAGGGGTGCGGGTGGTCGACGGCGACCTCGTCGTCGAGCCGCGCGAGCACACAGCCACCCTGGACGGAGCACCGCTGACCCTGACCGTGCGCGAGTTCGACCTGCTCCACTTCCTCGTGGCCAACCCCAGGACGGCCTGGTCCAGGGAGGAGCTGCTGCGCGACGTGTGGGGCTGGTCGTTCGGCGACCAGTCCACCGTGACCGTGCACGTGCGCAGGCTGCGCGAGAAGGTCGAGGTCGACCCCACCCGTCCGCAGCGGCTCGTCACCGTCTGGGGCGTCGGCTACCGATGGGAACCGTCGTGACCAGCGACGACGTGCACGTCGTCCTCATCGCCGCGGGATGGTCGCTCGTGGTGGGCGTGCTGGGGGTGCTGGCCGGGTACCTCGTGCGCCGCGCCCCGATCCGCTGGCCGGCCGGCCTCATCGCGCTCGTCGCCATCGGTGGGGTCGTCGCCGGCGTCGTCGGCACGGCCCGGGCGATGTTCCTGTCGACTCACGACCTCGGCGTGGTGGTCTGGGTCTGCGTCGTGTCGGGCCTGGTGTCCGGTGCGTTCGCCCTGCTGCTGGCGCGCACGCTCGCGGTGTCCGCCCGACGCCTGCGGTCGATGGCCGTAGCCGTGGGCGCCGGTGAGGTGGTCGACCCCGCTGGGGACGACCCACGCGAGCTGCGTGCCGTCGCCCGAGAGCTGGCCCGCAGCAGCGAGCGGTTGCGCTCGTCGCGCGAACGCGAACGCCGCCTCGAACAGTCCCGCCGGGAGCTGGTTGCGTGGGTGTCGCACGACCTGCGCACCCCCCTGGCCGGGCTGCGGGCGATGGCCGAGAGCCTTGACGACGGGCTCGCGGACGACCCTGCCCGCTACCACCGGCAGATGCTCCGGGAAGTCGACCGGATGGCCCTGATGGTCGACGACCTGTTCGAGCTGTCCAGGATCCACGCCGGGTCGCTCAACCTCACCCTGCAGCCCACGGTGCTGCGGGACGTGGTCAGTGAGTCACTCGCAGGCGCGCTCCCGGTCGCCCGGTCCCGACGGGTCGAGGTGAGTGGTGAGATCGGCCCGGACGTCGAGGTGCACGCCGACCCCGCTGCTCTCTCGCGCGTCGTCGGCAACCTGGTGATGAACGCCATCCGGCACACCCCGGCTGACGGTGTGGTGCTCGTGGAGGGGCGCCGCGCCGGCGAGATGGTCGAGCTCTCGGTGACCGACGCGTGTGGCGGCATCGACCCGGGCGACCTCGAGTCCGTCTTCGAGGTCGGGTGGCGTGGCACCGGTGCGCGCACCCCCGACCCGGATGCCGGAGCCGGCCTCGGGCTGGCCATCGTGCGAGGACTCGTGGAGGCCCACCGTGGCACCGTCGTGGTCAGCAACCACGGTGCGGGCTGCCGGTTCATGGTCCGCCTTCCCGCCTGACCACGACGGGTTCCCGCAGCGGATCGGCCCGCGGTGGTGACGGCGAATGGCGTGAGACGTGGCCACCCGACGCCTCCTTGCACGTACTGAACAATCGTTTAGTATATTGAACATGCGTTCAATCGACAGTGACGCCGACCTCACCGCTCGCGCGACGATCCGCAACGTGGCGCTGCGCCTGTTCGGCGAACGTGGGCACGAGGCAGTGACGGTGCGCGACATCGCCACAGCGGCCAAGGTCTCGCCCGCACTGGTGCTCCACCACTTCGGCAGCAAGGAGGGACTGCGCAGCGAGGTGCACCAGTTCGCGGGGGATGCCTTCGACGCACTCTTCGTCGAGCTCGACGACGAGAGCCTGGAGCAGATGCTCGCTGAAGGTGGCGCCTCGGCATCCGTCGCGGAGGCATTCGCCCGCGCGTTCCCACCCGGGTCCCCGCTTCCGGCGTACCTGCGCCGGCTGCTGCTCACCAACGACCCCGCCGGGTCAGCCCTGTTCGGGCGGTGGCACACCGCCACCCGTCGCCTGCTCGACGCGATGACCGAACGGTCCGGCACGGCGCTGAGCGGCGACCCGGCGGTGCTCTCGGCCTTCCTGCTCATCAACGACCTGGCGCTGGTCCTCCTCCAGAACCACGTCGCGGCGGCGATCGGGGTCGACCCGCTGAGCCCGGGCGGCTTGGACCGCTGGGCCCGCGAGGTCACCCCGATCTACGCCGCGGGAGTGTTCAGGGCCGGAAGGGAGTCCTGACATGACCATCACGACGACCCCGGTGATCCACCTCGAACAGCTGGTGAAGACCTTCGGAGCCGTGCGCGCGCTCGACGGCCTGGACCTCGCGGTCGTCCCGGGGGAGGTGCACGGGTTCCTCGGCCCCAACGGGTCCGGGAAGTCCACCACGATGAGGATCGTGCTCGGCCTCATGCGGGCAAGCGGCGGTAGGGCCGAGCTCTTCGGCGGCGATCCCTGGCACGACGCGGCCCGCTTGCACGCGCGGGTGGCCTACGTCCCGGGCGACGTGGCGCTGTGGCCGGGCCTCACCGGAGGGCAGTGCCTCGACGTCCTCGCCGCGGCCAACGGAGGGGTCAGCGAGCAACGACGCTCAGAGCTCGTCGACATGTTCGACCTCGACCCGACCAAGCGGATCCGCGACTACTCCAAGGGCAACCGGCAGAAGGTCGCCCTGATCGCAGCGTTCGCCACGCAGGCCGAGCTCCTGGTGCTCGACGAGCCGACCTCCGGGCTGGACCCACTGATGGAACAGACCTTCCGGCACTGTGTGCGCGAGCGGCGCGAGGCGGGTGTCACGGTGCTGCTGTCCAGTCACATCCTCGACGAGGTCGAGGCCCTCGCCGACCGGGTCAGCATCATCCGTGGTGGCCGTACCGTCAGCTCCGGGAGCCTGGCCGACCTGCGCCGGCACACCCGGGCCCAGGTGCATGCCCTGACCGTCGAGTCCCCTGGGGAGCTCCCAGCTGCCGCCGGTGTGGCGGACGTGACGGTCGAGCAGCTGTCAGGGCACGTGGACTCGAGGTTCACCGTCGACGCCGAACACCTCGACGCCGTGGTCGGCCTCCTGCATCGGGCGCACATCACCACGCTCACCGTCACCCCTCCGAGCCTGGACGCGCTGTTCCTGCGCAACTACGGCGATGGCTCCGAGGCGGATGTCGAGCCGACCGTCGACGTGGTGGCACGATGACCACGCGGTCAGAGCGCATCGCCCCCCCGTCGCCGGGTGGCACCGCGACAATGCTCATGATCCTGTGGCGTACCCAGCGGCGCGCGCTGCTGGTGTGGGTGGCCGTGCTGGCCGGCAGCATGATCGCGACTGCGACGGCGGTTGCCGGCCTGTACGACACCCCGGCCAAAATCCACAGCTACGCCACGGCCGTCGCGTCGGGCAACGCGCTGCAGGCGATCAACGGCCACGTCGAGGGGATCGACAGCCTCGGCGGGGTCGTGCAGGACGAGTTCGGCTTCCTGGCCGCGATCCTGCTCCCCCTGCTCGGCATCAACCTGGTCACCCGTGCCACCCGACAGGAGGAGGAGTCCGGGCGCGTGGAGCTGCTCCTCGGGGGCCGGATCGCTCGGCACCAGCCGACCCTGGCTGCTCTCCTGTCGACCACCGGCGCGATCCTGGCCACCGCGGCCCTCTTCGCTGCGGGCCTGGCGGCCAGCGGGATCCCGGTGACCGGATCCGTCCTCTACGCCGCCTCGCTCGCGGGTCTGGCCTTCGTCTTCGCAGGTCTCACGGCCCTGTTGGCCCAGGTGATGGTCCACGGGCGCAGCGTCTATGCCGGCGCCCTGCTCGTCCTCGGCGCGTCGTACGTGCTCCGGGGTGTTGGTGACGTCACCGACACCTGGGTGACCTGGCTGTCGCCGCTCGGCTGGGCCGAGAAGGCGGCTCCCTTCGGCCAGCAACGCTGGTGGGCCATTGCCCTACCCCTGGCGGTCGGCGCCGTCCTCGCCGCGGCCGCCGTGCTCACGGCCCGGAGCAGGGACCTCGGCAGCGCCCTGATCCAGGGCCGCACCGGGCCGGCCAGGGCCACCGGTGCGCTGCTCAACCCGGTCGGGTTCGCCGCCCGGGTGCACCGTCCGGCCATCGTGGGCTGGCTGGCCGGAGGCCTCCTTCTCACCTCGATGATGGGAACGCTCGCGCAGCAGCTGATCGACGCGATGACCGGCAACCCCGCTCTTGCCGATGCGATGGGGATCTCGCCCACAGCACCCCTCGAGGGCTTCGTGGCGGTGACCCAGCTCTACCTCGCCGTCATCGCCACCGGGTACGTGGTGCAGGCGGTGGGCGTCTTGCGTGGCGAGGAGACCGCCGGCCGGCTCGAGCACCGCCTCTCCGGCACCATCTCCCGGACCCGTTGGCTGGGCGCCCACATGCTCGTCGTCGTCGCCGGTCTCCTGGCCGTCGTGGGGGCGTCCTCACTGGCCCTGGCGGGGACCGTGGCGTGGTCCCTCGGCGACGCAGACCAGACCTCGGCGATCCTGGGCGCGGGCCTGGCCTACCTACCCGCCGAGCTGGTGCTCACCGGGCTGGCCCTCGCGGTCTACGGCGTCCGCCCCCGGGCGTACCCGCTGGCCTGGGCCGTCTACGCCCTGGTGGCGTTCGTCGCCTTTCTGGGCCCGGGGCTCCGGCTCCCTCGGTGGGCCCTCGACCTCGCACCCACCACCCACGTCGGGAACCCGCCGCTGGACGCCGTCTCGGCGCCTGGTCTCGTCGGACTCAGCTCCCTGGCGATGTTGCTGGCACTCATCGGCCTCCTCGGCTTCCGGCGTCGCAACATCCCCCAGGCCTGAGCAGCCTCGCCGCGACTCGTCATGAAAGCGACACACGCTCGCTCGACGGTTCGTCATCTCCCCTTGCCATGGTGGTGGTGTTCGCAGCACCCGACGTGACACCCACGCGGGTCACGAGAGAAGCGAGGTTCTCATGAGCACCGGCTCCATGGTCATGAACGACAAGCGGATCGACGACCACACGTCGCACGCCATCGCTGCAGCGCAGCTACGGGGCGAGGCCAAGGCCGAAGGACTGAGCACGCGACTCGTGGTCTGGTCCGTCGCCGAGGAGCTCGAAGGTCTGGGCCTGGAGCCCGACATCCGCGAAATCTCCCGTCGGTACAACGCCGGTGAGACCCGGATCCCCTCGTGGATGCGCCAGCGCGAGGCGCGCTAG
>Ga0105047_10001134_pt1 | contig 47058 bp, 41 predicted proteins | sample MAT04_FD_78384 | JGI IMG/M metagenome (GOLD analysis project Ga0105047, IMG submission 78384) | Freshwater microbial communities from Lake Fryxell liftoff mats and glacier meltwater in Antarctica - MAT-04 (megahit assembly) | ecosystem: Environmental > Aquatic > Freshwater > Ice > Liftoff...
AACATTGGGGAGCATACTGGAAAGAAGAACTGATTTTAAAATTATTGACAATTTTTCCTGAAGGGCAGATTTGCATAAAAGTGAATGATAAGGTGGTTGGTTGTGCGTTAGCCATAATTGTTGACTATGACCGTTTTGGCGATAAGCATACGTACAAGCAGATTACTGGTAATTATACCTTTTCCACACACGACCCAAGAGGTACTGTCTTGTATGGCATCGAAGTTTTTATATCCCCAGAGTACAGAGGAAAAAGACTGGCAAGACGGCTCTATAATACAAGGAAGGAATTGTGCGAACGATTAAATCTGGAAGCTATTATTGCCGGGGGAAGATTGCCAAGTTTTAGTCGGTTTGCAGTGACACACTCAACGAAAGAGTATATTGAAAAGGTAACATCTAAGGAAATCTATGATCCTACATTAAGCTTTCAATTGTCAAATGGATTTCATGTAAAAAAAATTCTGAAGGATTATATGCCGGGGGATGCCGAATCGCTCGATTATGCTGCCCTGATAGAATGGAATAATGTGTATTATGAACCTAAAAAGCAACTGATCGGAAATAATAAATCGAATGTCCGACTTGGAATTATTCAATGGCAAATGCGTTCGTTTAAAGATTTTGATGCCGTTTGCGAACAAATAGAGTTTTTTGTGGACGCGGCTTCAGGTTATGAGTGTGATTTTATTGTGTTCCCTGAATATTTTCATGCCCCTTTAATGGCGGCGTATAATCACTTACCAGCATCGGATGCTGTTCGCGAATTGGCTGGTTATACCGAAACACTAAAGGAAAAGTTTGTCGAGCTAGCTATAAAATATAATGCAAATATTATTACCGGCAGTATGCCTTCCATCCGGGATGGGAAATTACTGAATATCGGATTTCTTTGTCATAGAAATGGAACAAGCGAGATTTATGAGAAGCTTCATGTTACTCCAGATGAAAAATCTAGCTGGGGCATGACGGGAGGAAATGTTCTGAAAGCGTATGATACTGATTGTGGTAAAATAGGGATACTAATTTGTTATGATGTCGAATTTCCAGAACTCTCAAGGATACTTGCTGATGAGGGCATGAACATTCTCTTTGTTCCTTTTTCTACAGATACACAAAGTGGTTATATCCGCGTGAGACATTGTGCTATGGCCCGTGCTATAGAAAATGAATGTTTCGTGGCTATTGCAGGGAGTGTCGGCAATCTTCCTAAAGTCCACAATATGGATATCCAATTTGCACAATCTGCGGTGTTTACCCCATCGGACTTTTCCTTTCCTCACGATGCCATCAAATCGCAGGCTACCCCCAATACGGAAATGACCTTAATTGTAGATGTGGATCTGGATTTATTGAAAGATTTGCATTTCAGCGGTTCGGTCCGGGCACTTAATGACAGACGCACAGACTTATATACTGTTCAAATTAATAAAGCACTGAATAGCTAAACAATATAATTCGTTGCGCGAAATGGAGAGTTGTTTCCGTTGCTTTACAACAAATTTAGTGAGGTGGCCTTTTTATCAAAAGAGTGACGTAAGTAGCATTGATCGTTTGTATATATCCTTTCTGGCTTATTGGCTGGTCAATACGATTAGATAGCAACAGAAGCAAGCAGGTAGTCATCGTTGCTGGAGAGAATTTGCGCATATAGGTAATAGCAAAAGATGTTCACCACTACCGTTCAGAATACGAATGATAAAATGATTTCTATCTGAAGATGTTATGAGCCCAATGAGGAACTTTAAACTATCATCGACGCATTAAACACTCCTTACAGGCCTTTTAAAACGAAAATCTGTAGTACTCAAACCAACACCAGTTAAATCTCCAGATCCCTGATAGCAAGGAATTATTTTGGATAGCTGCAACTTAGGGTAAATAATTGGGTTTTCCAAAACTTAATTCACTTAGCTATACTATTAATTTTATGATGATATTTTGGGCGGAAGGCATTCCTATACAGACTAGCTACTTTATCTCTGTTTTCCTGATTGTTACAGACAAGGCAACAGTCAAGTCACATAATAAGTCCTTTCTATCCGAACAATCCCAATCAACGTGGCCTCTGAAGGTGGGGCATCTACGCAAACGTTGGCGTCGTGCTTGTCAGAAATAAAATCATCCTTCTTAATGCAAATTTATTTTAGCCATTCTCTTATTCGCTTTGTAAAAAAACCTTATTTCCTGATAAGGAAATGTCCAAAGGTCTCATTCTCTTATTCTATGTGTAATAATTTTTTATCTAACTAATTTTCTATCTAAATTTCTTTCTGGCAACAAAAAAGGCTCTCTGTGAAGAAAGCCTTATAAAACTATTTTTAAAAAAGTCAACGATTAGTATTCTCTTTTCTTATAGCCGCCGCTACCGCCGCCTCTGTTGTTATCACGGTAACCTCCGCCACCACCACCGGTGCCTTCAGTTTTAGGGCGAGCTTCGTTCACACGAAGTTCAAGACCCATTACTTCTCTACCATTCAACCCGTCGATTGCGCTTTGCGCAACTTCATCAGGCATCTCAACGAATCCGAATCCACGGCTACGTTGGGTAAATTTGTCCATAATAATTTTTGAGGAGATCACTTCTCCGAATTCGGAGAAAAGGCTCAATAATTCTTCATCCTTCATTTTAAATGGGATGTTTGCTACATAAATGTTCATTGTAAAAAATATAAGGTGACGAAGATAATGTTTGTTTTTCGATAAACAAAATTATTATACCTTTTTCTTTGCTTTCGATGCAAAGATAGCATGCATCCTTTTTCCTTCCAGTTTAGGCATTCCTTCTAAAGTGCCGAATTCGGCAAGACGTTCTGCAAACTTCAGGAGAATTAATTCACCTCTGTCCTTGAACATGATTGCACGTCCTTTGAACTGTACATAAGCTTTCACCTTATTTCCGTCTTTCAGAAAATTCTCAGCATGCTTTGCTTTAAAATCAAAATCATGATCATCAGTATTCGGTGTGAAGCGAATTTCCTTCACCTCACTTTTTGATGATTTGGCTTTAAGTTCTTTTTCCTTACGTTTTTTCTCGTATAGGAATTTGTTGTAATCTACAGCGCGACAAACAGGGGGGTCGGCCTGTGGAGATATTTCTACGAGATCAACTTCAAGGTCTGCGCACAGGCGTAGGGCTTCATCTATGCTATAAACACCCGGCTCAAGGTTTTCTCCTACCAACCTCACTTGCGGGAGAGTTATTTCGCGGTTTATACGGTGTTCTCTTTCTCTTTTAAAAGGACGTCTAAAATTATTTCTTGGCTGCATTCAAAGTTTTAATGTGCGACAAAAATATATTTTTTATTTGAATCTCTTAAATTAATTTTCAGCTAATGTCTATTCGAAGATAATAGGTCCATTTCTTTCGCATCAATTGCAAAATGTAAACGACCTGCCGTTTTTTGTATAATTTCTTCCCTGATAACTCCCGGAGCATATTCTATACATTCGAAACCGTCTGGTGTAATATTAAAAACCCCTAGATCGGTCACCACTTTTTTCACGCATTTCAATCCAGTGATAGGCAACTCACATAAAGGAAGTAGTTTCGATCTTCCGGCTTTGTCAGTATGTTGCATAGCTACAATAATATTCTTGGCACTTGCCACCAGATCCATCGCGCCACCCATGCCTTTGACTAGTTTGCCAGGCACTTTCCAGTTGGCAATATCCCCATTTTCCGCCACTTCCATCGCACCTAGTATGGTCAGATCCACTTTTCCCGCGCGGATCATTCCAAAACTCATCGCGCTATCAAAAAAAGCCGAACCCGGCAAGGTTGTGATCGTTTGTTTCCCTGCATTGATAAGGTCTGCATCTTCTTTCCCTTCTTCAGGAAAAGGCCCCATGCCTAATAAACCGTTCTCACTTTGAAGAACTACTTCAATTCCTTCCGGAATATAATTAGCGACTAATGTAGGTATCCCGATCCCGAGATTTACGTAATATCCGTCTTTTAATTCCTGCGCGATTCGTCGTGCGATCTGATTTTTATCTAATGCCATATTCTGTTCTTGATTTGCGAAAATAATAGAATTTAACTGATTACGATTTCTTTGGGTAAAAAGATCGAATAATTGCCCTTGTTTTTAATCACATCCCGGACAATGGTCGACGAATATGAGTTGTAAATAGGGGAGCATGCAAGAAAAACAGTCTCCACACTGGCGTTCAAACTTTTATTCATATCTGCAATCGATTTTTCATATTCGTAATCAACCACATTTCGGATCCCTCTGAGGATAAATTGTGCCTGCACACTCTCGGCAAATGTAACAGTCAGGCCTTGATAGGTTTGAACATCTACTCGTGTATCATCTTTATAAATCTCTTTTATCCATCCAATCCGTTGATCCAGACTGAACATAGGTTGCTTACCGGAGTTAATACCGATCCCGATAATGATTTTATCAAAAAGAGGAAGGGCCCTGTTAATTACATCGGTATGTCCTGATGTTATAGGATCGAACGTTCCGGGGAAAAGTGCTGTTCGCATAGAATTTATTTGATGAGTGAAAGTTGAATTACAGAAATTGAAAGTTGTTGACGTTTAATCTAACCTGCAAATGTAGAAATAAAACTTAAATGACTTAGTAATTATGGTTGTACGCAATTTATCGCCGATGGTCTTTCGTCCTTGGTCCAGGCTCCGGTTTCTAACACATTCCAAACAACAAAAATCTATTAAAAAATATTTTTGATTATTCAAATCAAAAAATTACCTTTGCCGTCCATATTTTCAAAATAAACAAATTTAAAACTTTTTAAAAACTAATAAGATGGCAAAAGAGACCTTCAAAAGGGACAAACCCCATGTAAACATTGGAACTATCGGTCACGTAGATCATGGTAAAACGACTTTAACAGCAGCGATTACAGACGTATTATCTCAAATCGGTCTGGCAGAGAAGAAGAACTATGATGATATTGATGGTGCTCCTGAAGAAAAAGAAAGAGGTATTACAATTAATACTGCTCACGTTGAGTATTCAACAGCAACCCGTCACTATGCACACGTAGATTGCCCGGGTCACGCTGATTATGTTAAGAATATGATCACAGGTGCTGCCCAGATGGATGGTGCAATTCTTGTTGTAGCTGCAACAGATGGTCCTATGCCTCAAACTAGAGAACATATCCTTCTTGCCCGTCAGGTAGGTGTTCCTAAAATGGTTGTATTCATGAATAAAGTGGATATCGTTCCTGATCCGGAATTATTGGAACTGGTTGAAATGGAAATTCGTGATCTATTAAGTTCATACGGTTTTGATGGTGATAATACACCTATCATTCAAGGATCTGCTACAGGTGCCTTGGCTGGCGATCCTCAATGGACTGCAAAAGTTACTGAACTGATGGCTGCTGTGGATGAGTATATTCCTCTTCCTCCTCGTCCTATCGATCAGGACTTCCTTATGTCCGTAGAGGACGTATTCTCTATCACAGGTCGTGGAACTGTTGCAACAGGTCGTATCGAAAGAGGTGTGATCAAAGTTGGTGAAGAGGTTGAAATCGTTGGATTCAACGAAACTCCTTTGAAATCAGTTTGTACAGGGGTTGAGATGTTCCGTAAATTACTGGACAGAGGTGAAGCTGGTGATAATGCCGGTATCCTTCTTCGTGGTATTGAGAAAGCTGATATCCGTCGTGGTATGGTAATCTGTAAGCCTAAATCAATCACTCCACACACAGAATTCAAAGCTGAGGTGTATGTATTGTCGAAAGAAGAAGGTGGACGTCATACGCCATTCTTTAATAAATACCGTCCTCAATTCTATTTCCGTACAACAGATATCACTGGAGAAGTGATGCTTCCTGCTGGAACTGAAATGGTAATGCCTGGTGATAACGTAAGTATCACCGTACAACTGATCGGACCAATCGCGATGGAAAAAGGACTTAAGTTCTCTATCCGTGAAGGTGGCCGAACAGTAGGTGCAGGTCAGGTAACTGAGATCATTAAATAATGAATTTATTTCATGAATATTTTTCAAATTAGCTAATTAGTTCCGAAAGGGAATTCGAGACTGATTAGCTAATTGAATTTACGGGCATGGTGCAATGGTAGCATACGGGTCTCCAAAACCTTTGATCTGAGTTCGAATCTTAGTGCCCGTGCAAAGTTCTTTTTAACGCATGTAAAATAGGTGTTCTTCATATAGCTTTGGTTCTGAAGCCGTTGATTTAGAAGATTTTAGCGTCCGTGCAAAGTTCTTTAATCAGGTTGCAATAAACCATTTGAAGATAAAGTTGAAGATAACAAAAATTAACAATCATAAGGACTGACCTTATAAAACAGACTTATATTATGAAACTATTAAATTATTTCGAACAGGCTTACGATGAATTAATCCATAAGGTAACATGGCCGACATGGACTGAATTGCAACAGGCTACATTGATCACATTGGCAAGTATCGTTATTTTGACATTGATCATTTTTGCGATGGACGGTGTCTCTGAACTCGTGTTTGAAACTTTCTATAAATTCTTTAAATAAACAGAGAACGCATGGAACCTATACAAGAAGTGGTTGAAAAGAAAGCAGAAGACAATAAGTGGTTTGTACTGCGTGTGTTGAGCGGAAAAGAGCGCAAGATCAAGGAATATCTTGATATTGAAGTTCGTCGTTCCGGTTGGGGAAGTACAATCACCCAGATCATGTGCCCAGTCGAAAAAGTATTTAAAGTTGTTGGCGGTAAGAAGGTAATGCGTGAGAAAATCCTTTATTCAGGGTATATCCTGATGGAGGCGACAACCGCACGTTTATCCGACGATATGATCCAGACAATCAAAAATGTATCAGGTGTGATCCACTTTCTTGGAAAAGATCATCCGGATGCCTTACGTAGAAGCGAAGTGAATAAGATGTTCGGGAAGATGGATGAACTGGCAGACAGCGGTGTTTCTATGGCTGATCCATTTATAGTAGGGGAGAATGTGAAAATCATCGACGGACCGTTCAATGATTTCAATGGAAGTATCGAAGAGATCAATGATGAGAAGAAAAAACTAAAAGTGATTGTGAAGATCTTTGGACGGGCAACACCGGTAGAATTAAGCTATATGCAAGTCGAGAAGGTACAGTAGATCCAACAAATAACAATATTTGACAGGCAGGTTTTAGGCCTGTCCTTTTTATGCCCGGATTATAAATGACAATAAATAATAGGACCCGGAAGTTTTGTTTTTAAAGGGTGAAGGGGATCTCTATAATTATATTTTTAATGAAGATCATAAGTAATACCGGTTCTATTTTTATCTGGATCAACCTTTTTTTGGTATTTTATCCACATACATAGCCTTCTATAAGTTTTCAGTTGGACCATCAATAGTATGTCGTCACTATAAAATCTGAATAAAAGTGAACCAGTTGATGAGCAATTTAATCTAGCATAATTCTTACAAATCTGGAAATTTAATTCTAACATAGATTCAAAAGGAGTTCCGCCATACAACAAGTAAAGCTAGAGTCCGCGTCTGCTATGTGGTATTCGAGAAAAAATAAAGAAGAAGTGATGGAAGTGGCGGGAAATGTATAACCTAAAAAGTTTGCTATATAGTATCTGCATGAGTTGATAGAAAATCCAAACGATCTATGCATAGCTTATCTTTTTTCAAAAGGCCATGCACCTATTAGTGATAATTTTTATTCAGCATATGCCTTGATTGCAGCAGATCTGTTGCCCGAATCGGAACGGCGTGTCCTGAGAAGAAAGGAGATGCTAATGTAGAGCACGCCACCGTCAAGATAAAATATGAAGCAACTAACATTAGCCTGTTGGAAGTGGAGTATTAAAAATTGTAAAGCCACCTTATAATGCTTATAGAAAAGAAGTTGACTATAGAAGAAGTAGTATATTGTGCTTTATTGTTCCAAAACTACCTTAATAATTCTACCACAATTGGTGTGATCCCTTTCTATCATAAGGATCTAAACTAAACGCTAATGAACTCTTCCTATCTGTGATTGATGTAAGTAATTGCCCTAATCGTGTAATCATATACATTCAAAATTGACGGAACTTTGTGTTTTAAAAAATCACAGAATCAATCTAATAAAATAAAAATAAATTGTAATTCAAAAATTTAACTTCTATAATTATGAAAAAAAAACAACTACTAATTACAGCACTCTCTGTATTTGCATTTGCCATTGCAAATGCACAGGTAGAAGATGTGAGCGTCATTGTTACTCCTACCTTAAGCTACAACTGGTTTGATGGAAAATCAACAGTAGAAAATGGGACAATGTGGGGCTTCCAGACAGGCTTTGCGTTCGGAAAGTACATTGAAATACGTGGTACTTATGAGCAATCTTTTAATATGAAACAAAATTTTGGAAAATACGAGAATGATATACAAAACTTGTATCCAGGTTTTAATTTTAAAGATAGAAAAATAAATGTACACAGAATTGGTGGAGAGTTTAAGGCAAATATACCAATCAAAACCTTTGCGCCATATCTGATTTTAGGTACTGGAGTGCAAACTTTTAAGCGTGAAGATGATTCCCTGGAACTTTACAAAAATCAAAATTTGTATGCTACGGGGGGATTAGGTTTGAAAGTAAATGTAAGTAATCGAGTTACTTTTAATTTGGAAGGTCGTGGATTAGTATATAACATGAATCCAGGAAGCCTGCTTTATAATGCCAATGGATCTGATGAATTTAATGATTGGATTAACACACAAGATCGTTCTACAATGTATAATTGGAACTTGACGGCTGGATTACAGTTTTATTTAGGTGGTAGAAGTACAGATGACTATTCTGCTATGGACAACGCATATTTAAGCCGGTTCAGCAGCGGTTTTTCTGGAATGAAATTTACGCTGGCGCCAGCAGGTGCTTATATGGATTTTAATCAAAAATCTGCTTATAGAAGCACCTATATGTTAGGGGGTATTTTAGGAATGGATTTTACTGATTACGTAGGGTTGAGAGGATATTACTATCAAGCTACTGAAGAAGGAGATCCCTCTTTCAATTTTGACAACCTATCAATGTATGGCGTTGATTTTGTAGGACAATTAAATGTTCCTAGAGGAATCGTACCCTATATCACAGTAGGAGGTGGTTATATAAATGTTGATAATGCATACCAAGGTAAGAAAGTGGCAGGTTTTCCTACTCTGTATCAAAAAGCTGCTTCCGGGTATTTTGCAAAAGGTGGTGTAGGTCTTTCTGTTCCGGTTGGCAAATATGTAGAGGCATTTGGGGCTGCAAATTTAATTTATACGGTAGATGATAAAAATATGAATATTGCCGACTTGAATACTACAGATCAATTAAGACAGCATACGATGTATAATGTAGGGGTTAAATTAAAAATAGGTAAACGCGCAAATACCGATAAACAAACAGAAAGAGCGTTTAATAATCGTTTCTCTTCAGAGCGTACCGCATACGATGAGCAAATTAAATCTTTAGAAAAAGAATTGAAAACTGCTTATGAAAACAATGATGTTGAAAAAGTAACTCAAATAATGTCAGAGAAAAAATCATTGGAACAGAAAAGTATGCAAAAGAAAGATAGCTTAATCAGAATAACCCCGGCAGAATTGGAAAGCCTGATAGATAAAGTACTCGATGGAGTAGAAAATGAGCAAACCCCTAATTTGGAGAATAGATTGGATCGTTTAGAGAAACTATTAATCAATATGAACAAAGAAGTTACTTCTTCTAATGAGAAAGACGAACAACGTGTAATTGTCACTCAACCAATGATGGATCCAAACTATAGCGCGGTAAATGATAGATTGATCAATGAAATTAACAAGTTGAACCAAAAGATTGAGTTACAAAATCAAAGTATCAATATGCTTAGAGGGCAAAATCAAAATGTGATAACTTCCCCTTCAGTGGTAACAGTAGCTCCTTCTTCTACTACCAATGTGCAGGTAATTGGGGCTGTTTTAAATAAAGGTTTGGGGATTTATATAGGTGGTAATTTCGGCGACGCTACTACTACCAACGTAGGTATAAGAGGATACTATGGTTTTACAAATACCAATATTTTGTTTATGCCAGAAGCTTACGTAGCTTTAGGAAAAACAAATGGTTTTGGTCTAAGTGCCAATGGAATTTACCCATTCAATATTGCTACTTCGAGATTTCAACCGTATTTAGGCTTCGGACTAGGCTTCCATAATTTAGGTAGAGAATTCAGCTTCAATACTAACATAATCGGAGGCACTGCATATAATATAGGTAGAGGTAGCTTATTTGCGGATTATACGATAAGAGGTCTTTTCAGAAATAATCAAATTGCAGCAGGTTATAGATTTAAATTTTAGCCTTCACCCATCAAAAAATTAACGACAATGAATGTAACATATAAATACTTGCTATTACTTACCGCTTGTCTGGGGTTAGGATTCTTGAGCAATGCACAAGATCAAAAGGCCAAAGCTGGCGAAAGTGAAATAGTGATGACTAAAGCAGAATTAGAATCTTTCCTGACTAACATCGCAGAAAAGAAGAGAGCACAAATTGCAAAACGAAAGAGTGAACTAAGCGTGAATCAAGAGTTTGATAATGCTTTTTTGACCAAAGACAATCCGATCCCGGATGAAAGGATGTATCATGAATTTGATCGGATTAATCAACGCATAGATTTGTTGATGCTGAATGCAGGAAATCGAACGGTTACTTATTCAGCACCACCAATGCAAACGCCTGTACCAGCACCTACTGTAATCTATCAAGCAACCCCGCAGCAGCAGCAAGCAGAATTGCCTTACAGAGGTACAGCAAACGGAACTCAGGAGTCTGCTCAGCCGTCCGGCCCTTCCGAAGAGACGCTGGCATTACAAAATAAAGTCAATAGTTTGAACGAGGAAGTAAGAGTATTGACGCTATTGTCCAATAATAAGCACGATGGTGAATACGATGATGAAATAAATGCGTTAAAGTCAAAAATTGATCAATTAAATACCGAAGTTGACCGCAAGAGTCAATCGATTCATGAAAATTCGGTCGTGTATATCAAAAATAATGATTCCTTGAAAAAGGGCTTAGAAAATTATAGACATGAAATCTATTATGCAAATAATAGTACCACAATCAGTAATCCAGATAAATCAAAATTAGATGAAGTAATCGCTATAGTTATGAAAAATAATCCTAGGGTTACTGTCGTTGTAAGTGGATTTGCCAGCAAGTCTGGATCTGCCAGATACAATAGTGAATTATCTTTCAATAGAGCAGAAGCTGTGAAGCAATATTTATTATCTAAAGGATTGAGTGCAAAAAACATACTCACTATGTATCATGGTGTTGATCAAGGTACTAATGAGGCGCATGCGCGAAGAACAGAAGTGACATTATTGGTCGAATAAATTAGTCATCCCTTCTATTATAATCAAAAACAGCTTAAGTTGTAAGACGTAGGCTGTTTTTGTTAGTGCTGTCCAACTGATTCCGTCTCTCGGAAGTCGAATAATGCGGATCTATATGTTCAGCTCTGCAAAATATTGAAGGACAGATAAATGGATCTTATAGACAAGCTAAAAGACGTAATTTATTTATAAGATGGGATAGCAACCCAAAGTGACTGATTTATTTCTTCCTAAAACTTCAAATGCTTCACCGTATTTCCATTATTGATCAGTTGTTTAAGCGAATCGATGCCAATGGATAAATGTCGCTCAACAAATTCGTCGGTAACAGATTTGTCGCTCGCGGTGGTCTTTACACCTTCGGGTATCATGGGTTGATCACTTACAAGTAGCAAAGCGCCCGTTGGAATATGATTGGAAAATCCGGTGATAAAAATCGTCGCAGTTTCCATGTCGATGGCCATAGGACGAATACGTTTTAAATATTCTTTGAATTCGGTATCATGCTCCCAGACTCTTCTGTTCGTGGTATAACAAGTTCCTGTCCAGTAATCATATCCTTTATCGCGGATGGTGGTGGAAATGGCTTTCTGTAGCGCGAAGGCCGGAAGCGCAGGAACTTCAGGTGGAAAATAATCGTTACTCGTACCTTCCCCGCGAATAGCAGCAATTGGAAGTATGAGATCGCCGACCTTATTCTTTTTTTTGAGACCACCACATTTTCCAAGAAATAAAACGGCTTTTGGTGCAATGGCAGAGAGAAGATCCATAACGGTCGCCGCAGAGGCAGAACCAATTCCGAAGTTGATGATGGTAATGCCATTCGCTGTGGCGCATTGCATGGGTTTGTCTAGCCCGATGATTTTGCATTTATGCATCTTCGCAAAAAGCGACACATAGTTTGAAAAATTTGTGAGTAGAATATATTTGCCAAAATTCTCTAATTCCTCACCTGTGTACCTTGGAAGCCAGTTCTTTACTATTTCCTGTTTCGTTTTCATGTTCTGTAGGATTTAATGCGTCCAAATGTAATACAAATATTTGCAAGGTTTTAAGAATACGAAAACGTATACGCAGATGGTTTAAGAATCAAGGGCTAAATCTGGTCTTTCAGTAAAGATTATAACAGAAAGTAATACACAGAATTTAGCTATGTTTTCCAAGGGAAGGAGACGTGTTCCTTATTCGACTGGAAATCTGAATACAGTAGATTCTCCGTCTCACCAACAACTCTGTTGGTCACTCTTATTAAGAATACGAGAAGGGAATCTTCCAATTTTCTTTTGTTAATGTTTTCATATTTTGAAAAAAGTCTATTACCTTTAGTTTCTAAAATTACAAATTATAAAAAATTCCAAATCAATTGACTACACTTATAGTGTAGGTAAATCCCATTTTATTTTTGCTTTTGTTGCTTTTTATCTTTAAAGACTGTTATAGTCAACTTAACACTAGTTCTCATGTTGAATGGGAAATGAATGATGCGACGCTAGTGCATTCAGGTTCATCTACTTGTAAAAAATAATTTCATCACCGTACAAACCCAAAGAATTGCGATAGTTAAATAAAGTACTTTGTTTATTGATATTGTTCTTATGTTTTAGCATATGGGGCAAAGCACAATATACGTTTAACAAGTTAATGTACGATGATTCATCGTCAGTAAATATTATGAGGGGATGGGGAATAAGTTGTGTATATGATAATGGGAAGATCATTGTTAATCACTCTGGCTGGGATTCAAGTATTGCCTATTATACTTCTGTTAATATGCTGGATGATACAGGTAAGACTATTAAGCAAAGAATTTTTAGAGAAAGCGGATTTGTGTATGCACACTCGCCAGGTAGAATATCTCTAATAAAGACCCTTGATAATAAATACATTGATGTTGGTATTAAAAAGATATCGACGGGCACCCAGTATCGAAGTTGGGGTTATATGGCTAAACTCGATCAGAATTTAGATACCTTATACACCCGTTATTATCGAAGAAGTAGTTGGCCTTTGGATAGTGTATGGGTAAGTTTTGTATCGGTTCTGCAGTCTCCCATTGATTCCTCTTATTATTGTCTTGGATTGGCTCAATCTACTACAAGCTTTATAGATAGCTTCTTAGTGGCAAAGTATGATAAGGCTGGACTCTTTATCTGGGACAAGATTCTCTCTAAGTCAAGTGATGGCTGGATCAACGGATTTTGGATCAGTGATACTATTATATTTATATCAGGAACCAAAGAGCAGATATGGGAGCCTTTGCTATGGATTTATATAGAGAGAAATCCTTATATTCTAAAGATGGATACAAGCGGAAATGTCCTTGGAACTCATATTTTTACTCTCAAATCAATGAACGGCCTTATGACATTTAACAAGTATGATGAGAAGCGGAATATTTTTGCCGGATTGAGTGATACTTTATTAATGCCCAATCCAACCAGTATACAGCAGAGTATTACGAAAATGAGTGTCATGATCGGTATGGTTGACAGCCAGAACCGATATTTATGGAAGACGGTAATAAGGCAAGATACCATGGCACTGCACGCTTATAGAAGAGAACATAATCCGTATTTTATTGGCAGAACAAAAGATGGGGGAATTATTTGTGGAGGCCAGCGTACCGATGTAAACGCTTTTGTAGGTGCCACGGAAGGCTATTATGGCGGCTGGATCATGAAGCTTGATTCTACAGGGAATATATTATGGGACAGAATGTATTATTATCCCTATAATCCGGCCTTAAATCGCATTACCTGTCCGGTTTTTGTGAGGCTGATAATGGCGACCTGATTTGTACCGGCTCTATTATCAGTATACCGCCTCAAGCATCCTGGCTGCTACGGCTGGATAGCATGGGACGACTGAATGGAAATGACTCAGGTTTCGTAGGACCACCTTTTCAGACATTTACGCTTACGTATACGTATCCAAATGCATTGATAGAGATAGGCAAAGAGGCAAATGAATTATTGAGATTGTATCCGAACCCGGCAAGTGAGAGAATAAATTTGGTTTATAATATTCATACAAATGGTAATATCGCTGTGTATGATATGTCGGGTAAATGTGTAAGGCGGCAGGAGGTAAGGAGTAGTGAACATGAGATCCAAATCGATGTCAGTAGGTTGGTAGCAGGTAATTATATAATAGAGTGTACTACAACAAATAGAAGGTATACAACGAAGTTTGTGAAGGAATAGTTGATGAATGCTTTATTTATTGGCTGATGTCTCATGTCAAGAACTCTTTTGGGAATTTATTATTCTGTTTCTACTTCTAAGATTGAACGATTTGTTTTGGCTTTATCTCATTGCGTTTTAAAAGGATAATAATAATAAGTATCATAACCACTATGCCTGTTCCGGCTAACATAGTCTCAGAACCAAACTTGTACCAGATAAATCCCGCGAGCGCATTTGCCGCCAGCAGGCAAAAACTATTCATCCCTTCAAAGAATCCTATCGCACTTGATTTCTGAGATGGATGAACAAGTTGAATGAGCACCGCTTTTAAGGTGCTTTTTGAAAAGGCATAATATAATCCATAACCAATAAACGCTGCCCCGATGATCAATTGGTTTGTCGACAGACCAAACACAAAATAAGTCAATGCATAGATCAGTAATCCCAAAACCATCATACGAATTCGCCCAAAGCGGTCCGCCAGTTTGCCAATCGGAAAGGCAAACAATGAATAAACAAGATTGAAAAGAATATAGAGAAAGATGACATTGCTTTCTGAGACACCGGCTTCCTTTGCCCGGAGTAATAAAAACATATCCGAACTATTGACAAGTCCGAATACAAGAAACAGTGCTGTAAAGACAAGATATTCTTTAGGGGCTTCTTTATAAAAAGAGAAATTTTTTCGTAACGAGAACGTTCTGACCGAGACATGATCCCGTTTTTTTTCTTTCACCAAAAAGGAAACAAAAGCCGCGACGATACCAGGAGCAAGAGCAATCATAAAAAGTGCTTTATAATTTTCCGGATGGAAATGAAGATAAATGATAGCGAGTAGAGGCCCGAGAATAGCACCGAGAGAATCTAACGATTGGTGAAAGCCAAATACTTCAGCGCGGTTTTCTTCATTGCATTCTTCGGCGAGTAAGGCATCACGGGCACCTGTACGAATTCCTTTGCCCACCTTATCCATACTTCTTCCCAGAAAAACAAAACCCATCCATGAAGTCAGACCAATTAATGGTCTTGATAAAACACTTAACGAATAACCAAGATTGACAAAAGGTAATCGTCGTTGGAAAGAATCCGATAGGCTGCCCATATAAATCTTGCTCAGACCGGCAATCAATTCGGCAACTCCTTCAAGAATGCCGATCAAGATAGTGGTATAACCAATCTGTTGTAGATATAATGGAATGATAGGGTAGAGCATTTCACTACTGAAATCATTCATCATGCTAACAATAGAAAGCAGCCAAACAGTTCGTGTGATTTTTTTGAGCATGGTTAGAATACAGAGCTTTTAGCTAATAGCCTTTAGCTTATAGCTTGGCTGTTTGTTTAAATTTAATTTTTCTGCTAATGAATATGATTTAATAAGTACGTTAATTTTCAGCCGATGAAAAATAGGCTCACAGCTAATCGCTAACAGCTAATGGCCCAACTACCAACCAACAACCAACAACCAACAACTAACAACCACCTCGCAACTCTCAACTCTCAACTTTTCAACTCTCAACCTTTCATTAATACCTCCTCTGCTCACTCGTCCTTTCAAACACAGAGGCCATTAATCGTTGTTCGATGTCATTGAATTCGAGATTGCGTCGGGCAAAAACCCTTTTCGCTGTATCGATCGATTTTGATAACTGATATTCCATAAATCCATTCGCACTTCCCCAACTGAAAGACGTAATGAAGTTACGTGGAAATCCGGCACCATAGACATTACAACTAACTCCGATCACCGTTCCGGTATTCAACATAGTATTAATTCCACATTTGGAATGATCGCCCATGATTAGTCCGCAGAATTGAAGCCCGGTTTTTGCAAATGACTTTTTATATTCACTCCATAATTTCACTTCTTCATAATTATTCTTCAAATTGGAATTATTGGTATCTGCACCAAGGTTACACCATTCACCAATCACGGCATTCCCAATAAAGCCATCATGAGCTTTGCTTGAATTGGCAAAGAAAACTGAGTTGTTCACTTCACCGCCAACCTTGCATCCATCGCCGATTGTGGTCGCGCCGTAAATCTTCGCACCCATTTTTAACACACCTTGTTCGCCCAATGCAAACGGTCCGCGTATCATACAGCCTTCCATCACTTCCGCATCGCGGCCAATATACACAGGACCCATATTGGTATTGATCACACTGCATTCCACACGGGCGCCTTCTTCGATAAAGAGTTGTTTCCCCAAAACGGTATTCGTAGATGATACAGGTTGCGATATTCGGCCTTTGGTCAAGAGATCATAATCAAATCGAATCATTTCGTCATTAAGATGGAAAATATCCCAGAGGTTGAGCATGCGTTTCACAGCATGTTGATATTCTTTCTGTAACGTAGAATCAATTATTTTTTCAATTGTAAAATCGGAAGCTTCTTCTTCAAAAACTTTCGCCACCAGCAAAACGCCTTCATGCATCAGGCACTCACCGGTTTTAAGATCCATAATAGATTCAATCAATTCCGGCGAAGGAATCAGCGTGCTATTGATGAAGAGGTTCTCTGAGGCAATATTTAATGAGAATTTTTCTCGAAGAAAAAGTTCAGTCTGATACGAGATATCTTGATTTAATAAACGTTTCCAACGATTAGCCATGGTCAGGATGCCACAACGCATTTCGCTGAGCGGGCGTGTATGTGTGAGGGGCAGAAAATGATGAAAACGTTCATCATCAAAAAGGATAGTATTCATATATTTAAGAAACTAAATGATCGCCGACTTGGTTTATATCGTCGTGAAAAATGTCGGGCTTGTTTTGCAAAGTAGAGCGGATAATATGATAGCCGCCAATAGCACATGGAATAGCCACCAACAACGCCATCACCACTCGTTCCATACCAAAGATGGATAAGCCGATAAAAAGTCCTGTTATTTCTCCACCGAACCATGCAAGCACTGTATAGAGCTTCCACGTTCCAGGTTTTAATCCTTTTTCTTCGGCAAGTTTGCCAATACTTTTTGTCAGAAATATCAGCGCAAAAATCTCGAGCATATCATTGTTTTAGCGGATAAAAGTAGAATAAAATCTTTATCCTGTCTTCTAAAAAAAGAAACTACTCATTTCGATGAAAAAAAATAGGCCAAATTAGAATTTTAGATGTACTATTTTGGGCGGCAGACACGCTTTTCATTCCAAGCCGAATCCCGATCAGGGTCTTGCCTTCAAGACGAGAGAATGCTGGCCTTACATTTTCCCCGATAGTTATCATCGGGATTGCCGCAGTACCCATAATAATTAAGATTTTTCTTCCCATTACAAATTTAAATTAGCCAAAAAAAAGATGCATATTTGAACCCTCCTAAATAATATTACGCGAGAAAAATAAAGAACTTAACTTACTATAAAAACTGACCAATTATGCTCCCACAAAACGCCGAACATCTTTTACCACAGAAATTTCCGTTTCAACTTATTGATACATTGACAGAATCGAGTGAAGCCTTTATCAAAACAACATTCAATGTGCCTGAGGTTCATGTACTTGTTGATAAATCGTATTTATGCGAAGGCGGCTTGATTGAGAATGTCGCACAAAGTGCCGCTGCGGGTACAGGATATTATTACACATCACAAGGAAAAGGGGTGCCTATTGGTTATATAGGAGCTGTAAAGAATGTTTTAATACACAGACTCCCAAAAGCCGGAGATCAGTTACATACAGAACTTGTTACTATGAATCAGATTGGGAATGCAAGTATCGTAAAAGGGACCATTTTTTTAGAAAAAGAGATAATCGCTTCTTGTGAATTAACTATTTTTGTGGCCAATTAAAATTCATCTGACCGGGAAAATTCGTGCTGTTGTTTTCAGAAACTACTGAATTGCAAGTGTCACGAGTGCATTTAAAATAATTAAGAAGGACTTTTTAAACTTGGAAAACTAATTGCAGGAGAATACATTTGTTTATATGGGCGATTCTATGCTGGTAACACCTCTTGGTGTTGGCCTTGCGGAAAATTTCTCCGAAATTCTTCTGGGGCATTCGGGCATCCGGATGATTGAGGATGATCGCTTTTTTTCACGGGATTTGCCACTTTCCAAGATGAGTGATAATCTTCTTAAAGAGGCAAGACGACAATTTAATACACATACGCGTTTCGATAGTTTATTGTTGAAATGTGTAGACGAATTGCAACAAAAGACAACGGTTGACCTTTCTTCAGAAGAGCTCATTATTATCCTTTCTACCACGAAAGGGAATGTAGAGTTATTGGCGAAGTCGCCCACAGACGAAAGGCTTTTATTGTCATATTCTGCACAATTTGTTCAGCATTATGTAAAAAATCCAAATACACCAATAATCATATCCAATGCCTGTATCTCAGGTTTGTCTGCGATGATAGCAGCAAAACGCTTGTTGCTGGCGGGGCATTATAAAAAAGCGCTTGTCATTGGTTGTGATGTATTGACAAGTTTTGTGATAAAAGGATTTAATTCATTTCATGCTATCAGTCGCGTTCCATGTAAGCCTTTTGATCTGCATCGTACAGGAATAAACCTCGGAGAAGCCGCGGCCGCAGTGATATTGAGTACAGAATTGAAAAGTGATATTGTGGTACGAGGAGGCTGCATCACCAATGATGCGAACCATATTTCAGGGCCATCAAAAACTGGGGAAGAATTAAGTTATTGTTTAAATACATCATTGCTGGAGGCTGGCTTATTGGCTGCTGATATCGATTTTATTTCCGCGCATGGAACAGCCACCAATTATAACGATGAAATGGAATCGAAGGCTTTTGACCTTTCAGGTCTGCATAAGCCACCGGTTTTTAGTTTCAAGGCGATTTACGGACATACCCTAGGTGCATCGGCGGTGTTAGAGGCGATTATCAGTGCTGAATGTTTAAAAAGGAATATCATACTTCCAAGTTATGGCTTTGAGGAAAAAGGTGTGAGTGGAAATATCACAGTCAGTCGGGAAATCATACAGAAAGACCTCCGAAATTGCCTAAAAAGTGCTTCGGGATTCGGAGGTTGCAATGCGGCGTTGATTTTGCAAAAACAATAGATAAAATTATGACTATCCGTAAAGCCACCCAAGTTTTCAATCCGACCTTACCCCCGGCCCCTCTCCTCGAAGAGAGGGGAGCCTAAACGCTTACTGGCACTGACTTTGAAGAAGGTCTTATCTTTTGTCTCAATGATTAAAAAATGTATTGGGTTCTATTGCGGATAGTCATTAAAAAAATGGTTAAGCTAAATTTGTAATGGGAGGAATCATTTTTATTTAATGCGGGCACTGCGGCAATCCTGATGATATCTATAGTGATAGCATAAAGCCAGGATCCCGATGCCCTGATCGCGAGCAGACTTGGAGCGGATACGTGTCTGCCGCCCAAAATTTCTTCAGTAAAATTTTAATTTATCCAGAAAAAAGTAAACAGTTACACCCTTCTTTCATGGACGATAAAAAAGACTTTCTTTACTCTCAGATTGATCTCTTTGAAAATTACCTTCAATCAGGCTGGAATTCATGAATAGCAGGCCTTTTGGCTATTCCGTTTCCCACATTTTTTTCAAGATATACACAAGCAAAAATTTCTTTTTTATTTACTTGAAATAGCCCCTAATTTGAGTACATTTGCGTTCATTTTATTACATGGACAACGAAAATTTAAACACCCCGGATGCTGAACCGCAGCATGACAAAATTATTCAGATAAACATCGAAGAACAAATGAAATCCTGTTACATTGATTATTCAATGTCGGTGATTGTTGGTCGTGCGCTTCCGGATGTGAGAGATGGGTTGAAGCCTGTACACAGACGTGTGTTGTACGGGATGAGTGAATTGGGAAATACCTTCAATAAACCATACAAGAAATCTGCTCGTATTGTTGGAGAGGTGCTTGGTAAGTATCACCCGCATGGAGACACCAGTGTGTACGATACGATGGTTCGTATGGCACAGCCCTGGAGTTTGCGATATATGATGATCGACGGACAAGGAAATTTCGGATCGGTAGATGGTGACAGTCCGGCCGCGATGCGTTATACAGAGGTTCGTATGCAGCGTTTTGCCGAGGCCATGATCGAAGATCTTGATAAAGACACGGTCGATTTCCAGAATAATTTTGATGATACCTTGAAGGAACCAACTGTGATGCCTACACGGATCCCGCAGTTGATCGTGAATGGCTCTTCGGGTATTGCTGTAGGTATGGCAACGAATATGATGCCTCATAACCTGACCGAAGCTGTGGATGCAATCTGTGCCTATATCGATAATCGCGAGATCACGATCGAAGAGATTATGAAGTTTATCAAAGCACCTGATTTTCCAACCGGTGGAATTATCTACGGAATGGAAGGTGTCAAGCAGGGTTTTGAAACCGGCAGAGGCCGCGTAGTAGTAAGAGGCCGTGTGAATATTGATACCTTGAAAAGCGGTAAAGAGCAGATCGTTATTTATCAATTGCCTTACCAGGTAAATAAAGCAATGCTTCATCAGAAGATCGCACACTTGGTGAACGACAAGGTCATTGAAGGAGTTAGTGATGTGCGTGACGAAAGTGATCGTGATGGAATGAGACTTGTTGTCGATTTAAAGAAAGATGCGATTGCAAATGTGATCGTCAACCAATTATATAAATACACGGATCTGCAGACATCCTTCGGGATCAATAATGTGGCCCTTGTTGCCGGTCGCCCGAGGGTGTTGAACATGAAGGACCTCATCAGCGAATTTGTGAAATTCCGTCATGAGGTAGTGGTGCGAAGAGCCAAGTTTGAATTACGGAAAGCAGAGGAAAGAGCCCATATTTTACAGGGTTACCTGATCGCGCTCGATAACCTCGATGCGGTGATTAAACTGATCCGGGAATCGAGAACACCAGACATTGCGAAGGAAGGATTGATGGCCAATTTTGAATTGTCGGAGATACAATCAAAGGCTATTCTGGAATTACGTTTACAGCGTTTAACCGGTATGGAACGCGACAAAATCCATCAGGAATTTGACGAGATCATGAAGGTGATTGCTCATTTGAAAGAATTATTGAGTAATGAAGGAATGCGTTACGACCTTATCAAGGAAGAGTTGCTTGAAGTGAAAAAGAAATTCGGGGATGATCGTAAAACAGAGATCGAATACTTGTCAAGCGAAATCAGTATCGAAGACCTTATTGAACAGGAAGATGTCGTGATCACTGTTTCTCATCTTGGTTATATTAAACGTACGTCAGCCACAGAATATCGGACACAACGACGGGGCGGACGAGGTTCGTTGGGTGGTAAGACAAGGCAGGAAGATTATATCGACCAGTTATTTATCGCCTCAACACATTCCACATTATTGTTCTTTACAGATAATGGAAGATGTCATTGGCTGAAAGTATATGAAGTTCCGCAGGGCGAAAAAAACAGTATGGGACGTGCCATACAGAATGTCTTGCAATTGCCACCGGGAGAAAAGATAAAAACAATTCTTACGGTGAAAAATCTTGCCGATGAGGAATATGTCAATAGTCATTTTATCGTACTTTGTACTAAGCAGGGAATGGTTAAGAAGACAAGACTGAAAGATTTTTCCAGACCACGTCAGAATGGTGTGAATGCGATTACTATCAATGAAGGCGATACGTTATTGGAAGCAGCATTGACAGATGGGAACTGTTTTATTATGATGGCGATCAAATCGGGTAGGGCCATTCGTTTTATAGAAGAAAAAGTAAGACCCACAGGTCGGGGGGCCATTGGTGTAACCGGGATTGAAGTAGATGACCTTACTGATGAAGTCGTGGGAATGGCTTGTGTGAATAAAGATGATAAAACAAAGACTATTCTCGTGGTTTCTGAAAAAGGGGTAGGAAAGCGTACCAACCTTGATGAATATAATGAAGAGACAAAAGAATGGGAAGAGATTTACAGGATTACCAATCGTGGGGGTAAAGGGGTTAAGACCTTAAGTGTTACACCGAAAACTGGTAAATTAGTTGGTTTTCTTGCTGTGGACGAATCAGATGATTTATTCATTACATGCGTAAGTGGTGTGACCATCAGAACTCATGTGAAGAATATCAGAGCAGCAGGCAGAGCAACACAAGGTGTAAAACTGATCAATTTAGATGAGGGTGATGAGATCGCAGCGATTGCACGGATAGCAGAACAAGAAGAGGATGAGGAGATTGTTGATGGATCGGCAGAAGTGATTGAGTCGGGGGAAGCGACTCAAGCTATTACTGAAACAGGAGAATCTGCTGCAAGTGAAAGTGAAAAAACTACAGATAATATTGAAACAGGTGAAAATGATCCTGAAAAAGATAATAATGATTCTATAACAAACACAGATACTGAAAACCCATAAATTCGCATACTCTAAAAAATAAACTATGTTTAAAAAAGTAAGTTTGTTCCTTGCATTGTCATTTTTAATGTTGCAGGGGACCGCACAAAAACAGAATATTCAAAGTACCATCAATTATTTGAAGGATAATGATGTTGCCAATGCCAAGAAAATGATCGATGAGGCCGTCAATAATGAGTCGACAAAAAATAGCGCAAAGGCATGGTTGCTCAAAGGTGTGATTTATCAGGCTATTGCAACTCCTAAGGATATTATGCCTCAGATGCAATTTATACTGAATGAGAACCCATATATCATTGATCTTGAAAGCGCGAATGCTTTAGCGTCGTCTACACCGAATGCCATGAATGAGGCAATCGAAGCATACAGAAAATCAATTTCCCTAGATCCTAAATATAGTAAAGACGAGCTGCTTCCATTATTAAGTAGTATTCTCGGTATTCAATTCAATGACGGGATCAATAAAATGAATGATAATAAATTTGTAGAAGCCTACACGGCCTTTGAAGGTGTCAACTCGTTGGCAAAAATGGATAATGGAAGTTTGTGGAAAGGAAGGCCAAGCCTTGATACGGCATTTGCGAATGCAAAAATGTACCAGGCAAATTCTGCGTACAATGCCAACAAGGAAGAGGAAGCGATCAATTTGTTGGAAGAATCTCTGAGAAATCCGATCACCCAAAGTCCGGATTTGTATATCATGCTGACAGATCTTTATGGCAAGAATAATAATGATGCACTCTGGGCACAGACGATGAAAGCGGCGAGAATAAAATACCCGGCTGACAAACGTATTCTAACGAATGAAATCAATTATTATATTGATAAAGGAAAGTCAGAAGAGTCTATTGCCAAATTGAAAGAGGGCATATTGTTGGAACCTAAGAAGGCAGATCTATATCTCTTATTAGGACAGACTTATCTTGCTTTGTCAAATCCGATGGATAAATCTGATAAACCTTTACCACGACCTGTAAATGCGAAAGAATTGGAACAGAACGCCATCAATAATTACCTGAAAGCAGCTGAGATGGATGCAGCAAATGCCTATGCACAATTTAATCTTGGATTGATTTATTATAATCAGGCAAAAGTGATTACAGACGAAATGAATGACAAAGCCACAGACAATAAAAAGTATGACGCATTAAAGCCTGGCCGGGATGCCTTACTTGATAAAGCGATGCCATATCTTTCCAAAGCGAAAGAAATTATTGAAAAAGAAGGTGTGAAAGATGAAAACAAATCTATGTACAGAGAAACACTGACCGGTATGATGAATACCTATAATGTTTCGAGTAAGACTGAGAAAGCAGCAGAGGTTAAGAAAAAACTGGAGGGTCTTAAATAGATTTCTGTAAAACTAATATAATGGAAGGTTGGTGTGCGTCTCCACCCTTTCGTGCTTTTATAGAAGGAAGAAATGCCGATTATGAGCCTTGCTGATTGGGTTCCTTTACATAACAATATGTCGTAATAAAAAAAATCGGAATATTACGACAAAATGATTGTTATTTTAAAATATTAATCATTACCTTTGCACCTCTAAAAATAAATATGGGTAAACAACCTTTGATAAAACAGGACGGTGTCATTACGGAAGCATTAAGCAATGCGATGTTCAGGGTTCGTCTTGAAAATGGTCACGAGGTTATTTCTACGATTTCCGGAAAAATGAGGATGCACTATATTCGTATTTTGCCAGGTGATAAAGTGGGGATTGAAATGAGTCCATATGATTTAACTAGAGGAAGAATTATTTTACGATATAAATAAACATACACATGAAAGTAAGAGCAGCAATTAAGAAACGTAGCGTCGACTGTAAAATCGTTCGCAGAAAAGGCGTTTTGTTCATCATCAACAAAAAGAATCCTCGTTTTAAGCAACGTCAGGGTTAATCGAAACATCAATAAAATTTAAAACCAATTAAGTAATAAATGGCTCGTATATCAGGTATTGACTTACCAAAAAACAAAAGAGGAGAAATCGGATTAACGTATATCTTCGGCATCGGAAAATCAACTGCAACAGATATTCTTGAAAAAGCAGGAATTGATCTGAATAAAAAGGTAAAGGACTGGAATGATGATGAACAAACCAGTATCCGTAATATTATAAATGCCGAGTTTAAGGTAGAGGGTCAATTACGTTCTGAAGTTCAGATGAGTATCAAACGTTTGTTGGATATCGCTTGCTATCGCGGTCTTCGTCATAGAAAAGGGTTGCCTCTACGCGGACAACGCACAAGAACGAATTCACGTACCCGTAAAGGTAAACGTAAGACCGTTGCAGGTAAGAAAAAAGCTGCTAAGAAATAATCATAATCTACTGGTTTTCAGTATTTTAATATTTATACATAAAGTAAGAAATTAAAAATAAAATGGCAAAAGGAAATAATCAGCCAAGCGCAAAAGCTGCTGCGAAAAAAAGGATCGTAAAGATAGATACTCATGGAGATGTTCATGTGAGTTCTACATTTAATAATATCATTATTGCTTATACCAATAAGCAAGGACAAGTCATCTCATGGAGCAGTGCCGGTAAAATGGGCTTCCGAGGAAGTAAGAAAAATACACCTTATGCAGCTCAGTTAGCTTCTCAGGATGCCGGTAAAGTAGCATTTGATGCAGGCATGAAAAAGGCAGATATCTTCGTAAAAGGACCTGGTTCAGGACGTGAAAGCGCAATTCGCGCAGTATCTGGTTCAGGTATTGAAGTAACATCTATCTTAGATTGTACACCATTACCACATAATGGTTGTCGTCCTCCAAAGAAACGAAGAGTTTAATCTCTATATATTTTAAAACACCGGCTAAAATCTAACTTTAGGATTTTATATGAGTTTAGCCGGATTACTCACTCTAAAATCCAGTAAAAGCAATGGCTAGATACACAGGACCCAAAACAAAAATTTGCAGAATTTTCGGCGAACCGATCTTAGGTAACGGAAAATATTTAGGCAAAAACAGCAATCCTCCGGGACAACACGGAGCTACACGGAAGCGTAAGCAATTAGGCGAATATGCCCTTCAGCTTCGTGAAAAACAAAAAGCAAAATATACCTATGGTGTATTGGAGCGCCGATTTAGAAACACATTTGAAGAAGCAACCCGTTTAAAAGGAGTAACAGGTGAAAACCTGATACGTTTGTTAGAAGCGCGATTGGATAATACGGTATACCGACTTGGTATCGCAGAATCCCGGCCTGCTGCGCGTCAGTTGGTATCACATAAGCATATCACTGTAAATGGTGACGTTTGTAATATCCCATCCGCTAAATTATCTCCTGGAGATGTCATCGGTTTGAGAGAGAAAACAGCCGCAAACGGAGCACTTGTTTCACGTCTACGTGGAAAAGATCCCAAGATTAACTGGTTAGAGTGGAACGAAAAAGAAATGAAAGGTATCTATATTACTCATCCTGAGCGTGAAAGCGTACCTGAAAATATCAAAGAACAACTGATCGTGGAATTGTATTCTAAGTAATCTGTTCGTTTTCTTCTTTTTTCTACACAATTAAAACAATTTACATTAATGGCAATATTAAATTTTCAAAAACCTGAGAAAATCGTTCTTCAGAAAGCGTCAGAATTTGAAGGAACATTCGAATTCCGTCCTTTAGAGCCTGGATTCGGAGTTACCATCGGTAACGCCCTGCGTCGAGTGCTTCTTAGTTCATTGGAAGGTTTCGCGATCAGCAGTATCCGAATCGAAGGCGTTGATCATGAATTCTCTACCATCAAAGGCGTGACAGAAGACGTGACAGAGATCATTCTAAACTTAAAGCAGGTTCGTTTCAAAAAGAAAATTGAAACTGAACTTTCAAGCGAAAAGATCGAATTAAATATCAAAGGAAAGGAACTTGTAACCGCAGCTATGCTGGGCGATGTAACGAATAACTTTGAGATCATGAATCCGGAACTGGTAATCTGTAATATGAATACCAGCACCAATTTTAAGATCGAATTGAATATTATTAAAGGTCGTGGTTATGTTCCAGCCGATGAAATTAAATCAAGAGAATTACCAATTGGATGGATAGCAACAGATAGTATTTTTACACCAATCAAGAATGTAAAGTATGCGATAGAGAATACCCGTGTTGAACAACGTACGGATTTCGAGAAACTAATCCTTGACGTAAGTACAGATGGAACCATCCACCCTGAAGATGCTGTTAAGCAGGCTTCACGTATCCTGATCCAGCATTTGATGCTTATCACCGACGAGAACATCACATTCGATACCGGTGTTTCAGAAAAACATGATATCGTTGATGAACAAACATTGAAACTACGTCAGATTTTGAAAACACCATTGGAAGACCTTGATCTTTCAGTTCGTGCCTTCAACTGTCTGAAAGCCGCGAAGATCAACAGTCTGAGCGAGTTAGTTCAATACGAACAGGACGAATTAATGAAATTCAGAAACTTTGGTCAGAAATCTCTTTCTGAGATCGAACAAGTATTGATCGATCGTGGTTTAGGATTTGGAATGGACTTATCAAAAATTAACTTAGACGACCTCTAAAGGTTATCAATAAAAAAATAGTATCATGAGACACGGTGTTAAAAATAACCACTTAGGTCGTACGACCCCTCACAGAAAGGCATTGTTGCGTAACCTTGCCTGCCAGCTTATACAATACAAACGTATTGTAACAACACTGGCTAAAGCAAAAGCTTTACGCATTTTCGTAGAACCACTTTTGACAAAAGCAAAAACGGACGACAGTCATCAGCGTCGTATGGTATTCTCTTATCTACAAGATAAAGAAGCCATCAAGGAATTATTCGGAACAGTTAGCATGAAAATCGGTGACAGACCAGGAGGTTATTGCCGTATTATCAGAATGGAGCGTCGTCTTGGAGATAACGCAGACATGGCGATGATTGAATTAGTTGACTTCAACGAAATTTATAATGTGAAAGATGTCGTAGGTGAAGAGAAGAAGAAGACACGTCGTAGCCGCGCGAAGAAGCCTACCGCAACAGCACCTTCTAAACCAACTCCTGCAGCACCAGTCGCAGAGGCAAAGATGGAAGCACCAGTTGTTGACGAAACACCGATAGTAGTTGAAGAACCAGTTGCAGAAATTCCTGCTGCTGATCTGCCACAAGCTGAAATTGCTTCGGAAGAAACAACTCCTGAAGCGTCGGCAGAGGAAAACAATGTCGATGACAAACCAACAGACGCATAAAATAAATACTTCGAATAGAAATTGAAAAGACGGGCTTAGTGCCCGTTTTTTTGTACAATGAAGTGATGTATAGCTAACATGTTAGTCACAAAATTACTTGCCTTATTGAATATAACCAAAGCAGTTATATGAAACGGATTAGAGTGCAACATGGTACGTAATTTATACTAATATTTAGTAATTATGAATATTCTAGTTGCTTGTCAAAGGCTTGTTGTATTAAATCCATAACATCATCTAGCTCATGCAAATTGGAGAAAGCAACTTCTACGTCCCCATTACCCCAACGTCCTAGTCCAGAAATATCCTTACATAAGCCTTTTGTATCTATAATATCCGGGAAACTGATATTTAATGAAAGGCGAAGGCGAGCTTTTTGTGGAACTATGTCAACAAAATTTGTTGATGATTTGAAGGCTATATAAAGTTTTTTAAATTCTTCCTTAACAGAGGAATCAACATTCATTATTCGTTTTTTTAACGAATGATATAATTCTAAGCTATTGCCTTTGAGATACTCATATTGTTCCAATGTATAGGTACTTGCTTCCTTTTCTTCTTGCTTATATTTTGCCACTGTTTCGACATGTAGATTTGGTGCAGGCCAAACAAGAATAGCTTTTTGAGATAGCTCCCTAGCTCTCGATAAAATTTGTTCCTCATTCCAAATATCAGCCTTTCTTAAGAAGTCATTTAATCTAATCGGAGAGTCATTAAAACCACCTTCTATTTTTTTCTTCTGATTAAAAGGACGATCACTTAGCTCTGAATTATAACCTGTCAAAGTTAAGTTACCTAAGGTGTGAAGATATCTTTCTTGTATTTCTTTCCAATTATCACCAAGCATTGTTCTCCATTCCATTTGCAAATTTGGATTTTGTGGTATTACATGTTCAATTGTATAATTATCAATATTGACCTGTTCCTTTCGATTAAAATTCTCTAAACAACTGAGCAAATAATTTCTATTTCTAAAATTATAGACATCTTTTGCTACTATTTCCTTTTCAAACTCAATATCATTTGGGTAACGTTTATATCCTTCCATTAATTGAAAGTATGACTTTAAGCTTTCCAAATAATTATCCGGTTTAATATTTTTATATAAAGTGGCAAAGGTTTTGTTCATGCTATTTGTTGGTATACCACAGATAGCCCTTCTGAATACATAATTCTCTACTAAAGAAATAATTTTAATAAAATCGTTTTTAGTTATTAGTCTATTGCTATAATCATTGTAAACAGGTAAAATGAATGGGTAGCTAACATCTACTTTTAAACGTGAAATATTTTTAAATCCTTTTTGCAAGCTATAATCGGGCTCTTTGTGTAAAACCATATTCACATAATAACGAGAATAACGAAATATGTCTTTCACAATTTCGGTTATACTTGTTGATGTCTTTAAATTCTGGGCATACAGTTTAAATTCATCGTATACTCTATCTACCTTTGGAATTGAACCGGTCTTTACCGATAAATAATCTCTCATAAATCCATCGAAGGATGTTGAGTACTCGTTTCCGAAGCTTTGTTCCATTGGAAACCAATACTTTTCGTATAGATCTGTTTGAATATTAATTTCTTGACCCATCAGTATATAATTTCTTATAAGGTCAGCTTGTGAAAGATCAAGCCCTGTACTATTTAAACTTTCAAATATTAATTGTGGATTATCTTTATCTTTTTCAAGAGCTACATCTACAATAAACAATCGTAATATTCCATTGTACACTTCAGCGGCATTCTCACTATTAATTTTATCCTTGAAGAACTTGAAATTTTCCGCAATTCTAAGTGAACTATCTTTCCCCAAAGGCACACCTTTGATTAAATTAATTAGAGATTCCTTGTCTCGCCTAGTCAGTAATAATTTGTATCTTAAGTCACTTTCCTCCTCGGCATTTAATAAATAGTAGTTCTGTAATTTAGTAAAATTAGTATCTATATTGACTTTGTTTTCCTTAACAAATTCTGCAAGTGCTGCGATCATCAACGAAACTGTGGTTAATCTCTGTTGACCATCAATTACCAGTAATTTAGGCACATCAGAAACAGTATGAATACTTTCTTGAAAATAAACGACAGAACCGATGAAATGCCCCGGTAACTCTGGATCCTTACTCACTCTTAAAATATCATTAAACAGCTTATTGCATTGAGACAATTGCCAACTATATGTTCTCTGGTAAATTGGGATTACAAATTGTTTAGGGCCTTTAATTACTGTCAAAAAATTTGCTGACGATGCTTTCATAGTTATTTAATTCTTTACATACTTTTATTTACAAAACTCAAATTATAGTCTTTTGTGCTGATTGCAGTATTGTCCAATACGATATCAGCTGACTTTACTACCTACTTCCTCGAATTCAATATTCTCAACACATACCAGAACAATAACATGATCGAGGCGAAAAGTTCTAAAGAAGCGCCTACATATTGTTCATTGTTGTATTTGTTGATGATATTCGATGTTTGATACAGAATACTGGCACCGGCCAACACCACCATACCTACCGAGAACCAGAGACCAAGATTAAATCCAAATAAAGCCCCGGCAACTATTAAACCAAGAGAAATAAAGCCTCCGAATATGATACCTGACCTAAGAAAGGAAAAATCTTTTTTAGAAAGAAAAGCGACGGCTGTTAACGCTGAAAAGAGGAATAGTGTAATAATCGCAGCTTGTGTCATTACCTCAGTGCCACCGTCTGATAAATACATAATCATATAAATCATTGGCAGAAAGATGATTGATTCAATAATGATATACAATCCGAGACCTGCATACTGAGTGTTCCTGTCTACCGATACAGAAAATTTTCCTGCGACTATAGAAAGTAACCAGAAACCGCCAATAATTGCAAGCCAAAGAAGACGGGAGCCCATCATAGCGACAATCAGTTCTTCAGGAACTATTTTGATGAGAATGGCCTCCAAAATCACGAAGGTTAAAATGGAAAGTGCTACATGTAAATAAGTCTTTTTATAGAATACCACTTTTTCTGCTTGGGTAGATTCAAATACAGTAGGAAAGAAATTGTCTGACATAGATTTAATTTTTTTGTTGAATAATGCAACGAATGTATCATTTTTTTACAAGTCCTCATAGGAAATGGAATTATTTTCCGCTGGTTTACGACAGGGAAAAGGAATAACCTCTTTCTTTATGTTTACTATATGATTTATGCCGTTAACGTATATACTATGGTTCAGGAGGAATGCACTAAACAGCTTTCTTTATTCGTCCATGTTGAGAACATTATCCCAGGGTATTAACACGATGGTATTTATGAGCGCGGAGAATTGAGGACAAGAGACCATATGCCATTACTGCAGATTAATTAGTGGCACGATTAGTGTGCGAACGATTCCATGAAAAATATCTATTTCCTTGCTTTCTTTTTTCTTTTTGCCTTAGCAAGCTGCTCCACCTTAAAGCCAGAAAAATTCCATGGCAGTGAACCTATTCTTGAACCTGTAAGTTTTTTTGGTGGTCATAAACATTCTGTAGGTGTTGTTGAAGCTCGTAATGGCAAACCTTCTGAGCGAATAACTACGAAAACAGCAGGGGTATATGCGAATGGGATTTTACGTATAGAACAAGATCTGTATCCAGAAAAGAGAAAGGAAAACCATCGTGTCTTTAATCTAAAACGTATAGATGAGCACCATATTGAGAGTACTGGAAGTGATATCAGTGGTATAGCACATGGAGTTTTGTATGGTAATTATTTTACCTGGAGTTTTCGTTTAAAGATTGCAGACAAAGGATTGGTGCGACATGTCAATATGACGCAATATATGCTTCTTATGCCCGATGGTAAAACGCTCATTATCCGTAGTATTGTCCGCAAGTTTGGAATTATTGTGAAGGAAATTACCGAACAATTTCATAAGGACGATTAATCATATTTTCTTACTACATATAAATTAGACCTTAACGTTAAAGGACATATACATAGACCACTTATGTGATTTTACTACCTTACTTCTTTTTACGTCTCAACATGTAGAATGGTATTATATTTGGAAATGGAATTAAAAATGATGTTGTTTAGAAATGAACGTTACGAATGATGAGTAAACAGTTAAGGAAAGGAAACAAAAAGAAATTGCCACAGGCCAACATTCAAAAAAGAACCTGTAAACGTTCTTCGGAAACTAACCTCATCGATGCGCCCGAATCTGATTATTTATATATCCAGCCATCGCAGATTCCATTATCAGGGAATGGATTATATACGGCCATACCCATTTACAAAGATGAGATCATTGCTATATTTGAAGGAGAAATATTGACAGAGCGACAAATTCAAATTAGGGTCAGTAAGGAGAAAGACCAGTATTTTATCAGTAAGCCTGACGGTACGATTATGGATTCGTATAAGACAACATGCTTTGCAAAATACGCGAACGATGCGAAGGCATACCCGGATTCAGGTTTCAGGAATAATGCAAAGATCGCGATGGATGATGATAATGATATTTGTCTGATCGCTAAATCTGCAATAAAAGCCAATCAAGAAATATATTGTAGTTATGGATGGAAGTATTGGAAAAAACATGGAAGATAGAGTGCTACTTCAAAGTTGGCCCTTCTGAGAAGTTTGACAGCTTGTTGCCATTTTGTTCCTATTTGTAAGTTCTATGAAGTGACGTAAAATATGTCAATGGTAGCCTTGTCTGCGGCCAAGCAGGCTGCCGAAGTTTGAACAGCTTTCTATTATTTCTTTCTTCTCACTTTTTTCTTGACAAAAAAGTAAGCAAAAAGTTAAGGCGTCCTTCGACTGACGCTCAGGATGACAAACAGCGCGACTTTACATTTTTATCTTTCACCCTGAGCTTGTCGGAGGGGCTGGTTTTTAGCCGCTCCGTAGCAAGATTTTAGCAACTTGACCAAAGCGTTTATCTTGTATTCAACGATTCTGTGTTGAAAAGTATTCATCGTGAGAATAAGTCAATAAATAATATATCATCGATAGTGAGTTTGCAATCAAATTTTTCAGATTGTCACACTAATTCTTTTCTGCCACCATTTTATCGTCTGGGAATTTAATTGAATAGACCGTTTTGATTTTTTTACTTTCTCCCGGTTGCAGTTTAATGCGCCATAGCATTTTGCCGTATTCCTTGGTAATTTCTGCACCGCTGCCTTCTTCAAGACTTACCTCAATCTCGCTATTTCGAGAAACAGGATATTGATCGAGGATTTCAATCTCTATCGGAATATTTTTATTGTTCTTTACGACAGTTTCAAAGGCTTTCGTTTCCCTCTTTTTATTGCTGAATTTTTTTGTCGTACAAAGATCATTTAGTCTGGTGCGGTTGATATTTATTTTTTCATCCCTGCCAAGCGATATCAAAAGAGTATCTGCACTGACATTCGGGTTGATATATGATTTGCCAACATACATATCTTCAAAGAACAGGGTTGCATCGCCAGCCAGTAAATTATATTTTCCCCAGTCTGAAATGCGTGCCAGCAGAAATACTGCATTGTCTAATTTAGGCACTGAATGATAATTATATTGGGCAGATATGGTCAATTCCTGAATGGCTACAACATGCTCCTGTCCGTCACTTTCAATATCCTGGTCTTGTTCAATCGTGTATTCGACCATCATCTCGCCTTCCGAAATAGTGACTGCATTTTCATCTACTTTCAGACCGTTTACAAAATCCTTGTCGTTGTATGCTTCTTGAGCGCCCGACATCATTTGCACACTGGGAGGAGCTTCAGGTGCCTTTTCATTCATCATGTTTTTGTAACCTGATTTTTTACTCTCTGCTTGCATTCTGTTGCTATAATAATCCGGTTGCATGAAGTCGACATAAATAGGGTAGAGGACAGGTCGGTTATGATTTTGAGTTGGATTTGCAGTCGACAATTTGATATGTACATTCTTCCAGTCGAAGCCTGAATTTTGTATAATCTTTGCGCGGCAGGATAACAGCAGTGGCTTGGCTACACTCTCGCATCGTATTTCATAGGTGGGTGTCCAACTTGCCGAAGTGACGAGGTACGAAATTCTGAATTGTGTATTGACTTCTGTTTTTGAATTCACTTTCAGTACAATTTCTCGGATAGGTTTTCCTTGAATTTGGCCATCTGATTGATTGATTTGGTTTTGAAGTAAAGCCATCGTATTTCTCATATCGTTATATTCTTCATTAGCGTCGAATATGAGTTTCTTTAGCTCAGCCTGCTTGATTCTATTGAGTTCCAGCAACTCTTTCAGAAGAGAAGGCTTTAGTCCTTGTGAGTCTCCGGCAAGCTTATTGTTTGTATTGAGTACATTTAACTCCGCTTCATAGCCGTCTTTTTGCTGCGTTGTATACCTTGATTTTTTATCGAGCAATTTGACAGAATCTTGCCAGTTTTTAATTTTGAACGGGTTCGGAGTAGTTTCATCCGGCAGATAATTTAGTCTGGATGAAACAGAAAGTATCTTGACATTGTTTTTGCAGCCAACCTGTATCGAGTTTTCATCAATGGCTGAGGTGATATTGGTAATAATCACTTCAGAATTTCCCTGAGGGATACTGGCGCTGCCGAGTCTGGTTTCTTTTGCGTAACTCCTGTAAATGGTGACATCGGTTACGGTTGAATTCTTGATTAGGATGCCTGCGTGTACATTCATTGCAAGAAAAGTAATGCATAAGATTGTTGTGTATTTCATTTTATTATTTTTTTCCGGCGTTAGAGGCAGGAAGAGGAGAATTCCATAAGAAGATTTTTAATTTAGAGAATTTGGGTGGCAGTCACTAACGATATTCCGATTGCTTGGAACGCTCAAGATCAAGGCATCTGGATGCGTTTGAAATTTATCATACCACCAGAGACTCCGCCGAAGCGATGGTAAGAAAAGGTGATGAGGCTGCTGTCCTTGTGTTTCATAAAGGTTTTGGAGATTCGATGAATGCAGGAAAAAGTCTTCCTATTGAATTTGAATATGATGCGGCTAAGGAAGCAGAAGTGGGCATATTGCAAAGTGCTTTGATAGGGAACTTGATGAATATTGCCGGTTCAAAATCTATGGCCAGCAACGCGATTTCTAAATTTGATCTGGAAAATCCAACGATGAATCCTTCCTCCAGAGAAGCTATTCATAAACAAATAGAAAGTAATTTTTCGAGTGATGAAAGCAAGGAGCAAACAGCTTCGTTTATTAAGTCGACACCGTTGATTGCACAAAAGGAAAATTTACCTGGATTGATTCATGCTGTTGCCGGAACGTCTATTATGATGTTGTTATTCTCGGTGGTCGGTATGGGGCCAGTCTATTGGATGAAGAGGAACAAGGGACTCTGAAGAAATTACTCTATTCTCCTATGCGACCGGATAGTATTCTATTTGGAAAAATGATTTCGGTAAATATCATTTCTATCCTGCAGCTAAGTGTTTTATTCTTGTTTGCCTAGTCGGTATTTAGGCTAGTTATACTTCCTCATCTTCCATCGTTGCTATTAATGATTATTGCCACATCGTATGCGTGCTCAAGCTTTGGTGTCTTGTTAGCTTCGTTTGCAAAATCGCGTAACAGGTACAGGGCTTTTCAACTTTGATTGTCTTAGTGATGAGTTGTATCGGAGGAAGTATGATCCCGTTGTTTGCTATGCCATTATTTATGCAAAAGATTTCTGTTTTTTCTGTGAACTACTGGGGCGTACAAGGATTTTATGATATTTTCTGGCGAATGTTACCTTTAACAGATACGAACTTTTTGACAAAAATACTTATGTTAATCCTGATTGGTAGTGGATTGAACGGATTGGCTTTTATGATGTTTAGGAAAAATATTCTATAGATTGCTTGACAATTACTCAATTTGACAATTCGGCAATTTGACAATGAGGGAATGAAATGTGATAATGGGCTGATGTGCTGATACGATAATCAAATGCAGGGCAGTTTGGCAATCCCGAAGTAACGGGAGAGAGTTTGACAATTTCACAATCCCGCAGTATCGGGAGACAATGTGGAAGTGCAATTGATCATTTTGCTAGTTATTTTATAGGATAATGTGATACTAGCTATTCTTGGTAATGTGGATAAACACAACAAAATGAAACTACTTTTTCTGATCATTTTTATTTTATTTCAACTTGAGTGTTTTGCTCAAACTGACGGCAACCGCGATAATTTTAGCAAAGTAATTATGCATGTCACTGGCGATTTGAACAAAGACAATAGAGCAGATAGTGTAATTGTAATGCAAGACACATTGGACGAACATGCTCCGTATAGACTTCAATTATTTTCAAGGAACCCAATGGGCAGTCAGCATTAATTGTATCATCTACAAAAATTATTGAATCTCAATATCCTGACGGAAGAAATGGATACATCACAGGAAATGGCTTTATGGATGTTGCTATAAAAGCTGGAATTTTACATGTGAATTTCGAAGTATTGCGTGGGCATTTCGAGCATGCATTTAGATTTCAAAAAGGCAATTTCGAATTAATAGGGTTTACAAAAGTTAATTCAGAGGGGAATGGTATTATCGAGACTATTGACTTCAATCTGTTATCTGGAATTAGAATTGAAACGACTGAACGATATGATATCGACAAGGTATTAAGTAACAAAAGAAAGAAAATCTTTATTAGGCCATTGCCGAAATTGCAGGATGTAGTCCCAATGGAAAATGAACTTTACTGAGCGTACTGTTTCTGCAATAATATTTTATGTTTCGACAGCCTGCCTGAAGGTCGACAGGGTTACCATTGACGTATTTACTAAGTTGAATGGGAGCATTTTGAATTTATGGAGAAAATTCTCGCATCATATCGAAATGATCCAATTGACGATAAGCATTTTGGCATCTCTCTCCTCGAGGAGAGAGACCGAGAGTGAGGTCAAGAGAGAGTTTTATTGTCTGCTTCGACTGTGCCTTACAATGACAATACAACATGATTCCATAACCTCATCTCCGGCCCTTCTCCTATGAAGAGAAGGGAGCGACGCCTCAAACATTTCGTGGTTTCTTTATTCAATTAGCATATCATGACATTCGCCCATCATCACATTCATCATTGATCCAATATCCCTTCTCCCATCAGCATATTAGCACATTTATCTCATTAGCTGCTTCGACATCGCTTACAATGACGCGGTTTTAATTCGTTAATAATCAATACCCTTTTTAAAGCTTCATTATCATTTTTTTATTGGCTCTACAAAATGAATACTCAACATGACAGGTGTAGAAAGTGTGCTTCGACTCCGCTCTGCATGAAAGCCGTAGAAAGTCTTTCGCTTTTCTCCCTAAGACGATAATGCTTTTTCTGTCAGCCTGAGCGTAGTCGAAGGGACAGTGCTAAGACTCCGCTCTGCATGACAGGTGTAGAAAGCGTGCTTCGACTCCGCTCAGCATGACAGGCGTAGAAAGTCTTTCGCTTTTCTCCCTAAGAAGATAATGTTTTTTCTGTCAGACTGAGCGTAGTCGAAGGGACAGTGCTATGACTTCGCTTAGAATGACGCGGTTTTAATTCGATGATTCTAAATACCTTTTTTGAAGTGTCATTGCCATTTTTATTGGCTCGTCAAAAATGGATGCTCTGCATGATAGGTGTAGAAAGTGTGCTTCGACTCCGCTCTGCATGACAGGCGTAGAAAGTCTTACGCTTTTCTCCCTAAGTAGATAATTTTTTTTCTGTCAGCCTGAGCGGAGCCGAAGGGACAGTGCATCGACTTCGCTTTGCATGACAGGTGTAGAAAGTGTGCATCGACTGCACTCAGCATGGCAATCAACTGGTTAATTATTGCCAAACTGCCCTGCATTTCATTATCTTATTATCATATTAGCCCATTAGCTCATTCTCTTATCATTCTTGCATTTCATTGTCTCATTGTCAAATTGTCAAATTGCCTCATTGTCGAATTGCGTCATTATCGAACCCCACTTCCATTCATCGCCTCTCCATTCGCATTGATGAATATCAGTTTGCCTTTCGCATTTTCCGCCATCAGGATCATACCATTACTTTCAATACCACGCATTTTTCTAGGAGCAAGATTAGCGACTAAAGTCACTTGTAATCCAATGATTTCTTCCGGTGTATAGTGCAAGGCAATACCGCTAACGACAGTTCGTTCTTCGAACCCAAGATCAACAGTAAGTTTTAGTAATTTTTCTGCCTTCTGCACTTTTTCTGCATGAATAATCTTTCCAACCCGAAGGTCAATTTTGTCAAAATCTTCGAATGTGATGGTTGGCTTTACTGGAAGTTCCTTTACTTCTTCTTTTGTCTCATCTTGTTGTTCGGCCGAAGATTTGATTAACCCGTTCTTTAGTTTCTCTGTTTGAAAAACGATCTGCTCATCTTCAATTTTTTTGAATAATAATGCAGGAGGATTCATCGGGTAGCCTTTTTGCAATAATTTCAAACTGCCGCCGTTTTCCCAATCCAGCATTCGGTCAACGACCTTCATCATGCCACGCAATTTAGTTGCCGTAAACGGTAGAAATGGATTAATAAAGATGGCAAGATTAGCACATAGCTGCAAACACATATGTAGACAATTATCAATCGCAACCTGATTATCGCCTTTTTTCCATGGCTCTTTATCTTGTAAATATTTGTTTCCTTCTCGAGCCAAATCAATCACCGCAAACAAACCTTCTCTGAATTTGTAATGTTCGATACAATCAGCAACCGTCTCTTTGGTAGCAACAATTTTATTGAATAAGGCATCATCTTTTTCGTCTTTCGCATCCATGTGAAACGGCGGTACTTTTCCTTGACACAACTTATGATCAAGGACAAATGCGCGGTTGACAAAATTTCCGAAAATGGCGACTAACTCATTGTTGACACGTTCCTGAAAATCCTTCCAGGTAAAATCATTGTCTTTGTTCTCTGGCGCATTCGCACATAGTACATAGCGTAACGCATCCTGCATATCAGGAAAATCAGTGACATATTCATCGACCCAGACAGCCCAATTTCGGCTGGTACTCACTTTCTCACCTTCGATATTCAGGAACTCATTCGCAGGTACATTCTCGGGTAACACAAAACCTCCATGCGCTTTTAACATGGACGGGAATATGATGCAATGAAAAACAATATTATCCTTCCCAAGAAAATGAACCAGTTTTGTATCTTCCTTACACCAGTAGTCACTCCATTGTGGTGTCAGTTCTTTGGTGGCGGAAATGTAGCCAATTGGTGCATCGAACCAGACATACAAAACTTTTCCTTCGGCATTAGGCAACGGCACTTTCACGCCCCAGTTGCTATCACGCGTCATAGCTCGCGATTGCAAACCATTATCGATCCAGCTTTTGCATTGACCGTACACATTGTTCTTCCATTCGGTATGTCCTTCCAACAGCCATTCTTTTAACCAAACTTCATAATTCTGCAAGGGCAGATACCAATGTTTGGTAACTCGTTTCACCGGTACAGAATGACTTAATGTACTTCTAGGATTGATCAATTCTTCGGGACTTAAGGACGATCCGCATTTTTCGCACTGATCTCCATAGGCATTCGGATTCGCGCATTTCGGACAGGTGCCTGTTATATATCTGTCGGCAAGGAAAGTTTGCTTTTCTTCATCATAGAACTGTTCTGTTTCTTTTTCTTCAAAAAGACCTTTATCATACAAAGTCTTAAAAAAAGCTTGAGAAGTTTCGTGATGAATTAGTTTGGATGTACGTGAAAAGATATCAAACGAAATACCCATCGTCTTCAAGCTTTCGTCAATAATCGTATAATATTTATCTACAATATCCTGCGGTGTAACACCTTCCTTCATGGCGCGTATCGTAATTGGAACGCCATGTTCGTCTGTTCCGCAAATAAATTTTACGTCTTCTTTTTTGGCTCTTAAATAACGGGCATAAATGTCTGCTGGCAAAAAGTTTCCTGCCAGGTGGCCGATATGTACAGGACCGTTTGCATATGGCAATGCAGCAGTCACTAAGTGTCTTTTAAATTCTTTCATTTCTAACGCGGAGTTATTCCTGGTTTTGTTTTTTGCTTAAAAAATAGCTGTATAGCGTCAATCCGATACGGACAGATCCTAGGATGATCATGGTTATAGCGAGAATTGGGAATTCATTTTTTTGGTATGCGAAAATACCAAGGGCCAACATTAAAGGCCCAGTGATGAAGCCGAGATTCCTGCTTACGCTTATCTTATCCATTTCTGTAAGTTTTTTATATATTTGGGCAAAGTTACTGTTTCACCCCTAAGTTTACAGACTTTTTCGATCTTAATTGTTTACTCCAATGACCATCATTCCATCCTCATTAAAACCCGGTGATACGATCGGGATTACCTGTCCTGCAGGCGCTGTCAATCTTCCGGATATGGAAGCAATGTTCATCCAATTGCGTGAATGGGGGTATAAACTCAAAATCGGGAAGACAGTAGGTTCAAGTTATTATAAATTTTCGGGCACCGATAAGGAACGAATTGACGATCTTCAATCTATGCTGGATGATGAGACAATCAATGCTATACTCTTTGGTCGTGGTGGTTACGGGCTTGTTCGTATCATTGATCAACTTGATTTTACAAAATTTCTTCAACATCCAAAATGGCTGGCCGGTTATAGCGATATTACCTGTTTACATTCTCATCTACAAACTGTATATCATGTTGCTTCTCTTCATTGTCATATGGGCGCTGCTTATAGACCGGAAAACCAGGATGTATTTTCTACCTTCCAATTGAATGAGGTGTTGCAAGGCAGAATTTCTGACTATAAAGTAGAACCTCATCCATTAAACAGAAAAGCAAAAGGAAGCGGTGCTCTGGCAGGCGGAAATCTTGCCTTACTTTCCGATCTGACGGGCACTGACAGTGATATACAGACAAAAGGAAAAATTTTGGTGATCGAAGATATAGGAGAATATTCCTATAATATCGATCGGATGATGTGGCAATTGCTCCGATCGGGGAAGCTGAGTAATCTTGCAGGCTTAGTAGTTGGCAGTTTTACAGATACGTTGGATAATGAGGTTCCCTTCGGAATGACGGAGTATGAAATTGTCTATGAAAAAATTAAAGAGTTTAATTACCCTGTTTGTTTCAATTTTCCTGTAGGCCATCAGTCGCTGAATTACCCCTTGAAGATGGGCGTTGACTATACCTTAGCGGTAGAAGAAAACAGCGTTCGCTTATTCGACTCCCAATTTATTTGAGAATGTTACTGTAAACACAGTGCCTTTTCCAAGTTCGCTGTCTACGTTGATCTTCCCACCATGAGCTTCCACGATCTTCTTTACATACGTTAGCCCAAGACCAAAACCTTTCACATCATGAAGGTTTCCTGTATGTGCGCGAAAGAATTTTTCAAAAATATGGTTCTGCGTTTCACTACTCATACCAATCCCATTATCGGTAATCCTGAGTTGTAGTGAGGTGCCGATATTATTTGTTTCGATATGGACTGACGGATTTTCTTTGGAGTATTTAATGGCGTTATCGATCAGGTTGAACAGAATGTTGGAGAAATGAACCTCATCAGCATAGATCACGCTATTGGTGGCGTTCATAGTAAGTGTCAATACAGCATTCACTTCCTGTAATTGTAAGGTGGCATTCTCCGCTACTTTTTGAAGAACCGTATGGACATCTAATTTTCTGAGTTGGAGTTTAATCTCCTCACGCTCTAATTGCGCCGATTGCAGAATCTTCTCCACCTGTTTATTCATGCGTCTGTTCTCTTCCTTGATGATCCCTGAATAATACAGAATCTGCTCACGATCAGTTAATACCTTCTCATTCTTTAACGCATCCGTGGCCAGTTGGATGGTTGCGATCGGCGTTTTGAATTCGTGGGTCATGTTATTGATAAAGTCGGACTTAATTTCGGATAATTTTTTCTGACTGAGCATCGTTTTCAATGTTAACAGAAAGGCAGCTATGATAATGGATGTAAACAACACAGAGGCAATCAATAAGGTTGCCAGATGATTCTGAAAATAGTTTTCGGGTTGCAGGATATACACATTCAATACTTCTGTATCCATGATTGTGTTTTCTGTGCTTAAAAAGATTTTCTGGTTATTCGTATCATCAAGGAATTCCATCTTGTATCCACTGCTGAACATGGTTGGGAGACGAGCCTCATTTGTTATACAAAACTCAAACGATTGATTGATCTTTTTCATACGAAGCTCATGTCGGATGATGTCCCTGAGTTGAAAATTGTTTAAGACACTCGGTGTGGGGATATAATTACTAAAGGATAAGATGGGGGTATGAAATGAAATGCCGCCAACGGAATTGTCCTTTCGTTTATTGATCGTATCACGGATATTCTGCATGCCGATGTAGATATCCTGTGTATACTGCTCGCGTTTCAGTTTGGTGGCTCCGCTGATCCATTCTACCTGTAAATAGATAATTCCAAGAACTGAAATAGTAATTAAGGTAATAATGACAGGGAGAATTTTTTTCACGGCCCAAAAGTAAAGCATAGCGATTGAACAGGCTAAACTTTAAATTATTTTAACAGCGATTATAAAGCCCATGTTCACCACTCCAATTTTCTGAAACCGCATTGTTTTTGAAGTAACTTTGAGGTCCTTTATAAAAAATATCTTTATCTGTGTATGAGCGCAAAAATACTCTTTTCAACCATGGCCTATGAATTTCTCAAAAAAGAAATCATCACCCTGTCTGGCTGGGAAACAGGGGATATTTTTAGCAAGTCATTTCCGGATGGAGAGCATTATCAGCGTATTCTGACGGATGTCACAAACCTAGATGTGATCCTGATAGGTGGAACGATCGATGATGCCAACACAATGGAATTATACGATCTCGCACAAGGCATAGTTCATGGAAATGCAAAATCCTTATCGATCATTATTCCTTATTTTGGTTATGCGACTATGGAAAGAGCGGTCGAGAAAGGGGAGATCGTAAAGGCCAAGAACAGGGCCTTACTATTTTCTTCAATTCCAATGTGTGCTGAGGCGAATAAGGTTTATCTCATGGATCTCCACGCAGAAGGCATCCCGTATTATTTCGACAGAGATATTCGAAGCACCCATATTTATTGTAAATCAATTGTCATGGATGCCGCGCGCGAATTAGCAGGAACCGATTTCGTGCTGGCGGCTACAGATGCAGGTCGTGCCAAATGGGTCGAGTCGCTGGCGAATGAACTGAATGTGCGATCGGCTTTTGTTTATAAACATAGAAGCAATAAGGGCGAAACTTCTATCACAGGGGTTAACGCAAACGTAGAAGGTAAGAAAGTCATCATTTATGACGATATGATCCGAACGGGAGGTTCATTAATGCAGGCTGCGGTAGCCTATCAAGAGAAAGGTGCCACAAAGATTTACGCAATTACTACACACGGTCTGTTTACAAATAACGCATTAGCCCGGATAGAAGCGCAGGGGATCATACAAAAAGTAATTTCTACGAATACACATCCGGCTGTCTTTCAACAAAATAGTAAATTATTGAAAATTAAATCGGTTGCCGGACTTATATTTGAAGTTCTGAAACAATAGTCAACAAATTATGGAATTTATAGTTATCGATCAAGCATCCCCTTACTTTCAACAGGTATTGGAATTACGAAACAGGGTTTTGAGAATGCCGCTTGGATTGAATTTAGCAGATGAAGATCTTTCCGAAGAAAATGATCAGTTTACGATAATCATTTTAAAAGAAGAAAAAGTAGCCGCCAGCCTGATGTTGAAAGTGATGGGAGAGGGCAACCTGAAATTACGGCAGATGGTGGTTGATACGCCTTTTCAGCATACCGGCCTTGGCACAATGTTGCTTGGCTATGCTGAGAATTTTTGCATGTTAAATAATTACCTCGATATCGAACTGAATGCACGGAAACCAGCGGTTGAATTTTACAAAAAATCTGGTTATGAGTTAATTGGAGATGAATTTGAAGAAGTAGGAATACCACATGTACGTATGGAAAAACATTTGACGCTGCACAAATTTTAAACGGATCCTTTCATGAAAATTCTATATGGCGTACCCAGCGAAGGAATGGGACATGCTACAAGAAGTAAGGTGGTGATTCAACATTTGCTTTCCAATGGACACGAGGTAAGGGTTGTTAGTAGCGACAGGGCCTTTCTTTTTTTGCAAAAGCATTTTGGAGAACGTGTTATTCAGATTGAAGGGTTTCATTTGGCATATAAAAATGCGCAGGTGTCTTTACGCAGTACCGTATTGCTAAACCTGAAGCATGCACCTAAGCAGGTAGTAAAGAATTTTGCTGCCTATACAAAATTGCTGGATGTAATTCGTTTTGATCTGGTGATCAGTGATTTTGAAAGTTTTTCTCATTTTTTTGCGAAAACGAATCGTATTCCTTTTGTCAGTATTGATAATATGCAGGTCATAAACCGCGCAACGCTTGATATTGAGATTCCAAAGGAGGAAAAAACAAACTACCTGCTTGCTAGGAATATTATTAAGGCTAAGGTGCCGGGTGCGATGGAATATTTTATCACCTCATTTTTTTGTCCGCCTTTAAAGAAAGAAAAATCCATCTATGTCTCGCCGATCATACGCGATGAAATTCTGAATACCAAACCGTCTGTGAAAGATCATATTGTGGTTTATCAAACCTCTTCTTCACAGAAAGACCTGATCCAGGTTTTGCAGAAAATAAGTCGGGAGACATTTATTGTATATGGTTTTAATAAAGATGAATCGCATGGGAACGTTACATTAAAAGCATTCTCTGAGAAGTCGTTTATCAGCAATTTCGCGTCTGCAAAAGCCGTTATTGCCAATGGTGGTTTTTCGTTTATCAGCGAAGCTGTGTATCTTCAGAAACCTGTCTGTTGTGTTCCCATTAAAAATCAATTTGAGCAATTTGTGAATGCTGCTTATATCGAAAAACTAAGGTATGGCAGGCATTTCAACGAATTTAACGAAGACCGTATCAAGGCTTTTTTATATGATCTTCCGTTGTTCACGAAATCACTTGCCGACTATATACATCATGGAAATAAAGCATTATTTGATGGATTGAATGAGGTCTTCAAGAAGCTGGGTTGAGTTCATTATTTATTATTGTCTACGATAATGGACAACCTGATTATTGCCAAGGAATGTCATCAACCGACATAGAAAATGTTTGACATGATCGTCTTTTTGAAGCCATTGGCTGATACTCTTTAGTTACGAATACGTAATTGACAAGGCTATTAAATGATCGGTATAAATACTTCAAACTTTAAAATAAATTAGGACTTTACTGGTATATAGCTGTAAATTGTACAACTAAATTGTAGTATGCTTCAAGAACGTTTAGTGACAAGATGGAATTTTATGCGTGTCTTTCGTGTGGTGGCAGGGGCTTTGTTATTAATCAGTGCGATAATGCAAAAGGAAACATTGGTCGGTGGATTTGGTCTTTTCTTTTTGTATACAGGCCTACTGAATATTAGTACCTCCGGAATGGGAGGATGTTATGGGAATTCGTGCAGCAACAAATTGAACGCAGGTGAATGTGCAAACGAAGAAACAACCGAGACGACGAACAGATCTCATTGAATGGAATTACCATTTAGCACCTCTGATGATGGGCATAAGCCATGGCGTGAGGATATGATCCATGTCGGAAAAGCAGTTATTCAACGATCAGTTTTCGTGTATTTATAACGCCGTATTTATCGGTTATCCTGATGATGTATATTCCTTTGTTTCCCAATTCTATCTCCGAATTTATGCTCTCTTTTTTCGTAGAAACTAATTTTCCATTGAGATCAAAAATGCTGATTTGGATAGGATTGAAAGATGTAATGTTAAATTTTCCTGTCGTAGGATTTGGAAATATATTGACACTATTCTCTGTTAACGAACGGAAGAGCGAAACAGTCCCGGAAAAAGCTGATTGGCCGTTTATATCTACCTGTTCCAGTCTGTAGAAATTATAAGAATTTAGTGTATTATAATTTGTAAAATCATACTTCAGTTCTTCTGTACTATTACCATTTTCAGCGCGACTTTGAATACGGGCAATGGTTTTAAATTGAATTCCGTCTGTACTATGTTGCACGTTAAAGTGATTATTGTTCAATTCATTTTTTGTTAGCCAGTTCAATTTATCTGCATCTGCCAATGAAGCCCCGCTAAATTGAGACAGGCTCACAGGTAAAGGAACATTTCCCGGATTTTTTGAATGTAAATAGAAGGACGAAAAAGTTGTTGTTGGAAAGCACACTTCAATATTGCCACCGAATAAACTATTGATGAACATAGAACTATTTGGAATCTCCGTTACCATTCCTGTACCTCCTAATGCACCATTGCCAGCGACATTGGTAATACTAATGTCAGTAGTAGAGGTAATGCCGGCAGAAGCAAGATCTGCAAGTGTATAATAAAGACAAAGATTTACTGCTGAAGAAGGCAACGTAGTTGGAGTAATGGAATAAACCCGGTTAGCATAAGGTTCTCCATTCCAGGATGGTGAGCCGGTTAAAAAATTGACACACGCATTTGTACTACCCAGACCTGAACCACTTATTGTACTGATAAGTTGACAAGAGGAGTTAGAATACATATTCGTCCCGGAAACCTGGGTAAGTGTTTCACAATAGGAACCTGATGCCGGCATGACGATAGATGACGAACTAACAGGATTGATGGTGATGCTGGATGGTGATGAGGTCGCACTGCATCCGCTACCATTCGTATAAGAGTAGGTATAGGTAGTAGAAGGACCTGTGTAAGGATTCGATACACTAAATACGCCTCCAGCCGGTGAGCCGATCAACGTGACAGGACTTCCTTGACAACCGCTTACATTGGACGAAGTAACAACAAGAGGGGCGGGCTGGGTGATAGAAAAGGACGTTGTTTTTGTGCAACTGTTCCCATCGCTTACTGTAACAGTATAGGTTTGGGCGATCAGTGAATTGAAGTTTCCTGTGGTATTGGTCTGTGGGCCTGAAGGTGTGATTGAATAAGTCAATATTCCTGTGCCACCAGTAGCAGGAAAACTGGCCGTTCCTGCACCGCC
>Ga0105047_10001135_pt1 | contig 47044 bp, 43 predicted proteins | sample MAT04_FD_78384 | JGI IMG/M metagenome (GOLD analysis project Ga0105047, IMG submission 78384) | Freshwater microbial communities from Lake Fryxell liftoff mats and glacier meltwater in Antarctica - MAT-04 (megahit assembly) | ecosystem: Environmental > Aquatic > Freshwater > Ice > Liftoff...
ACTGCAAAAAATGGTTCAAAAAAAGGATTATTTTATAAAAAATCTTGTGAATTGATAAATTTACGATAAGTAATTTTCTTGAATGGAATAGTGCCTATTTTAGGCTGGGGAATTTAGGAACTTAATATTAATGACAGATCGGCTAGGGTCACGTATTATACAGCGACTGAAAACAGAAAAGACGTATAATGTGGTACATACGCAACACTAATATCATAACACTGTATGTTTATGTTCAACCCGGTGCAAAATCCACCGAAATTACAGGGCTTTATGACGATGCGCTTAAGATTCGCTTAAACACACCGCCAATTGAAGGTCGGGCAAATGAAGCCTTGATAAAATACATTGCTCAATTATTTAGAGTGCCTGTGAAGCAAGTTAAGCTGGTGCGAGGTGAAAAATCCAGGCGCAAAACTCTTGAAATAAACGGCAGCCTGATTGATCCAAATTCGCTTTATAGTTGTTCTGACTTACTATAAACACATCGAAAATTGGAATTATCCAGGAACGTACCATCTTTAAAATAGCTTAATGCATAACTAATAATAAGTTGTTCCTTCTCTATAGCCCAGCTAAACTTTCCAACGGAAGTGAAAAAATTACCCTGAGACATATTACCCGCTTTATAATTATGAAGTAGTGTACCCACAAGTTGTTGACCATCTTCGTTCCAGCGATAATGCGCTATGGCATTTTCTATTTCGAAATTACTATTCGATTCTGTGGTGGAAATTGAATCAATTTTAAAGGGATTATTATCTATTAAAATGGATGAAGAATCAGCGCCTTGTTCAATGGTAATAGTCTGTTTATCATCAGGATCGTTATCGCAGGACCCTGTCCAAAATCCTGAAAAATTCACATATTCATCATGAACACTTCGGGTTTTTTGCACATTTTTCTGCTTGAATTTATCCATAATAAATAATGGAAAAAGCGGGTTTGAAGCAAAACCTGGTAAAGCCAGTACCAAGCACAGGTTAAGTAAAAATAATTGTTTTTTCATAATGAAGTCTCTTTAAAATTTATGAGGCGCATTGACTGACATCAATACCAACTTTTCGAAAGATGTATGGCATGACGTAGGCATTTATTTTTAAATCATTGGCTGCGTGGACTACACCACAGGCACCTTCATGGAAGTCTGTAGTTGGCGTCCAGTATTTTGCATTGGCAACAATCATGATATGAAACGCTGTCTTGATACCAAGCTGTTTTGACATGAAATAAAATGCTCTGTTAAAAACGCCGCTGGCAGTATGAACTATATAACTTTGTTTATCGTGTTCATCATACTGATCAGGATACTCAAGTTCAGCGGCTGCCAAAAGCTCGGAATAATTAATAGCACAAATAATGTTTAGCTTTCTGGCCAGTTGTTTATCCACACAATCTGCTGATTCACCATCTTTGGAAGGCAAGTCCATAAAACGTAAAGCTTTTATAGGCAGAGGGGGACGTGTTAACGTTTCTCCTATACCCCAGGTAACTTCATTCGGTGTTAAATTGGTTTTATTATAAAGCTGAGGAAATTTTTCAAGCAGATAAGCTCTTGAAGCTTGAGCCGCCATATCTGAAAAAGACTCATTAAGTGCACCCGATTGATCGTGGTACTCAAGATTTGCATGTTGTTCAGTAAAACCATGCGCAACCTCATGACCCGCCACATCTAAAGAGACAAGCGGGTAAAAATAGTTGCCATCTCCAAATGCCATGGTTTCACCGTCCCAAAATGCGTTATCAAAGGATTTGCCAAAATGAACACGCATAATCAGTTGCTGAGCGTTGCCTTTATCATCTTGTAAGGCATTTATCCCATACCAGTCTTTATACAGATTAACAATTGTATGGCCAAAATAATAAGCATCATTACCCGCAGAAAAAGCACCATTAACATAATCTTCAACATTATTATTGCAGCTATATTGAAATGCTGTTCGATTAAGGTCTTGCCAATCCCATTTGTAGTTGAGGTTAACCAATCTGACTTGTTGATCATCCATCGTACAGGTTTCACCGTTCTGAGTAACTTCCAGGCCTGGTAAATCATCTTTGCCATACCAATATTCGTGCACTTTCTCATTGCCACCAGGGCCTGTATCGGAATAAGTCTGAATATTATTCCATTGCTTTATGATCGCCCCTGTTTGTGCATCAATTACAAAGAAAGGCCATACGGGTTTATCTGCTTTGATACTTCTAAAAGAAACCAGGTAGACCAGTTGTAATTGATTATTCTCAATTGTTCTGATTTGCAGTTGACTGCTTTCCAAATGAGTTTGCATGTTTGGAGCAGCATTACTGTAGGACTGTTTAGCCAGCTGAATTGCCTGATTTGCATTGAATGCAGGGTTTATGTTGAGCTGAATATCGTCAAATAAATGCCCATTAACCTGTCGGGGGGCTAATCCGCGATTATTACCATTATTGCTAACAGTGACTTGAGCGCCAAAAATAGGGATTCCCTTATATAGCTGCTGATAACGGGTAATGCTTACATTATCCTGTTGCGTCTGACTTACAGGTTTTAAATCAGTAATATTTAATGCGGTAGTTGAGCGGGTTGCTTTTTGTTGGTGCAAGGATGAAAACTGATCCAGACGACTTAATGGTGCTTGGTATAAGTTTACAGTAGTTGCAGCCCAGATACTGGAACATATTGAAATTAAAGGAATAAATACGAATTTCTTTATCATTTTAATAAACCATTAGGTCTAACTTGGTGCATTCTGTCATGAAAATACGCTCATGGCAATATGTAACTATTGGCAGGGCGATCTCACCAAAGTTTAAAAAATAGGATTTACGAAACTATATTAACCAGTTTGAATGTAGGGCGGACAAAACGAAGTGTGTCCGCGCATTTCCATGTAATCACCATTGTTACGCGTGGGCACGTCGCTTGCCGCTCCTTTGTTTGGTGAGATAGCCCTGTAACTATTGGTTGTTCTCCTCTGAATTAATAAAACCTTAATCATAAAATGATATAAATGTCGGCACAGTGTGTAATAAGTGCTCTCAATGAAAATAGATTTCAGAAATTTTCCGAATGAAGAGATATACAAGGTCATTCAAAAAATAAAACATGATTTTTATAATAATGTTGATGTAGCTATTATTCAGGGCGATTTGGATTGTTTAGAGCAAAAACTTCAATCATTTCACACTAATCTGGATATAGCGCGAAATGCTTATGCCCATTGTCTACAGTCGTTTGTATATTTATTCGCTCATGCAAATCGCAAAATGAGTAATTATGAAATAGAGATTTTTGATGAATTGTTTAATCGTCTGGAAGCCAATTTTGTTAATGCGAGTGATATTTGGACTGATGTCAAACAAGGCGTAAATATGTTTACTACGCTTGCTAACTCCAATATTACGACCGATAAGTTTATACGCAGAGCGGCAGAAATATTTAAAGATTATCCTGATTTGCTTATTCAGTTTGAAGCCAATAATTTTACGCCTTTCCATGCTGCTTGCAAAAGAGGGCATTTGGATGTAGCCCAAGCATTAAATGAGTTAACTAAACGGCAGAGTCATGCCAATGCACAGTTAGCGTTGCAAATAAGCAATAAATATGGTTTTACCCCTTTAATGTCGGCTTATCTTTATCCGGAAATTGTTGAGTTTATTCTAAATGAAATTATTATTTCTAATCGTCTTCGCGCCATTAATGCAACCAACAAAAACGGAGAGACGGTTTTAAATATGGCTTGTAGTAAAGGCGATGCGATAGAAACAGTAGAAATTTTATTAAATCATGGTGCTGATTATACTATTTCTGATTCAGCCAAACGCTCACCTTTACATAATGCTTGTATCTTGGGTAATCACCAGGTAGTTGATTTGTTACTTGATCATTTGGGTGAGAGCGGTGCGTGCAATACCTCGCTGTTGCTAAAAGACTCCTGTCAGGAGACCTCATTTCATAAAATTTGTTATCACGGTAAAGAAGCTAATACAGGGGGCACTCTGTTCAATATGTTGGCTGTAGCTCTTGAAAACAATATTCTAAATGAATGCCTGTATTCTTTAAATGGCAATAATGAAACAATTCTTGATATTTCACTAAGGTGTAATTTTGATGCGCTTCAGGTGGTTGTTGAGTTTGCTGCTCGTTATACACTGAATGATTTTATGGCCTACACACAAAATATTTGGCTGGGTGATAATTACGAAAATATTGTTTTGCTGTTATCAACCGCAGAAGATAATTTATCAGAAACACAGTTTCACAATTTTTTACTGGTTAATCAATTTAATTTATATAATTTATTGAAAAAAACGAAATCGTTTCCCGATTTCTATAGTGTATTTTATAGTCATTATATGTCGTGTAATCGAGCTAGTGTTCTGCAAACCAATCAGTCGCTCGCATCCACAGATACTTTCTTCTATGCTGAAGAAAAGAAAGGCTTGTCTAATGAGTATTCAAATCAAGATAATAAAATGATGTAAGCCAACAACGGGATGCTTATGTTTGAAATATGCGGTGCTTCAATACTGGAATTTTGTTCTCATCTGGTGAACGCTCCTTAACAGTCGCGGCTCGGTTTTTTGGTAATGAGAAGTTGGTTAGTGGCAATGTGGTATTACAAATGCGGGAAGGGGATTTACTTGAGGTAAAATGTTGCACAAACTTGGATTGGCAAGCCAAACCAGTATTTGCGCAACAAAAATTCGGTGTTAAATTAATTCAACTTCTTCAGCCTGAGGACCTTTCTGACCTTGGCTAGCTTTAAACATAACGCTTGCGCCTTCAGCCAGTGTTTTGAATCCACTGCCTTTAATTGCACTGAAGTGAACAAAATAATCTTTGCCGCTAGCTTCGATGAAACCAAAGCCTTTACCTTCGTTAAACCATTTAACTGTACCACGTATTTTCTCTGACATTTTCTTTCCTCTTTTAACTAAGTTTCGATTGTAGCACTGATGATTTGTTTTGCTAGTAAAATCTTACATTGTCATAAAAAAAATTTTTTTAATGTGCAAATTAGCCACCAGTTGTGTTTTATTTATGCTTATTGGCTTATATTGGTTCTCTACAATAATGCATCAATTTTCGCCGCACAAATAAAATCGTTTAATGTTAAGCCTTTTAAGGCATGTGTCATAAATCGTATATGGCAATAATTATAGCCCATTTCAAGATCAGGATGATGATTTTCCTGATTAGCAATCCATGCTATTGCATTAACAAAAGCCATTGTTTCATAAAAATTCGCAAATGAGAACGATCGCCTAATTTCGGTGTGCTCGCTGATAACTTGCCACTTTTTATCAAGTTGGGGTAACAAATTACCAATTTGTTCAGGCGTAAGAGCCTGACCGATGCCTTCGCACGATTCACAATGTTCTTGACGTAAATCACTGCCCATAAATGGACTCCTTATAATTTTTTAAATACAGATTGCTAATTTATCAAGAAAACGTGCATTTTGCTCCATTTTCCCAATGCTTACTCGTAAATAATTAGTTAAACCATAAGCAGCCAAAGGACGAACAATTATCCCCTGTTTTAATAATGCTTCATAAACATGAGTAGCGTTCATGCCACAATCAAAAGTAACAAAATTGCAGGCCGACGGTAAAACGGTGTACCCCAGTTTTTCCAGTCCGCTTCGCATTTGTTCCATTCCTGAAAGATTATTTGCTAGGGTTTTTGCTAAAAAATGCTCATCATCAAGTGCCGCAAGGCCGGCAGTCATCGCTACTTGGTTAACGGAAAATGGCAGCTGTTGTCGTAATATTAATTCAATAATTTCAGGATGCGCGATTGCATAACCAAGCCTTAAACCAGCCAGACCATAAGCTTTGGAAAATGTTCTGGTAATTACGAGATTGGGGAAATTACTTAACAGTTGTATCGAATAGTTATCGGTTTGCGGTGTAAATTCATAATACGCTTCATCAAGAACCACAATAGTCGATGCCGGCACATTAGACATTAAATAATATAGATCATCATGAGATATAAGGCTGCCGGTTGGATTATTGGGATTAGCGATAAACAGGAGGGACGTCTCTATGTTGCATGCAGCTACCATCGCAGGAATATCAACCTGATAATTATCTTTCAGAGGAGAGAATCGTATATCAATGCCTAGCCCCTGTGCCTGAATCTGGTAAGAAATGAAAGCCATTTCATGTGTAAGTATGTGTTTATTGTTATGCAAGCCAAAAATAATCATTAACATACAAAATAATAAATCAGAGCCATTGCTTAGACAAAGCATCGATTCATCTATACCCGATTTATCACTCAATTTACGGCGTAGGGGATGAATGGCCGGAGAAGGGTAGGTAGCCAGTTGTAACCCGGATATTCTGGCTAAAGCTTCAGTCACCAATGGGCTGCATCCCAAAGGATTTTCATTGCTCGCAAGTTTTATAATATCGCTGATTCCTTGCTCACGTGCGAGTTCTTCAATTGATTTTCCCGGAATATAAGGGCTTAAAGTTTGTATACCTTTATGAGGCAGGTTTTTGAAGTTGCCAGTCAACGTTTCTCTCCTTATCGCGTTATCTTATTATCTTACTGAAGCTGATAACGAAAGTGAATACTTGATTTTTTTCTATAAAAGTTTAGTCTACTCGCGCTAATCCAACCTTACGGAAATGAAAAATGAATACTCAACAAGGGTTTTCCCTGCTTGAAGTGCTGGTATCGTTATTAGTAATAACTATCGCCTCTATGGCTTTTTTAACGCAACAATGGCAAGCCCGTCAATTACTAAATCAAGTTATTCATCGCGCCGAACTTTCGTATGAGGAAATGAACAAGACTGAGCGTGGTTTACAACAATGATAAAACAATGGGGTATGAGTCTGGTTGAGTTAATGGTCAGCCTTTTTTTATCCTGTTTAATAATGACTGTTATTTTAGAACATTATTTGAATTGCAAAAGACAGTTTATAGAGACACAGGATTTATTGGAGCGCAATGCAGATTTACAGATAATCAGCGAAATGATTCGCGACAGTAGCCGACTTGCAGGGTTCACTCCGTGTATCTCGATTGACAGACTTAATACCGGCGTTGCACAGCTCCAGGCTATTAAGACCGATTTCGGCGCTCGCCATGCGCTGGTAATCAATCGAATGAATGAACATTTTTCAGAGGTAATACAGATTTTAAGTCCCAGTTCACTGCTTGTAAATCGCTTGACTGTTTTCGATGGTCATTTGCTGTTAATTGCCGATTGCTTTCATGCCGAAGTATTAAAAATTACTGCTATGCAACCAACACCTGCTGGATTACATATAATGATTGAGCGCCCAATGATATTTACTTATAACAACCCGGTTTATATTGGTGAGTGGTTAGAGGAGCAGTTTTTTATTGAAAAAAATAGCCGTGGGCAATTGTCACTTTTTTATTATAACCGACACGCTGACGAATTAACTGAGCAGATAAATACACTGTCTGCAGTATCTAAAGGTTCTTTGCTCGAAGTTTCCCTAGGCGTAAAGGGAAAGAAGCCATTGCTGATAGCAACGCGAGTCAGGGCATGAAAAAGCAGCGCGGAATAATTTTGTTAAATACCTTGTTAATGGCAAGCCTTTTGGCGTTGCTTGTTTTATCACAAATGCAGCTTATCGTTTTACATTCAAAAGCAATGAATGAATTAATAGCCAGGCAACGAATTTTACAGGGGCTGGAAGCACATGCCGTGCATTCGTTGCTTTCTTTAAAAGAGGGTTGTGTGATTGAGGCAGGTAATCCGGATAAAGCAATTGAATATATTAAAACGCATCAGAATTGCCTGATGAATATCAAAGGCAGACATTCACAATTTGTTACGGAGGATTTAGGAATATTTCCCTGTTTACAGATAATGCAACACCAGAAAAATTATGCAAGCCATCAATGGCGTCTTACTCTTCAGTCTGATCAGTCGGCAATTTTACAATTGCGAATAGCCAATCCGGAAGAGGGGCAGGTATGTAAAGATTCAATTGTGCCCATTACGTCGGGGATTATTAGCTGGCGATATGTAACCCAAAATTAATTTATTGAATTACGTTTTTTCTTCTGTATTATATATTAAGTATAAATAATCCAAGGATATTATAGTTATGCAAAAACGGAAATTTTGCAAGATTGGAACTGTATTATTAAGTGGATTATGCTCTCATTCTGTTATTGCTGGTACCATGGGTGAAAGTCCAACGTATTCTTATGTGGCATCTATCAGTGCTGGAGCCGCGTGGGAACAAGGTGGTGAAACATGGACTTTTTATCTAACGCCTCAGATTATAAAAACCTATGTTCCCAATAAATCGAGTTCAGCTTTAGCTGACGCTGAAATTTTTTTAGGTATTCAAAAAATATTGAGCACATTTTTTCAAGGTCAGTTAGGTATAGCTATATCAGCAACCAGTAATGCATCTCTGGATGGTCATATTTGGGATGATGCTGATCCTGCCTTTAATAATTATATTTATCGTTATAAAGTGCAACATACTCATGTCGCATTAAAAGGGAAACTATTAGCTGACAATGGCTATTTTGTTATACCCTGGATTAGTGGAAGTGTGGGAGCAGGGTTTAATCATGCTCACCAATTCACTAATACACCAACTATTCCAGAAGCAGAAGTGAATGAAAATTATCCATCTAGGACTCAAGCAGCTTTCACTTACACAGTGGGCGCGGGAATTCAAAGAGCAATCAATGAAAACTGGCAAGTGGGCTTGGGTTATGAGTTTGCTGATTGGGGTAACAGTATGTTTCATCGTGCCGCGTCTCAGACGTTATGAAACGGTTTGGCAATTAACCATTTATACACCAATGCTGTTTTATTAAATATTACCTATATCAGGTAATATTTGTCGCCGTTTTGTAATCATTACTCCTGCGCGTCGACACCTCACTATCTCTCTTTTATCCATCTTCAAATAGATTTCAGTTTATTTAATGAGTTATTTAATGTACAATATGCGCTTTATATTCTCATTAAAGGAATTTGATGATAGTAATTAAAAGATGCTTGAGAATAATGGTTTTTGTTGGATTAATTAACGCTAGTTATGCTGAACAAGATGTTGTTAGTTTATTTCCCATGTCTAATTATGATCAAAATATAGCAACGTGGATTAAGCCAGATGCACCTGATTACGACAAGCCAATTCTAAATTCTGAAATTCAACAGCAACACTATAATAAATTTTTAGAGCATTACGTTGGTGGGTTTTCACCCTGGAATAGAGAATATATCAGCAATATACTTCATCAATCGTCTCCTGATGATTTAAAGTCTGTCGAGCAGGGCGTTATTGATGATTTCAGTAATGACAATAAAGAGCCAGCATTGGTTGGTTATGGTGAAAATTTCCGTCCTTATAATCCCCAGTGGATTAATAATATTGCTCAAAATATAAATTTGTCACAGTTGGAAAACTTTACTTATCAAAATCAAAACCGTGCCATTACCATTGATAATTTACCTGCAAGAGCTTTACCAACTTTTGATGTCCATTTTTATCATCATAAAATAGCAGGCCAAGGCTTTCCTTTTGATAATTTACAAGAATCCGCTATGTGGGCGGGAACTCCTGTTTATATTATTAGTGAAACGAATGATAAAGCCTGGATGCTTGCAGCTTCGCCTGAATATATTGCCTGGGTACCCAGCAAAGGTATTGCCCGTGTTGATGAGCATTTTATTAACAGATGGACCACTGCTGCAAACAATAAACTTGCGGCTATTACTCGTACAAAGAGTGAAGTTATTGATAAAAATGGTTCTTATTTATTTTCTGCATACGTCGGTTCTGTTTTTCCGGCCCATAAAACAGTCAACGGAATAGAAATGATGGTGCCAGCAGCGAATGCAAATCATACTGCAGTAATTAAAAATGTGTTAATGCCGGCGAACAGTGCTTCAATAATGCCTCTTTTGGCTACACCTCATCATTTTGCAACATTAATGCAGACATTAATTGGTCGTCCCTATGGCTGGGGGGGCATGTATTTTTATAACGATTGTTCTTTAGAAATGAAAAGTCTGTTAACACCATTTGGCATATGGCTGCCTCGCCATTCCGCTGATCAGGTTACAGTAGGTAAAATGGATGATTTGACTTATTTTTCGCCGGAAAAGCGACTCAATTACCTTAAAGATCATGGTAAACGTTTTTTAAGTCTGATTTATATAGATGGTCATGTGGTGATGTATATAGGTTCTTACGATAATCCCAATAAGCCAGGAACCAGTATGGCAATGACCTATCAAAATATGTGGGGATTAAGGCCACATACAGATGATCGACGCGTTGTAATAGGTGGGGCGGTATTATTTCCATTATTGCCAGAATTTCCTGAAGATACTGAGCTTACTTCACAGGCCAGTAAAAAATACTTTCAAATTTCATATTTGGATGAATTAGGGCCAAGTTTCAAACAGCCATCTAATTTAAAGATTCATAAAGGAGTTGAGTTTAGGTAATGCCTGATTTTGCATCAGGCAATTGTTGGCATTATCTTTTGCTTTTACACTACCTAAACGGAATGTGTATTTTTCCAAAAGATAATTTTTCTGTTAACGCAATAACTACCTTATTATCGGAAATTAATTTAAACTGGATTTTTGAAGATAGGAACAGGGATTGTGAATGAACCGGGAGCGGTTAGCTGCTTTTCAGTATTGGCCACATGTCATCACCGTACTGATACTGTGCGTGGCTCTGATTGGTTACCGTTATTTTGCCTATTATTACACGCGTTCAAATGATGCTTATGTTTCGGCAAATGTCATTAATATCGCGTCATTAGTGGCAGGGCCGATTAGTTCGATTTATGTTATTGAAAATCAATCTGTAAAAGAGGGTGACAAGCTGCTGGAGATCGATAGGAGACCTTATTTATATGCAATGAATAAAGCGTTAGCTGACCTTGAGATAGCGCGACTTAATTACGCAAATAATAAATTATCCATTAAAGTAGCGGAGCAGAAGCTTGCAGAAAGCCAATCCATTTTAGCTTTAAGTAATGATCATCTCAAACGGTATCAAAAACTGCAACAACATGGAGATATTGCTGAAATACAATTAATTAATGTTGAAGCACAAATTAAAGAGCAAGAGGCAGCCGTTTTGGCGAGTGAACAGCAGTTAAAAATTGCACAGACAAATTTCGATGATAATGAAATCAAAGCGGCAAAGGCTTCCTACGACAAGGCACGTTATCTGTATGAACATACAATAATTATTGCACCAGCAGATGGATATATTACTAATTTTAATGTACGCAAAGGGCAATATATTAAAAAAGGCGAGGGGTTATTCGCTCTGATTGAAACACGCCTATGGTGGGTTGTAACGCGATACAGAGAAACGGCTATTCGATTAATCAAACCAGGTGATAAAGCGATTATCTATGTGGATATGTATCCGGGAAAAACGTTTCATGGCCATGTTAAAAGTATTGGCTGGGGAATCAATCGTGTACAGGCAGGGAGCGTAGCGCCATCCACACTTGCTTACCTTGAACCCACTGAAGACTGGATTAAAATCGCGCAACGCTTTCCTGTAAGGATTTATTTTGATGATTTAACGCCTGAATATCCTCTTCGCATAGGCGCAAACGCCACTACTATTACATATCGGTGATTTGTGTTGCATCTCAGGGACTTCGAACCAAAGACACTGGAAAATCGTGCAGCTCTGCGAACAGCTATAGCTACTCTTGCTGCTATATTAATTGCTTTTGCTTTGCACGTGGATAAGCCATATTGGTCTGGGATGACGGTTGTTATCCTGGCAAATATTTATACCGGCAGCATTATTGATAAAGCATTAATGCGGTTAAGCGGCGCTATAGTTGGCGCATGGTTTGGATTTTTTATAGCTGGTTTTATAGCAAACAGTTTTATTTTATATCTGCTTGTTAACTTTCTGCTAGTTGCTTTTGCTGTATATTATTATAATTTTAGCCAATACGCTTATGCGTATTTATTAGCTGCTTTAAGTGCGTTTATCGTCATTTCCGAGTTGGCAATTAATCCTGATGAGGCTTTTTTAGTAGCAATCTGGCGTCCTATTGATATTGGTATAGGTGTTATCGTTTCGGCGGCTTCTGCATTCTGTCTTTTTCCTAATTCCATTCATGATAATGTAATAAAGGAAATTAATTCAGTTTTTGATTCGCTAACCAGTTTATTGGATCAATTAAACAGGCTGTTAAGTGAAAATGATGTCAGCCTTGTTCCACCTATCAAACAAAACAATTTGCAGTTAAAAAAGAAAATCAGAAAAGCGGCTGAAATGATTGGTTTTATGCGCCGCGAATTGGGGTTTGATCGTAATAAAATTGATCGGTTTCGCTTGTTACTCGATTCCTGTTTTGATCTTTGTCGTGCTATTAGTTACTTCATGTCAAGTAATCAATTTTCAACAGCATCCACTTCCGGAACGGTTATTCTCATCGATCAACTTTTTTCTGCATTACATAATGATTTGCTCACTTTAAATAAGGCTTTTTTGATAAAACAAGACAAAATAAGTCTTGAAACACCCTTGATAATCAAGCAGTTCGATATAGCATTAATTTCAATAAATGACAGAACCAGTGATTTTCTGGCGATAGCCTATTTTTTACGTCAAATTAATCATATGGTTATTAATTTAAGTGTGGTTCTGACAACGACTCAGCTGAAACAAACCAACAAACAAAAAATGATCAGTGCAAAACAACAATTACGTAATGATCCAGATATTATCGTACATGGGATAAAAGCGGGTATGGCCGCAGTATTGGCGTTGGTTTTTTGGCTACTGAGCAACTGGCCTGGAGGATTAAACGGCATTATTAGCAGCATAGTTATTTCCATTCGCAAAAATTTATTTGAAATGAAAAATATCAGTATCCATCGAGTTTTGGGCTGCATGGCAGGCGGGGGATTGGTGTTAACGATACTTACTTTTTTTAGTATGGATCTGTATTTGTTAGTTCTGCTGATTTTTTTCGCAGTGTGGGCATTCAGTTATTTTTCATTTAAAGAAGTTAATTATGCTTACATCGGCTTACAGGCAAATATCGCTCTGGTTATCACCTTAGCGCAGGCTGGAGGACCGCCGGTTGACCTGGCGCCTCCACTTGAGCGGCTGGGTGGTGTTTTTATTGGAATAACAGCGAGTTTTTTAGTTGCAAATCTAATCTGGCGCACGGATTTACTATCGATGCTTAACCGCCAGTTACAGAAGCTTAAGCGTGATTTACTGATTAATTTAGAGCATTTGCTTATTCCTGACGGAAAAAAACTCTCCGATTTAACCAATGCGTTCTGGGTCTGCCGAGGTCTGCTTGAGTCGCTTGCCAATATGAAATTAAATAGTACAAAAGAGCAAGTACTGGGAAAAGCGAAAGCAATCCATATTAAACTGGTATTACAACACGCAGCGATTAACCATATTGCTCATGTTATTGATCAGGAAAGTGCTCATAAAGTTGCCGGATATTTTAACGTTAATTTAAAAAAAATAGAGGCTGACATCATCGGTTTATACACGAAAAATCCGCATCCGGATAATGCTGCAATCATGGAGGAAATAGACAGTTACCTGGAAAAATTAATGCAGAATTTACAAAATCCTGATATATCTACCGAGGATATTGAAAACAGTATTGCTTATATTAATTCATTGAAACAATTAGTAAATCTGTTTAATTAAGACTCTTCAAAAAGTCGATCAGCACCGATTAGAGGGATAATTCGGTATAATACTTCATCCATGACAGATGACTCTGCTTCAGCGATAAATTTTGCTTTTCTATCTTTCCATGACAAGGTTTGAATTAAACTGGCAGCGACAACAGAAAGCTGCTCCAGATTATTCAATGGAACTTCTGTGCAGGTGGATGAATTATAATCGAGGAAGGTTACATCTGTAAAAAGAGTATTGTGCTTGTGCCAACTCGTTACTTATATCACTATTAGAAATTAAATGAATTGCTATTTCTGTTGTTGTTTTGTCAATAAAGTTAATTGTGGCCAAGCATTCAATCTTGTCAGAACTATCTCGAGTATAAATTTTGATTTGTTCTAAATTTTTACCCTGCGCCGCTGCCTTAAAAATCGCTACTTTCCTCAGGACTTATCTCCTAGGGCACAGAGCCTCTTCGGAGGCTCTTGTTTTTTCCGGCTCGTTACATTTATGGGGTAAAGGAGCTATATTACAATTTTTGTCAGTGAAGTAATACTCTCCGACAACACTTTGCCATTACATTCATCCTGATATTGCAACGATGATTTTTGATTGAAAAAATTATTCGCGGTAACTGGTTGACTACCAGCAACAAGTGTTCTATTTAATTCAGAGAACAAGCCATCCAGCTCAATATGTGTTTCTGTATATTTAAGGTTATTAATTGCTTCATCGAGAATCTGTTGCAAGCGACTATGGCCATGATAATGTAAAGGTTTAATTTTACGCCAGAAACTATTTAAATTGGAGTCAATATCTTTTTGAGCAAGACTTACTTTAGCGTCCATAATTTTATCAATAATTTCTTGAGTCGTGTTACAGCCCTTTAATGTCTGTTGCAGCCTTTCTGCAAATTTACGTCTTTCTTTATTGATAAACCTGGCATTTTTAAGATAAAAATCAATAGAAGTTATTTCTTTCGGTTTTGGTTCAACAGGTTTTAACGCTAAAGGTGCAGCCAATTCTACATCTACAATTTGGGGTGACACTGTAACAGATTGGGATTCTGGAGCTTTCTTTCTTGCTTCCTGCTGTGAAAAACACGAGTTTTCAAGTGCGCCAGGATAATGTTGCAACAAGGTACGTTTCAAAACGGGAGAGTGGTTGAAGATATCAGGATTGTTTATGCAGGAAAAAGAATAATCGATATATTTTTTTAAAAATGCGATTTCTTCATCCTTGGCTTTTTCATGTATACAAGTAGCAATAGCTTGATTAATTATAAATTGGAAATTATCGGATAAGAGTTTTATGCGTTGTGCATGTTCATTATCAATTACAGGTTGACTGGTTTGTAATGTTGGTTCACTTAACTCTCCAGGGACAATAAAACTGTCAACTTTTGACACCAGCAAAGCAATATCAGTGGTTATATTTGGTAAGCTGGTTAGATAGGTTAAGCAATCTCTATGGCTATAACTTTTTAATAATTTAACATCACCTATTGTTCTTTTGACCCAGTGCACTGGAGAAGATGAAAGGAAATCTTCCAGTACTAAAATGCTTGTGGCTGAGGGATAGGCTTTTTTTAAGTTATTTAGGAATGAAGGCAACTGCCATAAGAAATTAATTATTGCTGGGTGATAGTGTTGCATGGTAAGTATATCTTCAATCAAGGGTTTTTCAGGGACAGCAAGTTCATTGAACAATCCAATTAGTTGATACCAGGAAACAATAATAGTGTCATTAACATCACTTAAAATGTCACCATTACTATTTTTTATACCATTATTTAACAAGGTACTGATTTCGCTAGCCGCCATACAATTAAATGAATGCTGGTTAATCTGTCTTGCAGGTAAATGCGCCAATATAAACTGACTGGCGACAATGCGATCTTGAGATGATGCATTGTCAAAACGAGAAGTTGAAAATACCAGATGTGCCAAAGCAATGGTGGCGCATTCTTTTAATAATGGATGAGTAAAAGGATGGCTCAAGCATTCCCATGCAGTTGTTTCATTTGCGTCTTCAATTTTAAGAATATTATATAAACCGGTATAGAGACGATAGAGTTCGGTGCCTATTGAACAATCGGTTGTATCTATATATCCCATTGTGTCTAAGTTTGGAAATTGGCTTAGTAAACAAAGCATGTTTTCTCTTAAATTTTCATAATACAGTTCATTGGTATTTCGATAATCTAATAAAAAATTCTGATGGGTTTTCTCTTTATCTATGTCTATGGAAGTATAAATACTATGATTACGATTTTTAGAAAGAGTATTCTCAATCGTCGCTGAATCTTCCTCGTTGAAGCTGTTAGCTGGGAGATCTAGCTCCTCCAATGTGTTATTAAAAGCTAATAGTCGCAATATATCCTTTTTGTGGGGGGGGTATAGTTCTTTTGGAGAAATTTTTAAATATTGCAAACCATTATTGTTTACCAATCCGAAAAATAATTTTACAGTAGAGTAAACATCATCGTCATTAACGGGAATTTCAATTCTACGCAGTCGATTATTGGAAAGTATTGGACTTAAATCTGAACTCTGTTTGCCATTGCTGTAAACAAAAAGTGTTCTAATTGATTGATTAGTGGCTAATGCTGCAATTAAATCCTTTGAATAAAAACTATTAAACTGGGATACAATAAGAGATTTAATGGAGGTGTTAATTTTTAAGTCACTTAACTGTGAACGAGTTATATTATTGTTAATATATAAATGTTTTAAAGATTTGGTATTTTGTATAAGTCTATCCAAGCTCTTATCGTCTTCTGAGTCTGAGTCTGTAAATGGTGGGTAGGCTAACGTTGTTAAAGTTGTGTTTTTAATTATTGCATTTGTTATCATCGCGGTATTGTAATTCACGTTATAATACGTCAGGTATGTAAAAAAAGTGTTTTTTCCAAGCGCTTTTGCCAACGGGATGAATATGTCAATGCGAGCTGCTAATGAATTAATGCGGATTTCTTTTACTGCATCATTAAGACTAATTGTTGTTAAAAGTTCATTTTCTTTAAAAAATTTAGAATACTGATCTTCTGTCCAGTCTTTTACAGTGAATATGTTAACCAGTTTTATCGTTTTATTATTTGCCAATGCCTCAAAAATTGCCTTAAAACCTGATTTGCTGCATTTGACGTAAGTAAAATCTAATTTTTCAAGTATAGTACTATTTTTAAGCACATTTATGATGTGTCCCAATTCATTATCTCTAACACGTCGTTGTTTAAGGTCTAATTCTGAAAATTTTAATAAAGTATCTTTAAGATCAAAAAGATTACTTTCAAGGTTCGCAGTAAATTTCATATGAAATGTTCACCAATTGTATAATATATGTGCATTATATGGTATGTGATCAAATTGGTCAATGATTGAATCATGATTGAATCATAAATTGAATCATAAATATTAATTGGGTGGAGAAATTTAGCAAAGAATTTGATGGTATTTACAAGAGGGTTCATGGTGGCCAGACCTGGAATCGAACCAGGGACACAAGGATTTTCAATCCTTTGCTCTACCGACTGAGCTATCTGGCCATCAAGTAGCGCTATTAAACTCTGAGATTGGTTTTGAGTCAAGAAAGATTTTATTTTTTTTTTACTTAACGTCGTTTAAATGTCTTTATTTGATCAATATGGTTTTTTATTGCCTTTTTGAATTTACTCAGGAGTAAAGCCAGCGGGTTTTTCTGATCCATCGCCAAATAAGAAATTATTCATTTCGGTCATTAGAAATTCACGGGCTTTGGGATCGATGAGGCTTAAGCGGTATTCATTGATGAGCATTGTCTGATGTGCCAGCCACATTTTCCATGCCTGCTTTGATATATGATTGAAAATTTTTTCACCAACTGCGCCTGGAAATGGCTGCGAATCAAGACCTTCTGATTCTTGTTTTAATTTAGCGCACATAACTAATCGTGACATAGTAAACCTCATAAAATAATCAAGGAATAATTATGCGTTATAGTTATCCACAGTGCAATGTTAATCGCAACGACTTTGAACCTGGGTTAGCATGATATGTTGGGATAGTAATTGCTCCTGATCATGGGTTAAACCTTCAAATTGCACAGCTGTTCGATAACTATGTTCATCCAGAAACAGGCTGTTAACTACAATGGCTCCCAATACAATTGGAATCATTTTGGGTTTAGTATAAATAACCAGTTTTACACGCGTTTTTTCTTTAATATGCTCTCTTGATCTAAAGGCCATACCACCCAGACTGATATTAACTTTGCGCAACTGTATTTTATCCCCAATCATTAAATGACGTGCCAGATAATCAATTTTAGTATTTAACAAATTCAGATAATGAGCCAAGGGCGCTTCTTTTAAAGCTATTGCTTGAGTTAACTCACTAATCTGCTCATCAAGCGCTTGAAAATATTGCGTTGTCTCCAGATAGCGCTGGCCTGCTTTGCCTAATAACTCTTCAATAATAGCCTTTTCTGAAATAAAACTACCGGCTTCCAGAATCTTATACTCAAAATGAATTTGATCGTCTATTCTGAAATGTTGTCTTCGTTCCTGTAAGGGCATTTTGATTCTCCATAACCATCATTATGTTAATTATTGGTTGGATATTCTGTTTTCGCTAGGTTTTATTTCTCCTGATGGGGTTGAAACAGCTTTTTTATTCGGAGGTATCGTTAAATTGGCAGCTGTTTTAGTAAAAATTTGCTGTTGATGCAGTTCATTTTTAATAATAGAAAGTGGATCAATATTGTCCAGTTCATCGGTATTTTGTTTATGTAAACCACTCATTTGTGATTTTGTTACAAGTGGTTTTTGTGTCAGGCAAGTGATTGTCTGTTTACTTAATGCTGCAATCATCTGGCTTTGGGCGATAGCGTCATAATGATTGAGGGTAATATTGGCATTGCGTATACAATCATCAAGAAAGCCGATAAAAATGGGATTTGTAAGTTGATTAGTTAAAATAGCATGCTGAACAACCTGATTAAATTCCTCAACTCTGTCCAATTGTAATGCTGCGCTGAAGGCCAAATCAATTTGTTGTGGTTTTTGTAAGGGCGGCATCATTTTCTGCAATTGCTGCTGAATATCAAATTGCAATTTTTTAAATATATGTTTGCCAAATCCCTGATCTTTAGCCGTGTTGATAAGGTTTTTTATATCTGTCTGCGTTGCATTAATAGCTGCGAATGTTGTTTCGACAGTAGCAGAACTCTGAGTCAGTTGAAGTTTATAATTATTTATTACACTAATAATGCGATCCCGATGGCCTTTGCCATAGGCATCACTAATTAACATTAAATCCTGTGGATTGAGGTAGTCTTTTTGATGTAAGAGTTGATGTGCGCATTCCGGGTATAACAAGGTTTCATTTAATTTTTGGAGATCCAGACGGCTAATCAGTACTTTATTTTTGGAAACAACATTTAATTTTAAATCGCCATGCTTTTCAATGCATGCTTTCATTTCTTTACTAATTTTACTGTCAAAATGAATAATAATATTATTGCTATCATATTCTTCAATTCGTTTTGCGGTATTGGTATGACGTTGTTTCCATGGGTGACGATAAGGACGTCCATCAGGCGTAAACAAAACAGGATTATTGATTAATCTTTCAAGAATTAATGTTTGTTTGATGTCATTATTATTTATTTTATGATTGCAATTTGGCATTGCTTCATCTATTTTTTTTATGCGGTGAGCAATTACTTTTTTTATTAATTCTGCATCATTTCTTAATAGTTCAATCTGTTTGAATTTATTCTCATATTTTTTGTGTTCAGCCGGTGGTAAACCTTGAACAAGTTTTGTAGTTAAATGGTTCATTTCTTGCTGATGCATATGTAAAGTTTTATCTGCATATTGTAAAAGTATTTTTTGTTGTTGTTTGAGAGCTATGAGACTATCAAATTTGCTGCTTATAGAAGAATCTTCAATTAAAGTACGATTTCTACCCTGGCCATGTCTGGTATGCTTCATTAGCAATTCAGACGGTTCAAGACTCAGTCGAGAATCGAGTGTCAGTTTATCAGCAGCCATAATTACCTGATCAAAAATATAAAGTGTTCGATCATTGCGTAAGGCTTTATTTTGATTATAACCCCCAATAGAGTCCGTATCACTGCATAGGTAAATCAAACCTAAAGCCTTACCGAAATCATCAATAAATACATTTGGCATTAAGCCTGATCCAACTGGATCGATGGTGGAATAATGCTCGTATGTCTGGCCGGATAATCCAAATGCTTTCATCGTTTTGCCATGGGCAAATTCGTGTAGTAATTTAATGTCTTCAAAGGGCACAAACAATGCAGGTTCATCATTGTATGTCATCATGCTTGAGCAAGCTGTATCCAGACCAAGAAGTCGAGAAATATTTAAAGCCATTGATTCGCGCTGAACTTCCCTTATCTCACCATGTTTTGGCAATTTGAGTATTGCTTCAGTACTTAATTTATAAGCGTTACGATTGCTCATATAATCATTAGCCGACTCTATTTCACTGTTTCTTAAATTTTCCAGGCGTTCAATAACATGGCTTAATTGAATTAAGGATATTTTTTCAGTAACGCCACCAGCTGATTCAGCTAAAGAACAATATTTAACACTATTACCATCGATGTCATTAGGAATATGCATAACAGATAATTCATTAATTTTCTTTAAATCATCAACAAGGGTAATTTTTGGTATTAATTCAGATTGAGAATGTTTGTCGGAATGCTGGCCGGTTTTTTGTTCTTTTTTCAGTTCTTTTTTCAGACTGGAAGCCAGAAGATTCAGATTGTCGGTATTTGCAACATCAAAATCATCCGAAAGATAAAGAGCAGATTTAATTATGGTACCTAATTTTATCTGTGACAATTTAATTAACTCTGTCAACTCCAGGCTGATTCCAGGTCGTACAGTGCGATTGTAAAAATCATTTTGCGGATAATTAAGTATGTGTTGATCGCGTCGCCAAAAGTTAATTCGAAGACCAATATCTTTGATATTTAACTGGATAATTGAAGGAGGGGTACCGGATGAAAACTGTATTCCGGTCTGAATGATATCACGAAATAAATCCCACTTATCAGCCTCTTCTTCTAACGATGAAAAATCAAGGATGCCTACGGCATTTTTTTCCAAAAAATCAAGGGTCTTATCCAGTTCTTGATACTCTAAAAGCATTTTATCAGTAATTTCTATACGCGCATCAGTACTAATTTCTTTGAGAAATCGTTTTAAAATACGCTTTTTTTGCTCCTTGTCCATAGGAATCCTTCCTTATGAAAATAATCATCCATCTCTTGTAAATATAGTCATAAATTTTAAATAAATGATAAAAAGTATGCATAATGGTCAAATATGTAGTAAATATTAAGGAAAGGAAGTAAAAAAGCGAGTATGACATGGACGCTAATAAGGAAAGTCAGTTTGCAAAAGCGGAGCAACTATTAAAATTAGAGATGTTTCCTAAAGCAGCTCAGGAAATGAGGGCATGGCCATCCTCATGGATAGCTGGTTTTTATAGTGCTTACCCCCAGTATCAAGAAATAATACAGCAGGATTTCTTTGCCGATTTTTGGCATTCTTCATGTAAAAAACTACATCTGAAAAGTGTGCCTGATTTTCATTTTGTTACCCAACCAGGGTTTTCAGATGCTGAGTTTGTTTTAGGGTATATTTTTTATTTGTTAGCACTTCAAAGCAAACAAAAAAAACAAGAGGAAAGTTATCATAGTTATATCAAAAAATCCTTGGCCTTTCAGTCCATCCACGCACATCAACACTGGTATCATCATAAGTTATGTACAGATAAACCGATGGCTGAAAAACTGCAGCATCTTGCTGAATTGTTATACAGCTGGGAGTTTTTTGCCCACAAACAAGGGACACCAGGTTATTTAATTTTAGCGAATGGTTATTGGCAATTGGTTAAACTGGCTCATGAAACAAAAGAAAACAGTTTTGAAAATGCTGATTATCTCTTCTGGAAATATTTATACCTTGCCAAACGCTGTGAACCATTTTGCAAAGCTGCCATTCATAATGCTTATTTTGGTATGGGACTTGAGTTAAGCAATTTTTTTCAGGCTGCTACTATAAATAAAATTGAGTTGGCTTATAAAAATTATAATACTGCTTTTTTTAATGACGTTAACCGGACACGTGCTGAATTTGAAGCAGAACACCTGTTTTCCGTCCTTGGAGAAAGAGTTAAATCTGCGGCCTGGTATTTGACAGTAAACAAATCACAGGGGCAATAACCTTAGCGAATTTTAGGGAGGGATTTTTCCGGTTCAAACGCACTTTCTTTAATCTTCTCTGCAGGTTTTTTTTGATTAACGTTCCAAAATAATAAATTTTTACTGTCTGATGCAGCCACATAAACTTTGCGTTGAGTCGGTTCAATTGCCGCAAAAATTATGCGTGAGTCATACTCAAAATGTTGCTGAGGTATGAGCTGATTGTGTTTTTTATCGACATGCCAATTATTAATTTCATTGTGATTTAAAGTTGAATCTCCGTTATGGGGATGGCCATGTGTACTGAGTATTGTATCACTATCAGCCCATGTCAGATTGCAGACTTGGCTAGTACTTAGCCCCTGTTCATCTTTTCTGGCCAGTTGAGGCACGACCATTTTTTCGCTAGTATTTAAATCCCAGATTAAAATTCTGCAATCATCTACACCACCACCCGAAGCAAGAATGTTGGAGGCTACAGGGGAAAATGCTAATCCCTTAACTGCACCATTATGTTCCATACATTCAAAAAAAGGTTTTTCCCAGTTTCGTATATCCCAAACCTTAAAAGTATTGTCATTATGTCCGGTTGCTATCTGATTAACGCCATTATAGCTCAATCCACAAATACCCAGGCCAGTAGGTATAGTTTTTTTGTCGTTAAGATTGTTATCAACAATATACAAATTGCCCTTACTGCCTGCAGCTATAAAATGTTGGTGAAAATTACTGATTACATTTATTCTTTTGTCCACTTTCCAGAGGTAACGAAAGGGTTGTCCTGTAATAACATCATAAGTATGAAGAGCAGAATTTCCGCTTTTGTGTTTGTTTATCATTACCGCACTATCAATTCCTGCAACAATAGTATTATCGTAAACAGCAACAGAACTGTACTGCCAATTAGTTCCCCAGCCACGAGAGGCAGATAGAGCATGGATAGTATTCGAGGCGGGATTTTGAATACATATTTCATTCTTATTGGCTACGAATAGTTTCCCAACGCTTGACCCGTGTGGACTCCACGCTAAGGGGGTATGGTAAAAATTCTTTGATAAATCCGGATATATATGTCTTTTTATAAGCGTTATGTCGGTAGTAAGCGGTAATTGCGGTGGCGTAGGTACATCATCTATTATATTTAATATACGTTTTTGTTCCACTTGCTGCAGGTTGGTACTATAAATAGCTTGGCTCAATTTATTTAAATATGCATTTTGACTGGAGAGTACTCCATTGGCGTTTTGATTTAATTTCATTAAAGCAAGATCCCCTTCCATTGGCCCTAATCGTTGCGAAATATCGCGATCCCTATCAGATCCTGTAGCAAGTTTCTTTGATTTAGAGGCGAATGAAGATGATGTGTCTTCACTTCTGGGGTGCGTTTTTTTGAGAGTCACGTACATTTTCTGCTTTATTAAAAATATGTTGATTGTCTATTTTACTTGCGGTTCATAAATTCGTCAAATTGTTTATTATTGATTGCCGCTTTCCGTCGAGGTTAAATTTCACTACAATAGCGTTTTAATCCATGCGAACCAATCATGTTCAAACCTCTGGCGGTTTATATCGGGTTACGTTATACCCGCGCAAAAAAAAGAAATCATTTCGTTTCTTTCATTTCATTAAGTTCAATGCTGGGAATAGGTCTTGGGGTGATGGTATTAATCACTGTACTGTCAGTAATGAACGGTTTTGATGAACAAATCCATAAGCGTTTTTTTGGTATGGCTCCGGAAGTAACGATAAGCGGGCGGGATAATAAACTCAGTAACTGGCAAGGGCTGGAAAGCGAATTAACCGGTTATCCCGGTGTTAAAGCAATAGCGCCGTTCGTTGGTGGTCAGGGGCTGTTGACACATGAGGGACAGGTATTGCCGATTGTATTAACCGGTGTGCTCCCTGAAAAAGAAAAAGCGGTAACTCATTTGGGCGATAAATTAATAGCAGGGGATATGGCAAACCTGCAACATTTTGGCATTATTCTGGGGCGAGGATTAGCTGATAATCTGGGCGTGATGATAGGCGATAAAGTTACTATCATGATTCCGCAGGCAACTGTAACGCCTGCCGGGATGATTCCTCGTTTTAAACGATTTACGGTTGTAGGGGTATTTTCTGCGGGTGCAGGATTTAATTTTGATACCAAGCTTGCGTTTATTAATCTGCATGATGCACAAAAGTTGATGCAATTAGGCGATGATGTGACTGGTATAAAAATGAAACTGGATAATATTTATCAAGCACCGGCTTTATCAGACAAGCTCGCTGAAAAATTAGGCCCTGATTATCAGGTAGGTAATTGGACCGATCAGTTTGGCGAGTTTTTCCAGGCAGTAAAAATGGAAAAGACCATGATGTTTTTTATCTTGCTGCTTATTATTGCTGTTGCCGCTTTTAATCTGGTTTCTTCGTTAGTTATGGTTGTAAACGACAAACAATCGGAAATTGCCATTTTGCGTACTATTGGTGCGACCCCTTCAACTATTTTATGTATATTTATCGTTCAGGGAATGTTGGTGGGGGCTATCGGAACATTATTAGGGTTGATAAGTGGCGTGCTTTTGGCCAGTAATGCAACCACTATCGTTAATCATATGCAATCCTTTTTCAATGTTCATATTTTATCGTCAAGTGTTTATTTCGTTGATTACCTGCCCTCCAAAATTCTGCTTAAGGATTTACTGGAAGTATGTGCTATCGCGTTGTTGATGAGTTTTATCGCAACCATTTACCCGGCCTGGCGAGCCTCAAGAACAGTGATTGCGGAGGCGCTGCATTATGAATAATGTCATATTAGATTGTCAGAATTTAAGTAAAAGCTATCATGATGGCCAAACCACAATCGAGGTTTTAAAAGGCATTAACCTAACGATTAACAAAGGTGAGCGCATTGCTATTGTGGGACCTTCAGGCTCAGGAAAAAGCACGCTGTTACATTTGTTGGGTGGCCTGGATAATCCAACCAGTGGTGAAGTTTCGGTTGAAAACGCATCCTGGCGAACCTTAACTGAAAAACAGCGCTGCCAACTGCGTAATAAGTACCTGGGTTTTATATATCAATTTCATCATTTACTTCCGGAATTCAGTGCGCTTGAAAATGTTTGCATGAGTTTATTATTAGGCAATGCCTCTATTACATCGGCCAAAGAAAAGGCTAAAGCAATTTTAACAGAAGTAGGGCTTGCCAATCGTCTGACGCACAAACCTTCACAATTATCCGGCGGCGAACGTCAACGTGTGGCTATCGCACGCGCGTTAGTCCATCAGCCATTATGTGTACTTGCGGATGAACCTACAGGTAATCTGGATAATGCTACCGCAGCCAAGGTATTTGATCTGATGCTGGATCTGAATAAAAATCAGAATACGGCCCTTATTATTGTAACCCATGATCAGCATCTGGCCGCTCGTATGGACAGAATACTGACTATTCAGGATGGCGTTTTATCAGGGGCTTGTATATTACCTTAAAATTAAACTCTGCTATGCTTTAAGAAATAAAATAACTATATATCATCATGAATACAAAACGGATAACCGCTTTCTGTATTTTATTGGTCAAATTCCGTCATTGCGAACGAAAGTGAAGCAAACCAGAGTTCCGTGCTCCGATTTCTGGATTCGCTGGCGCTGACTAACATCATGTTTTCCCTTCTCTCGCAACGCGGGAGAAGGGAATTAAACGAGTTAGTTCGGTACGTTTTCTAGTTCCCATATAAAGGCTCGCAAAGACGAGATCTGTTTTATACTGGGTTATTTTGCTTTAACTATTACCGCATCACTTACGTTGGAAAATCCATGAACATTTAATTGAAAAGAATCAATCTGTGCGCGTAGCTGGCTTGAACTACCGCCATCAAGATTGAGTGCATTGATACAATTAAGAGGCGGCGCTTTTAGCATTTGTGCGAGTTCTGTTGTTGATATAGGGGAATTATCAGTAACCAGCAAAATTACTTTTCCATCTTCGGTAATACCCAAAGCTGACCGCTCGGCACGTCCAGGTTTAAGTGGGGGAATCCTGCCGTTAATCAATAACCTGGGGCCGCTTTGAATAGCGAATTCAATTTGTTTGTCTGAGTTAAATTGTCGGGCACCAGTCACAAAAGCTGTATTATTTTTCACATAAAAAACACCCCACCAGCTGATTTGCTTGATGGGGCTCTGCAATTTTTTATTATTAATTCTTAATCCCAAAGAATGATAGTTTTCATCAAAAAAACCGCCATTTATACTAATCAGAGCTTTGGTATGTTCGGCATATTCATCAGCAGAAGCATGTTTTAATGCCAGATCTTTCGCCATAACTAATGCCAGCTGATTCTTTTGCAAGTTAATACGAAAGGTATGGATATGCGACCAGGGCGTGATAAAACTGCCATCAATATCACGATATTCCAGACCCGGTGATAACGTCCTCCAGTCAGACGCTGCAAACGCATAATTTAATATCAGAGCTGCGAATAAGATGACAAAGAGAAATTTCCAGCTCCGCCGCAGCCATTTTGTTATCAGAAGAGTTTGACTGGACATAGTAATCTTGTATCCTTGTGAACATACTTATTAAGCATTGGAAGCAACCATGCAAAAAACTAAAGAAAATCTTACCAGAGTGAAGCAAAAAACAGCAAGCAATTTATCTGCTTTAATGCAGGATGTTCTCGCTCGTGCGCATGCACAAGGTGCTACGGATGCCTCAGTTGCTGTTAATAATGATATTGGTTATTCAGTCGATGTCCGTATGGGAGAAGTTGAAACGGTGGGTTTTAATGAGGATAAAGGGGTAAGTCTGGTTGTTTATTTTGGTAATCGCAAAGGAGGAGCCAGCAGTACGGATACTACGCCTGCTGCATTGGATACGTTAGTGACAGCTGCTTGCGATATTGCTCGTGTCAGTGCTTCAGATCCCTGTTTTGGCCTTGCTGATCGTGAATTAATGACCAATGAGTTTCCTGAACTTGATTTGTATCATCCCTGGTCGATTACTCCTGCTGAAGCTATTGAAAAAGCACTCGCTTGCGAAGGCCATGCGTTATCGCTGGATTCTCGCATACATAATTCAGATGGTGTGAATTTTTCTACTTATGATTTTCATCATGCCTTTGCCAATACATATGGCGGTCAGGGAATTATTCATGGTTCACGACATAGCATTAGCTGCTCGTTAATTGCTAAAGAAGGCGAGGCGATGCAGCGTGATTATGATTACACAACGGGTCGTCATCCTGATCATTTGACCGATTTAAAGCAATTGGCAGAAAAAGCGGCTGAACGCGCGACAAGCCGTCTGGGGGCTCGTAAAATAAAGACGCAGAAATGCTCTGTTATTTTCTCCAATCGTGTATCCAGCGGCTTGTTATCAAGCTTTATTAATGCAATCAGCGGTTCTAACCTGTACCGCAAAAATTCTTTTCTGCTTGATTCAATTGATAAGCAAATTTTTCCTGTTGGCTTCAAAATTTACGAGCAACCGCATTTATTACAAGCGTTGGGAAGTTCTGCCTTTGATGGCGAAGGCGTGCCAACACGTAATAATATTTTTGTTGAAGATGGCCGTTTATGCCAATATGTATTGAGCAGTTATTCAGCGCGCCGGATGGGGTTAAAAACAACCGCTAATAGCGGTGGTGTTCATAATTTGACTATTGATGCAAATGCCGGTGATCTGAATGATTTATTAAAAAAAATGAATACAGGTTTGCTGGTTACCGAATTAATGGGGCAGGGTATTAATGGGTTAACAGGCGATTACTCACGAGGTGCGTCCGGTTTTTGGGTCGAAAACGGTGAGATTCAATATCCCGTCGAAGAAATTACCATCGCCAGTAACCTCAAGGATATGTTTTTAGGTATAACAGCAGTAGGAAACGATATTAACCCAAATATATCAACACGCTGCGGCTCGATTTTACTCGACCAGATGATGGTGGCGGGGGAGTGATCCTGGTTTTGCAGGGCGCAGATTGTAGCCCGTATTAGCGTAGCGTAATACGGGAATTTCACGTCATACCGATGTCCCGTATTACGCTACGCTAATACGGGCTACGCGTCCTGAACGATACTTCGCTCTGGATGACAGTCCTGCGGACTGTCAGTTTTTATCACGAAATATGATTCGGCCTTTACTCAAATCGTAAGGCGTCAACTCTACCTTAACTTTATCACCAGTCAGAATGCGGATATAATTTTTGCGCATGCGTCCTGAAATATGTGCTGTTACAACGTGGCCATTTTCCAGTTCAACCCGGAACATGGTATTGGGAAGTGTGTCAACTACAGTGCCCAACATTTCAATATGATCTTCTTTTGCCATGTATTTCTCGATTATGAATCAAATAAAAGGCAAATAGTGCCTTAAATTGAAGAAAATGGCAATGATTCTGACTCAAGTCTCCATGATTCTATACGAGCAGGATGCTGCAGGGCTTGCTCAAGCCGGTGCAAAAATTCTTTACGGCTAATAATAACTGCGCCCAAACGTTGTAGATGCGGGGTAGGGAGCTGACAATCAATGAAATCAAACTCCCAGGCCAGCAACGTCTGACATAAATGATAAAAGGCAATTTTTGAAGCGTCTCTTACCACATGAAACATCGATTCACCAAAAAAAACACGGCCAAGGCTCAGTCCATACAAGCCGCCTATAAGCCTGTCTTCATCCCATATTTCGAAAGAATGCGCATAACCCATGCGATGCAACTCACTATAGGCTTCCTGCATTTCGTTAGTAATCCAGGTATTGTTTAATCGACTTGCAGTCGTGGCACATGCGCGTATAACGTCATTAAAAGCAGTATCTATAGTGAATCGGTAAGGTTTTTTTAGCGTTTTTTTTAAACTGGCTGACAATTTAAATTGATCAGGATAAATTATCAGCCGTGGATTGGGCGACCACCAGAGAATAGGGCAGCCAGGTTCGAACCAGGGAAAAATTCCATAACTATAGGCAGTAAGTAAGCGTTGCGGTGATAAATCACCGCCTATCATTAATAACCCTTGCTTATCGCTTTTTTCCGGATGCGGAAAATAAAAGTTCTCGTCCATGGCAACCAGTTCTTAAAAAAATTAAAGATCCAAAAATTTCTCGGCATCCAAAGCCGCCATGCAACCAAAGCCTGCTGAAGTAATAGCCTGACGATAAACATGATCGGCAACGTCACCACATGCAAACACCCCATCAACATTAGTCGCTGTTGCCATGCCATCAAGTCCTGAACGAATAGTCAGATAACCATCAGATGTCATTGCCAACTGGTTTTTAAATAAACCAGTATTTGGATCATGGCCAATAGCGATAAATACACCATCCAGCGTTAATTTTGTAATGCTGTTATCTAATACATTACGTAATTGAACGCCGTTTACTTTCATACCGTCACCCAATACTTCCTCAAGTGTATGATGCCACATCAACTTTATATTGCCTGTGCGTGATTTTTCAAATAATTTTTCCTGAAGGATTTTCTCAGCGCGCAAACTGTCTCGACGATGAATTAATGTTACCGATGCTGCAATATTTGACAAATAAAGCGCTTCTTCAACAGCAGTGTTGCCGCCGCCAATTACACAAACGTGCTTGTTACGATAAAAGAAACCATCACAGGTCGCGCAGGCAGATACACCGCGCCCCTGGTAAGCCTGTTCAGACTCTAACCCAAGATAACGGGCTGATGCGCCAGTTGCAATAATTAAAGCATCACAGCTATAAGTTTCACTATCACCTTGCAATATAAAGGGTCTTTGGCTTAAATCGGCTTTAACAATATGATCAAAAATAATTTTTGTTTCAAAGCGCTCAGCATGTTTTTGCATGCGCTCCATCAGGGCAGGGCCTTGCAGGCCCTCAATATCACCAGGCCAGTTGTCTACTTCGGTTGTTGTAGTCAATTGTCCACCGGGTTGCATCCCGGTAATTAATAAAGGTTTTAAATTAGCTCTTGCAGCATACACCGCGGCAGTATAACCTGCAGGACCAGAACCTAAAATTATCAGACGATGGTGATTGTTAACACTAATCATCTCTGCCATCCTTACGAATTATGTTAAGATTGCAAATAGTATGATAAAAACACAGACATTGAAATAGATATGGCAAAACAAGAAATGGGTAAGCAAACTGGCGGCCCGAACAAAAAAATGCCGGTTTTTTTAATGAAGCGCGTGACTGAAGGTGGTTTTATATTAGTCTTGACTTGCGCTTTGTTCGTTTTACTAGCGCTTGGCACTTACAATCTAAATGATCCCGGTTGGTCACATGTAAGCCGCAAAGCTGCTGAAATCCATAATGCCGGTGGCCAGGTTGGTGCTTATATAGCTGACGCCCTTTATTTGGTTTTTGGTTATTTTTCTTATTTTATTCCACTTTGTGCAGCTTATGTTGCCTGGATGGTTGTTCAGGATCAACGTACTGCCCAATCCGTTAACAAACATGCTTCGTTCCTGCGTGCAAGCGGATTATTCTTCGTAATGATGGGTGGTTGTGGATTATTGAGCCTTGAGCCTGGGATAGTCGCGGTCGATGGTTCACAAAGTGCTGGCGGTTTATTTGGTGATCTGATAGCGACCCGTTTTAATTACGCACTGAATATTCAGGGTGCAAGTTTACTGTTGTTGGCAATTGCTTTGGTTGGAGTGACCTGGCTAACCGGATTGTCATGGCTTCAGGTTACAGAATCCATTGGTTTTTACACCTTATTTGCATTGCAATGGTGTGCGCGGATTGGTAAGAAAAGCATACAAAGTGCCTTTCAACTATTTCGTAAATTTCAAGAGCGAGAACCCAAACCTGCGGTTGCTAAAACCGAACGTAAGTTGTTTAGCCCCCGAATTAAAGAGAAAAAAGAAAAACCTGTACCCGCATTGGTGCCTGCGGTTTTTACGACACCTTCCATTACGCCTGCCAGTTTAGTTATTGAAAGTGCCCCTGTTGCCAGACCGGTTAAAGAGCAGCGACCTGCCAAAATTGCAGTATCAGGCAGTTTACCTTCGTTATCATTGCTTGATAAAGGTTTACCTGGTAAGGCATTAGGTGGTTTTACTCATCAGGAACTTGAAAATTTATCACGAGATGTTGAGCAGCATTTGCTGGATTTTGGTATTCATGCCGATGTTGTTGCGGTGCATCCTGGCCCTGTAATTACTCGTTTTGAATTGCAATTAGCCGCTGGCATTAAAGTGAGTAAGTTATCGGCGTTATCCAAAGATTTGGCGCGGGCTTTATCAGTGACCAGCGTCCGGGTTGTGGAAGTTATCCCCGGTAAGACGGTCGTTGGCCTTGAATTACCTAATCAACATCGTGACATCGTTCGTTTATCAGAGATTTTGTCTGCTGATGTCTACCAACAAGCTCATTCGCCACTAACAATAGCGTTAGGTGTCGATATTGCCGGTCATGCAATGGTAGTCGATTTGGCCAAAATGCCGCATTTATTAGTAGCAGGAACGACAGGTTCTGGTAAATCTGTGGGTATTAATGCCATGATTTTAAGCCTGTTATTCAAAGCAACACCAGAGCAGGTTCGCTTGATCATGATTGATCCAAAAATGCTTGAGCTATCCGTTTATGACGGTATCCCGCATTTATTAACCCCTGTGGTAACTGATATGAAAGAAGCAGCCAGCGCTTTACGCTGGTGTGTTGCTGAAATGGAGCGCCGTTATCGTCTGATGTCTGCTTTGGGAGTGCGTAATCTTGCCGGTTATAATGTCAAGGTTACAGAAGCTGTGGCAAAAGGTGAGCCAATCTCTGATCCATTATGGAAGCCGATTGATTCCATGGATACCACAGCGCCTGAATTGGAGTCATTACCTTATGTGGTAGTAATTATCGATGAACTTGCAGACATGATGATGGTTGTCGGCAAAAAAGTTGAACAACTTATCGCTCGAATTGCTCAGAAAGCGCGTGCTGCCGGTATTCATTTGGTTCTTGCAACTCAACGTCCCTCTGTGGATGTATTAACCGGATTGATCAAATCCAATATCCCGACACGTATGTCTTTCCAGGTTTCGTCTAAAATAGATTCACGTACTATTCTTGATCAACAAGGTGCTGAACAATTATTAGGACATGGTGACATGTTATATCTTGCTCCTGGAACGGGTGCACCGTTACGAGTACATGGTGCTTTTGTTGATGATAAGGAAGTGCATCGAATAGCGGATGATTGGCGAGCACGTGGTGAGCCACAATATATTGATGAAATTACTCAGATATTTGATCCTGCTGAAGGTGGTGGTGGTGAAGATGGTCAGCAAACAGAAGAGGCTGATCCACTTTATGATCAGGCAGTTGAGTTTGTTATTCAGACACGTAAAGCAAGTATTTCTGCTGTACAGCGCCGTTTAAAAGTAGGTTATAACCGTGCAGCCCGTCTGGTTGAGGAAATGGAACGAACCGGAATTGTCGGGCCATTAGACGGTGGATATCGTGATGTATTAGTTACATCAGCTAATGAGGAATAATATGAAAAAATTAATTTATTTATTAGGTGTTTTAACCGCTCATGTTGCTTTTTGTCAAACCGCCGCTGAAGATGTCCAGGCAAAATTAAATGCAATGCGAACGATGGCTGCAAGTTTTAATCAAACAGTCAAAGCGGGTGCACGAGAGGTTTCCAGTTCGACTGGTACGATGGCTTTGTCTCGCCCAGGCCGTTTTCGTTGGGATACCAAAAGCCCTATGGAGCAACTGGTTATTGCCGATAGCAAGCAATTATGGGTATATGACATTGAGCTTGAGCAAATAACAGTTAAAAAACAGGAAAAAGGGTTGGGCGGTACTCCTGGTCTTTTTTTAAGCGGTTATGATGATACAGTCAGCCGTGATTTTAACGTGACTGAATCGGGTACTGGCGGCAATAAGACGTTCGATTTACGTGCCAAATCAAGTAAAGAGAATTTCCAGCGGGTTAAACTGACATTTAATGGTGAGGTTCTCAATACCATTGAATTTTTTGATCAGTTAGGCCAACACACAACGGTTAAATTGAAAAATGTAAAAAGTAATCCTAAACTTTCAGATACCCTGTTTACATTTAAACCACCAAAAGGTGTGGATGTTATCAAGCAGTAACAAAGCAACAGCGTGGGTACGCGTGTCGTTTCCTCATAGGCGTCAACTTTCCTACGTACCGCGGACAAGCCGCGGTACGTAGAGAGTAGCAGCTTACACAGTACGTAGAGATTGGCAGCTTAAATTGACGCTTATATGACTTCGTTTTTGCCTGAATATACTTAAATCTGGATAAAAAATGTCTTCAAAACTTAATCAACCGCATATTCCGCTCGCTGAAAAATTACGTCCAGAGCATTGGGATGATGTGATTGGCCAAAGTCATTTACTGGATTCAGGAAAACCATTACGTCTGGCATTTGAATCGGGCAAGCCTTACTCCATGATTTTTTGGGGGCCTCCGGGCGTTGGAAAAACAACATTGGCAAGATTAAGCGCAAAAGCGTTTGATTGCGAATGGATTGCCTTATCGGCAGTATTGGCTGGTGTTAAAGATATTCGTGCAGCAGTGGAGCAGGCAGAACTAAATCGGGCACTTAATCGTCATACTATTTTATTTATCGATGAAATCCATCGCTTTAATAAATCGCAACAAGATGCTCTTTTGCCCTTTACTGAATCAGGCTTGCTTACCTTTATTGGCGCAACAACTGAAAATCCATCATTTGAAGTCAATTCCGCCTTATTATCGCGTGCACAGGTTTATGTGCTGAAATCATTAACTGATGATGAATTAAAACTATTACTGGAACGAGCCATGCAGCTCACTCCACATCTGCAATTTGAAGAAAAAGCAGTTGAATTTATCATTGCACAGGCTGATGGTGATGCCAGGCGATTGCTGAATTTATTCGAACAGCTGGATGCCGCATCACAAGTACAGGGTATTACACACGTGTCCCTGGCTATAGTTACAGAATCACTTGCAGGTGCTGGAAGGCGTTTTGATAAAGGCGGTGATTATTTTTATGATCAGATTTCAGCATTACATAAATCAGTTCGTGGTTCGCATCCTGATGCAGCTTTATATTGGTTAACCAGAATGTTAGATGGCGGCGTTGATCCACACTATTTATCCAGACGCATTATCCGCATGGCATGGGAGGATATCGGTCTTGCTGATCCACGAGCAATGCAGATTGCCAATGAAGCTGCCGCAACGTTCGACAGGCTTGGTTCGCCTGAAGGTGAATTAGCATTGGCGCAGGCAATAATATATCTTGCTGTTGCTGCAAAAAGTAATGCTGGCTACATGGCTTACAATAAAGCAAAAAGCTTTGTTAAACAGGATAAATCCCGATCGGTACCAATGCATTTACGCAATGCGCCAACTGCATTAATGAATAAATTGGGTCATGGGCATGGGTATCGCTATGCGCATGATGAACCTGACGCTTATGCTGCCGGTGAGTATTATTTGCCCGAAGACATGAATGAACCTAATTGGTATAAACCCGTTGACCGCGGCCTTGAAAGCAAAATTGCCGAGAAAATGGCACGATTAAAAAAGCTCGATGCGGAATATATAAAAAAACAAAAGAAATAAACACCAGATCGTAGCCCGTATTAGCGCAGCGTAATACGGGACATCGATATGACGCGTCTCTGCCATTAAGTAAAGCCAATTGATTTAATTATATTTTAATTTAGTAAAAAACTTGTTACAGTCTGATTAAATGCAATATATATCAATAAATTATGCAAAGTGACGAAAGTCCAATTACAGATAGAGTGCAATGCCTCTTACCCGAGCGGGAAATTTTAGCTCGCCTGCCTTGTGGTCTGATTATTATAAACGCTCAGGGTTTAATAATATGGTTTAATGAATCCGCAGAAAAATTGCTGGGTAAAAGCCTGCAGGGTGCAATTTGGCTGGACGTCATTCAAAAAGCGTTTTCCCCACGAGCCGATGATGGGCATGAAGTATCGCTGACAGATGGCAGACGTGTTAATGTAGCAGTATCCTGTCTCGATAGTTTACCGGGATCGTTAGTAACGTTAACTGATTTAACAGCGACTCGTGAATATGAGCAAACAAAGGCGCATCAAGGACGACTGGCAGCAATTGGACGTATGACAGCACAATTGGCACACCAGATCCGAACCCCATTAGCATCGGCGATAATTTATACGGAGCATCTGGTAAATTACCCGGATGACAAGCGCAGTATGCAATGGTTAAATCGCGTTCAGGAATCGCATCGAAGTATCGAAAAACAGATTGAAGATTTATTACTTTTTGCCCGTGGTGAAAGTGTAGGGGCAGTAGCTGTAGATTTAGTGCAATGGAGTAAACAACTCGAAGAGCGCCTGCATAGCTTAATAGATAATGAGAAGTCTGTATCGCTTGTAATAGACAACCAGTTACAATCGAATCTTTATTATCTGCATGAGGAATCGCTTAGTGGTGCTATATTGAATCTGGTTAATAACGCCTTGCAGGCTAATGCTAATCAGATCATTATTACTATGAAAAACACCCTTGATCAGGGATTTTTATTGCGAGTAAAAGATAATGGTAGTGGTATGTCTGAGGACGTTAAAGCGCAGGCATTTGCGCCTTTTTTTACAACCAAGGCTCAAGGAACAGGGTTAGGTCTTGCTGTAGTGCAAGCGGTTGTAAAGGTGCATGGCGGTTATATTGATGTAGAGTCTTCCCTTGACCAGGGATGTTGTGTAACTATTAATCTACCTTGATGAAAGGATGCAACCATGAGTGACGTATTAATTGTTGAGGATGACCCGGTATTACGGGAGGCGATTGCCGAAACCATGAGTCTTGCAGGCCACTCATACCTTGCTGCGCGTGATGGCAGAGAAGCGCTGGCAATGCTTGAGCGCCACAGCCCGGCAATAGTTCTAAGTGATATTCGTATGGATAAAATGGATGGTCAGCGGCTATTGGCAGAAATTCAACGCCGCAATCCAGGTGTACCCGTAATTCTAATGACTGCTCATGGAACAGTAGATGATGCGGTTAATGCCATGCGGCATGGTGCAGTTGATTATTTGCAAAAACCGTTTAGCGCCAATACGTTAACTGAAAAGGTTAATCGATATATTAAACCCAATCTTGTTGATGATGATCAACCCGTTGCCGAAGATCCGAAAAGCCAGGCATTGTTATCCATGGCTCTCAGAGTAGCGCAATCGGATGTCGGTGTTATGATTAGTGGGGAAAGCGGAACTGGTAAAGAAGTACTGGCACATTTCATCCATGATCATTCTCCTCGCCGCGATAATCCTTTTATTGCCATTAATTGTGCAGCTATTCCTGAGCAAATGCTCGAAGCCACCTTGTTTGGTTATGAAAAGGGCGCTTTCACAGGTGCATATAAATCAACAGCAGGTAAATTCGAACAGGCACAGGGCGGTACATTATTACTGGATGAAGTCAGTGAAATGAGTTTAAGCCTCCAGGCAAAATTGCTGCGTGTTCTCCAGGAAAAAGAAGTCGAGCGTATTGGAGCAAATAAATTAATTGCACTTGACGTGCGAGTATTAGCTACCAGTAACCGACAGTTATTAGAAGAAGTACGCGGGGGACGTTTTCGAGAGGATCTTTATTATCGTTTGAACGTTTTTCCGTTACACTGGTTACCATTACGAGAACGGACTCACGACATTATTCCATTAGCACACTATCTGATTCGCCGGCATAGTAAAAATAATATGCCGCTGACCCCTGTCTTAAGTGACGAAGCCAAAGAAATGCTTCTGCATTACTCATGGCCTGGTAATGCACGTGAATTGGCGAATGTTGTGCAACGTGCGTTAGTATTACAAACAAATGGCATAATTGAATCGGTGCATTTACAATTATCAGAATTAAGCCCGATTGAGTCAGCACCGGTAAAACACGAAGAAAAAAACTTGCAGAATCATGAGTTTGATGTCATCGAGCAAACGTTAAAAGCACATAATGGCAATCGCCAGGAAGTGGCGGAAATTTTAGGGGTAAGCGAGCGCACTTTACGCTATAAACTGGCAAAAATGCGTGAAGAAGGCTATGTTGTATAATAATTAGACAAGGGATGTGTAATTAAAATGAGCGAAATTAATACTGTTTCATTAATAAATCAAATGCGCTTAATGGCAGCTAAAGCAGAAGGTGGCAGTGTAGAAAATGCTGCAAATCCAACACAATTTACTGGCGTATTTCAAAAAGCGTTGAGCGATGTCAGTAATCTCCAACTGAATACGGATAATTTGCGAGCTGATTATGATCAGGGTAAGGATGTGAGCGTGGCTGAGGTTATGGTTGCTACCCAGAAATCAACGCTTGGCTTTGAAGCTACCTTGCAGATAAGAAATAAACTGTTGCAAGCCTATCAAGACATTATGAATATGCCGATTTAACAAGTGTATATTAATATGGATTACAGGAATTAATCATGGCATTGGCTGAAAACGCACTTAACGCAGCTACGCGATTTGCTACACTCTCTATTGCCAGGCAGCTGGGTTTGTTAGTAGGGCTTGCGGCCAGCATCGCTATTGGTGTTTCGGTTGTTCTCTGGTCGCGTGAGCCTAACTATATGCCCTTGTACGGCCAGCTCACACCGAGAGACTCATCGGATATTGTCAATGTATTACAACGTCAGAATATTGCATTCAAGATTGATGAAAATAATGGCGTCGTGATGGTAAAATCTGATGAAGCCCAGAAAGCTCGCATGCAGCTTGCGGCAGAAGGGCTGCCAAGAGGCACTAATGCAACCAGTGAATTGTTTGCAAACAGCAATGCGTTTAATACCAGTCAATTTATGGAAAATGCGCGTTACAAACAAGCCCTCGAATCGGATCTTGCACGTACAGTCAGCCAGTTTCATGATATTAAATCAGCGCGTGTCCATCTGGCTATTCCACGAGAATCCGCTTTTGTCAGAGATATCAGACAGCCCAGTGCCTCTGTCTTTATTGATATTTATCCCGGCGTTGAAATTAATAAACAGACTATCGCATCCATTATTAATCTGGTGGCTTCAAGTATTCCAAGTTTAACAGCCAGTCGAGTAACAGTCGTCGATCAGAACGGCCAGTTGCTGAGTGAAGGTGGTGGTCAGACGCTCTTTACTAACACCGAGCGATTTATGGATTATCGTCAGACTCTTGAACAGCAATATACTCAAAAAATTCAGGATATTCTTACTCCAATAATTGGTTTTGGTCGAGTTAAAGTGAAAGTTTCCGCGGATGTCGATTTCACTTCGTTTGAGCAGACTCAGGAAATGTATAATCCTGAACAGCCATCCTTGCGCAGTGAGCAAAAAATGGAAGAAAAACGCAGTGTCGCCAGTGGCGGTGGGGTACCGGGTGCCTTATCCAATACACCACCGGGCACGGCTAACCTGCAGCAGCGCAATACCAGTAAAAACAATAATAATCCTCGAAATCGGCAGGTTGCTAATACTGATCAGGATGCGTCATCAGCTGCAAGCGACTTCCAGACTCAAAGTACAAAAAACTTTGAGCTTGATAAAACAATCAGCCATACACGTAATCAGCCCGGAACTATCAAGCGCCTGACCGTAGCGGTCTTAGTTGATAATCGGCCTGTTATGGATCCAAAAACCAAAAAAACCGAAATGAAACCCTTGACGAAGGAAGAGCTGGATCAGGTACGTATATTAGTCGCCGACGCAATTGGTTTTAACGCAGAAAGAGGTGATAGTTTAAATGTGGTGAACAGTAATTTTGTAAAACCTGACCCAATTGAGCCCATACCTGAATTAAAATTTTGGCAAAAAGACATATTTTGGTCGATAATTAAACAGGTGGTTGGTGCATTATTTATTCTGATTCTATTGTTTGGTGTCTTAAGACCTCTGTTCAAAACGTTGGCCGCCGGAAAACTGGAAGAAAAACCTCATGAATTAGAAGAGCCTCGTGAAGTTGGGTATCAAGGGCATGGCTCCATACCCATGTCCAATGATTATGATACGCAGCTTTCCTTATTGCGCCAGGTAGTGGATAAAGAACCAAAACGTGTTGCACAAGTAGTAAAAAACTGGGTTGATCGGGGGTAGCAGTATATGGATGGCATAGAACGAGCGGCAATATTATTATTAGGAATGGGCGAAGAAAATGCAGCCGAAGTTCTAAAACACCTGGAACCCAGGCAGGTTCAAAAAGTAGGTATGGCAATATCTGCACTGACTAATGTCAGTAAACACAAAATGCAAACCGTATTAAGTGATTTTTTAACAGCCGTTGAAGACCAGACCAGTTTGACAGTTGATGCAGAAGATTATTTGCGCACTGTTTTAATAAGCGCATTAGGTGAAGAAAAAGCGATGCCGTTTATCGACAGGATTTTAGTTTCTGACAAGGATAGTGGCCTAAATCGTTTGAAATGGCTGGATGCACGTTTAATTTCAGACGTTATTCGTAACGAACATCCTCAAATTATCGCAACCATTCTTATTCATCTGGATAGTGAGCAATCGGCAGAAGTTGTCAGCTATTTTGCTACAGAAAAACGTGCAGAAGTTTTATTACGTATGTGTACCATTGATTCGATAAAACCTGAGGCAATCTCGGAATTAGGCCATGTAATTGAAAAACAGTTATCTGGTCAGAAAGTAAATAAAACTACTTCCACTGGCGGAGTCAAGACTGTAGCTGACGTAATTAACTACCTCGATGGTTCTATGGAAGAAGAGGTGCTAACCAAACTTAATGAATGGGATCAGGATCTCTGCGACAAAATTAAAGATAAAATGTTCGTCTTTGAAAATCTTATCGACATGGACAATCGAAGCGTGCAGACCTTGTTGCGCGATGTAACGACCGAGCAATTAATGCTGGCTTTAAAAGGATCAACAGAACCTGTTAAAGAAAAAATATTCAGTAATATGTCAAAACGTGCTTCCGATTTGTTGCGTGACGACTTGGAAATGCAAGGCCCTGTAAAAATCAGTGATGTAGAAAAATCACAAAAAGATATTCTGGCGATTGCACGCAGCCTGGCTGAAGAAGGCAAGATCGCATTAGGCGCTAAAGGTGGTGAGGAAATGATTTAAAGGAGGAATACAGCATGAGCACAAAGGACGTTGGTTTTGAACCCTCCTATAAAGAAGTAGATAGAAATGATTTTAACATATGGGATATGAAAATCCCCGAACCTGTTCCTGAGCCGACTGTTGATTTAAAAGCAGAAATAGAAGCTGAATGTGAGCAATTACGCAAAGAAGCACGTGAAAAAGGATATCAGGAAGGATTTCAGCAAGCTCAAGCAGAGATAGTCTTGAAAAAACAGGAACTTGATGAATGGATTATGTATATTCAGGAGCCAGTACGCTTTATTGATAAAGCCGTAAGTGATGAAATTATTCAGACCATTTTATGGATTTGCGAAGCCTGCATTGGTGTCGAGTTAACTATCAATCCTGAAAAATTATTAACTATTGTCGCCGAAATAAAAAAAGAACTACCAACAATTCGTGGAGCCAGACGTTTAGTAATGAACCCTGAGGATGCTGAATGGTTGAAAGATCACTGGGAAGCCCAAAAATATGCAAAATTACTGAGCATGATAAGCACGGATGAAGAATTGGTTCGCGGTGATTTCTATTTAAGCGGTGAACATAGTGCTTTGGATGGCCGCCTCAAACTACGTTTACAAAAGCTGTTTGCCAGTTACTTCAGCACGGATGAAACCACCGAAGATACTGATTTTTATGATGGACTAATATAATGTACGAATCACGCCTGATAGGTACCCTGAAATTAATGCGTGAGAAAAGTAATACAGGATTGCTTCATTGCGGCCGAATTAGTCGCGCTGTGGGTTTAACACTTGAAGCCAAAGGGTTTCAACAGCCTGTAGGCTCGCGTTGCTGGATTAAATTGAGTGAGTCAGAGCGTTTGGAGGCTGAAGTAGTAGGTTTTGATAATGACAGTGCGTATCTTATGTCAATTGGCCATACACAAGGCATAGCCCCCGGAATGGTCATTGCACCAAGCGGTCGCGTAGCGCGAGTCAGCGTCGGTAATCATCTTTTGGGACGGATTTTAAATGGAGCGGGTCTTGCAATTGACGAAGGCGAAAGTGTCGAAATGCATGAAACCTATCCTTTAATCAGCCTGCCTTATAACCCGTTAAAACGTGCAGTAATTGATAAACCCATGGATGTTGGCATAAGAGCGATTAATGGTTTGTTAACAGTAGGGCGAGGCCAACGTATTGGTTTATTTGCCGGTAGCGGCGTGGGTAAGTCTGTTTTGTTAGGTATGATGACTCGTTATACGGAAGCAGATTTGGTTGTAGTAGGATTAATTGGTGAACGTGGCCGCGAAGTAAAAGAATTTATTGAAACTATTTTAGGGGAAGAAGGTTTAACACGAGCTGTTGTTGTGGCAGCACCGGCTGATGAAAGTCCGCTGATGCGTTTGCACGGTGCAATGGTTGCGACCAGTATTGCGGAGTATTTTCGTGATCAGGGTAAACATGTTCTGTTATTAATGGACTCACTGACTCGTTTTGCACAGGCACAACGCGAAATTGCTTTATCAATAGGTGAACCGCCAGCTACTAAAGGCTATCCCCCTTCTGTATTTGCCAAACTGCCGCAACTCGTAGAGCGTGCAGGTAACGGTTTACCAAATAGCGGTTCAATAACAGCTTTTTATACGGTGTTAACCGAAGGCGATGATCAGCAAGACCCTATCGCCGATGCAGCTCGTGCGATTCTTGATGGTCATATTGTTTTAAACCGAGACTTGGCTGAATCGGGTCAATATCCTGCAATTGATTTAGAAGCATCAATAAGTCGGGTTATGCCAGCAGTTGTTTCAAAAGCACAAATGGATGCCATGCTCACTGTAAAAAAATACTTATCAATCTACGAAAAAAACAAGGACTTTATTTTATTAGGGGCTTATGCAAAAGGTAGTGATAAGCAATTAGATAAGGCCATTGTTTATCGGGATAAAATTAGAAACTATATTGCTCAAGGCATGGATGAGAAAACAGATTATGCCCAAAGCCTGAAAGAACTTCAGGAAATTGCCGCGGCACTAGAGACTTAATATATGACTGCACGACTAAAGCGCCTTAGACAAATACTTCTCATTAAAGAAAAAGCAACGATGGAAGCCGCTGGTGCCTGGGCTAATGCCAGACAACAATACAGCGCTAATAAACAACGTCATGATCAATTGATTAATTACCGTGGTGATTATGTAACCCAATTAAACAACATAGGGAATACGGGTTGTACTATTGGACGCTTGCGAAACCGCCTTGAATTTATTTCTCAATTAGATGTAGCACTGGGGCAAGTCAGCCAGCAATTAGGACAATTAGCAAAACAGCGAGCTTATTTTGAAAAAATTTATTTAAATAAAAAAATGGAACAAGATGCAGTTGAGCGTTTAATAGAGCGGGTTGAAGCCCTCCAGCAAGCACGTGTGGAGCGTACTGAACAAAAAGAAAGTGATGAGTACGCGCAAAAGCAGTGGTATAGTAAAAACAAGACGAGTAAAACTGAAAATCACAGTGAATAAATTTCTTAAGCGATGCTGGCTCTTTTTGGCAATTACCATTATTACTGCAGCAGTTATTTCCAGTCTTTTCAGGGCAATGACGCCTTGGGCAAAGCAATATAAAACTGACGTTGAAGCGCATTTAAGTGTATTACTTGGTCAGCCCGTTTCTATTCAGACCATGGAAACGGGTTGGTACTGGTTTGAGCCGGTTATAAAATTAAATCAGGTTGCTGTAGGCAATAAGAACGATGATGTTATTCAATTAAATAAGCTTTTAGTTGGTATAAATATTTTAGGTTCTTTATGGCATTGGCAGATTCAGCCTGGTGTTTTATATGTTGATGGATTGAATTTAACCATTCATCAAAATGATGGCCATTGGCAGATTGAAGGATTGCCAGTCAACAATAAAGCCAGTATGGCTTTAAGTAATGAATCCTATCCTCCTGTTCTGGCATGGATTTTAAACCAGAAAAAAATAATTATTACGCATCTATCCACTCAAATTTATCTAAAAGACGGGACATTAATTCCGCTTAAACAGTTTAATTTACGTGTTGTCAATCGTTCAGGGCATTACCGGGTTAAAGGCAAGGCCATTCTTGATCAAAGTCCCGAAACAGATTTTAAATTACTTGCTGAAATGGATTTAAACCCCTTTAAGCTGGCTAAAGCCAGTGGCAGTGTCTATGTTGCAGCTAATAATGTACAAATAAAGCAATGGCAGAATTTTTTAAATCAATCGCGGTTTAAATTAACTGATGGCGCAGGTGATGCCAAGCTATGGGTTGACTGGCATGCCGGAAAAATTACCAAAGCCCAAAGCAAAGTAACTATAGCCAATTTGGGCTGGTACGATGAGTTAACTAAAAAACAGCAATTAACCCAGCAATTAAACGCTAATCTTGCCTGGTTAAAGACCGAGAATGGCTGGCAATTAAGTGGGGATAAAATTCATTTAAAACTGGCAGGAATAAAATGGCCTGAAAATAATTTTTTAATGCAATACAATCGTAACACAGAGAGTTTTACTGTGTATGTTAATCAATTGATTCTGGAGTCATTAATCGGTTCGGTACCTTCCTGGCCGCAAACGCTTAGCCCGATATTAGCCGTGTTACCTCATGGCAAGCTTACTGATACGCAGCTGACTTTTAAAAAAGGGCAGGTGGATTATTTGCTGACCCGCTTTACCAATCTTGGGTGGCAATCACAGGACAATATCCCTGCTGTTAGCAATCTTTCGGGTGTGGTTTATTGGCAGCCAACACAAGGTCGCCTGGAACTTGATAGTGAAAAAACACTTATAAAAGCCAAGGGTGTGCCGGATGTTAATTTTACTGCCATAAATGGGGCGGTTAACTGGAACAGAGTAGAATCTGGATTGCAAATAAATATGGAGCGATTATTTGTTGAGAATCCTGATTTATTATTGAGTGCCATCGGCACTATTAAAGGCATTACTGCTGATTCAACCGGGCAAGTCGATTTATCTGCACAATTATCAGCTAATCATGCTCAACGTTTGTTGCAATATTTACCTGCAAATCACCTAAAGAAAAAGCTGGATGCCTGGTTGAAAAACGATATTAAAAAAATTGACAACCTGGCTGCTAATATAAATGTTCATGGCCTTGCCGCTGATTTTCCCTATGATAAGCAACCGGGTGAATTTATAATTAAGGGTTATGTGCGTGGTGTTGACGTCGTTTTAGCACCACAATGGCCTCTTACCCGTGGAGTAGAGGCGTTTTTACATGTTAACAAGCGTGATTTGGATATAAATATTGTTCATGCAAATTTAAACGGTAATGAAGTTGATAATGCCAATGTAAGAATCAATGATATTGGTTATGATCATGAAACATTATTAATGCACACTAAAATCAAAGCTAATTTAGCTAAAGCACAGTCCTATATTCTGGCCTCTCCACTTAATAAAAAATTATCGGCATTAAAAATGTTGTCGATGCATGGTCCTTTTAATCTGGATTTACAGCTTGAAGCACCATTATATCCAGAAAACGACGATATATTGGCTCTTGGTGATATCATTTTTGAGAATAATAACGTATTGGTAAAGCATTCTCTTGACGACGTGCAGCTAACTAATTTGCATGGCTCCCTGCAGTTTGATCAGGAAGGTATTTTAGATAGCAGCCTGAAAACCAACATTATGGGTTATCCCGCTAATATATTGATTAAAACTTTCCGTGAGCCGCAATCGTATACAGAAGTTAAAATCAAGGCACAGACAACGATAGATGTATTACGAAATAAATTTGATCTGCCTGTTTTTGCTTATATGGAAGGCTCATTATGGCTGCAAAGTCTGTTAATTTTAACCGATGAGCCAAGCGACCTGGATCATTTAAATATCCAGACATCACTGCAGGGTGTCGCCATTAATTTGCCTTTCCCATTTGATAAAAAGGCCGTGGATAAAGCGCCGCTTACTGTTGATATTGATTTTAATCCCGATAAAGCCATGCGAATTCATAGCAACTACGATAAACGTATCAGCAGTGATTTATGGTTCTCAGGCTCGAAAGGAAACTTTAAACTTGAGAAAGGCGAAATTCGTCTCGGCAGCGAAGATGCTTTATGGAAAAATCAAAAAGGATTGCAGGTAGTAGGTGTTTTGCCTGATTTTAATTTAAAAAAATGGCAGGATACTCTGGAAAAAATTCCGTTGGCATCTAATAGTCGCATCAGTGATTCCATTGATTTTATTGATGTGATGTTAAAAAATGCAGAAATATCAAATCAAACCTATAAAAATCTATCTATTAAAGCGCTTAAATTACCGCATGAAGAATGGTTAATTGATTTAAATCAACAAGATATTGAGGCAAAATTGCACTATGAAATACCTAAAAACAGGATTAGCGGTACTGTTACAAGACTATATCTGCAAAAGAATCCGGAACAAAAAAACACAAAAGAAGCTCTTTCAAAATTAAAAGCGCAAAATATGCCTAACCTTGATATTAAAATCCAGGATCTTAAATATGATGATCTGGATTTGGGAGACGCCCTTATTAAGACAACTTCTTTGGCAAAGGCATGGCAACTTGATTCATTGCAGATCGGTACTCCATCCTATTTGTTAAGTGCCAAAGGTCGCTGGTCACAGGAAAACGGTTTGAATGAGACACATATAACCGCTGATTTGCAAATTAAGGATTTGGCTAACAGCTTAGAGCGCTTTCATATAAGTCCGGTCGTAGAGGCTAAAAAAGGTATGATCCTGTTTGAAGGAAAATGGCCTGGAGCTTATCAGGATTTTTCGTTAGCCAAGCTTTCAGGACAAATGGCAATTACCCTAAGAAATGGACGTATTACCAATTTAAGTCCGGAAACAGAAGAAAAATTGGGATTAGGTAAATTATTAAGTGTGTTAAGTTTACAAACTATTCCAAGACGTCTTAAACTCGATTTCAGTGATCTCTCCAATGATGGTTATAGTTTTGATATGTTTAAAGGTGGTTTTTTTGTCAAAAATGGGTTAATGACTACACAAGACAGTTATATAGATGGACCTATTGCGTATGCGAGCATGAAAGGTAATCTGGATATTGCCAAGCGGCTTTATAATGTTGATCTCCGAATATCACCGCATATTACCGCGAGTTTACCTATTGTTGCGACTATCGCCGGAGGACCAATTGCGGGCCTTGCAACGTGGGTAGCAAGTAAAATAATTAGCACTGGTATGCAGCAAATCAGTGGCTATACGTATAAAATATCAGGACCCTGGAAGAAGCCTGTCGTGCAACAAGTTAGTATTATTAAAACTAAAAAAGAAGAGCATATGAAAGGGTGAGTGTTATGAGGGAAGTAATTAAACGTTATTGGCAAGTTGCTATTTTTAAAGAAACCCCGGCTAATACGCCTCATTCATTTTTTTTGCTGATTATTTTTTTAATTGTTTATTTATGTTCAATTATTGCGCAGTGGTTGATTGTTCCTCAACACCAGACTATTCGTTTTATTGTCTTATTCCTTGCTGGTCTTTTGTTAATTACTTCCTATTGGTTATATATTTTTTTTATTTTGAAAATCTATGATAAAACTAATCGTCTTGTACAAACCTTAACTACAATTGTTGCTTGTACTTTAATTGTGCATGTTTTGGCATTTCCATTAATGTATGCAGGTCCGTTATTATTGAATTCAAAGCTTGATCAGGTATTGACGTTATTACTTGCGATAATTTATTTATTTTTAACCATCATTTTCAGTATCTGGCAATTTTTAGTAACGGCTCATATTTTCAAAGAAGCACTTGAGTCAGACTGGATGACTTCCGTGTTGGTGAGCTTTGGTTTATTAGCCTTTAATATCCTGGCTGTTTCTTATATTCAATGATTAATCTTATAATATTTTCCGGCAATATGTACAATGCTCAATACTCTTAGGAAAAATAATGACATTATCAAAACAATCATTAGCCTTATTATTAAAATCGAAAACTCTGGATTTAAAGAAAAACCAACTTACAGGGGATGATTTAACTATTTTAAGAAATTTTGTAACCATTCACCACAATCGGCCGCTGCGCGTCCAATCGCGGTGATATAACCGTTGCATTACATAATTTTTTTGAAAAAAGTGAATATTTTTCTTGACACAGTTTTTTCAAATATTTTG
>Ga0105047_10001137_pt1 | contig 46995 bp, 36 predicted proteins | sample MAT04_FD_78384 | JGI IMG/M metagenome (GOLD analysis project Ga0105047, IMG submission 78384) | Freshwater microbial communities from Lake Fryxell liftoff mats and glacier meltwater in Antarctica - MAT-04 (megahit assembly) | ecosystem: Environmental > Aquatic > Freshwater > Ice > Liftoff...
ACGCCCATGCTCAGGACCGCCTTTCTCAAGGGCATGGTACTGTTGACTTCCTGGTACTGTTGACTTCCTGTACTGTTGACTTCGTAGTACTGTTGACTTCGTACTGTTGACTTCTTTTTGTTGTTCGGCGGATGCATCCAGCCCGGCAACTGATTCACCGGCAGCCAGTCGATGGGACTCGGAGCTGACCCCAGATGCAGAATTCTGACATGCAGATAAATCATCGTCGTGCTGAGTCAGCAAAAACACGTGGTGTTTGTGACACTTCACACACGACAGCAGCTTATTCACTTCAACACCGCTCAGCACTGCCGGCAATTTCTTTGGCGGCTTGCCAAAAGTAATCATTGCCACAGGCCACGGTTTGGGGATGTGGTTCGAAAGAGGAACCGTAGGCCACAAACCGCCTGGTTGAAGCTGCTCCACCCGATTTTTCGGACTTCAATCATGTCGAGCTGAAACGATCGCACGTCTTCGGCAGTTGCCTCCAGCGGGCACTTGCCGAGAAACTCGGCAAACCTGCTGACGTCATACGTGTACGCATCGATGGTGCTTTACGAAAAGTTTCGCAGCTTCATGCGTCGGCCATGCGACGTGTAAGATCGGTGACGCGATTTTGCCATGGTGTCATGGGATTGACTTTCTGTGTTCTGAGATCAGAAAAAATGTGCATCAGCAAACAACTGCTGACACTCAGAGCACACCATGCGTAACAGCGCCAGGTAGCGCAAGTGTTGAAATCAGAACAACCCCACCTTGACAAAAATAGTCGTCAACTGACAATGGCCAGGCGCGATCGAATCTGCGTGAGGTAAAAAGGCAACACACGACGTCGGCCTTGAGAGGGTCCACTACTCCGATCATGAGAAGACATCCGGCAGCACGTACAGCCCCGCCTCGGCGAAGCGCAAACTGCGATTCAAAACAACCGGGCCGGAGGCCACTCGATTGACTGCGATTCTGCCCCGCAGGGACGCGCTTCGCGTAGCAAAATGCGGACTGTTGTTTCTGTCACATCAAAGCCGACAGAACCACATCATGCAGCCTGACGACGATCAACAGGACACCCACCTCGCCGCGCCTACGTCAGAAAATCATCCCGACTCACGAAGCGGTTAAGTTCAACCCTCAGCCATCAATTCCATCGCCGTGCGACGGACTCGATCGGCAGCGGATTCCGTGAGCCCGGAGAGCAACGGGAAATGCCGTCCGGTCGTTGCGATGTCGCAGAGCGACACGGCTTCGTGCAGCACCCGAATTGGCTGGATCTCGTTCCGCAGATCCTCGAGCGGCAGGAAGATTCGGCGGATTTTCTCAGCAAGGTCGTAGTCCTTCAGAATGATCGCCTTGAGCATCTTTTGTGACAGCGCCGGATTGATGCAGACGCAGCCAGACGTGTATCCGTTCATGCGAAATTTCGTCATGTGAATGAGGGCTGGCTGCTCGCCAATGCCGCTGCAGATCAGCGGCGTATCGACCAGTGACACGAGGCGGCTGAGGAAATCGTCATCGACAGGATCTTTGCGAACGATTGCGTATTTAATAAATGACACCAATCCATCCCGCACAAGTTCGGCCGCACCTTCCGGGCTGATGTAGCCTTCTTCCTTGATATAGAGCACTGCCGGGCGACCGAACGCTTCAACAAAGCGGCGGAAGCCGTTCATCAGTCCGGCTTCTGTCATCACGGCCTTTGTTGGCAACACCATCGCGGTCGGATAACGCGTCTTCTTCAGAATGTCTGCCTGATCCATCATCAGACCATACGATGGTCCGACCGACGGAATCACAAGCGTGTCCTTTCCGGCCACCGTTTCGAGCATCTCGAGCAGAGATTCGTAATCAGAAGGGCGGATGTGATAAAGATTCGCGTTGCCACCGTAGAGCAGCATTGAAACGCCGCCACTTTCGATGTGACGAATCAGTCTCGCATTTTCCTGCCGACAAATGCGATCATTGTCATCACGGGCGAGTGGCGGGACGGCGAGAACCGACGATCGAAACTGCTCCATACGGACGGGGGTGGTTTGCATTGTCGTTTTAGTCTTCTGGTTTCGAGTGGATTTCAGCTTCAACGTTTCAAAACTGAAATCGAGAGAGACGATCAAATTGGCTTATGTCATCATGTCGTGCAGGCGATGCAAATGAAAGTGATGAGGGCCAAGTTTTCCTCCATAGTTCCCGGCCGTGATTCGGATGATGCCCGAAACGGCAGCCGCAGCGTCCAGACCAGCCTGCATCGCTTTCGCAACAGCGGTGGCTGACAATCCATCGATTACAATTTCATAAACAGCATTTTCGGATGTTGCCAGTGACGTTTCAGTCTGACCCACCAGCGTCGGACAAAATTTGTCGTTGGTGCTGGCTTTCAATTGAGGATACTTCGATCCGACCTTGGAACCGCTCCGCACGATCCCGGCGGGAAATGGCATAATAACGTCCGGTATCTGTCGAATCGCGGCCGCAGCGGATCGTGCTGCCTGCAACGTGGTCAACTGCGAATCACCGCAAAAAATCAGATTACCACCTCCGATGCCTTTGATGGTCCCGAAGTAATCTTCACACAGGAATTCCCCGTCCATCACGGGCAATCGCCAGAACCGTCGATTGCCCAGCTTTTTGCTGATCTGAAATCCATCACCAAAGTAACGCAGTTGTCCGCCAACTCGAATCTGCTGTTCCTTCGACTCAGAAAATAAGCCGCAATAGCAGGCCGTCGTGGGGCAGGTCAGTACGTTTTGACCTATGCGGCTGACCACCGCCGCCTGCAATGATTTTGACTTAAATCCGAATGCCAGAATGGAAACGCCCGGACGTCCGTCGGGCGTTTCTTCATAAGACAGAATGCGTTCGACGCCCGCCTCGGTATCACACCCAATCACGCTGGATGCATTCCCACAAAATTCCTGAGCTGCCGCCGATACCAATTCCGCATCCAACGCAGTAATGATGACGCGCGTGGCCGACATCGGAAATGCTTCCGCAAACGTATCGTCGATTGTCGGGGTGCTTGACATTGGAGGATCTCGTCACGAAGAGTGGAAAAAAACTATCCGCCAGGTCATCCTATCAGAATCCTGACAACCGCATCACCCATCGCAGTGGTACTCACGGATGGTCCATTGCCCGCGATATCCTTTGTGCGAAGACCTGATTTCAAGACACGACTGACAGCCTCTTCGATCGCATCGGCTTCGGCATTCATCGTCATGGAATGCCGCAGCAGCATGGCCACAGCCAGAATTGTGGCCAAAGGATTGGCCAGATTCTTACCGGCAATGTCAGGTGCAGAACCGTGAATCGGTTCGAACAATCCCGGTCCGCTGGCCCCGATTGACGCCGAAGGCAGCAATCCCAGCGAACCAGGCAGCATCGAGGCCTCGTCGGTCAGAATGTCGCCGAAAAGATTTTCCGTCACAACAACATCGAATTCACGTGGTTTGGAAATCAAGTGCATGGCCATTGAATCGACCAGCACGACGTTGTACTCAAGATCCGGGTATTCCGACTTGATCAGCCGTTCCGATACCTGTCGCCACAACCGCGACGCTTCGAGAACATTGGCTTTATCAACCATCGTCAGCTTTCCACGGCGCTTGCGAGCTGCATCCGCCGCCACTCGGACGACTCGTTCGATTTCGCCAGTGGAATAGATCATCGTATTCCATGCTTCTTCACCGGACGCATGAGACCGACGACCTGATTCACCAAAGTAGATACCACCCGTGAGTTCTCGAACAAACAGGATGTCCGTGCCAGCGACGATTTCTCGCTTCAGCGGCGACGCATCCAGCAATTCATCCCATGTCTTCGTGGGACGAAGATTTGCGAACAGGCCCAGTTCTTTTCGAATCCGCAGCAGTCCTGCTTCGGGGCGAGTCTTCGCATTGGGATCATCCCACTTCGGCCCGCCGACAGCCCCCAGCAACACGGCCTGGGCATTTCGGCACGCCGTTAGAGTCGCCTCAGGAAGCGGATCGCCGAAGGTGTCGATGGCGTTCCCGCCAATCGCATGTTCAGGCATTGTGAATGAGTGACCGAATTTCTGAGCAATCACGTCCAGAACTCGCCGCGCCTGAGCGACAATTTCCGGTCCGATCCCGTCACCTGGAAGCAGAACAATCGTGGCATCCATTAGTACAACTCCACCGCCCATCGCGGCCGTCTACGCACAGAAGAATGTGAGAAAACTCCGCAGCGTAAGGGCTTGCCACACTGAATCAACCCATCCTGCCCCAATGCTCCACATCGGGAATTCTAATCGGGGATCGACAACGGCGCGCTAGCGCATGGTGGCCTATTTATAGACGAGTCACAGAAAAAACACGCGAAGAAAGGCTGTTTCAGATTCACATCCTGCCCCAGCTTTGCTAAATCTCCACTTTGTAGAGGCTACACGGTGACGGTCTGTGAACGTCAGAAGGACTTCGGAGTTCACTGAGCACGCCATCGTCAAAGGCAAGGACGTGTTGAATGACTGCAGTCTTACTCTTTTTGTTCATGTTTGTGACATGCCTGATGTTTTTGGGCATGTTGTGGGGGGACCGTCTGAGTTTCCCGGGATTGTTTGACGGCAATTTTCTTGAACCCATAAGTCGCCTTGTTGAATTTGTAACAAGAACCTTCGGTGAGTTCCTGGACTTCGCCGTGCAGTTTGTCGTCGGCCACCTCTCATGGGTTGTGGCTGCTGTTTCCGGGACAGCCGGATTGATTCTGGTCGCGTTTCTGATGGGTGGTGGGCTGGCTCACGACGCGGAAGCCTTTCACAACGACAGCATCGCTCCTCTAAACGCTGGCGGCGTCGTCGATCGCATTTCGACGGTCAAGCCATCCAAACCAGTTCAGGAAATTGCCAGCGGTATCGTGCTGGCCAAAGCAGATATCGATGATGCACACTATGTGGACCAGGCAAAGGGTGGCGGCTATCTGGTTTTTGGACGACCCGAATTTCAGGCCCCTGTCATACGATCACGCCGTCCCATTGACGGTGGGATTGCTGCCGCTCCAACCGACCGCCCATTGCTTGCGCGTGCAGACCTGGATGTTCAATTCATTCGCCTGATGTCTGAAACGATGATCCGGGATCGTGAACAGCCGAAACGTACTGAAGGTCGATTGTTGAATGATCTGCCTGACCCGCGATTCGTGGATCGTGCCGTGCGAAAATTACTTCGTGACAACTGGCGCGCGGGAGTTGGTCTGCGGGATTCCGTTGACGGGATTAACGGTGCTGGCGAAGTCGTCCCGGAATCTCCGCTGGCGGCGATTCGAAATCTGGAGGCACGAATTCAGGTCACGCCGGGCGTGCGGGTCTCTTCGCAGGATCTGCGTATTGAAAAGTCCGCACCGCAGGAATCGGGAACAGGCGAAGTCACGATTCAGGTGACGATTACAAATCTGGCGCGGGCCAGCATTGATGGACTTCTGGTGAGAGAATTACTCCCACTGGGGACAAGAGTGCGTGGCACTTCTCCTGCAGGCCTTTTGCACGACGCAACGTTGACATGGCTGGTGAATGACCTGCGGCCACAACAGGAACGTGTCCTTCGTTTCACGGTCATTCCCGCCGCTGATCCTCGCGGTCGTCGAAGCACATTTTTTGAAACCCAGACCGAGGTTTCCGCTCTGACTGCGGTGAAGACTCGCACGATTGTGACAGACGATCGTCTCCCCACAAGGCCGCCCGCGCGGACCCTGCCACCGGCGGTCAGTCGTGCGCCAAAGTTGCGACTGCGGATTGCCGAGCCGGAGACGACAGCAGTTGCCGGAACCTGGACGACAGTTCAGTTTCGTATTTCAAACATCGGCAATGCGAATGCCGACCGTGTGAAACTGCGGCTGATGCTTGACGAGATGCTCGATCACCATGCCTTGAATGACGACGACCTTGAACGGAGGGTCGATGCTCCGATTGCAAGCATCGTACCGGGCAAATCTCTGGACTTCGAACTAGTGGTCAGACCTCGCCGCACGGGTGTTGCTTTATCGACGGCAGAACTGATCTTTGAGGGTGAACAACTGGATCTTCAACCATTCCGAATCCCTGTTGGTGCCGGTCGCTCATCGACACCAGCACCAGACCGGCTTCGCCCGTGATGCTCAGTCGGATTTTTTGACCGCTTGGGCTTTGCCCCTGACTCTGGAGTGTGGGATTCCCTGATGCAGGTTCGAGACAAGATTGTTGTAGTGACCGGTGGCGGCAGCGGAATTGGAAAATCGCTGTGTGAACGATTTGCAGCCGAAGGGGCTTCTGCGGTCGTCGTTGCCGATCGAAATGAATCACTTGCAGCCGAAGTAGCTGCAAGCATCAATGGTCTGGCGGTGAAGACAGATGTTGGGATTGAACAGGATCTGCAGCGGCTGGTGGAAGTGACCACGACGTCGCTGGGGCCGATCGATCTGTTTTGTTCCAACGCGGGCATTATTCTGATGGGCGGTGCAGAGGCGTCGGACGCGGACTGGCAGCGAATCTGGAACGTGAACGTCATGTCTCACGTCTATGCAGCCCGCGCTGTGTTGCCTGGTATGATCGAGCGCGGAGAGGGTTACTTGCTGCAGACAGCGTCTGCGGCAGGGCTTTTGACGCAGCTTGGATCCGCTCCGTACTCGGTGACAAAGCACGCCGCCGTTGGGTTCGCGGAATGGTTGTCGATCACACACCGAGCTGCCGGGATCAAAGTTTCCTGCCTGTGTCCTCAGGGAGTTCGCACGGAGATGCTGCACCAGACATCCGGAGGGATCGCTGAGTATATTCAGGCGACGGCGGTTGATCCGGAAGACGTGGCGAATGCGGTGATTGCCGGGCTGGAAACAGAACAGTTCCTGATCCTGCCTCACCCTGAAGTTGCGGAATACTTTCGCCACAAAGCCACCGACTATGATCGCTGGTTGCGCGGCATGAGTAGGCTGCAGGATCGTTTCGGAGACGCACAATGAGTATGCTGACGGTCGTGCGGCACGGCCAGGCATCGTTTGATTCCGATGACTACGATCAACTGTCTGAGTTGGGAAAACAGCAGGCTCGACAGCTTGGCAAATATTGGGCCGATCAGCAATTGTCGGTTGACGTGGTCTATGCGGGACCACGTGTCCGGCAACAGCAGACAGCGGAACTGACGGGAATCAGCTATTGCCTGGCGGGATTGAATTGGCCGCAGACCATCATGCTTCAGGATCTGGACGAATACGATCTGCACGGACTGTTCCAGTGTTTCGCTCCTCGTCTGGCAGCGCAGAATTCGGAATTCACTCGGCTGCAGGAGGCCTATCGCAACAGCGTCGGCAGGGATGATCGGCTTCGCGATTTTCAGAAGATGTTCGAATGCCTGCTGCATCACTGGCAGATTGCCGATACTTCTGACGATGTTGAAAGCTGGCCCGCGTTTCGCGGAAGAGTCGCGCGTGTCGTTCGACTGATTCAGAATCAGTCAGAACACAAAAGTCGATCCGTCGTGTTTACGTCAGGTGGTTTCATTGGCGGAGTTCTCCAGCAGGCGCTGAACGTGTCGAATCAAACCGCACTTGAACTCAACTGGCGAATTCGCAATTGTTCTCTGACTGAATTCGTTTTCACGCCGGGCCGATTTACGCTGGACAGTTTCAACATGATCCCTCATCTTGCAGATCCGGCGATGTGGACCTATCGATAGACCTCAAACCCGGTTCCGTGCAAACCGGGGTTAGAGTTCCCTGTCATTGCCCATGTTACGGCTCAATACAAGACACATTCACCTGCACGACAAGCAGGCTGCTCGATGCTTAGTGGAAAAAAATGATGAACGCCGATCTCAACACCCCGGTGACTGTCCGCGCAGGAGAAGAATTGCCGGTGGACCGACTGACAGGCTATCTGCATCGGCAACTTCCGGACTTCCAGGGGCAGGTCACGGTCGAACAGTTTCCAGATGGATACTCCAACCTGACGTACCTGATTCGGTTGGGCGACAACGAGCTGGTTCTGCGGCGACCTCCGTTCGGAAACAAAGTTGCCTCCGCGCACGATATGGGGCGGGAATATCGGATGTTATCTCGACTCAGCAAAGTCTTTCCGGCGGCTCCACAACCCGATTTGTTTTGCGATGATATGGATATTCTGGGGGCACCGTTTTATCTGATGGAACGCCGACGCGGCCTGATCCTCAGAAAGAAGATCCCGCGAGACATAACGATTGACGCCGTAATGGCACGTCGCATGTCGTGTTCGCTGATCGATCATCTCGCAGCACTGCACGCAGTCGATTATCAGGCCGCCGGACTGGCCGATATGGGTAAACCCGACGGATATGTCGAGCGTCAGGTCACGGGCTGGACAAAACGTTACAGCCAGGCGCAGACGTCCGTTGTCCCCGCGATGGAAAACGTCGCAAAGTGGCTCAATGGAAACATGCCGAAGGAAGCCGGCGTCAGCGTCATCCACAATGACTACAAGTACGACAATGTGATGTTCGATCACACCGATTTGACAAAAATTGTCGCCGTGCTGGACTGGGAAATGGCCACCATTGGTGACCCACTGATGGATCTGGGAACATCATTGGGATACTGGGTACAGGCAACCGATCCGGAGGCACTTCAGCAGGCCGCGTTTGGTCCCACTGCGATTCCCGGCAGCCTGACGCGACAGGAACTGATCGATCGTTATCAGGAACAAACCGGGGTTGAAATCCTTGATCCGATTTTTTATTACTGCTTTGGGCTATTTAAGCTGGCTGTGATCGTACAGCAGATTTACGCTCGGTTTGCACGAGGTAACACAAGCGATGCTCGCTTCGCCCACCTGAATCAACTTGTTTCATTGCTGGGAATGCAGGCTGAGCGCACGCTGCAGTCAGGAACGATTTAGTTTGACTTTACTGCCACACTCGCGAACATTCCTTTATCTCCAGATATGTCGTACAAAAGTTGATCGGGAAATTTGACAAAGGACCGGGGTTTCGATGTTCGATGAGTTTGAACAGTTTCAGCATTTCCGAGCCACATGGAATTCCGTACGTATTGAACGCAGGGTGGAACTCGGGCTGTTCACGTTCGGTGATTCTGATATGCCGTACTATCTGATTACAACGGGTTCCGGAAAGAATGCTGCCAGCGACAGCGGAATGGTCAAGGTGCGTCGCGGCAGCGTCACTGTATCTCGAGCCCGCATTATTACGCCCGAAACCATGCATCCGGAACTCCAAAACTTCTTCGAAGAACATGAGGAGACCGGATTGGTCGAATTTCTGATGTCACGCACGGCTGCGTTTTCAAATCTGAAGCTGAGCAACGAATCGGGTCCGGAGAAAATTGTTACAGACACGGTCGAAGAAGCCGTTACTCGATTGAATCGACAGCTCGACGACGAAGAAGAAGATCACGTCGCCATCCTGTCCGCGCCTGCGGCGCTTGCCGGATTCGCTGTCTTTCGATATGCCTCAGAAAGAATTCTTTCCAGCGCGCCCGGCAACATTCAGGAACTCCGAGAACGCGGATTCCTTCCATAGGTCTTGTCCGGAATCAAGATCCGTAGGCCGTGAGGGCTGTGAAGCAGAGCGAAACACCCCATCGCAATCTCGTAGCCACGCTCTGCTGAGACGATTTCCGGCAAAACATTGGCGATTCACGTCAATTCTGGCTTCGGGTGCCGGTCAAGTTCGTGTCGGAAACTATTCCTTGTTTACCATTTGGGCACAATCTGCTCAAATCCGGCTGGGATCAAGTCGTGAATGGATCGCGTCTGGGCTCGGTTCAAGGATGAAAGTGTCGTGGCAAGATCGAAATGGAGTTTCATGCAGCGCGTTGTTCTCGCGAGTGCCATCGCGTTTCTTCTGTTGTTGGCAGCGAATGGGCTTCGTGCCTGTCCGTTTTGTCTTTCGCCGCCAATGACGCTGGTGGAAGAAATCGCGACGTCCGATCTGGTGATCATCGTTGAACTTCTGAAGTTTGATATTATTCATGTCGGGAAAGCCGACGCTCCAATTTCGACAGTGCGTATCCGCGAATTCCTGCAGGGGACGGAACTGACTGCGAAGTGTGACCGGCTGAAGATCGGCCAGGCATTTACCGTGCGTCAGGAAATTGCCGGCGCGCCAGGCGACCTGTTTCTCCTGTTTGGTTCGCTAGCTTCCAGCAGTCCTGCAGCAGAATCCACATTTGCAACGGACACTGACGTTTCGCAACCGATTTCACCGAATAGCGGTGCCATTGCGTTGGCGAGGCTTGAAACAGCCGACGACGCCCCGAAACAGGTTCAGCGAACATCGTTGCTGATCCCCGAACTGATTTCATGGAACTCTTCAACGCCTGTTTCGCGGGAAGCCATTCGCTACATCAAAAACGCTCCGGCCCAGGGAGTGCCGCAAGCACAGCGGTTGCCCTATTATCTATCGTTTCTGGAGAATCCCGATCCGTTGCTGTCGATCGATGCATGGGCCGAATTTGCCAATTCCACATATGACGATGTCAAGGCGATCAGAACCCGGTTACCCCAACAAAAACTGCGAGAATGGATCGCCGATCCGATGATGAGTCCCGAGCGTCTGGGACTTTACGGAATGATGCTTGGCTTGTGCGGCAATGCCGATGATGCCGCATTTCTTGAGGCACAGATCGGAGTGATACCGCCCACCGGTAAGGATGAAAACCAGTTCTTTCGTTACGGAACCGACGGACTAATGGGCGGCTACTTGCTGCTGACGGGTGTTGATGGGTTAAAGTTTCTTGAACAGACTCGACTGAAGCCCGACGTTCCTGTGGAAAGTGTTCATGCTGCCATGCAGGCGATTCAGTTCGTCTGGAGCTATGAAAACGACCTGATTCCGCAGTCACGCTTGAAGTCATCAATGCGAAGGCTTCTGTCGAACAATGCATTCAGATCCATCGCGATCATCAATCTGACCCGCTGGAAAGACTGGGAATGCTGGCCGCAACTGGAACAGCTCTTCGACGACAAACGACTCGCCGACCGGGCGACCCAGCGTACCATCGTGCAGTTCGCGGAAGAGTGCCGGAAAGCGACGAATGCAGATGGGAATCCGCTGGAGAACGCCATTGCAGCGAGCAATTTTCTGACACGGGCTGAAGCAGAACATCCGGAATTATTTCGTGGAGTCAACAACGCGGAGTTTCGTTGAGTAATTGCTATGTCCTCTTCGATCTCAACATCCGATGACACTGCGGTCCTGCCGGTTCGCTGGTCTGTCGCCGCTCTGATTGTCCTGCTGCTGATTTCATTACCGATCGTCGTCTGTATGCCGCTGACATCAGACACGGTTCTTTATGATCTTCAGGCCAGAACCATTCTGCATGGCGGAGTCATGTATCGCGATATTCTGGAACCCAATTTGCCAGGTGCTGTCTGGTTACATCTGCTGATTCGAAGTGTTGGCGGCTGGTCATCTGAAGTCATGCGGAGTTTCGATCTCTTGATTGTGACCGCAGCCTGCCTGGTGCTGGTGAGCGTCATCCGGCTACGAGACCCGGGAATCGCAAGCGAGGCTGATCAAAGTCGATCAAAATACAGATTCTACGCGAAAGCCTGCATTGGTTTGCTCGCAATGGCTGCGTTCTATTTGTCGCGCAATGAATGGTGCCATTGTCAGCGGGATTCGTGGATGCTGCTGCCGGTCGCGTTTGCTGCGGCGCTGCGGATCAGATCGCAATGGCATGAAACCCACAACAAAAGTCACCGCGATCGTCTGCTCGCTGTTTGTGAAGGTCTTTGCTGGGGGGCAGCATTCTGGATCAAACCGCATGTGGCATTCAGCGCGCTCGCTGTGTTCAGCCTGGATCTGTGGATGCAGTCCGATCGAACCTCGGAATTGCGGCGTTTGTCCTGGGTTATCGCAGGAGGCATCCTGGCGGCGATTCCGGGAGTGGCGTGGATGCTGACTTCCGGAGCCTGGCCGCATTTCTGGGACATGCAACTGAACTGGAATCCCGAATACTTAGCCGCAGCGCGAAGTCGTAGAAGCTGGCTGCGCGTCTGGTCGATGCTGACGCATTTTCATCCGTGGTGGATTGTTCACATTCTGGCGGTTTTCAAATCCGTCCAGGTGTTCAACATCATTCGCACGTCGAAAACCGGACAGGACCAACTCTCGTCTGGCCAAGCTCAGTCGCAACGCCCTATCGCTCATCAACGAGCGGTTGCGGTTCTATCTGCGATCTATTTGAGCTGGTTTGCTCAGGCCAGCCTGCTTCAGCATTCGATGGATTATATTCAGGTTCCCCCCGTGATCCTGGCCATTGCGCTGGTGTCGATGTCAGACTGGACGATTCCGCTTCCGGTTCGCAGAGTGGCGGTCGCAGCCTTCGCCGCGCTTGCGCTGCTGGTTTCGCCACAATTGCAGCCGGGAAGAATCATGATGTGGATGTCATGTGTCCGATCGGGAAGCACTCCACATGTTCGAGAAAAACTGGCCTGCGTACCGCTGCCGGACTGGGCTCACGTGATACCCGTCACGGAATTCCTGAAAAGCCAGAACGTGAAGGCAGGCGATGTCACCTGCTACAACGTCCACTGCATTCATTTCTACAGCACACTGGAAATCCCACCATCAACGCGCTACGTGGGAATCAGTTCGCTGCTGGAATTGTTTCCTTCTCGACGCGCCGAGATCGAAAAGACCGTACAGACCTGCGGTCATCGATTCGTTGTGGTCGATGTACGTGAAACAGAACCGATTCCTGACCACTTTCCATGGAACCTGCCGCTGGCATTCCAGTCGGGAGATTTTCGCGTGTACGCAGCGCGGAAGGTTGATTGAAACCAGGGTGCTTGAAGCAGCTCGTAATGCACCACGGGGCATGTGCAATGTTGCGATTTGCTCTGCGTCTCACACCGGAGATGCATCCAGTGCTGGTAGTGGAGCGTGAGGATAGTCCACTGACTTATACGAGATCTTTAGTTCGGGTGTGATCAGTTTCCGGTATTGTTCGACACGAGACGTCAGCGCGCGATCTAGAATGCCGCTGGTCAGCAGAGTTCGTTCCACTGGATACGTCGCCCGGCCGGTATGGATCATGCGTTCAATTCCCTTGAGCAACCATGCAAAGTGCGGATGGCGAGGTTCGGTTCGTTCGTCAAACCGTGTTGCGAGGATCTGACTTTGGTCCTTGAGTTTCATCGCAACGGACGTTCCGCTGGCAAATTCCGGCAGCATAAAGATCGAACCCAGGAGTCCGTCCGTGTACTGAAACAGGAACAAACTCGCGTCTTTCGCCTGACGTACGTCTCCTTCGTGATGCGAAACACGAGCTAACGCCGCTTCAAACAGATCTTGGCGCACCGTACCGTCCTCCAGAGCCTTCCAGACGGCCTCCCCTTCCAGACATTGCACCCATTCCACACCGGTTTCCGCCGCTCGTCGCTTTTCGACATGACACTGAAAGAACTCCAATGCGTGAATGCCATAGATATCGAGTCCCGAATATCCTATTCCTACGGCGGATTCGATATCACAGCCGAGTGGCAGGGAAATCTCCGGTTCTCGATATCCTACCGTCATTGATGAACCGGCCATGAACGGGACTTTCATCTGCTGCGCCCGGTCATACATCCATTTTGCGTCCACCCACTGCGGGCCAAGATGCTTGTCGTTAAAGACAGGAACCACCTTGCCGTACTTTCTGAAGGTGTCCGTGATGGCTTCGAAGAAGCGTCGGCGAGGATGCAGAACCTGACCTTTGCTGTTCGATGGATACGTCCCGTGTTCGCCGATACTGATCACTCCGTCGATCGGGATGTCATTCCCACCAACTGTCAATGCGCCTTCGATCGTGTCAAAAATTGGCACGCCGTATTTCTTCGACATGGCTCGCGCCATGTCGCGGTCGGTAAATTGATCCAGATACATCGATGCCAGCGTCAAGTCCGGTCCCGGGCCTCCATCCTGCTTCCAGCCTTCAAGGATTTTCCCGATGAGAACGTCCGCGTGAAGCCCGTATTCATAAGCGGTCAGCACGGCGGCAACCTTTTTCGGTTCCACTTGCCGCGTGGCCGCCATGACTGGCCAGGACACCGTGCTGGCTACGGTTGCAGCCGCTGCCGTTGCCAGCCAACTGCGGCGTGTCCCAAAACCAGTGGTCTTCAAAGTGGGCGTATTCATTTTGCGTCTGCCGTGATTTTCATGTGGACTATGTTGAATAGATCTGCTCTGCCATTTCAGTAAACTGATATCGGCATGTGGATTCTGGCGAATTTCGCGACAACAGCAAATCATGGTCGTTCGAATTTCACGACACTCCGTTATTCCGCGTCCGGCTACGATTTCTTCAGTCGGCTTTACGGATCGATGGGAGGCCAATACGATGGCGGTGCGGTTTTGTGGCCGTGATTCTGAAAACTCTGATTTTGGTATGCAAAGGAACTTCAAAAATGCGTCGGATCCTGACTACTTGCCTGATGTCACTCGCGGTGACTGTTACTTTCAGTTCGAGCCGATTGGCCGTCGCGACTGATGATTATACGTACGATCTGGTCCATTCCTCTGTCAGCTTCAAAGCGCGGCATCTGGACATCAGTTGGATTCATGGTCGTTTTAATGATGTCAGTGGAAAATTCTCGTTGGATCGGCAGGATCCGACAAAATCGACGTTCGAGTTGACAATCAAGGCTGACAGCGTCGATACCGCGAATCCGGCGCGGGACGAGCATCTCCGTCAACCGGATTATTTCGATACAAAACAATTCCCGACAATCGAATTCAAAAGTAGGCACGTCAAGGCGATTAAAGACGGCTATGAAGTGACAGGTGACTTCACGATGCACGGCACCACGAAAGAGATTACGTTTACTCTGATGGGCGGCAAAGAAATTGAATCGCGTGATGTGAAACGCGTTGGATTCTCGACGGACTTGAAACTAAAACGCAGCGACTTTGGCTTCGATAAGAATGCGATTGGTCCAATCGGAGATGAAGCGATTATCATCATCGATTGTGAAGGGACGCGAAAATAACGGATGCCGGATCCGATCCTGTATTTGAAGGCGTTCGTTGCCGTTGTCTTTTCCAGCGCGATCGTGCTGCTGGCGTTCTGGCTGGTGACGCGAAGGCATGCATGGTCCCTCGCCGCCAGTTGTGTGCTGGCGGCCAGTGTGGGCCTCTTGATCGGATATGACGTCCTGCTGTTTTCATGGACATGGCCGCCTGCCAATGCACTCAATCGATTCCTGATGATTGTCCTCCCGGCCACCGTAATTGTGGAACTGCTGACCGCAGTTTGTGATGCCGGGTTTTTCTCTCGATCTCTGGTAGTTGTCCTGAGAGTCACTCTGTATGCCTGTGCTGGCCGCGTTCTATTGCACGATTCCGTGTACCTGGCCGGTGTCGGCGGCAGCAGTGCTGACTCGTGGACTCTGCTGCAATCGATCGCCACACTGAGTGGCGGTTTTGGTGTGTTGATCGCTGTTTGGAGCCTGCTGTGCCGTCTGTCGCAGCGATCTGCTTCGCCCAGTATCATACTCAGTCTTGCGATGGCGATTCTGTGTAGTGGCCTGGCGACGATGATGGCCGGTTACATCAAGGGCGGCGTTGCTGCAATTCCGCTGGTGGCAGCTCTTGTGGGAATCACCTTAGCCTCTCCAGTTCTGGCAAATCGACTCAGCGACCACGGTAAGCCGCATCTGCAGGGAACTATTGGCATCGGCGTGATGGGACTCTTCAGTCTTTTGTGCATCGGACACTACTTTGGCCAGCTCAGTGGCCCGCGCGCGGTTGTGATCTTTCTGGCACCGTTGCTGTGCTGGACGAGTGAACTCCCCGTCCTGAGTTCGAAGTCCCCGTTTCAAAAATCGGTGGTGCGATTGATCGCCGTGACGATTCCTTTGGCGGCGGTTTTATTTGCTGCCGGGCGAGACTTTGACCAGAAGATGGCACCGCTACTGGCAGGTGCCATGCCATGCGAAAAACCGCTCATACAGGAGCCTCGCCCTCCGGCAAATGCGGATCTGCATTCCGGACGGTTCCTAAGGGTCGCTCGATCAATAACTGTCGCATTTCTCAACCCCGCCCGCCGAAGGCAGGGAGGGGTCAGGCCGAGCGAAGCGATGGTCCGGGGGAGGGGTTGCGCGACAGGCGTGAATATATCGAACGTTGTGCAGCAACAGCCATTGCTCGACGAAATGCTCCAGAAAATGTCTTTGCGTCGCGTTCGTCACAAACCACAGTGCAAGCTCCCTCCCGGACATCGCTTCGCTCGTCCGACCTCCCCCAGACGCTCCGCGTGGGGGAGGTTGTTTGCCAACGTCGGGTCGCATATTTGCCACTTATTGTTTGAGCGTTCCTAACGTATCACCTGCTCGGGTTTCTTCCCTGTCATTTTTGTCACAACATCGCAGACGCCCTTGACCATTTCGTCCTCGACCTCCGGTGCCCATCCAACCGGGGATGCATATTGAGTCTTGATCACCTGAGCCTGATAGGCGTCGAGACGGACAAGTTCGCGAGTTGGAATGTAGAGGTTATGCTCTCCCGCATAGCTGCCAAGAAAAAGAGGCATCTGGCGGCGGAATGCATCTTTAATCCGCATACCGATCGGGGCGCAGACTTCTCCCTGCATGGCGACGAAGCAGAGCGGACCGATGTTCGTCACGATCACTTCTTCGAATTTGCAGGGAAACTCACGGCTCTCTTCCAGTTTTTCAACCAGGAATTCGTCATCGGTGCAGACCGAGTCAGTTGTTCGTACAGGGAACGGAATTTTCTGTTCATGGTGTCTCAACAGCGCACGGATCCAGTTTGTTCCACGATCCGGATGCGGATAAGGCACAAGACCAATATCAAGAGGAACTTTTTTTCCTATCGCCAGTTCCTTTGCCTTCTCATAAGACATCGGCTCGGCGAGCGGGAGTGAAATAACTTCGAGCGTCGAAGTGATTTTTCCTGTCACGTCCAGCGTTTCGCCCTGAGCGATGGCGACCGCTGACTCTCCCAATTGTTTGCCCAGCGCTTTCACTTCGTCGTGTGCCGCGTACATGATGATGCCTCGGTCGGGAAACTGATTGCCGCCGCACGCATCAGCATACAGTGCGACCGAGTCTGGAAAAACAGTTTCGACATATTCCACCGCGTAGCCAGGATGGCCGGTATCGATGTGGGTGCGGGACGATTGCAGCGGATGAGTCGGATGATTGAACAGCACGGCCAGTGTTTTGGCGCCGACATCCACTTTCAACAAATGTATGTCGTAGTCTGCTGGCGCGTTTCCTACGGCACGAATGTGGAAGTTCTGCCCTTGCCCGAATGAGACACGTGCGGGGCCTTCTTCGCTGGCGATCGCTGTTTGAATCAGAGTGAAAATCGTGTCAGCCAGTTCACGACCATAGGCGAAGTTTTCAGGGCAAATCTGAATTGGAGCCGCATGATTGTGTGTTGCCATCAGAATCAATTGTGACGGGGGTATGTTCAACTCATCGCGACACCTTTTTCGCAGAATCGGTGTGGCGACATCGAGACAGTTCAGGTCATACGTGACGATCACAAGTCGGCTCGTTCCGTCGTTGAGAACCAGGGCTCGAGCATAAATATCATGATCGATCAGTGACGCCCTGGTTCCCATGACTGTGGTGAGTTCAGCCAGACTCGCGGCATCGGGAGTGATCACCACCTTCGCCACACCTGCTTTCATCATCACGGCGGATGTGTCATCGTCAGCAACGGCTGAAGAGACACGAAATTCCGACACCGTCACACCAATCACACAGATCAAAAAATAGATCCATAGATCGCGCATAATACACCTCAATTGAGTGAATACGGAATGACTACCCTGAGCATAAGCGAGTGGCAGGTGAAAATCTACTGGCAAGGGAAAGCAGGCCAATCCCATACGACACATCCGACCTATCAAGGACCATTTACGAAATCTGTAGTGGCCGACAACGCCTGACAGCGGCCGCGTTGATACAATTCGACGTCTGTTTCACAGAGAAAATTTGGTTCCGTCAGAATTCACAGGAGCGACATGTGATGCCTCAGTTCTTCCGGATTTTGTGCTGTGCGTTGGTTTTGCTGTTATCAATAGCGAAGATAGTGCACACTACCCACGCGAAAGAATTTCGTGCCGCGGCAGCGAAGGCGGATATTACGCCGACTGATTTGGTGATGCAGTGGGGATACAGCGACCGCAGCGGTCCCGCGATCGGAACACATGATCCGCTCTACGCCAAAATCCTGCTCCTTGATGACGGAAGCACGCGGCTCGCCTGGGTGACGCTGGATCTTGGGCGACCGTTTGGCGCGGAGTCAATGAATATCGTCCGGGGCCGCGTGCAGAAATCGGCAGGTGTTACGCATGTGTGCTTTTCTGCTTCGCACACACACTCTGGACCGTCGATTGATGATGTCTACGAAGCCGGTCAGCGCCCTGCCTGGGAGACAACGGCTCTCGACAAAATCGCTGCCGCGATCGAAGCGGCAGCGACGCATCTTGAACCTGCCATCATCGGTACGGGGGAAGGTTCAACTCTTATTGGTCACAACCGCCGATATATTCAGCCTGACGGAAAGGTAAAAATGCTGTGGCGTAACGCAACGAAAACGCCGACCCATCCCGTGGACCCTCGCGTCGGCGTTATCCGCATCGACAGCCTTAACGGCAGGACTCTGGTTGTCGTGGTCAACTACGCTTGTCACCCTGTTGTTTTTGGTCCCGATAATCTGCAGTATTCAGCCGACTTTCCCGGCGCAACGGCAGAAGTCGTCGAAGGATCATTTGGAGCCGACTGCGTCTGCCTTTACCTGCAAGGTGCTCCCGGCGACATCAATCCGTATTACGACAAAATGACGCTTGACGAAGGTGCGGAAACACTGATGCGGGAAACCGGACGTCAACTGGGTGACGAAGCGCTTCGTGTTGCAAAAACAATTGTCCCAGCCGCACCGAAAACACCAGAGATTCAGGTTGCTTTCGATACGCGCCACTGCAAGCTTCGCTACGACGGCGAGCAATTGCTGAAAAAACTCCGCGCGCAGGGTCTCCCACCGGAGGTCGAGGATCGTTATCGCAAGTATCTTGCCGCACCGATGGACTGCGTCGTCACCTCAGTGCTCATCAATCGCGACATCGCGCTGATGGGAATTCCGGGCGAGCCATTCGTCGAATTCGGCCTCAATTTTCGCGACCGTGCCCCGGCCGCGAATTCGTATTTCGCTGGCTATTGCAACGGTTACCTGGGCTACTTCCCAACAATCCGTGCCGCAGTTGAAGGAGGTTATGGTGCTGAAGGAGTCGTTGCCCGTGTCGAAGTCGGTACCGGTGAAGCGATGGTCGATATGGCCGTCATTCGTCTGCTAACGATGCAGGGTTTGCTTAAGTCGGTGCCGTGAGTGTTAGAAGTTCGACGACTATTCCATTGGGAGAGATTAGGGAACCCGACCTGAGGACAGGTCGGGCTACCGGGGGCAGATCGGATTACGCGGTCCGGCCGATGATTGCATCCAGTTCAGTGCGGAGCTTTGGCAGAATTTCGTCGTAGGGAAATGCACCGACGGTTTCTTTGCCGCGTTTCAGGTTGACATGAGTCGGACCGCACCAGAGGCCAAGATCAGCGTCGTCCGTTTCTCCTGGCCCGTTGACTCGGCAACCCATGACAGCGATTGTAATCTTGTGTTCTTCAGCGTATCGAGTCATCTCGCGAACTTGTTCAGCCAGTTCGATGAACGCTTCGTTTTCGACACGCGAGCAACTGGGACAACTGATGATGTTGAGTGTCTTCAAACCATAATCCACAAAGCTGCGGACTCGACCTGCGGCGATGTCTTCAAGAATTCCGCGCCCTGCCGCAATCTCTTCCGCCTTGCGATTGTTGGCCACAGTGAGTGACACTCGAATCGTGTCACCAATTCCACGGCTGATGAGTTGTTCGAATGCAATTCGAGTCTTGATGATTCCATCGGGTGGCATCCCGGCTTCAGTGACTCCCAGATGCAGAGGCACATCCGGACGCTTTTCCGCAAACCGGCGATTGACTTCGATCACTTTCTGAGGATCTGAATCTTTCAGTGATACGCAATACCGGTCGTACCCCAGTTCATCCAGCAAGGAACAGTGTGCCCATGCGCTTTCGAGCATTGGAGAAATCGAATCATGTTCATCAAATTTTGACTTCACATCCGGATCAACGGACCCGCAATTCACACCGACCCGCATGGCGCAATCATTGTCGCGAGCCACATTGACGAGATATTTCACTTTCTCCTGCCAAAGTTTGGATTTTTCATGGTGATAAAGGTGTCCGGGGTTGTAACGGATTTTATCGACAAACGGCGCGATGACTTCTGCCAGGCGATAGTTCTCCTGCAGGTCCACAGACAGATTCCCTTTGACCTGGCGTCGAATCTCGATGAGCGCTTCGGCATCTTTCTGGTTATCGATCGCAACGCGCACGATGTCGGCCCCGGCATTGACGAGGTCATTAATCTGACGCACAGTGGCATCAATATCAGTTGTTTTTGTGGCCGTCATACTTTGCACGGCAATCGGGGCATCGCCGCCGATGAATCGATCACCAATGGCCACAGAGCGAGTTGGATTGCGGACGATCTGGAGTTTTGTTTCAGTAGTCATGCTGGAATTGTACTGTTGAATGGTGGTCTGTATATCCTGCGTGTCTGTACGGCAACAGTGTCTCAATCCGAGAATGATATGCTGCGGACCCCGCGAATTACAGTAGAAGTTCACCCCGCGGACGGATCGATTTCGGATTTTCCCGAACACCGAGGATGGCTGAAAAACACCTTCGTATTTCTCAACCCCTCCCCCCAAGAGCTGCGCTTTGGGGGGAGGTTGATTGCAAACGCCTCGCGCCAGCTACGCCAATCAGTGAATCGAGCAGTACTCGCTAATTACGTCCGCTTCTCGGCGATCACGACGGCACCGGGAGCGAGAAATACGCCCATCGTCTGCCAGAGTGCAATGCCGACGCCGAACGACAGCTTTACCAGCAGGCTGGTATCGTCACTATGCACCGCGCCTTTTGGTGAGGCACTGATGACGTTGAAGCCAGTCGTTTTTAATAGACTCAACAGACTGCCGATGGGCATGGAAAAACGATGATCATTGACGGCCCGCTTGAGAAGCTTTTGGCCTCGATCCGGAGACAGTTTCTGCAATCCAGCACCGACCGTAGCCAACCAGGACTTATCGACAACGCGCATCACCAACAGGCCGCCATCGTTCAGGCGGCTGTGAATATCGCTGAGTTCTGTGGCTTGATCGGGCCAATAGATATTGGCATCCAGCACGGTGATCACATCAAAAGATTTGTTCGTACCCTGAAAATCACGAATCTGTCCGCAGCTTTCTGCCGACATGCCGTGCGATTTCACGAAATCGACCGCTTGCGGAACTATGTCAAATCCGCAAACATTGAAACCAACCGCTGCTGCAGCTTCCATGAAACCACCATAGGAGCAGCCCACATCCAGCAGAGATTTTCCCGTTGGTTGCACATGCTTTTGCATTTGTTCAAGGATGGATTTGTACATCCGTTGCTTAAACGTGTTGAGTTGCGCGCCGCGTTCCGTGTCGCCCCATGTCATTGTCTGAGTGTGGCTGACTTCGCTTTCCAGACTGTAGCCGCGATCCATAAAATACGATCGACAGCAGTTGCAGCGCAGCCATTCTGTTTCACCGCGGGCGTTGACGAATTTCCATGCGTGGCCTGCCTGTGTGGATGAGGCACCGCAGGCTGGACAAATCTCTGCTTGCGGTTTTGATGCAATTTGGTGTTGTGACAATACAGCAGACATATCCAGTCCTTTTTTAGGAAAGCCGTAGTATCCCGCAGTTTCGACAAATGAGTCAATACGGGCTTATCCTGCGAAAAACCAATGCTTTGGGCGTAGTTGCACTTTACGCGGTCATCATCGGAGGTGACTCGGCGAGCGGTTGGTGTCAGCCCACCGAGTTGCACGCATGTGACCTGGAGCTCAGTGGTACTCGATTTGTAAAAATGAGCTTTGATTAGGGAGGGCGAAGCTCCTGCTGAGCCATGAGAATCATTGGATATCGTGCGTTCAGGCGACTCGGCAGGAGCCTCGCCCGCCGGGAAATCGAGTACCATTCAGCGTTTGCCAGCAATATATCCAGAGAACAGAGTAATCCGTTTTTCTCATTTGTGTACTCTCAAAGTGACTACTCGCATGTCTGCACATTCGCGACCCACAACGCCTCTCGACGCGAAGCTGTGTTCCGCTGACGATGCGGTCCTGCAAATTCGAGATGGAATGACTGTCGCTTGTGGTGGATTTGTCGGAGCGGGACATCCGGAATCGCTGACGTCCGCCCTGGAACGACGGTTTCTCGCGCATCATGGACCAAAGGATCTGACGTTGGTCTACGCCGCAGGACAGGGCGATGGCAAGAATCGCGGCCTGAATCATCTGGCTCATGCGGGGTTGCTGCGGCGCGTCATCGGTGGGCATTGGGGGTTGTGCCCGAAATTGGGGCAGTTGGCTCTGGCGGGTGAAATCGAAGCCTATAATTTCCCACAAGGCGTCGTCTGTCATCTGTTTCGTGACATCGCCGCCGGGCGACCGGGATGCCTGACTCACGTTGGGCTTGGCACCTTCATCGATCCCGCGAACGGCGGCGGACGGCTCAATGCGAAGACGACTGAAGAACTTATCGAACGCATCACCGTGCGCGGCAAAACGTGGTTGCTGTACCACGCATTTCCTGTTCACGTTGGCCTGATTCGTGCAACGGCAGCGGATTGCTTCGGCAATCTTGTGATGGACGAAGAAGCCGTCATCGGCGACGTGCTGCCAATCGCGCAGGCTGCCCATAATCATGGTGGAATTGTGATCGCGCAGGTGAAACGAATTCTGGATGCTCCGGCCGCGCCGCAACTCGTGCGAGTCCCCGGTCGCCTGGTCACTCATGTCGTCGTTGCAGAAGTACATGAACACTGGCAGACTTTCGCGGAACCGTATAATCCGATGTTCTGTATGCCGGCTGGTGGAAATGAGCACGCACAATTCCATTCAACCGCTGCAACGGATGGTGCCACGCGGGCACCCATTGATTTACGACGGATCATTGCGATGCGTGCCTGCGATGAACTTCAACCAGGCGCGATTGCGAATCTGGGGATCGGGTTGCCGGAAGGTATTGCCATCGTCGCGGCCGAACGTGGTCTGCTGTCTGACGTAACGCTCACTGTGGAAAGCGGCCCGATCGGTGGCATCCCCGCCGGAGGACTCAGCTTTGGTGCATCAAGCTCTCCCGAAGCCATCATCGATCAGCCATCGCAGTTTGATTTCTATGACGGGGGCGGCCTGGACTTTGCCGCATTGGGCGCGGCTCAGGTGGATCAATCTGGAAATGTCAACGTGTCAAAATTCGGGACGCGATTCGCAGGCGTTGGGGGATTTGTCAATATCTCCCAGAACGCGCGACGGCTTGTGTTTTGCGGAACACTGACAACAGATGGATTGGAAGTTGTGTACGAAGATGGAAAACTGCGGATTGTTCACGAAGGTCGAATTTCGAAGTTCGTGAGACAAGTCGAACAGGTTTCCTTCAGCGGCACCATCGCCCGCGATGCGGGTCGCGATATTCTGTTCGTCACGGAACGCGCAGTTTTTCGCCTGCAGCGTGAAGGGCTGGAATTGATTGAAGTGGCACCGGGAATTGACATACATCGCGACGTGGTTGACCGCATGGGATTCAAACCCATCATCCGAAATGTGGGTGAGATGGCAATTCGCGTTTAGTATCGCGCGAACATTGACTGTCGTAATTCACAACCCCGCCCGCCGAAGGCAGGGAGGGGGAGGGCCGAGCGAAGCGATGGCCCGGGGGAGGGCCATCACAAGTTGTGAACTCTGGATTCACATCGGACTCGGTGTCGGGAGTGACTGATCCAAACTACAGCGGCAACAGCCCCCTCCCGGACACCGCTCCGCTCGTCCGACCTCCCCCAGACGCTCCGCGTGGGGGAGGTTGTTTGCGAACGAATTGCCGCGGAGACGACTGTCAATGTTCGAGCGATCCTCAACCATCCACCGTGTTACATCAGCATGCGGTCAATTGGTTTTTGCCGCTACAGGTTTAGTGCCAGGATCGACATCCACCCAGTCTTCGCCCGAACGCAAATTCAGCCGGAAGGACCGCGCCAGTGTCTTATCCTCCTGAAGCAGCTTGTATACGCGAAGTTCGATGATGCCGATATCAGGCAGCGGAGTTTTATTGAGCACTAACTCAGCAATCCGTTTCCGCAGGGTATTCATTTTACGAAGTGAGTCTTCACTATCGGAATCAGGATCAATTTCGGTCTTCATCAGGATGCGAAGAATGGTCGGCGAATCTTCATTCAGACGTTTCCTTCCTCCATCGACACGCGGAGCGGACCCCGGGAATTCGGCGACAATCGCATCCTGCAGCGGGCGGAATGGGCCGAGATGCAGCGATGAATAGACGTAAAGCAAACTGGTTGCTGTGATACCCATCGCAAACATCCCGATCACCAACCATCGCCCGGAAATGGTGCGTTCAACAGATGGAATCGTTTGAGGTTCGGACATATCTTATCGCGATCAGAAAAAAGCTGCGTTTGGCAGGTTTGTCAATCAGTCAATAGATTCTACGCCTCGGCGAGTCGCAGACTGCGTTTCACAGCACATTCCGGCTCAAATTCCCGCGAAAGATGCTTCTGCAGATCCTCGGATTTCCGGACATGTTTCACGTTGACGATCATGCCACAAGTCTTCTAAAGTGCGGACTATGAACCTCAACATTCGCGGCATTCAGAATACTTTGATCGGCGGTATGATTATCGCCCGATCACTGCATCATGCCTGAGGAACACCAAATTTGATTCTAAGCCCTCAGGAGACCCCTGGGGGCTTTTTTATTGGTAAGGCTCAAAATCATGGCTCGCATCCAGCTCTACGACACAACACTCCGAGACGGTTCTCAGGGAGAGGGCGTCAATTTTTCGCTGCAGGACAAACTCATGATCGCCCGAAAACTGGATGATCTGGGCTTTGACTACATCGAAGGCGGTTATCCGCTGTCGAATCCCAAAGACGAAGAGTTTTTCCAGCGTGCTGCGGAAATGGAATGGAAGCACGCGAAGATCACGGCGTTCGGAATGACACGCCGCAAGGGCGTGGCAGCGAAAGACGATATCGGATTGCAGGCGCTGGTCGATAGCAAAGCACCGGTGATCACAATCGTGGGCAAGACGTGGGATCTGCATGTGATCGAAATCCTGCGAGTCTCGCTGGAAGAGAATCTGGCGATGATCGGAGATTCGATCGCGTTCGCAAAGTCTGAAGGTCGCGAAGTGATCTATGATGCCGAACACTGCTTTGACGGCTGGCGAGCCAACCCGGACTACGCTGTGCAGACATGGAAGGCTGCAGCAGACGCCGGTGCCGACATGATCTGCATGTGTGATACGAATGGCGGGACGCTGCCAGAACAGATAGTTGCAGCTGTGACCGCGATTCGGGCTGCGGTAAATTGTCATGTCGGGATTCATACACACAACGATTGCGAACTTGCCGTGGCAAATTCGCTGGTTGCCGTCAGTGCCGGAGCCGTTCAGGTTCAGGGCACGATCAATGGAATTGGCGAACGCTGCGGCAACGTCGATCTGATTTCCGTCGCGGCAAATCTGTCTCTTAAGCTCGGTTACGATGTGCTCGCACCGGGAAAGATTCAACGCCTGACGGAACTGTCACGTTATGTTTACGAAATCGCCAATATGAACTTCCGCTCAGGCCAGCCCTTCGTTGGGACCAGCGCGTTTGCTCACAAAGGCGGGATGCACGTCCATGCGGTGAATCGCCTTGCACGCAGTTATGAGCACATTCTTCCGGAATCCGTGGGCAACGAACGCCGCATTCTTGTCAGCGAACTTTCCGGGCGATCGAATATCGTGGCAAAAACGACAAAGTTCAATATCAACGAAAACAATGAACTCATGCAGAAGATCCTGAATGCAGTTCAGGATCTGGAGAACCAAGGCTATCAATATGAAGCTGCCGAAGCCTCGTTTGATCTGCTGGTGATGAAGCAGGCAGGAACTTACGTTCCCTCATTTCAACTGGACCACTATCGCGTGAATGTCGAAAACCAGGCTCGCGAACCAATGACCGAAGCAGTTATTAAACTAACAACGGGTTCGGCCTGCCAGCATGTCGTCGGTGAAGGCGACGGTCCCGTGAATGCCCTGGATAGTGCGTTGCGAAAAGCACTGTCACCTGCGTATCCAGGCTTGTCTGAGATGACTTTAGTAGACTACAAGGTCCGCGTCATCAACAGCACCGAAGGCACCGCCGCACGAGTCCGCGTGGTGATCGAAAGCCGCGACAAAGACGGCATGTGGAGTACCGTCGGCGTCAGTGAAAACATCATCGAAGCCAGTTGGATCGCTCTTGTGGATGCGATCGAATTCAAGATTCACAAGGATCGCGGAATCGTAAAGGGGGGGAATGGTCGCTGATCTGTGAGGCACGGTTTTCATAAATCCTATTCTCCACATCCCCCCATCAGAACAATGGAAAACATAGGAATTATGACATTGTCCAAGGCTATTCTTCATCCTTCGCCCAGAGATGAGCGGCCAATGCGTTGGGTGCTGCCACGATTTCGCCAGCACTGAAATAGGTCGCAATTTCGCGGGCCGCAGCTTCCGGGCCGTCGCTGCCGTGGATCAGATTCATCTGACGGCTGGCTCCCAGATCACCACGAATCGTGCCTGGTGCTGATTCACGCGAATTAGTTTTACCCATCAGCGTTCGCATGACGGTAATCGCTTCCGGACCCTCTACGACCATCGCCACAACAGGGCCAGAAGTAATAAATGCTTCTAAATCTTTATAGAAGCCCTTGGAAACGTGTTCGGCGTAATGCTTCTTGCTGAGTTCCGGAGTTACCTGTAGCATCTTTATGCCGATGAGGCTTAGCCCCTTGTCTTCAATCCGCGAAACTATGCGACCAATCAATCGTCGTTGTACACCGTCTGGTTTGACAAGAATTAAAGTTCGTTCGAGAGACATAATTCAGGGGTGGCCTTGGAGCGTGGAAGTGGGAGATAAAGTAATGACCAATGACCAATGAAAACACAATTTCCGCATTGAATGCGATTTCATTAGTCATTGGTCACTGGACACTCTATTCAAGCTTGCATCATCTGCAGGAATTCAGTGAACAAGTAGTGACTGTCATGCGGACCGGCGGCGGCTTCGGGATGATATTGAACTCCGAACGCTGGAAATCTCTTGTGCCGAATGCCTTCTGTCGTCTGGTCATTCAGATTGATATGAGTGACCTCAACGTCATCGGGCAGACTGGCTGAATCGACAGCAAAGCCGTGATTCTGTGATGTAATTTCCACTTTTCCGGTCCGGCGGTTCAACACGGGCTGATTAGCACCACGATGCCCAAATCGCAGTTTGTAAGTCTTGCCACCGAAGGCCAGACCCAGTAGCTGCAGGCCGAGGCAGATCCCGAAGATCGGCTTCTTCCCCAACAAACCACGAATGGTTTCAATCGCATACGTCAGCGGTTCCGGATCCCCCGGACCGTTCGACAAAAACACCCCATCGGGTTTCAGTGCCAATATCTGCTCAGCCGTCGCGGTTCCCGGAACAATCGTGACGCGACAACCCACATCGCGAAGGTAACGCGGGATATTCCATTTCATACCGTAGTCAACGGCCACCACGTGCGGCCCATTCGTCCGATCGGCTCCCGAGATAAAATCGGCTGGGCGCCCGAGGTCGCTCAACGTCGTCTCCCAGCCACAATTCTCTTTCGGCATCACTTCCTGAACAAGATCTCGACCGATCAGTCCCGGCGCCAGTTGCACTTTCTTAAGCAGTGACGCATCATCCAGATCGACTGTCGAAATAATGCCCTTCATGGCACCCTGAGTTCTGATCTGGCGAACCAGTGACCGCGTGTCAATTCCCTGAAGGCCGATGATGTTGTTTCGTTTGAGGTACGAATCCAGAGATTCTGTTGAACGATAGTTGCTTGGAAATTCACACAATTCCTTGACGATGAATCCCTTCAGGAACAAACCTTTGCTCTCAATGTCTTCCACGTTGATGCCATAGTTTCCGATCAGCGGATAGGTCATCGTCACGATCTGGCCAGTGTATGACGGATCGGTCAGGATTTCCTGATAGCCGGTCATGCTGGTATTGAAGACGACTTCGCCGTTGACTTCACCTTCGGCTCCAAAGGCCTGACCTGTAAAGACTCTGCCATTCGCCAACGCCAGCTTTGCCGTACGACTTGCCATGTTTCGTTCTCACAGTCCTGTAGTCAAACCCTGTCGGCCCGTAATTATATCGCCAGCGGCCAGCGCCTTGCCGCTCAGAGAATAGCAGTCCCCAATCAGCCAGAAAAGCAGTCCGCCACGTCAGGGCCGAGTTTCGCGAAAATCAGATCCTGCCGTTACGCTGTCCGATTGCTTCGCCTGCGATTATCCTCCGCTCCATGACATTTGCATCACTCACAGGCAAGCGAATTCTCGTCACCGGCTCTTCCTCAGGCATCGGCCGCGCAATTGTTCTCGAATGCGCACGGGCCGGAGCGGACGTTGTCGTCAATTGTCGACGCTCTGTCGAAGCAGCCGAACACGTTGCTGAGGAAGCTCGCGCGATCGGCGTACAGGCCACCGTCATAACGGCTGATGTCTCCGACGAACAGGATCGCAAAAAACTAATCCGCGCGGCCTTTGATTCCGGTCGCATCAATGCCATCGTCAACAACGCCGGAGCGGACCTGTTGACGGCAGAATTTCGCGATGCTGTTTTCTCAGAAAAACTCAATGCACTCATCCAGACTGATGTGATCGGCACGGTGGCGTTATCTCGAGCATTCGGGAATAGATTTGTCGAACAGGGGCGAGGCGTGATTCTCAATATCGGCTGGGACCAATCGGATCGCGGCATGGAAGGCGACAGCGGAGAATTATTTGCAACGGCAAAGAACGCGATTATGGGCTTCAGTCGATCACTCGCGGCGAGTCTTGCGCCACTCGTCCGGGTCAACTGCATCGCCCCTGGCTGGATTCTCACCGCCTGGGGCAAAAGCGCCAGCGACTACTGGCAGCAACGAGTGATGGCAGAGACGCCTCTCAAACGGTGGGGCGAACCGCAGGATATTGCCAACATGGCCAGGTTTCTGCTCAGTGATGACGCAAGCTACATCACAGGCCAGGTAATCAATGTGAACGGCGGTGCAGTGCGGTGAGACACCTGGCTTCACCTGCAAATTGAATCACTCGCCGTTACACGAAGTGGTGTGGCTGCGTTCGCATTCGCTCTCTTGTCACACCCTAACTTGCAATCGACCTCAATTCGCAGGGTGTGACAAGCGTAGCGCAGGCACACCACTCAGTACGGCTAGAACTCTGGCAGTCGTGTTTTGATGTGTGCCACTGGCTCTGCCAGTGCTTCCTGCGGGTGGGGAGCACTGGCAGAGCCAGTGGGACACAATCCATCGATGAATGCGTGACGGAGCACCAGCTTGGTCCGGCCTACAGCATGTGCAACGCATATTAGCCAACGAACGTCTTGCGCTTCAGTGCTGCGAGGCGAGATTTGGTACGAGAAGCTGCGTTCTTGTGGATCAGTTTTTTTGAAGCGGCCTGATCAAGCGCTTTAACGACAAGGCTGAACTGCTTATCAGCGTCTTCCTGAGTTGGCTTTTCAGCAAGGTACGCGCGGAATTTCTTCAGTCGCGTGCGAAGCGATCCGCGTTGCTGACGATTGCGGTCGCGACGAACGTTGGACCTGCGGAGAGACTTTTCTGCGGACGCTGAATTGGGCATAGCGGAAGACTGTGTCGTAAACGAGTTGAAGACCGATATAGACGCCGGAAAACGCAATTCCAGCCGATCACGAGAACGAAATTTGAACACAGGACGATAGTCGTCGGCCGCCAAAAATGCCAGCCTGATCGACAAATCAATAGGTTATTTCGTTGGTTCAGAAGTCGCTTTTTTGGCTTTGAGAATGTCGCCCCGTAGTTTTGAGAAGAATTCTCTGATTTCCTTACGAAGATTAGTCGGCAAATTGCCCGAAAGAATCGCCTGCTGCGAGATTGAGCCAACTTCACCCGTGCGTTCCCAGATCTTTACAATCTGCGGTCGGCCGCTGGAACCATCCTGCACAATTATGTGGGCGGTCACATACAGAACGAGGCGATTTCCCGCCCGTTCCAGTTTCATCAGCAACAACAAAGCGGCCTTTTCATTACTGATCAGGCTTTCTTCAATCCCCGCTTTTTCAAGAGTCTGCCTCGCTTCTGAACGCACGGCACTGATCACTGTCTGTCGCGGATCATTAAACGTCAGCGGCAGGAAAACGATCTCCAGCTTGCGAAGATCGGCCAGCAGGTTATCACCTTGCGGTGTGCCGGATGCGTCGAAGATTCCATCAGATTCGGACGCCTCCCTCCCCGCATGGTCTGATCGCATTTCGGGAGCGGACAGTGGACTCAGCGGAATTGGTACGTCTTCCAGTTCTGTCATGGCCTGTCGTATGTCTTCTCCCGAGATTCCGAAATTCAGCGACTGTGCACCCGCACCCACCAGAGAGAGCGTATTGATGGCTACGACTTCCCCACGTTTTGTGATCAATGGTCCGCCACTGTTGCCCGGAGAAATTGCCGCCGTTGTCTGAACCCAGGTTCCCGAGTGCCCTGTCAGCTCGATCGAGTCTTCCAGTTCCTTCGCAGTGCGAACCGCACTGACGATCCCTTCTGTCACAGACATATCCAGCCCAAGTGGCGCTCCAATGGCCACGACCGCGATGCCTTTTCGAGGGTGAACCTGCGCCACCGGAATCGAAAAAATCGGTTTTGTGCAGCGTGCAGCATCGAACTTCAGTATGGCAATGTCTTTCATGTGATCGATGAAGAGAAATCCATCGACATCAATCTTTTCTTTGTCGGCAAATTCCACCCATGCTTTGTTCGCCCCCGCGATCACGTGATAATTTGTCACGACGATTCCAGCCGAATCGATCACGAATCCACTACCATTCCCGGCCCCTTCATTCGACGAGACATTGACGCGTACAACGGAACCTTCCACGCGCGAAAATAGTTCATCGATCGATAGATCTGTTTCGGAAACTGCAAGTACTGTGGACCCGGATGCTGACGCCGGATTTGAGGGGACGACCGGAGCGCTGTCAGCGTTTGTCGCAGGTGTTGCAGAAGGTAGTGCTGGTGTCGGGCTGGTCGAGGGGGTTCCTGCGAGGGCCTCGCCGGGAGTTGGTGAGTTCCCAAAAATCCCGGTGCGGCCTGTTGCTGCAGGAAGTTGATTGGGCGTGGCGGGTACGCTGGATGCGTTGTTGTGAATTCCGCTGGCAAATGTCGAAGCCACTGTTGTCTCGGAATCCGGCATCGCGGCATCTGGCTTCACTGAGACATCTGCAGTCGTCTCAGACAGAACTTCCGCAGGTGTCGCATTCGCCGAATTCGAGTCGCCATTTGAGGCAGACGATTTCGATGCAGCATCAGGAACAGACTGCGAGGTTTTTGATTCGGAGCCGGGTCCCTGCATTGAAGTAAACAGGAAGATGCCGACGATGCCGAACGTGGTGACGGCACCAGCGGAGATCGATACGATTTTCCAGGGGGCAACGCTGGCCTGCGTGTACCGATTCGGATCACGTGGTTGACGAACGCCGGGTGTCTCAAATACGCCACTTCGACCTCGACGCGGATCGGACAACCTGGAATCCGATGAGTTCACTGAAGCTGGCCTGGATGCCGAGTTCGCTCTTGTCTGCGGTGCGGATGCCGAAGGGCGCGAGCGATCCTGTGTCCGAGCAGGCTGCTGTTGAGCGGCTGGCACTGCGATGACCCCCTGGCAGCCGGGGCAACGGATTCGCTTGCCAGCGTGCACGTCATCCACGCGAAACTTGCCGTCGCAGGCCGAACATTCCACGAGTATAGGCATGAATGTAACCTCTGACGATCACGATCGAAAATCCGCTGCATCAGTATATTTCCGCCGTGGCGGAGTCACAACTGATTTGTTACCCCAATTCGGCAATTCGGATCACGCAGGAAAGAGCCGCCGAATAAAGCTCACATTTCTCCATGTTTCCTGCAAGGAAGCTGTGAATCAAGCCGACGCGCTGAATGTGTTCACTGCAACTACTACAACTCAATAACGATCGCATAAAGTAGAAATGCAATGATCCGTCGGGTTTGGCATGGTCAAACCCCTGATCTATTCAAAATCAAGGTCTTCGTCGGAGAGTTCATCGTCGTCTGGATCCTCGTCTGGTAATTCAAACCGACCGGCCTGCCAGACAGCACCTGGAACATCGGTGTACGATTCTTCGCTCTCCAGAATCTCCGGAACAATTGCCTCGATGTGATAGCACTTTGCCTGCCACTGCAAGGCCATTTCACGGGCGGCATCTTCTGATTCTGCCAGGACTCCCCATTCCGTAACGTACGTCGTCCAGTCTTCCTGATCGTTCAGACGATCCAGATCTGTCTGCCACGTATTGTCGAGCGGCTGATGGATCAGACATCGATACAGTCGAATATTGTCAATTGGCTTCTGTTCGATCGATTCACGCTGAGTCTGAAACCATGAATCCGGCATCAAGCCTGATCGCAGCAATCGTGTTTCAAGCTGATTCACAAGACTTGCATCTTTCAGGACGTCATCTGCTACGGCACTCAATCGCTGCACCAGCTCGGCGATTCCCATCGACGATAGAAAATCGATTTCGAACAACGGTGTCTCCATCACCGTTGGCAAGTGTGACCGAGCACCAGCGAGATCACCCAGTCGAGCCCTGGCAACGACACGCATCAGTTCCAGATGCCAGCCAGTTGATTCCGCAAACGCTTCTTCTGCGTCAAGACAGTCCAGACACTGCTGAAAATCGCCCTGTTCATAATTGCAAACGCCGCGATAGTAATTCGTCCACAGATTCGGACCGGCCAGTTGTTCGAATTTTTCCAGATATGTCAGGGTGGCATCGTACTGCTGCTGGCGAAACGCCAGCATCGACGCATCAAACGCCACCTGTGAATCGCTGCTGCCTTCGCGCAGACTGACATCAAGGACGTGCAGCGCATCGCGTGGACGTTCGGTACTGACATAAAGATCGGCAAGACGTCGCACAGCGTTGCCATCAATTCGATCCAGCCGAAACGCCCGCGCGAAGCAGCGTTCCGCATCACCATGATTGGACTGAGCCGCAAAGTGATCGCCGGCTCGCAGAAAGTTTCGTGGCTTGGTGGCATCCAGTTCCAGCGATTTTCGAAACAACTGCTCAGTCCGATCTACCGTAATCTTTTCTGCAAGCGCTTCGTTCGGGCAGGCTCGCAAGGCATCACCCAGCACCGCCAGCACGGACAACGCGACAGCATTTCCTCGATGAGGTGCCGCCAATGCGTTCGCCCACTTCCAGACATCTTCGCCATCGGCTCCAGACCCAACAAGGTATCCCATCAAATGCAGCAAACCGCACGCATCGTCCTCATGGGCTGCCCGGTCTGCACCAATCGCAAGCACATCGGCACGAATACTTTCAAATTTTTCCTTCGACGGTTCTTCCATAAAATCATTCATGCGTTTTCGCAGAGATTCCAGCTCCTTTGACAGCGGCGATGGTGTTCGCTGAGTGTCATCGTCCGTCGGTCCTTCAATCTGATCGATGGAAGTTGTTGAAGATTCAATGCCGGTCACCTGAACGCTGGCTGTTTCCAGTCGTCGTGATTCAGCGGCAATCGCCAGCGGTGACGGAGTATCCATCGCCAGCAACAATTCCAGACGACGCAAAGTCAGATAATCGTTCGCCGAACGGGCACGCTGCTCCAGTTGCCGTGCCAATGTCTCAGCCTGCTTTTGCGCTCCGGCCATGCGTTTGACGGCGATCAGTCGCAGCCGCGTTTCGAACCACAAATGCGTTCCATTACATTTTTGCAGTCGCTGATCCCAGTGACTGATCAAATGGCCGGCCTCCTCCCAGTTTTCATTTTGCACCGAAAACAGCGCAGCGTTCAGGTCCAGCATGTGTTCAAAGACTGGACATTCCTCCGCAGTCGGCATCTCCGCGAATGCGGGATCGGTGTCGATAATCGCCGGTAAACCCGCCGCCAGTCGAATCGTGTCCCGCGCGAGCAAGGTTCGTATTCGCGATTCAAACTTCAGCGATACGGCTTCAGCCTGAGTGAACTCCAGTGCTCGATCCAATGTTACCAGAGCTTCATCGAAGCGTCCCTGCAGTGCCTGTAGCCACGCCAGTTTGCTGGTTGCCAGCCAGCGACGATCGCCACGATCGGACCACGCGCCTTCCTGTTCCATCACCAGCCGACACTGATGCCCGGCAATATCGGGATCGTCAGCCGCCAGATAAACATCGCAAGCATATTCGCGAAAGCAGCTCACGCAGCCGATCTTGCCCGTGCGGCGACAAATCTGAATGCCGTCCGTGATGCAGGCGTGCATGCCGTCCGAATTGTATCCTTCGAGCTGTCCGGTCGCTTCCGCCAGATTCTCGTAAGCACAGGAACTCATCGAGTACACCAGATAATCATACTGTTCCCGCGAAAAATCTGATTGAATCAGCCGCATCTGCTGTTCATTTTCCAGCATCGCAATCAGTTCGATGGCTCGTTCCCGCATGGTTTGAAATTCAAACAGATACTGAGCCTGATCCATCTGAAAAAATGTCCCCATCACATACGCATGTGCCCGATGTTCGACCCGTCCACGTCGCCGTAGCTCTCCGTACAGTCGCGACGAACTGGCGAACTGACACTTCGGAATCAGCCCCCCCGCACGCTCCTGCAGATCCTGAAGCTGCTGATCGATTTGTGATTCGTCAGCGGATGCCATAGCCCAACTCTTTCTCTCAGACGAACAACTGCAATTCGAGGTCTATTTCGGTGAGCGGGGTCGACGTAAGGATCGCTCGATCAATAACTGTCGTGGCTACGCTCGCCAGAGCGTGGAGATCCGCCGTCTGGTGACGGCAGCTGCAATTCCGGCTCACCAACCGCACTACTCAGCGTTCGAAGTCTATCAGCGCCGGGAGTGTCGGTCGAGACGCTTGAGCCACTGGGAACACATGGTCCGGGAACGCTGCGTGCGACTTCGGCAGGGATCGCGGAAGCAAAGAAAAAACATTCGCGAAAGATCCTTTCGGGAAGTATGTTGTCCGGTTCTGCGGGTCTGTTAGATTTCCGACTGCTGACACGCACCGACTGTGCCTCGAAATTTCAAGAGATTGACATGTCCATCAAAGTTCGCTGCAAAGCCTGCGAAATCGTTCTGAATGTCCCCGATCAGGCGGCAGGAAAAATCGTGAAATGCAAACAGTGCGGCGAACGAGTCCGTGTGCCGATTCCGAAAGGTGATCGTCAGACTGCAAAATCCCGCGCGCCACAGGAGGAATCTGAGAGGGCTTTTGCCGATCCGCTCGCAAGTCTGGATTTGCGGAACGTCGAAGATACGAAACGCAGGATTTGCCCTGGGTGTGCGAGACCGGTCGATCTGGATACGATTGAATGTCCCAAATGCGGTGTCGAAATCGCCACTGGACTGCTCAGCGAACGACAAAGAATTCGACACGAACGCAAAGGGCCACCACCAGAAGAGTTCTATGGTTCGATCTGGAAAAATGGCTGGAAGTTTTTGAAGAATCACTGGGGGTATGGTGTTCGAACGGCAATGATCTGGTCGTTGACGTTGTCAATGTCGCTGACGTGTCTCTACTCGTTGAACTATTACGCCCAAGCACGCACCGTGGAATTGCAGGCGAGCGCAGCCGGTGACGCTGCCAATATCGCGATCAAAGGGGACGTTCTGACAATCACCGTCCCGAAGGATAAGGGATCGAAAGTTTTCTATGACGGTACGTTCTACACGTCTGCCGGGGCGGTAATCAAGCTGCGGGCACCTCATGTGCAGCCGTTGTACGATCCACCCGCTGCGTTTTGGATCTTTATGACCCTGGTATTTCAACTGGGATTCGGCGGCTGGGCGTGGACTCTGGCTGTGACCATCGCAAGAGTGACACTCGCAGGCGAGAAACGCATCAAACGATTTCCGATGGACTTCTTTGGTAACCTGACCATGGGTTTTCGATTTTACATCTGGCCCACGATCCTGCTGCTGCCGGTGCTCTGGATTTCTGGTGTGGTTGCAAATTTCAACCCTCTCGCAGCAGGAATTTTGACCGGTACCTTCCTGATCATTCCGCTGCTGGTCCTTCCGGCAGCCGTGATTCATATGACACAAAACTACCAGTATCGAAGCTGGCTGATGTGGTGGATGGGTAAGGATTTCTTCAAAACTATCGGTCCTTCGACCTACATCTTTGTGCTGAACCTGTTTCTGGTTCTGCTCGTTCCGTTGAGTGTGCTCACCTTGATGATATTGATGGGCAGCCAGATCACGTCCTGGCTATCTGCACAAGAAGCCGCAGCATTGGCATGGGCGAGCAGCAACATAAACGATATGGGAGACGGAAATCTGCAGTTTCTTTGCTACAAACTGCCAATGGTTTTCACCTTCTTCTTCACGACCTTCTTCATTATTTGCGGACTGATGTCGTTTCCAGCAGTCTTCATGATGCGTGTCATTGGCTTATATGGGATGTATTTTAAGCCTGATTTGTCGCTGGTCAACGAGTTTCCTGATTTGGAACCGGCTGGCGCCGGGCCTCGCTTCCTGGCCTTCATGATCGACATGATTCTCGTGGTCATGCTGGCAGGCGTCGGTGGATTCGTTGGCAGTCTCTTCGGACTGCTGTTCAGCTTCTATGGTTGGGATCAATGGGGCTTTATTCTGGAACAAGTGGCACGCGGAATTGCGACTTTGGTGCTTACGGGTTTCTATTTCGCATCGATGGAATCCGGTGCATCAAGAGCCACTCTGGGCAAGGCCAGCATCGGACTAATGGTCCTGCGGGATGACGACAAACCGATGAAACGTGAACAGGCCTACAGTCGCGCGGCATCGGCGTTTGTGACGGTCCTGACGATCTTCTTTGGATTCCTGCTTGCCCTCTTCAGGCCTGACAAGAAATCGCTGCACGATTTGATGAGCAAGACGAAAGTTGTGTGGCGAGGAGAAGAACTCTAACCATCGGGGCACGCTTGAAGTCGGTGACTGGCGTGACACGACCCTTCGATGGTTATAGACTCAAGAGACGAACGTTTGCGTTCACTGAATTCGTGGAGATCTGGAAGGAAACGTTACTATGAAAATGTCGAGTTTTGACCATTGTTTTTCACGCATCGCCGCGATTGTTGCGATCGCGGTTTCGTCGGGGGGAAATTTGTATGCTGCTCCAGCAGATGATCCGACTCAGGGAACAGCCTTGCAGGTCGATTTGGGCCACGATGTCACTTTGGAAGTTGTCTACATTCCCGCTGGACAATTTCAGATGGGCAGCACGCAGGCAGAGAAAGACTGGGCCACGGGAATTGAAGGTGGGGCGACTCCTGGGACGGAACGAGAATTGTTCGAAGGCGAAACGCCTCGGCTGATGCGTGTGAAAGATGGTTTCTGGATGGGGCGAACGGAAGTGAGCGTCGGGCAATTTCGACGTTTCGCTGACGAGACCGGCTATGTCAGTGACGCCGAAAAACCGGGCGGACATACGCAGGTGTTTGATCCAGAATGGGAAGGATACGGCTGGAGATCAACGGTTGTGCATCCATGGAAATCGGTGGCAGACAAAAGTTGGCGTGATCCGAATTTCGGGTTTCCGTTACGCGACAGCTATCCGGTCGTCTGTGTGAGCTGGAACGATGGGCGAGCCTTCTGCAAATGGCTGACCGAAAAAGAACGTGTCGCCGGACGGCTTCCGAAGGGTCTCGAATATCGACTGCCAGCAGAAACCGAATGGGAATACGCCTGCCGCGCTGGTGGAGACAGCACCGCGTTCTGGTGGGGCGATGATTTCGAAGACGGCGAAGGGCGACTGAATATCTCTGCGGTCGATTTTCTGCCCGGTCGGAACAGAATCTGGCCATTGGCGAATGCCCCGTGGAGTGACGGGTTTGCGTTTGTCTCGCCGGTCGATCATTACGGAGAACGAGGTCGCAACAAATTTGGCATGGCCGACATGTGCGGTGGAGTTTGGGAAGTCGTGCTCGATCACTTTGATCCCAAAGGTGGACATGAAGAGGTTTACTTCGTCACAGAAAACCCGCGTCCGGTCTGTCGAGGCGGCAACTATTTCGATGTGCCTGGTAACGCCCGCTGCGCTGTTCGTCTCGGTCTTCAAGGCCCCAGCTATTCGGATTCCCGCGACGGGTTTCGGATTTGTCTGGGTGTTCCCAAAGAATGAAAGTCGCGGTCCTGACACACGCTGAGGGCGCTCATTTGAGTGCCTATTTCTCAGCGCTTGCTGAAGCAAAAGACTGCGACGAAGTTGTCATCGCAGATCCTGGCAATCGTTGTGTGGATGAAGCACGGAGATTGCTCAGCGACAAGCTGACGCGAACGTACGCCACGTCTGAGGAGCTGATAGCAAGGGAACGTCCGAAGCTGTGCCTGATCTCAATGGAAGCTCGACATGCACCGCCCGTGATTGAAGCCGCTCTGGAATCCGGGTCTCACGTGTTTGCCGAAAAGCCTGCCTGTGTCGCGCTGCCTCAATTTGAGAAACTTGTGACACTGGCGGATTCCAAGCATCTGCATCTGATGCTGGCATTTGCAAACCGGGCGAATCCGGAATCTTTGGCGGCTCGCAAGATGATTCAGCAGGGAAGCATCGGAAAAATCTACAGCGTGGACATGTACATCGTCGCTGATCAGACGCGACTCACAAAACCGGAATATCACGGCACGTGGTACGCCGACAAAACACGGGCTGGCGGTGGGCACCTGATCTGGCTGGGCATTCACTGGCTTGATCTGGCGATGTTTCTCACCGGCACGGCGATTACTCAGACCACCGGTGCAATTGCCAACGTCGGTGGACAACCAGTCTCAGCAGAAGATTCGGCTGTCGCCACTCTTCGTTTCAGCAACGGAATGCTGGGAACGCTGAATTCCGGTTACTATCTGGATGCTGGCTACCATACCCAAATTCGAATCTGGGGTTCGAAAGGCTGGTTGAATCTCGATCCGATTGGCGAACAAAAGATGACGTGGTATGAGAACACCGGAGCGAATTCGAAACAGTTGCAGGTGTTTGATCGTCCCATCGACCCGCGCGGTTATTCGCCATTTGTCGCGCAGGTTGTCACGGCCATCGCCAATGACGCCACGCCGCCTGTCACGACTCAGGAATCACTGAACGCAATTCGGACGGTTTTCGGGATTTACGAAGCCGCCGCAACGGGCAGAGTTGTGCAAACTGGTGCTGAACCTGTGGCCTTTTGAGTTTTCAACCAATGCAGTATCGAGTTCTGGGGCAATCTGATCTTTCTGTCAGCTCGATTGGAATGGGTTGTGTCACGTTCGGACGTGAGCTTGATAAGAATTCGTCACTGCCGATCCTGGATCATGCATTCGAACAGGGCATCACGCTGTTCGACACGGCTGAGGCGTATGCTCAGGGAATGTCTGAGCAGGTTGTCGGTGAATGGATGCAAAGTCGAAATGTTCGGGACCGGATTGTCCTTGCGACAAAGATCAACGGGACTTTGACACGACAGCGCATTATTTCATCCACCGAAGCCAGTCTGAAACGCCTGCAGACTGACCATATCGATCTGCTGCAGACTCACGTTTGGGATGATGCAACACCGTTCCAGGAAACTCTCGAAGCGTTGACGATGATGGTTCAGCAGGGCAAAGTTCGACACATCGGCTGCAGCAATTACTCGGCGACTCAACTTGCAGCGGCACTCAAGCTCAGTGAGACCGCAGGACTCAGCCGCATGGTCTCCATACAGCCTCCGTACAACCTTGTCCAGCGTGACATCGAAGCGGAATTGTTGCCTCTGTGTAACGCGGAAAACATTGGGGTGATCAGCTACAGCCCACTGGCTGCTGGATTTCTGACAGGCAAATATCGCCTCGGGACATCCATTCCTGCAGGAACCAGGTTCGACGTGATTCCAGGCCATCAGGACATCTATTTCACTGACCACGGATATCAGGTACTTGCACAACTGGATGAAGAATCTCGCGCGACAGGCAAGTCCCACGTCGAATTGGCGTTGACCTGGCTGCAGGAGCAACCGGGAATCACATCAGTCCTGATCGGCGCTCGAAACACGTCGCAAATTGATCAAGCGCTGAAAAGTCAAAGTGAAAATTGAAAACAGGACACTTTTTCCTGAACGCCGCCGCATTGGCTCTGGAACTGGGAAGTAGACAAGAAGATTTCGGACAGGAAAATTGAGTTCCGGGAGAGCGAGTGCAAGGAGTCTCACAAATTTTCCTGCCCTGAATTTTCCTGTGCTTTTTGCTCGCAAGAAATTTCTGGACAGTGACTTCGATAATAGCGATCCGCGAGAAGTGTCGGAAATAGTGAGCCATGTCGATGATCGATACACTGGCGCTGCGTTCGAACATCAATGGTGATCTCAGCGACCGACATGTGGGGCGGCAAGTATCCTCGCGGCTTCCACGGCGAAGTACGTCAGAATGCCGTCTGCTCCGGCGCGTTTGAAACACAGCAGACTTTCGAGCATTGTGGCTTCGCGGTTGAGCCAGCCGTTGTTGGCGGCGGCGGTGATCATGGCGTATTCGCCGCTTACCTGGTAAGCGAACGTGGGGACTTCGAATGTTTGCTTGACGCGCCGCACGATATCCAAATAGGGCATCCCCGGCTTAACCATCACCATATCAGCGCCTTCGCTGATATCGAGTGCCACTTCGCGGATGGCTTCATTAGAATTGCCAGGATCCATCTGGTACGTGCGTTTGTCCCCGCCACCGAGATTCTTTGCAGAACCAACAGCGTCACGAAACGGGCCATAGAATGCCGAGGCGTACTTTGCTGCATAGGCCATGATCTGCACGTCCTGATGCCCGGCCGTGTCCAGCGCAGAGCGGATGGCACGGACACGGCCGTCCATCATGTCGGAAGGTGCAATAATGTCGCAGCCGGAATCGGCCTGATTAACGGCCTGCAAGCACAGAGCTTCAACGCTTTCATCGTTGACCACGTAGTTGTCGCGAACCAGTCCATCCTGCCCGTGAGTCGTATAAGGATCAAGTGCTACATCAGCGATCAGTCCGATGGGGATCTTTGCTTCCTTCACCGCCCGCATCGCGCGACAGATGAGATTTTCCGGGTTGCGGGATTCCTCGCCCTCGGGTGTTTTCTGTTCCTGAGGCGTCACCGGAAAAATCGCGATCGCCGGGATACCCAATTCGGCAGCTTTTTGAACTTCACCCAGAAATACATCAATCGAATATCTGACGACGCCCGGCATAGAATCGACGGGAATCCATTGATTCGTACCTTCCACAATAAAGACCGGCCAGATCAGGTCATTGACTGTGACCTGGTTTTCGCTGACCAGTCGCCGCGACCACGCCGTACGACGATTTCGCCGCAGCCGAATGGAAGGAAACGGTGGATTGGTGTCGTCAGTCATCGTAGAAACGTATTACTTGAAAATGCTTCCAAACTTATTGACGAACAAGTCGTTGTACATCACAAACACGAACAGGGAAACAATAAACAGCATTCCAACGGCATGAGCATACCCGATTACGCGCGGGCTTGGTTTGCGCCGCGTAACGCCCTCCCAGATCAGGAAGACCATGTGACCACCGTCCAGAATCGGAATCGGCAGGAAGTTCAGGATTGCCAGATTGATACTCAGAAATCCCAGGAACAGCAGCAGATCCGAAAGTCCCTGGCTGGCGACTCGATATCCGATCGACAAAATCCCAACAGGTCCACTGAAAGAATCAGCAGGTAGATCACCGCGAAACAAAGAACGCAGCGTCATGTAGATACTCACCCCGGTTTTGCGAGTCTTCCGCAGCCCTAGTTCCGTGGCTTCCCCAAAGGAATCGCCTTTCTGCATTTCGACGGCATATTCCCAGCCACCGATTCCACGCGTCCAGCGATACCAGTCAGGAACTTTCTCGATAGCAATCAACAGCTTGCCGGTTTCCGTTTTTCCATCGTCAAAATAGACGCGAACCTGATGGTCAGGAGCTTGCTGAATCTCACTGAATGCCCATGCCCAGTTGATGTCTTCCCTGGTGCCTGGCTGTTTTTTTTCCAGCTCATTCAATTTCAGCAATTCAGGAGTTTCTTCACTGGAATTCTGCACCGCATTCGGAAGCGCAGCAGGTTTGATGAGTTCAATTTTTGTGATCTTCTGACCAATCGCGAACAGCCCAGTTTTTTCTGCTTCCGAACCGGGGACGATTTTTGCGATGTTCGGAAGTACCTGATACGCGGCTCCGATCGCAGGAATCGGCAATGGACTGGTCTGAAACACCGGAGTTTCCGTCCAGCCCGGATCGTCCGTAGGCGTCATTCGCAGTTCGTGTTGTTCCGGAGCGGCAGCGGCTTGTCGGCTGACCTTCACGATCACTTCGGAACCCGCATGTTCTGAAAAATACGTGGGCAGTCGAACAGGGTCATAGTCACTGCCCATGACCTTGTTATCGACCGACAGAATTATATCGCCGACTTTCAATCCAGCCTTTTCTGCAACGGACCCGGATCGGATCGCTCGCACCGGCCCCATAGCCATCCACAATCCGATGGATCGGACATTGTCCGGAGGCACGCTGATGTTTACTTGCGTTGTTTTGGCCGGTGCATTTTCGTCATCACTTTTCAACGTCCGTTCAAAAGTGTAGATCAAGTCCTGCGAAGCGTATTTCGCAGTCAAGTGCTGAAGATCGACAAAGTTGTTTACTGGTTCTGACTGCAGAGCGATCAGTTTGTCACCAGGTCGAAACGGGGTGACAGGGGCGGCCGGACTGTTCGATGACTGAGCCGTACTGCTGCTCGCGGATTCTGCGGTGGTCGCGGGGGCTCGGGTTTCTGTTTGTTCGTCCAGCAACCTGGCCCGCATTGAAGGAAGCCCTGTCCTTGCAATTTCATCAGGATTCAGGATGTCGGGGCTAAGTGTTGTCGTCTGCGTTGGCTGTACTCCCACCGATCGACCTGAAGCGCCGCGATCCGGGGTGAGTTTGTAGTCAAATTTGGTGCCATCCAGATGAGTTCCTTCAAGTCGGACATCACCTGTCGAAAGGACAACGGCTTCAAACACATCGCCGAAACTGCGAATCTGTTCGCCATTGATCGATTCAATTCGATCACCGGCTTTCATGCCTGCCGTCCATGCCGGGAATCCTGGCACAATTCCGCCGACAACCGGCGATGGTTCGTTGACACCAAGCCAGTAGCAGATCGTAAAGAACAGAAAACCCGTGATGACGTTCATCACGACTCCCGCCGAAATAATCCCCATTCTTTGCGAAACGGACTTCGCGGAATACGAACGTGGATTTTCCGCGATCTCACTGCTGGTCATCTGATTCGGATCCATGTCATCCTGCCCAAGCATTTTGACATAGCCACCGAACGGCAGAGCCGAAAGGGCATACTCCGTTTCGCCCTTTTGACGACTCCACAGAATCGGTCCGATACCGATACTGAAACGTTCAACATGCACGTTACACCACTTCGCCACAGCAAAGTGACCAAGCTCGTGAAAGAAGATCACAAGACCCAGTCCCGCCGCCACGGAAAGGACGTTCAGAATTTTTGTAAATATGCTGCCAACATCAATGGTGGCAACTAATTGAAATGCCAGGTCTTCCACCGAGCAGCTTCCTCCCGAGCCAGCCGATCGACTTTGAGCAATTGCTCAAGCGATGGTCGGGCTTCGAATTCATGGTGGTTCAAAACATCGTTTACGACACATGTAATCTGATGAAACGGCAGTTCCCTCGCCAGGAACCTGGCGACTGCCACTTCATTCGCGGCGTTCAGGACAGCACCACTGGTGCCACCACTTTCTGCCGCAGCAAACCCCAGCCGCAATGCCGGAAAAGCATCGAGATCCGGAGGGATCAGTTCCAAAGTCTGCGTTTGAGTCCAGTCGGTCTTCCGTGCCGGGCTTTCTGCGCGATCAGGATAAAGTAAAGCATACTGAATCGGCAGCCGCATGTCCGGTGGAGAATGCTGAGAAATTACCGAACCGTCCCGAAACTCGACCAATGAGTGAATCCAGGACTGAGGATGAATGGCGACCACGATTTTTTCAGCCGGAATCCCAAACAGCCATCTCGCTTCAATGATTTCCAGAGCTTTATTCATCATTGTCGCAGAATCGACAGAGATTTTCGGCCCCATGTTCCAGGTCGGATGTTTCAACGCCATTTCCGGGGTGACCGTTTTGAGCTGTTCGCGAGAATAGCCGCGAAACGGGCCGCCGCTGGCCGTCAGGATGATGCGCTCCAGATCCTGACGCTGTCCAGCCTGAAGGCACTGAAATATGGCACTGTGTTCACTGTCCACCGGAATCACGGTCGCACCCGTCTGACTGGCGCGTTCCATAATAAGAGAACCGGCGATTACGAGGGACTCCTTGTTCGCCAGAGCCAATCGTTTTCCCGAATCAACCGCTGCCCATGTTGCCGGAAGCCCGGCAGCTCCGACCATAGCCGAAACCACAGTCTCGATATCGGAACGCTGAATCAACGCGGAAACGATCTCCAAACCCCGATGCCAGTTCGTTTCCGGAATTCCCCGGGACGCCATTGGCGGGACGGCAATGTCTTCCGCTCCGATAACTGCCCACGTCGGGCGAAACTCAGCCACTTGCTGACACAGTCGTTCAACGCTGCGGTGAGCCACCAATCCCGCCGCGCGCAGCCGATCAGGATGCTGCCGAATGACGTCAAGGCAACTCGTCCCGATGGATCCCGTGGACCCAAGCACAGCTATCGACTGAGAATGTGACAACGTATGGAATTTCTGATCGACCCGACAACCTGCAAGCCCGCTGATCTCGACATTACCCGCAGAAGACAGGGATTCTACGGTGACCCGTCAATCTGAACAAGACAGCCTTCAGCCGCAGTCCATTTCTGGGTTTCCCGAAAGTCGGCCTTCCCAGGCGCACACAGAGAGCTGTCGTCAGTGAAGGTGCGGAAGCGCGCCGTCGCGACTACGAAGACAAACGGCGTGACTACGCCCGAGCTGGAGTTTCCGAATACTGGATTGTCGATCCGGATGATCGTAAAATCGTGGTCCTTGTGCTGCAAAATGGCAACTATCAGACTCACGGCGAATTCACGATCGGAGACATGGCCACTGGCCTGTTGTTACCCGACTTGAAGGTCGATGTCGCTGAGATTATGAAGCTGGGCGGCGGCAAACCCTGAACGCGGAGACGGGCTTGTGCGGCACGATCACTCGGCGGCGTGAGTAGATTGTCGAATCTGCTAACTTGAAATGTCGAAAGGTGCAAGCTCGCCCTCGCTGTGATGACGAACTCGCAGAACAATTACGGTATTGCTTCTTACGACAAACATAATTCGGTGTGTCGGACGAGTCCCGACACCAAACAGTAATTGGCGAACGCCTGCAACGGACAGCTTTGATTCGGGGACCGTTGGACAACGCTCAGGCATTTGCTTCAAGGTCAAAATCGCCCGATGAATCTCGTTGTACCATTTTCTCGCCTCCACTTGGGACCGACGACTTGACCACCAGACAAAAGCCCGGTCAATATCATCCTGCGCAGGTTCGGTAATCTGTACTGCGAACATGACATTCATTCGCTGAACTGATGTCGGTGGCGGAATTCGCGATCGAATTCGTCGAAGTCTCTTAGACGCCCATCCTTCATTGCCTCAATTCCGGCCTCGATCGCCAACCGCTCCCGATCGCGGAGCACAAGACTGTGAACGTATTGCTCAACACTGGAATACCCAGCGGCAAGCGACTGATCTTCTGTATCTTTCGGCAATGTAATCTGCATCGCATTCACACCTTTCTAACGCAATGTATCCGACGTGAAGGTGTCTCGTCAATTTCGAAGATTGTACCATTGGTTGTTTCTGCCGGAACAAGCACTGTCGGCACGACGCTGATTGCAACCACGCAGGACAGGAGCTACATTGCTGGCCAAGATGCTCGTACATACGCTGGCGGTCATCTTGACTCATCGCCATTCGCGGCACGGCGGGATTCTGATGCACTCCGGCATTTCTGACACGGACTACTGAAAAATGTGGCCAGAAGGTGAACAAACTCAGGATCTGCTGAAAGGCGTTGAAAATGGTGATCCTGCGGCGATGAATCAGTTGATAGATCGTCATCGCGAAGCGGTCCGACGGATGGTCCAGATGCGGCTGGATCGCGCGGTGTCCCGGCGGGTGGATGCAAGTGATGTCGTGCAGGATGTGATGCTGGAAGCGTCACAACGTCTGGCCGACTACATCCGCAGTCCCTCGATGCCGTTTCATTTGTGGCTGCGTCAACTGGCAAAAGATCGCATTATTGACATGCACCGTCGGCATCGAGCGGCAAAACGGCGGTCAGTCGATCGCGAACAGAACGTGAGTAGTTTCGCAACCGACGATCAGTCTGCCGCAGATCTCACGGCCTTGCTGCGGGATGCCGAGCTGACACCTGCTGCGTCGGCGTTGCGTAAAGAAATGGAAGAACGTTTCGTCCTGGCGCTCGACCAGTTGGATGAGCATGACCGTGAAATCATCATCATGCGACATTTTGAGCACCTTGGAAATGGTGAAGTCGCCGAAGCTCTGGGGCTGAGTGCTCCGGCCGCCGGAATGCGGTACTTGCGAGCGATCCGCAAATTGCGAGAGTTACTCGGGACCGATGATTCATCGATCGAAACGTAAGGGATCGTAAAAATGTTTTGGCTCGGCTGGGGTGTTTTTACCATCGTGGCAAGTCTCACGATCCCGGCGATTATTGCGTTGTCATTGAAACATTTGTTGCCATATCAGCACGGGCTGAGTGTCTCAGATTCTGAAAAGTCCACCGATAATTTGTCGTTGTCCCTGCCGTTGATCAGCGTGATTGTTCCTGCTCGCAACGAAGAAGCACAGATTCGCAACGGGCTGACGACGCTGCTGAAATCGAC
>Ga0105047_10001138_pt1 | contig 46964 bp, 41 predicted proteins | sample MAT04_FD_78384 | JGI IMG/M metagenome (GOLD analysis project Ga0105047, IMG submission 78384) | Freshwater microbial communities from Lake Fryxell liftoff mats and glacier meltwater in Antarctica - MAT-04 (megahit assembly) | ecosystem: Environmental > Aquatic > Freshwater > Ice > Liftoff...
TCGCCACGGGGCGTGATGTGCGCGGTGGGTTCGCCGTCGGTGATCATGATGATCTGCTTCGTGCCGGTCTGGCCGGCCAGCATCTTGCGGGCGAGCGTGAAGCCGTGATGCATGTTGGTGCCGTAGGCGAAGTCCCAGCTCACCTCTGGCAACTGCGCTGCCGTGAGCGTGTAGGCGGTTTCGCTGAAGCCGACCAGGCCCATGTAGTCGCGTGGGAACTGCGACGTGATGAGCGAATGCAGTGCCATCGCCACCTTCTTCGCGGGAAGGAAGTTGTCGCGCATCGGCATGCTCATGGACAGGTCGAGCATCAGCACGGTGGACGAGCGGGTGACGTGTTCTGTGCGCTCGATCTCGAAGTCGTCGGGGGTGAGTTGCACCGGGGTCTGCGCACCGTTGCGGCGGATGGCGTTGCGGATGGTGCGTTGCAGGTCGAGGTTGAACGGGTCACCGAACTCGTACTGCTTGGTCTCGTAGGTGCGCTCGTGCCCCTGACCGAGCGCGTCGATCTGGTGCTGGCCCATCTTGTCTTTCGCCAGCTTGCCGAACAGGTCGCGCAGCGCGTTGTTGCCGATCTTGCGCAGCCCCTTGGGCGTGAGCTCGAGCTTGCCGTCCTTCTGCTGGATCATGCCCGACTCTTCGAGCATCTTGGTGAGCTGCGCCAGCTTCTCCAGTGAGTTGGCGGCGTCGTCGCCCATCAGGTCGCGCACCCGGTTCATGTCGGCTTCGGCCAGCGCTCCGGGGTTGGTGGCATTGCGCAGCAGGTTCTCCAGCTGGTCGAGGTCGCCGAGCTCCTGCATGGTCTGCATCGCCTGCCCCATGCCCATGCCTTCGTCGCCCTGGAACTCGTAGCTCTGACCCCACCCTTCCTGCGGGAACATGCCCTGCAGGTTGCGGCCGAGCTGGTCCATCTGCCAGCGCAGATCCATGTCGTCCATCAGCTGGTCGCTGAGCTGCTGAAGCTGCGCCCGCTGCTCGGGCGTCATCGAGTTCATCATCGCCTGCATGGCCGCCATGCGCTGCGCCATCTGCTGCAGCAACTCGTCGAGGTTCTGCGGGTTCTCGGGGAAGAAGTCGCCGAACCGCTCCATGAATTGCTCGAACGCCTGCTGCTCGTCGTCGGGGTGGGCCCCTGCCTGGCGCTGCTCGATGAGGTCGTTGAGCGACGCCATCATGTCCTTCATCCGGGCCATGTCTTGCGGAGACATGTTCTGCATGCCCGCCGACATCTTGTCGACCATCTGCTGCATCAGCTGCTGCTTGAGCTGCTCCATCAGCTGCTCGAAACGCTGCTCAGCCTCGCTGCTCTCGAAGTCGTACGCGCTGAGCTCGCGTACTTTGCCGGCCAGGTCGTTGGGCAGCATGTCGAGCCGGAAGTTGCGTTCGGTAGCTGCATCGCGGGCGGCGGTGGTGCGACGTTTGTCGCCACTGCGCTCGGCCGCCTGCGTGGCCTGGTCGATGGCGTGGCGCTCCTCGTCGACGATGTCGTCGAGCGCGCTCGAGATCTCGTCGTAGACGCCGCCAAGATCGAAATGGTCGAGCTTCTCCTGGCGTTGTTGACGCAGCTTCTCCATCAGCTCACGGAGGCCCTGCACGCGGTCGCCGTTGCGGTCGCGCATGCCCTCCTGCATCATCCGCCGCAGCGCCGCGTTGACGTCGCCGTGGTACAGCAGGTCGTCGGTGAGCTCCTCGAACAACCCATCGGCATCGAGTTCGAAACCCTTCTGTGTGCCGTCCCAGCGGGAGTACGTGAACCGACTTGCCATGGCGAAACCCTAGACCCTCGGTGTAGCGCCTGTCGGGCCGTGACCCACGTTGTCGACGACACTCGCGTGAACAGCTTGTGAATGCAATCACGAAGTCGGCGCGAGGGGTTATGCTGCCGGCATGCGGGTTCCGCGCACGTTTGCTTTCGTCGACCTCTCCGGGTTCACGAACTACACCGCGGCCTTCGGCGACGACGCCGCAGGTCGCATCCTCAGCGCGTTCCGGGCCATCACTCGCGAGGTTGCCAGCGAGCGCGGCGTACGTATCGCCAAGTGGTTGGGCGACGGCTGCATGATCGTCGCAGTCGACCAGACTGCGTGCATCGCATTCGCCCTCGAGCTCGAGCATCGCTCGGCCGAGGTGTGCGCGCCGCTCACCCTGCGAGTGGGTCTGGCAACCGGCCACGCGCTGCTGTTCGAAGGCGACGACTACATCGGTTCCGCGGTCAACATGGCCGCCCGTCTGTGCGACGCGGCCGGCCCGCACAAGGTGCTGCTGCCCACCATGCAGATCGAGCGCCTCCCCGAGGGGGTCGTGGCGGTTCCCCACGGCGACCTCGAGCTGCGCGGCTTCCCCGGCCCCATCAACGTGGTCGAGCTCAGCGGCGTTCCCAAGCTGGCAGCCGGCACCGACACCGGCGAGCTCTGGACCCGCAGCCCATTCCTGTCGTGACCCCCCACGAGCAGCCCGCCGCTGCTCCTACCATCGGGCGCGGGGCGGCGCTCAATTCGCATGGCAGCCGCCTGGCCGACGACCTGTCGTTCGCCGCCGAACTCGGCCTCCAGCACGTGCGCGTCGACGTGCCATGGGCTGCCGCTCAGCCGAAGGCCGGCAGCATCGACGGCGACGTGTTCGAGCAGTTGCACGCCGCCGCCACCGAGGCGCGCCGCATTGGGCTGGCCACCTGGTTCCGGCTGCTGCAGCCGGAAGTACCCAAGTGGTTCGACAACGACGGCGGCTTCACCGACGATCGCACGGCGGGCCACTGGTGGCCGCGCTGGGTGGAACTGGTGGCCGAGCAACTCGGCGAGGTGGCAGCGGGCTGGGTGCCATTCGAGGCACCCTACGCAATGGCACAGCGGCTGTGCCCCGACGACCCCCGCCGTCACGGCGAACTGATGAACACGCTGGTGGTGGCCTGGCGCGACGCGTGGCGGGTGCTGCGCATCGGCCCTCCGGTGGCCACGTCGCTCGACGTCGCCGTGGAGCGACCCACCGACCCCAGCCCCGACGCCGCACGTGAAGCCCATCGCCGCGACCAGTTGCGGTGGGGCCTGTGGCTCGACGGTCTGGCCGATGGCATGGTGCGCATTCCCGGTCGCGCCGATCGCCAGCTCGCCGATCTGGCCGGCGCCTGCTCCATCGTCGGCCTCGCAGCACGTACCAGCATCGAGGCGGCGCTCCACCGCGCTGCCGAGCAGGGCCCGGAGCGCCCGCTGGCGCTCATCTTTCGCCCGATCGGCGACACCGACGCCGAGCGCGCCCGGGCGGTCACGAACATGTGGCGCGATGTGCGTGAGGCCGGGTCGCAGGTGGAGGTGCGGTCGGTGACCATCACCCCGTTCATCGACGACCCGCGACAGGTCGACCGCCCCGGCATCGCCACCGCAACGAGAGTGCTCAAGGACAGCGGCCAGGCCTTCATCGCCAACTGACCGCTCGTTCGGTACTTCCGTGGCACCGGGCTACTCGAGCAAGCTGAACCGAGGCTTTCCTCCAACCGAGGCTTTCCTCCCGGTTTCCCCCGCTGAAAGCCTCGGATGACTCCGGGTTGGAGGAAAGCCTCGGAGGGGATGACGGGGTCAGGCGCGGCCGCGGTAGGTGGCGCTGCTGGAACCGGCGACAGAGTCTTTGTTGAGCCGCTTCGACAGGTGCAGGCCTTCGAGGACGAACTCGACCGCTGCGGCCACGGCGGCCGGCGACTCGTCGCCGGCGGCCAACGAGTTCACCGCTGCGCTGAGTGCCGGCACCTGCTGCATCAGGGCAGCGAGGTCGACGGAGGCAATGTCTTCGCCGGTGTGCGCCACGACACCCTCCTCGAACGCTGCCACCACCTCGCGCACCTGGTCGAGCGGGACGAGCTCCTTGAACACCGTGAGCACGGAGGCTTTCACCAGGTTCTCGAGGATGATGCCCTCGCGCCCCTCTTCGAGCGACTCGATCTCGACCTTGCCGCTGGTGCTGGCCGCCAACGCGCCCAGGTCGCACACTCGCGAGACCACTGACCGCTCGCCGGCCCGCAACCCACGGCGCAACGCGTTGGCGCCGAGCACCTCCAGGTTGCTGACCGACAGGCGCACGCTGACGCCGCTGCGCTGGTTCACCTGGTTACTGCTGCGCGCCAGCTGGCTGAACGTGGCCACCACCCGTTCGAGATACGCGGGCACGTCCACGTGTACATCGCCCACGGTGGCTGCACGCGCCTCTTGGCGCATGATGGCGACCTCGGTGTCGGTGTCGAGCGGGTAGTGCGTGCGGATCTGGCTGCCGAAGCGATCTTTCAGCGGCGTGATGATGCGACCGCGATTGGTGTAGTCCTCCGGGTTTGCGCTGGCCACCAGCAGCACGTCGAGCGGCAGGCGGATCTTGTAGCCGCGAATCTGCACGTCGCGCTCCTCGAGCACGTTGAGCAGGCCCACCTGGATGCGCTCGGCGAGATCGGGGATCTCGTTGATGGCGAAGATGCCCCGGTTGGTGCGCGGCACCAGGCCGTAATGCAGCGTGAGCTCATCGCTGAGGTACCGACCCTCGGCCACCTTGATGGGGTCGACCTCGCCGATGAGGTCGCTGATGCTGGTGTCGGGTGTGGCCAGCTTCTCACCGAAGCGGGTGTCGCGATGCACCCAGGCAATCGGCGTGGCATCGCCCAACTCGGCCACCAGATCGCGAGCGTGCTTGCTGACGGGGTGGTAGGGGTCGTCGTTGATCTCGCTGCCAGCGACGATGGGCAGGTACTCGTCGAGCAGCCCGGTGAGCGAGCGGATCATTCGGGTCTTCGCCTGGCCGCGCTCGCCGAGGAAGATGACGTCGTGCCCGGCCAACAGTGCGTTCTCGAGCTGCGGCATGACGGTGTGCTCGTAGCCGAGCACCCCCTCGAACAGCGGCTGCCCAGCAGCGATGCGAGCAACTGCGTTTCGACGGATCTCCTCCTTCACCGGCACGGACTGCCAGCCGGATGCCTTCAGCGCTCCGAGCTGATCGGCGAGGGGGGTCGATGCGTGGTTCACCATGGATGGGACCATACCCGCCGCCGCGGACGGCAGGGCGAGGCGAGCCGTGTGAAACCGAGGGCACCCGGACTCAGGCGCGACCAGGGCCGGTGAAGTCGATGCCGTACTGGTCGCGGAATCGACGCATCGGCTCGGCGTACAGCAGTGTCAGCATCTCGCGGATTCCGTCAGGCAGTGGTCGCGGCGACGACACGGGCGCACCTTTCGAAGCCCTGGCACCGCGGTGTGCAACCCCCGCAGGGTCGAGGCCAAGATGACGGCAGAGGCGATCGACCACCCACGGCGAGCGTGTGACGATGTCGTCGAACTGCGTGATCAGCATCTGCTCGGCGGGAAACACCGACAACCACCGATCAAGTGCAGCGGCGTAGTCGCCACGAGCGAAGTTCTTACTGCCGAACACCAGCTCGACGAGTGCACCGTCGCTGAGTGCAGCCGGATCGAGCCCCTGCTCGCGGATGCGCATGCGCGCTCGCGACCACGCCCTGTCGACTGGGTGACGCACGTTGAGGAACAGCCGAACGTCGGGCGCGTACTCGCGCAGTTCGCGAATGCGGGCTACCGGCAAACCGACGTAGGACACGGAGATCTCCCCGCACCACACCGAGGGGTCGTCCTCGCCCATCGTGGCCCGGTACCACCCGGGGTCACGGGCGGCGGGGTTGACCCAGAAGTTGACCTCCTTCTTCGCAGGAAAACTGACGACGGGGTGCGAGCGGAGAACGTCGTACGTCCAGGTTGTCGCGCACTTCGGCGAACCGATACCCACGAATTTCAGCGCCACGATCATCGACTCTACGCAGCCACCGACCGCCGACAGGCCAACGCAGCTACGATCGCACCTCGTGGAGCTGTCGGGACCTTGGCGCGCGTGCATCGCCGACGACGACGTGCGCCGCGACGGCGTGGGCCTCCACTACGACGATCTGCAATGGCCCGAGGTGGCGGTTCCTGGGCATTGGCGCAGCAACCCGGCGTTCGCCGACAGCGACGGCCCGCTGCTGTACCGCCACCACTTCCACCTCGACGCACCCGCCAGGGGGGTCCGCCGGTTCGTTCGGCTCGACGGCATCTTCTACCAGGCCGACGTGTGGCTCGACGGCGCGTACCTGGGCGACCCCGAGGGCTACTTCTTTCCGCACTCGTTCGACATCACCGACCTGTCGCGGCTTGCCGACGAGCACGTGCTGGCCATTGAACTGTCGTGCTCGCCGCAGCGCCAGCGCACCTCCAAACGCAACCTCACCGGGTCGCTGCAGCACTCCGACGTCATCGATCCCGGCTGGAACCCTGGTGGCTTGTGGCGGTCCGTACACGTGCACGACACGGGCGCCGTACGCATTGACCGGCTGCGCGTGCTGTGTCGCGACGCGAACGACGCGCGGGCGCACGTGCGGCTGCACGCCCGGCTCGATGCCGATCACCCGCGCAGCGTGCTCGTGCGCACCTCGGTCGACGGACAGAGCGTTCGCGAGCACACTCAGTCCCTCGCTGCCGGCCTCAACGAGGTCGACTGGACGCTCGACGTCAAGGACCCGGCACTGTGGTGGCCGTGGAGCCTGGGCGAGCAACCGCTCACTCACATCTCGGTCGAGGTGCTCCTCGACGGCGAGATCACCGATAGCCGCACAGTGCGCACGGGCCTGCGCGAAGTCGCAATGCAGGACTGGGTGTTCTCGGTGAATGGCGAGCGACTGTTCGCCAAGGGTGTGAACCTGGTGCCCACACGCGCCGCACTCGCCGAAGCCACGCCAGCCGAGGTGCGTCGCGACGTGGAACTGGCTCGCGACGCCGGCCTCGACATGGTGCGCGTCAACGGGCACATCGCACGCCCCGAGGTCTACGAGGCGGCTGACGAGCTGGGCATGCTCGTGTGGCAGGACTTCCCATTGCAGTGGAGCTACGCGCGCACCGTTCGGAAGGAAGCCGTGCGCCAGGCGCGCGAGACCGTCGATCTGCTGGGGCATCACCCGTCCATCGCCGTGTGGTGCGCACACAACGACCCCACCCCGGCGGGCGACGATCGCGGTAAGGCGATGGCCTCCTCCATCGCGCGCAACGTGCTGCAGCAGCAGCGGCCCACTTGGAACAAGTCCATCCTCGACCGGTGGGTGAAGCGAGCGTTCGAGACTGCCGACGAGACTCGTAGCGTCATCGCCCACAGCGGGGTGGCCCCGCACCTTCCCCAGCTAGACGGCACGGCCAGCCACCTGTTCTTCGGCTGGTACCACGGCTCTCTCACCGACATCGATGGGTTCGCTGCCACCGTGCCGCGCATGGTGCGCTTCGTCAGCGAGTTCGGCGCTCGATCAGTGCCGAACAGCGCCGAGTTCCTACACGAGTCGCAGTGGCCAGCGCTCGACTGGCAAGCACTCGTGGAGCATCACGGCCTGCAACTCGAGCCGTTCGAGCAGCACGTTCCGCCGGGTTCGTTCAGCACCTTCGACGCCTGGCGCGATGCCACCCAGCGCTACCAGGCGCAGGTGCTGCGCCACCACATCGAGACGTTCCGACGGCTGAAGTACGAACCCACCGGAGGCTTCTGCTTCCTGTCGCTCGCCGACCCGGCGCCAATGGTTGGCTGGGGCGTGCTCGATCACGAACGGGTGCCGAAAAAGGCGTATCACGCCGTCACCGAAGCGTGTCGTCCGGTCATCGTGGTGGCCGACCCGCTGCGAACCCAACTCATCGCCGGCGAGGCCGTCGCGCTCGACGTGCACGTGGTCAGCGACCTGCGCCGCCTGCTCGAACACGTGCAATGCTCGGCCACGCTGCGCTGGCCGGGCGGCAGCCACCAGTGGACCTGGGTGGGCGATGTGCCCCCTGACTCCTGCGTGCGCGTGGGCACGGTGCAGTTCGTGGTGCCCGACGTCGCAGGCGGGCTGTGGCTCGACCTCACCCTCGAGCACGCCGACACAGCGGCGACCAATCGATACACCGCTACGGTCGAGCAGCGCTCCATTCTTCCTGCCGAGCGCAAACCGTGATATGGTTCCGCCGCTTGTCACGGGAGGGCACATCATGTCGGACGACATCATTGAATACGTAGTTGCACACGCAGGTCAGAGCCGCCGCCAGTTCCTGGTGCGCTTGCTGGCAACGTCCGCATTCGCGGCTCCTGTCATCGCCTCGTTCGCCATTGGCGGCACGTCGTCGCCCAAGCGCAGCCCGCTCGACGCCGGCGCCAACGGCGTCGACTGCGGCCCCAACTCCACGTTCGACGAGTCGACCAACACGTGCGTCGACGACGGCCCCAACGAAGTCGACGGCGGCCCCAACGAACTCGACGGTGGCAGCAACGACCTCGACGGTGGCAGCAACGAAACCGAGGAGAACAGTGGCGGCGTCGGCGGCGACGGCGGCGGGATTCCCTCCACCCTGTGAGCCCTGGTGAGCGGCCGCTGCTCGCGGCGGCCATCATCGTCAAGAACGAGGCGCACCACCTGCGCCGCTGTCTTCCTCCGCTGCGCAACCTCTGCGACGAGATCGTGCTCATCGACACCGGTAGCACCGACGAGAGCGTGGCCGTTGCCGTGGAGCACGGGGCGACCGTGCTCCATCGTCCGTGGGATGGCGACTTCTCCGCCGCTCGCAACCTGGGGCTCGACACCACCGATGCCCAGTGGATCCTCTACATCGATGCCGACGAAGAGGTGCAGCACGCCGACCCGGCGGCCATCCGACATTCGCTGGCCACCGCCGAAGGCGTTGCCGGCTTCCTCGTCAAGTTTGCCTCGCACGTGGGCTGGACCCCGTACTGGGAGCACCGGTTGTGGCGACATCGCCCCGACGTGCGCTTCCGTGGCCGCATCCATGAGACGCCGGTGCCAGATTTGCGCCGCATCGTGCGCGAGGAGGGCCAGCGTTTCGAGCGCATCGAGCTGTTCATGCAGCACTACGGCTACGAGGGCGACCAGCGCGCCAAGCACGAACGCAACCTGCCGATGTTGCTAGAGCAGGTGAAGGCCGCGCCGCGGCGTGTGTACCTGTGGAACCACCTCGGGCGCGTGCACGACGGCCTTGGCCACCCGGTCGAAGCAGAGGCCGCGTGGCGCCACGGCATCGACATCGTGCGCGTCGACGGCCTCAAGGAGGGCGTCGACATCCTGGTCTACGGCTCGCTGGCCATGTTCATCCTCCACCACGGTCTCGACGCGAACCCTGTCATCGCCGAAGGGCTGGCGCTCGACCCCGAGCACCACACGCTGCACCTCGCGCTCGCCCGCCAACACATGGCCGACCAAGAGTGGCTGGCTGCGCTCGCGCCCATCCACGCCCTCATCGAGGTGGGGGAACACCAGGATGTCAACCGCTCGGTGCTGGCCTACACCCGCCAGATGTTCCACCAGTGGCCGTGGGAGATGTTGGCCGACTGCAACTTCGAGCTCGGCCGCTACGACCAGGCTGGCGACGCGTACGAACGCGCAGCGACCGAAGGCGCCGACAGCATGGCGATGCGCGTGAAGGCCGTGGCGTGTCGCAGCCTCGGCTCAGGAGTCGGCGCCCGCGACCAGCAGTGACTCGGCCTGCAGCGAAACCAACACGGCATCCACCTCGGCAGCAGGCGGTTCCGGCAGACCGAACGCCGCCTGCACCACCTGGGCGATGGCTGCGGCATCGTTGGTTCCCGTGCACAGCTCGAACACCAGCGTGGCGGTGACGTTGAGGTGATGCACCCGACGTGAGGTGGGTTCGAACACCACGAGCCCATCGTCGACTTCGGTGATGTCGAGACCAGGCGCCTGCACGAGAAGAGAGCTCACGACGCACAGCGTAGGCGACGACTCCACGGCACCGGCACTCGACACGCACACAAGCCATACTGGGGCCGATGGGTGACGAGACGCCGCTGCTCTACGCATGCGAGTTCGACAGCAGCGGCTACGCGGTTGCCGCTCGCCGATACCTGCGCGCTCTCGCCGCAGTCGGCTACCCGGTGGCCTGGCAACCGCTGTCGAACACTCGCGCTGGTCGGCTTCCCACCGATGACGCCGACGCCGCACCCGCCGAACTGCAGTCATTGCCCCGCCGGACGGGTTTGCCGCACACGGCGCTCGCACACTGCACGCCCGCGTCGTGGGCCGCCATCCGCGAGCACCTGCACCCGGCTCGGCTCATCGGCCAGACGGTCTGGGAAGCCGATCGGATTCCCGACAGGTGGAGGCGCGAGCTGACGGCGGCCGACGAGATCTGGGTGCCCACCGAATGGAACGCTCGCGCCATCCGCGACGGTGGCATCACCGCGCCGGTGCGCGTGGTACCGCATGTGGTCGAGTCCGTCACGCCCGTGGCGCCCCCCATCGAGATCGACGAGGAGGCATTCGTGTTTCTCTCCACCTCCACGTGGGACTGGCGCAAGCGACCCGACCTCACGCTGCACGCCTACCTGCAGGCGTTCGATGCCGACGACCCCGTCACCCTGGTGCTGAAGACCGGCCCGCGGGTGATCTCGTGGCCGATTGCAGCCGCCGTCGAGCGCAACACTTGGTGGCAGGTCATGCAGGTCGTGCGCCAGTACCCGCACGCGGCCGACGTCATCTTGGTCACCGACCAGTTGTCCGACGCCGCGATGGCCGGGCTGCTACGCCGGGCCGACTGTTACGTGTCGCTCACCTGCGTCGAAGGCTGGGGTCTCGGCGCGTTCGATGCCGCCGTTGCCGGCACTCCACTGGTCATCACGGGGCACGGCGGACAGATGGAGTGGCTCGGAGCGCACCACCCCGGTGCGGTACCGTTTTCCGTGGTTCCCGCCGATCACCCTGACCGAAGCATGTTCGAACCGGGCATGACCTGGGCGCTGCCCGACGTAGCAGCCGCTGCGCACTTGCTGCGGGAGGTGGCGGCAGGTAGTAGCGGGTGCCAGCACGCAGCTCCGGCCCTCGCCGAGCGCCTCCAGCGCGACTATGGCGAGGCCGCCGTAGGCGCACAGATGGTGGAGCTGTTGGCATGACGGCCGATCGCGCCAACCCACCGGTCGTCGTGGCGTCGCATCGGCGCAGCGGCACGCATCTGATGCTGACCTACCTCACCGAACAGTTCGGCCTGCGGCCGAGGAAGATCCACGGCTTCCCTGGCAAGTCGTCCGCACCCACGGTGTATCTGGTCCGCAACCCGATCGACGTGCTCTGGTCCACCTATCGCTGGTTCGCAGACGGGCGCAGCTCGAACACAAGGATCCGGAGTGCGTTCGAAGGCATCGACTTTGCCGCCTACCTTCGTGGTGAGGCGGGGCCGCGTGTGGGCTATCGCGCGCTGGCTCAGCCGCCTGGCGACAGCCTGGCAGCCACTCGCGGCATGTTCTACGACCCGGTGCGCTTCTGGGCCGATCATGTCGATGCCTACACCTCCGGCGAGGTCGATGCATTGCCCGTGCGTTACGAGCAGCTGGTGTTGGCACCTGAGGCAGAGCTGGTTCGCGTTGCTGCGTACCTCGGCATCGAGCATCTCCCGCAGATCCGGCCGATCGGCCGAGATGAGCTGGTGGGCCACGCCCCATCGCCTTCCACTGCACCGCCGGCCATCGACCAGTGGTCGCCAGAGTCGCTGCGGCTGCTCCTCGATCGCGCCGGGCATGTCATGGAGCACTTTCAGCTGGAGCTACCCACAAGCAGGACACCACGGAGGCGGCCGGTGCAGGCATTGCGCTACGTGTCGCGCGATGACAACAGTGGGTATGCGGTAGCAGGTCGGCGCTGCATCGGGGCGCTCACCGCGGCCGGTATCGACGTGGCCTGGGAGCCACAACCCAACGAATGGGGCGACCGTGCGGCTCCCACCAGCACGACACCAGACCTGTTGAGCGCGCTGTACCAACCCACCGCCCGCTGCGACAACACGGTGATGCACACGATGCCGGAGTGGTGGGCGGGCCTGCGCCGGTCCTTCGGCCGCGGCCGCTACACGGGACACACCGTATGGGAACTCGAGGACTATCCGGAGGAATGGCACCGCACAGCGTTCGCGGCCGACGAGCTGTGGGTGCCCACCGACTGGAACCGTGTGACGTTCCAGCGCGGCGGAGCCAAGCAACCGGTGCGGGTGCTGCCGCACGTCATCACCACCGACCCCGCGCACGAGCCCCCCATCGACCTTCCTAGCGACGTCACGGTGTTCGTGACAGTGGCCTCATGGCACCCGCGCAAGCGACCCGACCTGGTCGTTGAAGCTTTCGCCCGCGCGTTCCGGCGCTGCGACCCGGTGCTACTGGTGGTGAAGACCGCCGCCTGGACCGACTCCTGGCCGGCCAACGACGACCTGCAGCGCATGACCTGGTGGCAACTACTGCAGGTGCTGCGCCGCCACCCCGATGCCCCAGAGGTGATGCTGGTGAACGACGAGTTCACCGATGCTCAGGTGAACGGCCTGTTGCAGCGCGCCGACTGCTACGTGTCGCTGGCGAGTTCGGAAGGGTGGGGGCTGGGCATGTTCGACGCAGCGACGCTCGGCACGCCGGTCATCACCACCGGGTTCGGCGGCCACCTGGCCTACCTGGGTCGCGACCACCCCGGCCTGGTGCCGTACCGCATGAGCCCGGTCGGCAACGTCGAGAACTCGCCGCACTTCCAAGACGGCATGACCTGGGCAGCCCCCGACATCGACGCAGCAGCCGCCATGATGCGCAGCATCGTCGATGGCACCAGCCCGCTCCCGGCCGCCGCGACCGCGCTCGCCGAGCGACTGCGCACCACGTACTCGCCTGCCGTGGTCGGCCAGCTTGCGTTGACCCTGCTCGAGGACCACCTGTGACCACGCCGAACGTGCTGGTGCTCACCCCGGTGAAGGACGCCGCTGTCGAAGCCAGCGAGTACGTCGACCGTTTGCTCGCTCTTGACCATCCGGTAGAGCATCTTGCCGTCGGCCTCCTCGCCAGCGACTGCGTCGATCACACCAGCGATGTGTTCAATGCTGAGCTCCCAAGGCTCACCGAGGCCGGATGGCGCAGTGCCCGGCTGTGGCAGCGCGACTTCGGCTACCGCATCCCCGACGGTGTGGAGCGCTGGGCGCCCGATATCCAACTCGAGCGGCGTCGTGTGCTCGCGCTCAGCCGAAACCATCTGCTGTTCAACGCGCTCACCGACGACATCGACTGGGTGCTGTGGCTCGACGTCGACGTCGTCGAGTTCCGCTCCGACATCGTCACCCTGCTCACCTCGCTGAGGCTCGACATCGTGCAACCGCACTGCGTGCGCGCGTGGGGCGGCCCAACCTTCGACCTCAACGCATGGCGCGACAAGGGCCGCTGGCACCTCGACGACATGCGCGGCGAAGGGTTCCTGGTGGCGCTCCACGCAGTGGGCGGCACCATGCTGCTGGTGCGCGCCGACCGCCACCGCGATGGGCTCGTCTGGCCGGCGTACCCGTACGGGCTGCCCAACCCCCTGATTCGCACCGACCCGAGCGCCATCGGCCGCTCGCAGCTCGGCGAGATCGAGACCGAGGGCCTCGGCATGATGGCCCACGACATGGGCATCACCTGCTGGGGCCTGCCCGAGGTGGAAGTCAGGCACCGATGAGCTCCACGGGCGACGCAAGTCGCGACGTGATGCACGCTGCCACGTTCACAGTTCCCATCCGGGTCGACTCACCCGATCGGCTCGCAAACCTGCTCGCCGTGGTACGGCTGCTGCGTGCCGACTACCCCTCGCGCATCATCGTCGGAGCGGAGCAGCCCGACCAGTTTCGGGCGATTCTGCCCGACTCGGTCGAGGTCGTGGAAGTCCCCAACAACGAAGCACTGCCCTTCCACCACACTCGGGCCACCAACACCATGGCACGCGGTGTGGCCACGCCGGTGCTGGTGAACATCGAAACCGACATCGTCATTCCCCCGCAACAGATGCGGGCGGCAGTCGGCGCAGTGCTGCACGACGAAGCCGACCATGTGCTGCCGTTCGACTACGCGGTCGACGTGCGTCGCGACGAGCGCGCCACCTTCGCGCGCGGCCCGATCACCGCCGCACTGGCCGACGGTCGCACGCGTTGGCCGTGGCCGGTCCTCGGCGGATGCGTGGTCTGGCGACGAGCCACCTTCGAGCGTGTCGGCATGGAGAACGAGCACCTGATCGCGTGGGGCCTCGATGACGACGAGCGAATGGCCCGCAGCCACATGCTCGGAGCGCACCAGCTGCGCCTGCCCGGGCCGCTGTTCCACCTGCAGCACGAACGCGGGCCCGACAGTTCTGCCCACCCCGTGTACGCGAGCAGCAACGCTGCGGAACTGGCGCGCATCCGCGCAATGTCACCTGCTGCACTGGCCGTCGAGGTCGCCGGCTGGCCGTGGGTGGCCGGTTCACCGGTGGAGCCGCCACCCGTGACGGCCGACGACCTCACCATCACCCTGGCTGTTCGAATCGACACCGACGACCGGCTGCGCAACCTGCTGGCCGCTGTCCGGGCAGCGAGCGCCAGCACCACCGCGCGGGTAGTGGTGGGAATCAGCGACCCGAGGTCGATCGCCGAACAGCTACCCGCAGGGGTGGAGCTGCTGGCGATACACGACCCTCCCGGGCCGTTCCACCGCACCCGCGTGCTCAACGAGCTTGCCGACGCAGTACGCACGCCGTACCTGGCCAACCTCGACGCCGACGTGGTGGTGCCCGCGGCCCAATGGGCCGACGCGCTCACCCGGCTGCGCGCCGGCGCCGACATGGTGCTGCCCTACGAAGGGCCGGTCACCGACGTGCCGTTCGCCCACCACCCGTGGCTGGAACGCGGCGACCTGTCGGCGATGCCGACGGTGCTGCACTCGCTGCTGCACCCCGCCAGCGTGGGCGGCTGCGTGTTGTGGCGGCGGTCGGCGCATCGAGCGGCGGGCATGGACAACGAGCGCTTCATCTCGTGGGGCGCCGAGGACGACGAACGATTGACGCGAGCAACAACGTTGGGGCTCGACGTGCAGCGTTGTGCCGGACCGCTCTACCACCTGCGCCACCGGCGCGGCCCCGACAGCGGACCCGACAACCCACACTTCCCGGCGAACACCGCCGAACTCGCCCGCGTGTCAGCCATGAATCGCGCGGAGTTGGCGGCCGAGGTCGCCGGCTGGCCATGGGCGGCACACGATGCCGAGGTATTGCGATGACCGGGTTGGTGTTGTTCATGGCCAACCCATGGATCGACCTCGATGTGGCGAATGCCGAGCCGGCGGTGGCGGCGCACTGGCGGCTCACCACCGAACGAACGGCGTTCGCCGCAGCCGACGTGGTGATCTACCCGGTGCCGCTGTGGGGTACCAGGCCGCCAGTGGGGCGCGCCCACACCACGCAGGTTCACGTGCTCTGGTCGCAGGAGTCAGCGGTGCATTTCCCGCAGTTGCTCGACGCCGACTACACCGCACTGTTCGACCTACGGATGACCTACCAGCTCGACAGCGACGTTGCCATGCCCTACCTGTCGGCCGACATCTTCGATCGGCCGGCACCCCAGCAGCCGATGGCAGGTCGTAGCGACGTGCCGATCTCGGCGTGGATCTCGAGCACCTGGGACCGCTGTGGTCGCGACCGCTACCTGCTCGAACTGATGGAGCACATGCCCGTGCACTCCTACGGCAAGGTTGGCCACAATTACGATCTGCTCGATGACCGCGGCTGGAGCAGCAAGATGGCAGCCATCGGCGAGTATCGCTTCACCGTTGCCTTCGAGAACTCCGTCGCTACCGACTATGTCACCGAGAAGTTCTTCCAGCCACTGGTGGCCGGCTCGGTGCCCATCTACCGCGGCGCACCCAATGTGGCCCAGTTCGCACCAGCTCCCGGCTGCTACATCGACGCCAACGATTTCAGCGGGCCGACCGAGTTGGCGGACTACCTACAGTCACTCACCGACGAGCAGTACAACCGCTACCACGACTGGCGCACGCACGGCCCGACAGCCGAGTGGAGCGAACGGTTCGAGGTGTTCGCCACACCGGCACTCACTCGGCTGGCGAAGCCCGTGGCCGTGATGCGCATCGGGCTCAACGCCCTTGCAGCCACTCAGTGAGCCGATGATCGACTGCGGGTGACGACACGCCAGGGTCGGCTTCCAGCCGCGTGATGTACGTGAGCGACACGTCGCCGGCTTCGACTGCTGCCACGTCGGTGGTATCGGGCAGCACGACTGCCTCGCCCCACACCATCCGAATGGAGAACGCCCCTTCGTGCCCCACCATGGGTTCCATGGTTGCCACGGCCATCGCCCGCAGCGGAAGCAGGCCAACCTCGGTGTGGCGCCACCCGCGCAGCTCGGCAACCTCCACGTTGGGCACGTTCACGTTGAGCACCACCGGATCGGTGGGCATCTCGAACAGCAGCGCACCCACCACCACGCTTGCTACTTCGGCCGCCGTGTGCCAGCGCTGGTCGAGCAGCATCTCGTCCCAACCCTGGCCCTCCACGCCGAAGCCGGTGACCGACTGGCTGATCGCCACCCCGCTGATGCCGCGCGAGCGGGCGGTGAGCGCAGCGCCGACCGTGCCCGAGTGGTACACGCTGCGCCCCACGTTGGCGCCGGGGTTGATGCCGGCAACGACGAGGTCGAATGGTTCGCCGAACAGGCCAAGGGTGGCGAACATCACGCACAGCGCTGGCGGCCCGGTGACCGACCAGGCCTCGTCGATGCCCTCGATGGTTGCCAGTCGAGTCTCGGGTTGCAGCAGATGCAGAGCACCCACCGCGGCGCCCGCGCCGGAGTACTCGCGGTCGGGGGCAGCCACCACCACGTCGCCGTGAGCGCGCATGGCTCGAGCCAACAGGTGCAAGCCGATGGAGTCGATGCCGTCGTCGTTGGTCACCAGAATACGCATGACCACTTCCTATCGGCCGGAGGCAACGAGCGGGTGACCGGACGGTGAATCGCTAGACCGACCGCAGCTCGTCGGCCTCGTCGGTGGCGGTGCGGTGCTCGAACTTCCTGCCCAGGATGTCGATGGCGACGACCACCACGAAGCCGACGACCACGAGGATCACCGGCAGCGTGACGGGCGCGGAGGGCGCCTCGAGTGCCGTGCTGTCGACTCCGGCCGGCCAGGGCCACAGCACCCGCAAGGAGCCCACCATCAGACCGATGAGCGCCGCCATGACGGTGGAGTAGTGCTGGCTCAGCGCCCAGTGCAGCACCTGCGAGAACAGTGCCAGCCCCACAATGCAGCCAAGTGCCACCGCACCGACGGCGAGCAGGTCGCGATCGTTGACCGAGCCCAGCACCGCCCCGTACATACCGAGGGTGACCAGAATGAACGAGCCGCTGATGCCGGGCAGGATCATCGCGCAGATGGCCACCGCACCCGACAAGAAAAAGGCCCACAACGCAGGGTCGTCGATCTGGCTGACGCTTTCCTCCGACGTGCCCTTGCTCAGACCGAGCAGCACGAAGGTGGCCACGCCGACGGCGGCCAGCACCGCCACCCGGGGCGTGTCGCGCCGATCGAGCAACTGCCAGGCCACCACCACTGAGCCGGCCACCAGGCCGAGGAACAGGCCGGCCATCTCGACGGGGTTGTTCTCGAGCAGGTGCCCGACCACGCCGGAAAGCGCAGCGACGGCGGTGAGTACGCCCGCCAGCAGCGGCAGCAGAAACTTCCACTCGACCTCACGCAGCAGCGCCACCCCGCCGGCCACATCGAACTTCAGCAGCCGGCCCAGCGCTCGCGAGCCGGTGCGGATGGCTTCGATCAGCCGGTGGTAGATACCGAACACCAGCGCCACGGTGCCACCCGACACCCCCGGCACCACGTCGGCCGCACCCATGGTGAACCCGCGGAGGAAAGTGAAAGGGACTTCGCGCACGACGACGAACGCTAGCCGAGGGGACCCGCCGAAACCGGGTCAGGTCTGACTGATCAGCTTGCGGTTCTTGAACTTCGCCTTCAGGTAGTCCCTGTGCATCAGCGCAATGAAGTCGAGGCTGATGTTCTTCGGGCACGCCGCTTCGCACTCGCCGTGGTTGGTACAGGAACCGAAGTGCTCGTCCATGGTTTCCACCATGGCTTCTACGCGGCTCCACCGCTCGGCTTGCCCCTGCGGCAGGAGGTTGAGGTGGCTCACCTTGGCGGCGGTGAACAGGTTGGCCGCACTGTTGGGGCACGCTGCCACACAGGCACCGCAGCCAATGCACGCGGCGGCGTCCATCGCAGCGTCGGCAACGGGCTTGGGGATGGGGATGATGTTGGCGTCGGGAGCACCGCCGGTGGTGGCGGTGATGAACCCACCGGCCTCGACGATGCGGTCGAGCGGTGCCCGGTCGACCATGAGGTCTTTCAGGATCGGGAATGCAGTCGCACGAAATGGCTCGATGACGATGGTGTCGCCGCTGTTGAACTTGCGCATGTGCAACTGGCAGGTGGCAGTGCCGCGCTGCGGCCCGTGCGCCTGGCCGTCGATCATCAGCGAGCAGGTGCCGCAGATGCCTTCTCGGCAGTCGTGATCGAACGAGATGGCGTCGAGCCCTTCGCCAATGAGCTTCTCGTTGAGCACGTCGAGCATCTCCAGGAACGATGCCTCGTCGCTGATGGTGTCGATGCGGTAGCTCTCGAAGTGTCCGGAGTCGGCGGGGCCGTTCTGGCGCCAGATCTTGAGGGTGAGGTTCTGGAGGTGGTTGCTCACTTGTAGCTCCGCTTGGCGAGGTGAATGGTTTCGAACTCGAGTTCTTCTTTGTGGCGAACTGCCTGCATCGGGTCGCCGGTGGACTCCCAGGCCGCGACGTGGGCGAACTCTTCGTCGTTGCGCAGCGCCTCGCCTTCCTCGTCCTGGTATTCAGAACGGAAGTGGCCACCGCAGCTCTCGTTGCGGTCGAGGGCGTCGCGGCACATCAGCATGCCGAGCTCGAAGAAGTCTTCGACCCGTCCAGCCTTCTCGAGAGTCTGGTTGACGCTGGCACCGTTGCCGGTGACTCGCAGGTCTTTCTTGAACTCGGCGTACAGCGCCGGTAGCTCGCTGAGCGCCTTCTGCAGCCCCTGCTCGGTGCGCTCCATACCGCAGTAGTCCCAGATGATCTTGCCCAGCTCACGGTGGAAGTAGTCGGGCGAGCGCGTGCCGCGGATGTCGAGGAACCCTTGGAAACGCTGACGTGCCGCCTGCTCCGCAACCTGGAACTCGGGGTGGTCGGTGCCCGGGATGGGCTTGTTGAGCATCGGTGCCAGGTAGTTGCCGATGGTGTACGGCAGCACGAAGTAGCCGTCGGCCAGGCCCTGCATCAGCGCCGAGGCACCCAGGCGATTGGCACCGTGATCGCTGAAGTTGGCCTCGCCCGCTGCGTACAGCCCCGGGACGGTGGTCATCAGTTCGTAGTCGACCCACAGGCCGCCCATTGTGTAATGGCTGGCCGGGTAGATGCGCATGGGCGCCGAATACGGGTCTTCGCCGGTGATGCGTTCGTACATCTCGAACAGGTTGCCGTAACGCTCCTGCACCACGTCTTTGCCGAGGCGAGCGATGGCATCGGCGAAGTCGAGGTTGACGCCGTTCTTCAGCGGACCGACGCCGCGGCCGCTGTCGACGGCACGCTTGGCTGCCCGCGAGGAGATGTCGCGCGGGGCGAGGTTGCCGAAGCTGGGGTACAGCCGCTCGAGGTAGTAGTCGCGCTCGTGCTCGGGGATCTCGTGCGCCGGGCGCTCGTCGCCCGCGATGAGCGGCGCCCACACACGGCCGTCGTTGCGCAACGACTCGCTCATCAATGTGAGCTTGCTCTGCGTCTCGTCGGCCTGCGGGATGCACGTCGGGTGGATCTGCGTGTAGCACGGGTTGGCGAAGTACGCGCCCTTGCGGTGCGCACGCCACGCGGCAGTGACGTTGCAGTTCATCGCGTTGGTGGAGAGGAAAAACGCATTGCCGTAGCCACCGGTGCACAGCACCGTGGCGTGGGCGGCGTGCGATTGCACCACACCGGTGACCAGGTCGCGGGTGACGATGCCGGCGCAGCGACCGTCGACGTTGACGGTGTCGACCAGCTCCACGCGGTTCCACAGCTTCACCGTGCCGAGGCCGACCTGGCGGGCCAGCTGCTGGTAGGCACCGAGCAGCAGCTGTTGGCCGGTCTGGCCACGGGCGTAGAACGTGCGCTGCAACTGCGAGCCGCCGAAGCTGCGCGTGTCGAGCAAACCGCCGTACTCGCGAGCGAAGGGCACACCCTGCGCCACCATCTGGTCGATGATGTTGACGCTGACCTGCGCAAGGCGGTGCACGTTGCCCTCGCGAGAGCGGAAGTCGCCGCCCTTGATGGTGTCGTAGAACAGGCGGTGCACGCTGTCGCCATCGCCGCGGTAGTTCTTGGAGGCGTTGATGCCGCCCTGGGCTGCGATGCTGTGGGCACGACGCGGCGAGTCGTGGAACGTGAACACTTCGACGTCGTAGCCCAGCTCGGCCAACGTGGCGGCCGCCGAGGCTCCGGCCAGGCCGCTGCCCACCACGATGACCTTGAACTTGCGCTTGTTGTTGGGGTTGACCAACTTCATGTCGGCCTTGTAGTTGTCCCACTTGTCGGCCATGGGGCCGGAGGGAACCTTGCTCTGCAGCAGCGAGTCGGTCATGTCGGTCACTTCCCTACGATCCCGGCCAGCACGGCTATGGGGAACGAGACGTTGCCCACCACCACGATCGTGGCCACACCAATGGCGATGTTCTTGCGCCACTTCTTGAAGTGCGGGTTGTTCCAGCCCATCGACTGGAACAGGCTCCACACACCGTGGAACAGGTGCGTGCCGAGTGCGATGTTGGCAACGATGTAGAGCACCGCCACCGGCACGCGCTCGAAGCTGCGCACCAGGTTGCCGTAAGCATCGCCGCGCACGAACTCGCCGTCGGCGGCCGAGACGCCCACATTGTTGGCGAAGCCCCACGTGAGATCGGCCAGGTGCCAGAGGACGAACAGGAACACGATGCCGCCGGTCCAACGCATGGTGCGGCTGGCGAAGCTGGCCACCTGGTAGTCACGCGGGCTCTGGTACTTCACCGAACGGGCCTTGCGGTTGAGCCGGGTGAGGCTGACGGCGGCATGGATGTGTACGAAAACCGCAGCCAGCAGGCCCACGCGCAGCAACCACAGGAAGACGGTGCGCGGCAAGATGGGCACGAGCAGCTCACGCAGGAACTCGCCGTAGTGATTGAGGTCTTCGGCGCCGAGATACATCTTCAGGTTGCCGATCATGTGCACCACGACGAAGCCGACCATCATCAGGCCGGTGATGGCCATGGCGTACTTCTTGCCGACGGCGGTGCCGTACAGGTCGAGGATGAACAACTTGCGACGTTTCTTCGGCGTGACCGCGGAGCCGGAGACCGGACCGCGCGACTGAATTGCCTGTGCCATCTGTGGACGGCCTTTCCGGGTGACCCGATCGTGATGAACGGTGCGTGCTTCGAAACGGTAGCCCTCCACGGGCCCGCGCACGAACTCTGCGAATGGCGCGAGGAGTGACGGCCGACACCTAGAGTTCGTCGCCGACGGGTCGAGTACCTACACTCTCCCCGTTTGCCCCACACCCGCGCAGCATCGTGGCTGCGCCCGAGAGACTCCGGAGTTCACCGGTGCCAGTACTTTTTGCCGCCGAAGGCGGCTACCAGGTCTTCGAGCTGAAAGGCGGCGAGTGGGCAGTCCTGTGGCTTTCCGTCGCCGCCGCAGTGCTCGCCATTGCGGTTGGCTTCTTCCTCGCCAAGTTGGTGCTCGCTGCCGATGCTGGCTCGCCGAAGATGCAAGAGATCGCCCGTGCCATCCAGGAGGGCGCGCTCGCCTACTTGAAGCGGCAGTTCAAGACCATCGCTGTCATCCTCGTGCCGTTGGCCGTCATCGTGTTCCTCACGAGCACCGCCATCGACAAGCCGGGCGGCGACCAAGCTCTGTCGTTCGTACAGTCGGGCCTGTGGCGCACCGTCGCGTTCGTGCTCGGGTGCCTCGCATCCGGCTTCACCGGTTACATCGGAATGACGCTGGCCACGCGCGGCAACGTCCGCACCGCTGCAGCAGCACTCAGCGGCAGCATGCCCAAGGCCCTCACCGTCGCATTCCGTACGGGCGGTGTGGCCGGCATGTTCACCGTCGGCCTCGGCCTGCTCGGCGCCACCGGCATCATCATGGCGTTCCAGAACACCAGCTCGGTCATCCTCATCGGGTTCGGCTTCGGCGGTTCGCTGCTCGCTCTGTTCCTGCGCGTGGGCGGCGGCATCTTCACCAAGGCCGCCGACGTCGGCGCCGACCTGGTCGGCAAGGTGGAAGCCGGCATCCCCGAGGACGACCCGCGCAACCCGGCCACCATCGCCGACAACGTGGGCGACAACGTGGGCGACTGCGCCGGCATGGCCGCCGACCTGTTCGAGAGCTACGAGGTCACGCTGGTGGCCTCCATCATCCTCGGCGTCGCCGCGTTCAACTCCATCGGCCTCAACCCGGCCATGGGCCTGGTGTTCCCGCTGGCCGCTCGTGCCATCGGTGTCATCGCCTCCATCGCCGGCGTGTTCGCCGTGAAGGCGAAGGAAGGCGAAACCAACGCCCTCAAGCCCATCAACAAGGGCTTCCTCGTCGCCGGAGTGCTGACGCTGATCGGCACGCTCGTGCTGGCCATCGTCTACGTCGGCAACGACAAGGGCGTTGCCGGCGACGGCGTGAAGCTGATGTCGGGCGCCGGCTGGCGTGTGTTCGGTGCGGTGGCCGTCGGCCTCGTGCTGGCACAGGCCATCAGCCGCCTCACCGAGTACTACACGGGCACCGAGTACGGCCCCGTGAAGGAGATCGCCGAAAGCGCCGAGACCGGCCCCGCCACCGTGGTGCTCTCCGGCACGTCGAGTGGCCTCGAGAGCTCGGTCTACGCGGTCATCGCCATCGCCATCGCCATCGGCGTGGCGCTGGCCATGGGCGGCGGCAACCTCACGTTCTCGTTCTACCTCGTGGCTCTCACCGGCATGGGCATGCTGGCCACCACCGGCGTCATCCTGTCGGAAGACACCTTCGGCCCCGTCAGCGACAACGCTGCCGGCATCGCCGAGATGAGCGGCGAGTTCCACGGCGAGCCGCAGCGCATCATGGTGGCCCTCGACGCGGTGGGCAACACCACCAAGGCCGTCACCAAGGGCTTCGCCATCGGCTCTGCGGTCATCGCCGCGGTGGCGCTGTTCGCGAGCTTCATCGAGACAGCCGGCGCCGAGCTGGCCGGCACTTTCTCCGAAGGCGCCGCCAACCTTGCCGACGGTGTGTTCAAAGTGCCCGAGCTGGCCATCAATGTGGCCGACCCGAAGATCTTCATCGGTCTGCTCATCGGTGGTGCCGTGCCGTTCATGTTCTCTTCGCTCGCCATTCGCGCCGTCAGTCGCACCGCTGCCGTCGTGGTGCAGGAAGTGCGCAAGCAGTTCGCCGACGGCAAGATCATGCGGGGCGAGAAGGAGCCCGAGTACGGCCCGGTCATCGACATCTGCACCGAGGCATCGCTGCGTGAGCTCGCCACCCCGGCGCTGCTCGCCGTGCTCACCCCGGTGGTCGTCGGCTTCGGCATCGACTGGAAGGCGCTCGGCGCGTTCCTGGCCGCCGTCATCTTGGTCGGCCAGCTGATGGCCAACTACCTCAGCAACGCCGGTGGCGCCTGGGACAACGCCAAGAAGTACATCGAGGACGGCCACCACGGCGGCAAGGGCAGCGATGCCCACAAGGCGGCCGTCATCGGCGACACGGTGGGCGACCCGTTCAAGGACACTGCCGGCCCGGCGCTGAACCCGCTCATCAAGGTGATGAACCTGGTGAGCCTGCTGGTGCTGCCGGCCATCATCAGCCTGCAAGACAACGATGGCGCGCGCTACAGCATCGCCGCTGCTGCACTCGCCGTGCTCATCGGTGCTGTCATCTTCAGCAGCCGCAAGAAGGTCAGCATCACTGCGGCGGTCTGACCCCACGTTCGTTGCAAGGGTCCGGGCCACGTGCCCGGGCCCTTGTGCGTTGTGGCGGCGTAGCCTGGTTCACCGTGCTGGGCCTTCTCGATTTCGCGAACAGGTGGGTGGAGAAGGGTGGGCTGTTCGTACTCGGTGTCATCATTTTCGCCGAGTCAGGGCTGCTGGTGGGCTTCTTCCTGCCGGGCGATTCGCTGCTGTTCTTCGCCGGTTTCCTGTCGTCGGAGGCAGGCGGCAACCTACTGCCGGCTCTGCCGTGGGTGGCGCTGGTGTGCGCGCTGGCCGCCATCATCGGCGACCAGGTGGGCTACATGATCGGCGCCAAGTTCGGGTCGAAGGTGTTCGACAGACCGAAGAGTCGCTTCTTCAACCCCGAGTACGTGGTGAAGGCCGAAGCGTTCTTCGCCAAGCACGGCTCGAAGACCATCGTGATGGCCCGCTTCGTGCCGATCGTGCGCACCTTCGTGCCAACTGTGGCCGGCGCTAGCCACATGCACTACCGCACGTTCGTCACCTACAACGTTGCCGGCGGGTTGCTGTGGGCCGCTGGAATCACCACCCTCGGGTTCTTCCTGGGCGAGATCGAAGTGGTCAAGAACAACATCGAGGTCGCGGCGCTCGCCATCGTTGCCGTGTCGGTGCTGCCGATGGCGGTCGAACTGCTCCGCCACCGTCGCGCCACCAAGGCTGCGGCTGCAGTGACCACAACGCTCGACTGAGCATCGCAGAGTCGCACTCAGCCACTCCGGTGAAGCACAGGGTTTACGGAGCTACCCGGTGTGTGCGGATGCGACAGCCTCCACGATTCGGGTCGGCGAGGCTGATCCCTTTGATCACCAGTCCGCCGGCGCGTTCAGCGATGCCCTCGGCGAGCCCGAGGTGCAGATCGCAGACCGTCTCGGGCTGCTCAGTGGCGATCGCCGCGAACGGACAGATGCGCAGCACGACCTCCTGTGCGTCGCCGGTGTCGACCACGTGCGGCTCGAAGCCAAGGCGCGCCGCTTGGTCGCGCAAGGTGACGAGCGGCCCGTCAGGCGAGGGTGCGACGCGCATGCCTGCGTCGTGACCCGCCTGGCGAGCCGTGCGACCCGTGCGCACTGCGGCGGCCAACATGCCCGCCAGTTCGCGATAGGGATCGTCGACCTCGACGACCTCGACGACCGAGTAGCCGGTGCGCGGGCGCCCGCGGCCTTGCACCGGCAGCGACTGGGCAACCACTAGCGCAGCATTGACGAGTAGCGACAGGTGTTGACGCACCGCGGTGTGATGAATGCCCAGCGCCGCCGCAAGTGCGCCCGCGGTGAGCGGAGCGTCATGGCTGCGCAGCAGCGACACGATCTCGACGCGGCGCGGGGCGGCAAGCGCCTTTGCGCGCAGGAGTGCACCGCCATCGGCTTCGACAGGTGGAGGCCGGGTTCCCATGACGGTGCACTCTCGCACGCTGTCGGCGATTCGGGCAATCCTGCTCAGTGGCCCGTCAGTGCCGACGTGTCCACATCGCCGACGGCGAAGAACCCGATGGCGCCCTTGCCGACGTTGCTGAACTTATGGGTCACGAACGGGTACAGGCCGTCCTCGGCGAAGGTGAACTCGACGAAACCTCCCTGCGCTGGTTGCAGGTCGAGCACCTGCGAACCACCGTGCGACTCGTCGGGCTGCAACAGGTAGGCGCCCTCCTTGAACACGGTGTCGAAGATGGTGCCGACGATGTGGAAGGCGGAGTTCTCGCTCGGCCCGTCGTTGATCACCCAGATTCGGTAGCGGGTGTTCGCCTCGACGTGGATGGGAGCGAACATGTACTGCGAGTGGTAGCCGTTGAACACCACCGCATCAAAGTCCTCATTCATCATCTTGGTGAGATCGCCAGGCTGCGCCTCCGGCCCGAGGTACAGCTCGCTCTGCACGAGGAAGAATTCCTCCTCCACCGGCGCGAGTTCGGGTGGGTCGATGACGATGGCACCGTACATGCCGTTGCCGATGTGATGAAGGGTGGGAGCGGTGCCGCAGTGGTACATCCAAGCGCCGGCGTAGTCGGCAGTGAACTCGTAGACGAGCGACTCACCAGGAAGGATCGTTCGCATCTCGTCGCTCCATGCCACCTTGCTGGCGTGGAAGTCGATCGAGTGTCCCATCTCGCCTTTGTTGGTCAGCGTGATCTTGAACGTGTCGCCGACCTTGCCTCGCAGGGTGGGCCCGGGAACCTCGTCGTTGAACGTCCACATCAGCTGAGTGACCCCGGGCGCAACCTCGACGATCGCCTCCGTGGCGTCGAGGGAGATCTCGTGCACCTTGCCGGTCGGCGCTGCTGGCAGCACCGGATCGCGCCCGGCCCACTCGGCGTCGGGCATCGCGCCGGCGGTGAAGGTCGCACTGTCGGAGGAGGCTGCCGCAGTACCAGTACCACCGCTGGCTGCCGGTGCCACCGCGCCCAGCACGTGCACCGCCATCTTCATCCCGGCCTCCTTGTGACCGGCAACGGTGCACCACACGGCGGTGTCGCTCGTGAACGGCCCGATCACGATCTCGCTGGTCTCGCCCGCCTTGAGCATCGCGGTGCCGGAGACGCCCTCGACCTTGAAGTCGTGGTCGAGCACACCTTCGTTCTTGATGCGCAGGGTGATCTTCTCGCCAGCGGGCACTTCGATCATGTTCGGCGACACGGAGATGTCGGCGAGGACGACATCGACCTCGGTCACCCCTCCGGCGCTCACGCCACTCGCTCCCGCGGCCGAGGTGCTGTTCGGCTTGCTCGATGAGATTGCGACTCCGACCACCGCGGTGATCAACGCGACCATGCCGACCACGAAGGTGATCACCCACCAACCATCGCCACTCCGCTCCTCGTTCATGCCCGGCTCCTTTATTCGATCAGATGATCTACATATTCGGACAAGATGCTGCGTCGACGTAGAGGCGAAGGTCCCTGCCGCCATGTCGCGGTCGCCTTCGTCACCCGACTGACACACCTCGTTCGGAACCATCTCCCAACGGTCGCCGTCGCACACACATGACACACGTGAACACAGTCAGACGAGGCCTCGGAGCTACCGCCGCCCTCGTTCTTCTCGCGCTCAGCGCATGCGGTGGCGACAACGACAGTTCATCGGCGGAGACCCAGTCGCCTCCCCGGTCCAACCTCCCGAGTGAGGATCAATCCAACCTGCCGAGCGGCGACCCATCGCTCAGCGGTGGCGGGGAGGCCACTGCTGACACGATGAATCCATCGGCACCCAATGCACCGATCCCCGACGTTGCGGTGCAACCGTTCAATCCTGCCGGGCGCAAGCTGGTGATCACGATGACCGTCGGGGTGGAAGTGGCCGATGCCGCTGCTGCGGTCGACAAGGTCATCGCGCTCGCCGACCAGCACGGTGGCCAGCTGTTCAACTCCAGCCTCGATCTCACCGACCCAGAGACTGCGGCCGGCGACCTGGTGTTCAAGCTGCCGCCCGAACAGGTGCAGGGCTTCCTCAGTGGGCTCGACCCCGGCATCGGGCGCCGAACCGGCATGCAGGGCAACACCGCCGACGTCACCAAGCAGTTGTCAGATCTCGACGCCCGGATCCTGACCGCAACGACGAGCGTCGATCGGGTGAGGTTCCTGCTGGCAGCCGCCGAAAACCTCGACGACGTGATCCTGCTCGAGAACGAGCTCGCCCAACGCGAGACGCACCTCGAACAGCTACGAGCGCAGAAGGCCGACATCGACAGTCAGGTCGCGCATGCCACCATCACGGTGCGCCTCACGACTGCGCCCGTTGAGGAGGCGGCTCCGGAGCCCACAACCACGGAGGACGAAGACGGGATCAGCGAGGCCTTCGCGAAGGGGTGGAAGGGTTTCGTGGATGTCGTGCGCGGCATCGCCATCTTCATCGGTTACACGGCACCGTTCCTGTTGATCGGCGCCGTGGTGGGCCTGATCTGGTGGCGCATCAACCGCCGTCGCCCGCAGGACCCGAGACGAAGTCGATCAACTGCTCCACCGCCCCCACCAGTTCCGGACGCAGGTCGGCATACGTCGACACCCGATTCCGCAGACGCGGCCAGAATCCCCTGACATCGGTGCCGAGGGCCGCACACATGCCTTCCTTCCAGGGCACGTTGCGCGGGATCGCGGGCCACTGCTCCAGGCCCATCACGCGGGGCCACACCCCCGCCCACACATCCACGAACGGGTGGCCGGTCACCAGCACATGGGGGCTGGCCACCTGCTTCGCGAGGCGGTCCTCCTTGCTGCCGGCGACGAGATGGTCGACGAGGATGCCCAACCTGCGGTCCGCGCCCGGTTGGAACTCGCGCACCATCGCCACCACGTCGTCGAGGCCGTGCATGGGTTCCACGACGATGCCCAACTCGCGCAGGTCGTCGCCCCATACGTGCTCCACCAGTTCGGCATCGTGCTTGCCCTCTACCCATATGCGACTGGCTGCAGCAAGGCGTGCCCGCTGCGGCGTCGCAGCCTTCACCGAGCCGCTGGCGGTGACCTTCGGGCCGGTGCTGATCGGCCCCGGCGCCGACCGGGTGAGCGTGACCGGCTTGCCATCGATGAGGAAGCCGCCCGGTTTGTAGGCGAATTCGCGTGCGCTGCCGTTGCGGTCGCGCAAGGTGACGGCGCGGGCGTCGGTCGTGATCACGTCGCCACAGAAGCCGCTGGCGCGATCCTCCACGACGAGACCTGGTGTCGCCGGCACGACGCGGTATTGCGGCCCCTTACGGGCCTTGTCGAAATCGTCGAGGATGTCGCCGCCGTAGCTCATGGTGCATCCACGGTAGGCGCAGCGGCCATCCGGCTACGGTCATGGCGATGAGCCCCGTCGCAGCTTCCTCCGCCGCGGTGCCCGAGGAACTGTGGGGCTGTTGGCAACGGCAGTGGATCGAGTACGCCGACGACACGCGCGACGACACCAGCCTGGTGGTGTGGCTGCAGCTGCCGTCGCTGATGGCCGACGTGCGCCTGACGGCCGCGGCGATGGCCCTTGCCGGTGTGGGGCGGGCGGGTTTCGCCGACTGCTCGTTCGACGAAGTGCACCTGCTCGCAGGCAGCGATTCCAGCGCCGGCGCCACCACGTGCACGCCGTTCGAGCGCGGTGCCGACGGTGTGCGGCGCGCGACCGCCGAGTGGTCGTCCACGGTCGGGTTCCAGGTGGTCTCGGCGTTCCCCGAACCCGGCCTGCTCGAACTGCATGGCGACGGCACTGTGATGATCGAACGCGCGCCCAGCGGCGCCTACGTCGAGGAGTGGCACCTGCTGCCCGGCACCTGCGCTCCGCTCGCGCAGACGCCGACGGCCGACGGCGCGACGTGGTACCGCGCCGGCAACGTGGGCGTGCTCGTGCACGACCAGCGCCACGCCGGTGCTCCGCTCGACTGCGAGTTCTCCTTCGCCCGCCAGGTCGGCGACGACTTCGTCGTGGAAGCATCGACGCTCCCTTGGCGGGCCGGCGCGCAGGTCGCGGTCGGCTGAGTTCGCAGCGGGTCCCGAGCTCAGAGGGGTGACGAGCCGGGAACCTCGAACCAGCCGGTGACGTCGACGATGAAGTGGGTCGACGAACCAGCCGGCCCGCCGGCGCGCACTTCGATGGTCTGCACATCGCCGAACTCGCCGGGGTAGATCTGCACCGCGCCGGCGTTGGCCAGCACCTGGCCGGGGCCGAACCAGTTGATGTGCGACGAGGTGGGCACGCTGCCGCCCGGGCCCACCATGAGGTAGCCCGTGCTGAGCGTTGCCACGACCGTGAGGTTGTAGGTGACGGCCATGATGCCGGTGCTCGCTGGAATCGGGCTGCCGTCGGACACACCGACGCCGCCGGAGGTGCTGTACGAGGCCCACACGGCGAGCTCGCGCGACTCACCGGTGGCCAAGCGCCCGAGTTCGGGGGCCAAACCCTTCTCGATGGTGGACGTCCAACGACTGTCGTAGCAGCGGAACGACAGTACTGTCCGGTACACCATCGCCGGGTCCTCGGGTGCGCCTGCCGACACGCGACCAGCGCTGCGCTGCGTGGGCCGAGGTTCCTGATCGTCGTTCATGGAGGCATCCGTACCCAGTAGCGGAAGAGGTGGTGACGACCGCTGATTAGCATCGGCCCATGGCGCAGAACATCTATGACGACCCCGAGTTCTTCGCCGGCTACTGCGGTCTGCCGCGATCGGTGAAAGGCCTGCACGGTGCTGCGGAGTGGGAGTCGTTACAGGCACTGCTGCCTCCGCTGGGCGGTGCGTCCGTCGTCGACCTGGGGTGCGGATTCGGGTGGTTCTGTCGCTGGGCAGCCGCGGCTGGCGCCGACTCGGTGCTGGGCATCGATCTGTCGGCCAACATGTTGGCCCGAGCCGAGGCCGACACGTCGTCGCCGAGAGTCACCTACCTGCAGCACGACCTCGACACGCTCGAGTTGTCGGCCGGCGCGTTCCATCTGGCCTACAGCTCACTCACGCTGCACTACCTCGCCGACATCGAGCGGCTGTTCCGGACGGTGCATGGTGCGCTCACATCGGGCGGCCACTTCGTGTTCTCCGTCGAGCACCCGATCTTCACCGCGCCCTCCGCTCCACGGTTCGTCACCGACGCGCTCGGCCATTCCAGGTGGCCGGTCGACGGCTACCTCGCCGAAGGCCCGCGCACCACCGACTGGCTGGCGCCCGGCGTCGTGAAGCAGCACCGCACGATCGGCGCCTACGTCAACACGCTCGTCGCCGCCGGTTTCCGCGTGACCGCGCTGGTCGAGTGGGGCCCGTCGCCCGAGCAGGTGCGCGACGTACCCGAGTGGGCAGTCGAGACCGAGCGCCCGCCATTCCTGCTCGTCGCCGCCGACCGCACCTGACCCCCACCCACCCGCGTGTGTGCACTTTCGCTCGCAGAGCGGAAAGAAGTGCATACACGCACGCGCGTCACGCGGGGCGGCCGATGAAGCCGGAGGGGGTGAGCACCTGCAGCACGCCCTGGCCCCGGTGGTCGCGGTAGGGCGCCCACAGCACACCGTCGCCCGCTGGCAGAGCCAGGGCCCTCGGCAAATAGGGGACGCCCCACACGTGCACACGGCGCGCCGGCCCCTCGAACTCCAGCATTCCCTCCGTGAGCTCGACTCGGGCGTCCACCTCGCCAGCCTGCTCGTAGCCGTGCGGAATCTCCGATGGCTCCCCCGCCGAGTACCACTCGACGTCGAACGTCACCGGCACAGGCGTGCCGTAGGGCCGCGCCATCGCGGTGAACGGATCGTCGAGCGCGACACCGTGCGCCTCGTTGCCCAGGCTCCATTGCTGGAACGGCACGTCGCAGCCGTGGTCGGCCCACATCTCCGGTGGCTTGATCTCCAACCCGTCGCGCAGCCCCGTGCCGTCGAGCTCCTCCACGTAGAGGTACGGCTCGCCCCTGCGCACGAGCCCCGCCCAGTAGTCGAATCGACGGCCACGCAGCTCAAGCCCGACGAACAGCCCAGTCGACGCATCGGCCGACCATGCCCACCACCACCACGCCTCGACCGCGACGTCGAGATGACGGAGTTCGTCGGCATTGGTGAACACGCGCGCCAGACTATGACCGTGATCCGATATCTCAGCCTGGAATGGCTCGAAGCCCTCACCGTCGAAGTGGCCGCGAGCGCCACCCTGCAGCAGCTTGCCAGCGAGCACACAATCGGCGTGACGCAGGTTGTCACCGACGGCCCAGAGGGCACGATCGTGTACCACCTGCAGGTGGGCGACGGCAGCGCCACCTTCGGCGCCGGCAGCGCGTTCCCCGAGGACGTGAAGATGGAGCAGGCCTGGGAGACTGCAGTCGGTGTGGCCACCGGCGAACTCAACGCGCAGGAGGCCTTCATCAGGGGGCGCATCCTGCTCACCGGAAGCCAGCAGAAGCTGGTGGAGGCCCAGCCTGTGTTCGGTGCGCTCGACGCCGTCTTCACCTCCGTGCGCGAGCGCACCGAGTACCGCTGAGGAACGCAGGCCGGCCGTGCCCGAGTTGCCCGAAGTACAGGCTCACGCCGAGCGGCTCACCGAGCAGTTCCGTGGCGCAATGCTCACCAAGTTCGTGCCGTTCAACTTCACCGCGTTGAAGACCGCTTCCCCACAGCCCTCAGCGGCCTACGGCACGCCGCTGCTCGGAGTCGGGCGGCGGGGGAAGTACCTGCTGCTCGATTTCGGGCCCATCCGCTTCGTCGTGCACCTCATGCAGGGTGGGCGCCTGCTGGTTGACGACAAGCAGTCGGCCAAGCCGCGCAACGGGCAGGCCCGGTTCGTGTTCGCCGAGGGGCCGGCGCTGCTGCTCACCGAAGCAGGCAAGGAGCGGCGGGCCGGCGTGTGGTGCGTGGCCACCGACGCCCTCGATGGGCCTCCGCTGGGCCGGTTGGGCCCCGACGCGCTCGACTACACGTCCGAGTCGCTGGCCGCCGCGTTCGCGGCCGACAACATGCGCGTGCACGGGTTCCTGCGCAACCAGCGACACATCGCCGGACTGGGGCGGATGCTGGCCAACGAGGTGTGCCACCGCGCCAAGCTGTCGCCGTTCGCGATGACCACCAAACTCGGCGCGGCCGGGGCCGCCTCGGTGATGGTTGCCATCCAAGAGGCCATCGACGAGGGGCTGGCCTACGAGCGCACGCGCACCGACATGAGCTCGTCGGCCGATCGGCCCGTCCGCGTCCACAACCGGGTGGGCGAGGCGTGCCCGGTGTGCAGCGAAGTCATCCGATCTGTCAGCTACAGCGGCTACACGGTGGCTTACTGCCCCACGTGCCAGACCGGCGGCAAGGTGCTGGCCGACAACACCACCAGCAAGTTCCTGAAGTAGCTACTGGCCGCCGGCGCTGCCCGCAGCGCCCGGGCCGCTGCCCGCCACCGATGCGGCCATCAGCGACATCTCGTTGGCATCCCACTCGGCCGTGCGATGCGCCATCACCACCACCAGCACCGTCTGGCTGGCGGCGTCGAACTGCATCCACACGTCGCCGGTGAGCGCGGTGCCGTCGGCGTCGGTGCCCGTCCACGGAGCCTTGTCGAAGGTGAGCGCGCCCGAACCGGTAGGGACGAACGAGCCCACCGCGGCGCCCACGTTGCCGGCGCCGACCACTTCGACGGCACGTGACTGTGCGCCGGGCCGATCGAGCACACCGGGCAGTGCCGTGACCGACACAGTGTCGTTCTCGTTCGACACCGTGACCCCGGTGGAGGATCTCGCAACGACCTGGAAGCCCTCGGGCAGAACGATCTGGCGCACGCGATCGAACGGCAGGTCGGCACCTTGGTGCACCGTGTCGGGCATCGTCGCCAACGCGGGGAACCACTCGACCGCCGGGCCGAGCGACGGCGCAGCGGCCAGCGCCCCGATCAGGCCGCTGAACGCACCGTCACTGATGGGGCTGGCGGCCGAGCCGTAGGTGTCGGCCAGCACGGTGAGCCCATCGTGGCGCATCCAGAGGCCCACCTCACCCACCACGTTCGGGTACTCGAGCTCGGGTTGGTACAGCATGTACGCCACCCGGCTGTAGCGCAGGGACTCGAACCCGGCAAAGCCCGGAGACTGTGTTTCCGACGGGAGGTAGCTGACGAGCGAGTAGTCGGCATCGAAGATGTCGATGTATTCCTGTAGCAGCACGTTGGGGTCTTCTCCCGGTTCACGCCGCACCACCTGCACGACCATCGTCGACGCGGACGAATTGTTGGTGATGGTGTATGGGTCCTCGCCCGTCAACTCGACGCCATCGTCGATCGGCAGGAACACGCCGTCGCCGAGGTCGAGTGCCCCCTCGGGAACCACGATGGTGTCGACGGCGGCCGAGCCCTCGACGAACTCCGTGGACTCCGGCACAGCCGACGACGCGGTGTCGAGCGTCGGCGTGGTCGGGGAACCGATCGACCCGTTGTCGTCGTCGCCGCCGACGAGCAGCACGACACCGCCGCCGATGGCGAGGGAGGCCACCACGGCGCCAACCGCAACGACCAGCCAGATCGGCCGGCGTCGCGGCGACGAGGCCATGGCCGGCACGACGGGAAGCGACACTGGTTGAGACGGCGGTCGAGACGGCGGTTGAGACGGCGGTCGAGACGGCGGGGGCGGAGGCGGAAGTGAGCTCATGGAGTGGCGAGATGCCGGGACGGGCCGGCGTCGGGCTTCATCTTGGCCGATGACGGCGCAGCTCGCCGTCACCTGCGCCCTGCAGCGGAGGCCTCGCTCGCGCCGATCACGGTTTACGCTGGCTTCATGCCCATTCACATTCGTGCCGACGCTACTGACTACGCCCCCGCCGTGCTCGTCCCAGGCGACCCGCGCCGGGCCACCTACATCGCCCAGACCTTCTTCGACCCCGGCGCCCGCCTGGTCAACGAGGAGCGCGGGGCGCTCGGGTACACGGGCACGTACAAGGGGCGCCCCCTCAGCGTGCAGGCGGCCGGCATGGGCTGTGCCAGCGCGGCCATCTACTACAGCGAGCTCATCCAGCTGGGCGCCACCCGGCTGGTCCGCGTCGGTACCGCCGGCGGGCTGGCCGAAGGGCTGCAGATGGCCGACACCATCGTGGCGATGAGCGCCACCAGCGACGACCAGATCGTCAGCCAGCTCTGCGGCGGCGACGCCCACTCGCCCACCGCCACCTACTCGCTGGTCGAGCACGCAGTGCAGCGTTCACGCGAGGGCGGCGCCCGCGTGCACGTCGGCGCCATCGTTTCGTCCGCGCTGTTCTACGACACCCGCCAGGGCATCATGCAGCGTTGGAAGGACCGCGGCCACCTGGCGGTCGAGATGGAAGCCGCCGTGCTGTACACGCTCGGCGCGCTCCACAAGATCGAGACGCTGTGCATGGCCACCATCAGCGACATCATCGCCAGCGAGCAGGAGGCCGTGCGCATCAGCGACGAAGAGCTCAAGCAGGGCGTCGACAAGATGATGGAAGTCGCCTGCGAAGTAGCTATCGGGCGCCCCTGAGCGACCAGATCCAAGAGCCCCGTTCACGCGAATCTGGGTCGGAATCGTCTCGGCACCCGAGACGATTCCGACCCAGAAGCCAGATTGGGACCATTCGGGCCAGAAATGCTGGGCCCGACCAAGTACTAGATCAGGCCGAGGTCCTTGACGGCGTCGCGCTCCTCGGCCAGCTCGGCAGCGCTGGCGTCGATCTTGCCGCGGCTGAACTCGTTGATGTCGAGGCCCTGCACGATGCTGTACTGGCCGTCCTTGCACATGCACGGGAACGACGAGATGAGGCCCTCGGGCACGCCGTAGGAGCCATCACTGACCACGGCCATGCTCACCCAGTCGCCCTCAGGCGTACCGAGCGACCAGGAGCGAATGTGGTCGACCGCAGCGTTGGCGGCAGAGGCGGCCGACGAGGCACCACGGGCTTCGATGATGGCGGCCCCGCGCTTGGCAACGGTGGGGATGTACGAGTCGGCGTACCACGCCTGATCGTTGACCAGGTCGTAGGCGTTCTTGCCACCAACCTTTGCATGGTGCAGGTCGGGGAACTGGGTGACCGAGTGGTTGCCCCAGATGGTCATGTTGGTGACGTCGTTGACCGTGGTGCCGGTCTTCGCAGCCAGCTGGCTGATGGCACGGTTGTGGTCGAGGCGGGTCATCGCGGTGAAGCGGCCGGGGTCGAGCCCAGGTGAGTTCTGCTGGGCGATGAGCGCGTTGGTGTTGGCCGGGTTGCCGACCACGAGGATCTTGATGTCTTTCTTGGCGCTCTCACTGAGCGCCTTGCCCTGCGGCTTGAAGATGCCACCGTTGGCGCTGAGCAGGTCGCTGCGCTCCATGCCGGCCTTGCGCGGCATCGCGCCGACGAGGAGGGCCACATCGGCGTCGCCGAACGCCACGTCGGGGTCGTCGGTGCACACGACGCCCGCCAACAACGGGAACGCACAGTCATCGAGCTCCATCTTCACGCCGCCAAGGGCGCCGAGGGCAGGAGTGATCTCGAGTAGTTGCAGGATGACAGGGGTAGAGGGGCCGAGCATGGAACCCGAGGCGATGCGGAACAGGAGGCTGTAGCCGATCTGGCCGGCGGCACCGGTGACTGCGACACGAACAGGAGTGGTCATGCCCCGAGCGTACGCCCCGCGACACGCCGCGACGAAAGCCGCTCACGTCATTGCGAACCAGCACGCCGCCAAGACCCCAAGTCGGCATTCAGATGCGGTACCACCGCATCTCATCGCCGACTATGTGAGGGCCGGCAGGCCGAACTCGGCGAGGATCAGGTTCGCGTAGAACTTCGCCGGCGCCGAGCCGTTGCACGAGATGTGGATGCCGTCGGAGCACAGCTCTACCTGCTCGGACTCGACGTCCCAGTCGATGATGCGCACGTTCGGGTACAGGGTGGCCATGCCCTTGAGGAGCGCGTTGTTCTGGGGCACATAGTTGATGTCGGCCTGCAACGTCATGAACACGACGCCCGTCACGCTTTCGGGTACTTCAGCCATGATGGCGTCGAGCTCGGCCTGGCGGAGCGGGGCGTTGGTACCGACCTGGATGACGATGGTGCTGCCGTCGCCGATGTCGCCCGCGTCGCGCAACTGGATGACCGCGTTCTTCACGCCTTCCGGCCCGCGGCCTTCGCGGGCCTGCACGAACACGCCAGCTCCCTCGAGCAGCGGCTCGGCACCCACCATGACCGACTCGCCGATGGCCACGTGGGCCTGCGGCACCTTCGCCTCGGTGGTGGTGGTGGCCACGGTGCCGCCCGGCAGCGTCGTGTCTGGCCCCGAGGCGGTCGTCGTCGTGGATGCCGTGTCGGCTGTCGTGTTTCCCGCGGCAGCCGCCTCGAGCGAGCAGGCCACCTCACCGACGCACTGAGGCGAGGCTTTCAGCAGGCTGTACGCCGACAAGGTGAGAGTGAGCCCCACCGCACCGGCCGCCACAACGTGCATCGCCGGCCGCTTCAGCGTGGCGAGCGTGGCGCCGAACCCGTTCTTGCGGATGGGCGACTCGATGAAGCGGTAGCTGGCCTCGGTGAGCGGCACAGTGATGAGCATGGCCAGCAGCAGCTCGCCGACCGTGAGCTGGATGTTGGCCTGCTTGCGGATGACCTGGTACACCGGCCAGTGGTACAGGTACAGGCCGTAGCTGCGAGTTCCGACCCAGACGAACAGCTTGTTCCCCAGCAGTCGACCAGTGGCAGCACCCTGGTGGCTGGCGGCAGCCACCAGCACCAGCGTGAGCAGCCCGGTGAAGAACAGCCCACCGCGGTACAGCCACGGGTTGTACTCACCACCGTCGGCCAGGTACATCGTGAACATGAACAGCACCAGCAGCGCCAGCGCCACGGTGGCCATCACGTCGAGGCGGCGGCCCTTGTCGCGCAGCGGCCCGCGCATGATGGCCAACGGTCGCCACAGCATTGCGAAGCCAGAGCCCAGCATCAGCCCCCCGGCGCGGGAGAACGAGCTGAGATAAAGGGTGTCGTTTGCCGACACACAGCGCCCGAACACGTTCCACGTGCCGGCCTTGAACTCGGTGGCGCACGAGCCGACGGCGCCGGGTACGTACAGCCAGGCGACGACCATCGTGATGACGACGCTCGCTCCGACCAGCTTCACCCCCACCGCCGGCAACCGACCACCCGAGCGGCGCAGGATGACCATCATCACCAGCGGCCATACGACGTAGAACTGCTCTTCGACGGCCAGCGACCACAGGTGCCGCAGCGGCACGAACGCCTCGCTGGCGGTGTAGCTCTGCCCCACGAAGATCTGGTACCAGTTGCTGAGGTACGAGGCGCCACCGAGGAAGTCGCCACGTGTGGACTCACGCGTGGCCGGGAACGCCACCGTGATGTAAACCGCGACCAGCGCCATCATCACGAACAGTGCGGGCAGCAGGCGACGGAACCGACGGAACCAGAACTGACGCAGGTCGACCTTGCCGGTGCGTTCGTTCTCGCCGATGAGCAGCAGCGTGATGAGGTAGCCGGAGATCACGAAGAACACCTCCACCCCGAGGAAGCCGCCCTCGAGCCAGCTGTGGTTGGCGTGGTAGATCATCACCCCGACCACGGCGATCGCGCGCAGGCCGTCGAGCCCTGGCAGGTACGGCATGCGGCTGAGTCCGCCGGCAGAGGAATTGGTGGGTGGAGCCGCCATCGAGCCAACAGTATGGGGCGTGAACGGCACCTTGGGAACGCGCTGGCTCAGGCGAGCTTCACAAGGTCGGGCCGACCGATGGCTTCGAAGATGAGGTTCGCGTAGAACTGCTTCGCCCGAGTGGTGCCCAGGTGATAGCCATCGCGAGCAAGTTCGTTGGCCACATCGTTCGCTGCGACCTCCCAATCGAGCACGCGCACGTTGGGGTAGCGGGCCGGCAGTTGACGAATCCGAGTGTTGTTGTCGGCGATCCACCCGCGCGGCGCCCGCACGGTGAGGAACACCACCAGCGGGGTCTGGTCGGCCGGCAGGAAGCTCATGATGCGATCGAGCGTCTCGTCGCTCACCGAACCATTGGTGCCGGTCTGGATGATGACGACGCGCCCGAGTTGCCCGTCGAGGCGCAGCAGGCCCACCACGTCGGCGAGGTTCGAGCCCTGCCGGCTGACCGCAGCGTTCACCTGCACGCCGCCGGCCGTCAGCTGGGGCGCTGCGCCGAGCATCACCGACTCGCCGATCGCGAAGGGTGGCAGCAGGTCGACGGGGCCGAGCGTGGTGGTGGGCGCGGGCACAGTGGTGGGCGGCAGCGTGTCGCTGGGCACCTCGACCGGAGCGCGCAGCGTGGTGGGCGGTGCCGTGGTGGCGGGCGCAGATGTCAGTTCCACGGCCGCGGCATCGCGGCCACGCTCGCTGTCGCACGCAACCTGGTTGTCGCACAGCACTTCCGCGGTCGCGATGGTCACTGTCGCGAAACCCGTGAGTACTGCGAACGCGGAGACCACCACGAACGTGCGACGGCGACGCTGCACCCCCACCTTGGTGCGCGCGGGGCGCTGCCCGCGCAGCCACTGCCCCAACCGGCCGGAACGGATGGGCACCTCGACCAACCGGTAACTGAGCTCGGTGATCGGCAGCGTGATGAGCATGGCGATCGCGAACTGCGACCACGACAGTGGCTCACCCGGCTCGCGGATGATCTGGTAAATGGGCCAGTGGTAGAGATACAGGCCGTAGCTGCGAGTGCCCACCCAGTTGAGCGGGCGGATGCCCAGCAGACGCCCGAGCCACGAGCGCCGGTGTGTGGCCGCGGCGATGATGGCAATGGTGCACAGCCCCGTGAGCAGGAAGCCGCCGCGGAACAGTTGCGAGTCGTACTGCGCGGTGAACTCGCTGAACAGTTCCACTCGGGTCATCAGCAGCCACAGCCCCGCCAGGCCGACGAGCGCCACCACGTCGACTCGTCGGCCACGCCTGCGAAGCGGGCCGCGCATGACGGCCACCGGACGCCACACCATGGCGAACGCTGCACCCAGCATCAGCCCACCGGCACGGCTGAACGTGCTCAGGTACAGCGCCTCGTTGACGTTGACACAGCGGCCGAACACCTGAAGGTAGCCGTTGCTGTCGGCCGACGTGCACGCCGTGCCGCGGACAGCCTCGCCGCCCACGTACAGCAGCGCTGTGACCAGCGCGATGAACAGGCTGGTGCCCAGCAGCCACATCGCCAGCCGCGGAAGACGATCTCCGCTGCGCTTCAGGAGCACCATCATCACCAGCGGCCAGACGAGGTAGAACTGCTCCTCCACCGCCAGCGACCACAGGTGCTTCAGCGGGGCGAAGTCCTCCGCCGCGGCGTAGGCCTGGCCCACCCAGATCTGAAACCAGTTGGCCACGTAGAACGTGCCGCCCAGCAGGTCGCCGCGCGTGTTGCCCATCGGGCGCGGCCGGAACAGGGCCATGTAGATGGCGAGCGCCGACATCATGGTGAACAGCGCCGGCAGCAAGCGCCGCGCTCGGCGGAGCCAGAACTGCCCGATACGCACGCGCCCGGTGCGCTCCTTTTCGGAGATGAGCAGCAGCGTGATCAGGTACCCGGAGATGACGAAGAACACCTCCACGCCCAGGAACCCGCCCTGCAGCCAGCTGTGGTTCGCGTGCCACACCATCACGGCCACCACCGCAATCGCGCGCAAGCCGTCGAGCCCCGGCAAGTAGGGGACACGACTGATCTGGTTGCGGAGCGCGGGGTGGGTGATCGGCTCGGCAACGGCAGCAGTGGCGGAGGGCGCGGCCATTCGGTTCACCAGTATCGCCGACGGTTGCCGCGATCGGTGGTCACCGACGCGGGAAGGGCCACGCGTGCCGCAGCCCGCGTGGCCCTTCCCGGCGGCTGGTGTTGCTCAGAGCTGCAGCGACTTGACCTCGAGGAACTCCTCGAGGCCGAAGGTGCCGGCTTCACGGCCGAGGCCGCTCTGCTTGTAGCCGCCGAACGGGGCCATCACGTTGAAGGCGCCACCGTTGACTTCGACCTGACCGGCGCGGATCTTGCGGGCGACAGCCTTGGCGTGCTCTGGCTCGCCCCACACACCGCCGGCGAGGCCGTAGATGGTGTCGTTGGCGATCTCGATGGCCTCTTCCTCGGTGTCGTACGGAATGATCGACAGCACCGGGCCGAAGATCTCCTCGTTGGCGATGGTCATCGTGCGAGTGACGTTGCTGAACACCGTGGGCGCCACGTAGTAGCCCTGCTCGAGGCCCTCGGGGCTCTCGGTACCGCCGGTGAGCAGGGTGGCCCCTTCGTCGATGCCCTTCTGGATGAAGCCACGCACGCGCTCGCGCTGGGCGGCCGACACCAGCGGCCCGATGCGGCTGCTCTGGTCGAACGGGTTGCCGGGGGTGAACGCGGCGGCCGTGGCCGCAGCGATGCCCTCGACCTCCTCCAGACGATCGCGGGGCACCAGCATGCGCGTGAGCGCGGTGCAGGTCTGACCGCTGTTGAGGAAGCATTTGCCCACGCCGTCGGCGACGGCCTTGGAGAAGTCGGCGTCGGCGAGCAGCACGTTGGCGCTCTTGCCACCGAGTTCGAGCGACACCTTCTTGACGGTCTGGCTGGCCACCTCGGCCACGCGCTTGCCGGCGCGGGTGCTGCCGGTGAAGCTGACCATGTCGACGTCGGGGTGCGCTGAGATGGCCTCACCCACCACCGGGCCGACACCGGTGACCAGGTTGAACACGCCCGCGGGCAGACCGGCCTCGGCGATGACCTCGGCGAGGATGAACGCGTTGATGGGTGCGATTTCGCTGGGCTTGAGCACCACGGTGTTGCCGGCGGCCAGGGCCGGGGCCACCTTCAGTGCAATCTGGTGCAGCGGATAGTTCCAGGGGGTGATGCAACCGACCACGCCGATGGCCTCACGCACGACCAGCGAGTTGCCGACCTGCTTCTCGAACTCGTAGCTGCCGAGCATCTGGGCGGCGATGGCGAAGTTGGCCTTCGGAAGCCCGGCCTGGATGAGGTTGCTGAGGAAGAGCGGCATGCCGACTTCCTTGGCGATGGTGCTGGCGATCTCGTCGGTGCGAGCTTCGAGGCCGGCGTGGATCTTCATCAGGTAGGCGGCGCGCTCTTCCTTGGGCAGTTCGCTCCAGGCGGAGAACGCGGCCTTGGCAGCGGCAACGGCGGCGTCGACGTCGGCGGCGGTGCCTTCGGGGATGGTGGCGATCACTTCTTCGGTGGCCGAGTCGGTGACGGAGAGCGTGTCGGTGCCGGTGGAGGGCACCCACTGGCCGTTGATGTACAACTTGTCGTATGCAGTCATGGCGCGACCATAGGCCGCGCGACGGCTGGCGCTACAGCGGAGCGCGGAGGCCCAGGTTGGCGAAGATCTCGCGCGTGGCCCAACTGCGGTTGAGGGCGTAGAAGTGCAGCCCCGGGGCACCCGCCTCGATGAGCTTGGCGCACAGTTCGGTGGCCAGCTCCACGCCGATGCGCTCAGCTTCGTCGAGGTCGTCGCCGGCCTTCTCCATGGCCTCGACCACCCAGCGCGGGACCGCGGCGCCGCTCATGTGGGCCATGCGGGTGATCTGGCCGAGGTTGCTGATGGGCATGATGCCGGGCAGCACGGGCTTGGACACTCCGAGCTGGTCGAGTTCGTCGACCATCACCAGGTAGTGCTCGATCTCGAAGAAGAACTGGGTGATGGCGAAGTCGGCCCCAGCCAGCTTGCGGGCAAGGTGCTGGCGATCGCTGGTGCGGTCGGGCGAACGCGGGTGCAACTCGGGATGAGCAGCGACACCGATGGAGAACCCGCCGAACTCGCGCACGTCGTCGACCAGCTCCATGCTGAAGCGGTAGTCGCTCTCGGCCGGCCCGTCGGCGGGCAGGTCGCCGCCCAGCGCCAGGATGTTCTGCACACCCTCGGCCTGGTAGTCGGTGAGGATGGCGCGAATCTCGGGGCGGGAGTGCCCGGCACACGTGAGGTGCGCCATCGGCGAGATCGACGTCTGCCGTCGCACCCAGCTGACCAGGTCGGCCGTGCGCGTGCGGGTGCTCCCACCTGCGCCATAGGTGACGCTCATGAAGTCGGGCGCAACGGGTTCGAGCTCCGCGATGGTGCGGCCGAGACTGAGCCAGCCGGCTTCGTGCTTGGGCGGGAAGAACTCGACGGAATACGTGCGCCCAGCAGCGAGGAGGTCGGAAATGCGTGCCACTGCCGTACAGCATGGTCGAATCGGCGCTGCCGCGTGTGGCACGCTGGATGAAAAATCGCGAGGGGACGCAACATGACTGAGCACGCAGCGGGCTGGTTCAACGATCCGTATGGCCGCTATCAGCAGCGGTACTGGAACGGTTCGGCGTGGACGGAGCACGTCGCCACCAACGGCGTGCAGCAGGTCGACCCGATGGGCGACAGCTCGGTCATCCCCTTCGCGACTCCCGCCAGCGCATCCACCACCACCGACGAAATGCAACCGTTTGCGACCCCGCCACAATCGTTCGCCCCTGCAGCTGATCCCAGCGATCTGAACGCGCAGGCCCCCACCCCGCAACCAGCGGCCGACGGCAACCACGTGACTCGTTTCCTCGACGGCATGGGCGACGACGCACGGTTGCGCCCGCGGCCCAGCCTGCGGACAGCGATGGCTGGAATCGGTGGCCTCTTCGTCGCGGCGGGTGTCCTCGTCGTTGCTGCCGGCGACGACATCAGTCGGGGAACGCTGATCGCCACCTCGCTCGTCCTGCTCATCGCCGCACTCGCCGCTCGCCTGGCTGTAAAGGTCACCGAGGTCCAGTCGGCGGCCGTCGGGATAGCGGTGGTTGCCATCCCCACCTTCGCCGCTGCGGTCGCTGTGAGCGACGGCACCAGTGGAGTACTCGTCTATCTCCTCGCCGCCGCGCTGTTTCTCGCTGCGTGGGCACTCAGGGGGTTTCGCGGTCGCACCCTGCTGCTCGGTCTCGGGCTGCTGGCGCTCGTGGGAGGGTTCAGCACGCTCATCTCCGAGATCGGGCAGGACAAGTGCGAGTCGTACATCCAGGCCAACGACTTCGACCGGTACTTCGATGAGTGCCAGGACTACACCGGCGATGGCGGAGGCGAGAGCCTCTTCCTGCCGATTTCGGTCACCGACAACCTCGGTAGTGAAGGCATCGTCTACCTCGTCAGTGCAACGCTGTTGTTGGGGGCGACATGGTGGCTCGACCGTCGCGGGTACCACGGCACAGGCACCGGCACCGTCGTGGCCGGGCTGCAGTCCGCGGTCTTGGGTGCCACTCTCTTGGCCAACGAGTTCGGTGACGTGGGCGGCCCATTGCTGCTGCTGGCCATCGGCTTCCTCATCTGCATCGTGGGCACGCACGGCAACCGCCGGGCCACCACCTGGTGGGGTGCCGTGCTGGCTGCCATCGGCGTGGTGTCGTTCGTGGTGGTGCAATGGAAGCCCGGCTCGATCAGCGCCACCGGCGGCTCGCTGGTGGTGGCCGGGCTGGCGCTCGTCGGCATCCCGTTCCTCATCGCACCGCTGCGCGCTGCACTCGCCAAGCGCAACGAGCCGCCGCAACCGCAACCGCCGCAACCCTTCGGTCCTCCCGCCGGATGAGGCTCGCCAGCCGCACGTTGGTGGTGCTGCTCTCCACATGGTCGCTGGGTGCCTGCGCCGCCGAGCCGGCCACACAGCCAGTCGGCACGGGGCCGGTGCCTGCACGCGTAGTGCTGGTGGGCGACTCACTAGCCGTCGAGGCTGCCCCGCAGCTGCAAGAGATGCTCACCGACCAGGAGCTGCTGAACCAGACATACCCTGGCACCGCGCCATGCGACTGGCTCGATGCCGACCTCGGCATCACGGCCGAAAGCGTCGTCGTCGTGTCGTTCATCGGCAACTCCGGCACCGACTGCATGGCCGTGGCCGGCGGGTTCCTCAGCGGCGAGGCGCTGGCTCAGCAGTACCGCAGCGATGTTGCTTCGCTCATCGGCCGAGCAAACGACGCCGGAGCGGCCGTGGTGCTGGTCGGTCAGCCCGCTCGCGGCGACGACGACACCGTTGGCAATGCGGTGGTGGTGGCGCTCAACGCGTTGTACCAAGAGTTGGCGACCGCCCCGAGAGTGTCGTTCGTCGACGCTGGGGCCGCGGTGGAAACCGACACGGGAGCATTCGCTTTCGTGTTGCCCTGCCTACCCGACGAGCCCACGTGCGATGCCGCCGGCCTCGTGGCCGTACGCAGCGCCGATGGGGTGCACTTCTGCCCCAGTGGCTTCACCACCACGTGCCCCACGCACTCGCCCGGGGCGTTTCGCTTCGCCGCTGCGATCGCTCCTGCAGCTCAGCAGCCGAATCTGTTCGACTGACTGCGCTTCGACCGGCGGTCAGTGGCGGAAGTGTCGTTCGCCGGTGAACACCATCGCGATGCCGTGCTGGTCTGCCGCGGCGATGACCTCGGCGTCGCGCATGCTGCCACCAGGTTGGATGACCGCCTCGATGCCGGCCGCCGCCGCTGCGTCGAGCCCATCTCGGAAGGGGAAGAATGCGTCGCTCGCACACACTCCGCCGACGGCACGCCCCGCTGAACGATCAGCGGCGATGCGAGCGCTGTCGAGCCGGTTCTGCTGGCCGGCGCCGATGCCCAGCGCGCGACCGTCCTTCGCGTAGACGATGGCGTTGCTGCTGACCACCGCGCACACCTGCCACGCGAACTCGAGGTCGGCCCACTGCTCCGGCGTGGGTTGCGCCTCAGTGACCACCGTCCATGCTGACCGGTCGGGCGACACGGTGTCGGTGTGCTGCACGAGCAGGCCGCCGTCGATGGTGCGCATGTCGAGACGGGCGCCACTGGGTGCGTGGGCCGAGAGCACTCGCAGGTTCGGCTTGGCGGCGAACACCTCGAGCGCATCGGGCTCGTAACTGGGCGCCACCACCACCTCGGTGAACACAGGCGTCAACGCCTCGGCGACCGCCTTGGTGACGGTGCGGTTGAGGGCGACGATGCCACCGAAGGCACTGACCGGGTCGCACGCGTTGGCCTGGTGATAGGCCTGCTCGATGGTGTCGGCAATGGCGACACCGCACGGGTTGGCGTGCTTCACGATCACGCCCGCCGGGCGACCGAAGCGCTGCACCAGCTTCCATGCAGCTTCGGTGTCGTAGAGGTTGAGGTAGCTCAGTTCCTTGCCCTGGTGCTGCACCGCGGTGTCCCACCAGCTCGTGGCACCGGCCAGCCGGTAGCGGGCGCCCTGCTGGTGCGGGTTCTCGCCGTAGCGCAGTGTCTGCGCGCGCTCCAGCGAGAGGTGCAGCCCGGCGGGCAGCGCTTCGGGTGTTTCGGGCGACGGCGCGTCGAACCAGTTTGCGATGGCAGCGTCGTAGGCGGCGATGGCGGCGAACGCGTCGCGTGCCAGCCGACGGCGAGTACCTGCGCCGAGCTGTCCGTCGCGTTCGATCTCGGCGAGCACCAGTGGGTAGTCGGCGGGGTCCACCACCACACCGACGTGCGCGTGGTTCTTCGCCGCCGCGCGCACCATGGCGGGCCCGCCGATGTCGATCAGCTCGATGCTGGGGTTGCTGCTGAACGGGTACAGGTTCACCACGACGAGATCAATGGGCTCGATGCCATGCTGTGCCATGTCGGCGAGGTGCTGCTCGTTGGTGGGGTCGGCGAGCAGGCCGCCGTGCACCTTGGGATGCAGCGTCACCACACGGTGGTCGAGGATGGCCGGCAACCCGGTGATGTCGGCCAGGTCAGTGACCTCCACGCCTGCGGCAGCGACCGCTGTTGCGGTGCCACCGCTACTGACGATCCGCCAACCGGCCGCGTGCAACCCTGCGGCCAACTCGACGATGCCGGACTTGTCGTACACGGAGAGCAACGCGGTGGGCATGTTCCCCACGGTACGCGCCGCAGGAGTCACGACGCGGGAACCCTGAACAGGCTGTAAAGCGGTGGACGACCAGCCGCTCGCCTCGCTGCACCCAGTGGCTGTCGACTGCACAGACGACCAGCGCCCGGTGCGGCGCGGGTGCGCGATCGGTGCTCTGCGACGGTGTACGGTTCGCGTCACCTGAGTTCGAATTCATCGAGCACTAACGGGAGGAAATCCGTGGACCTCAGCAAGTTCAAAACATCCGATTGGTTGAAGGTCGGCGGCGGCGTCGCAATGCTCGTCGCTGGCTTCCTCAAGTGGTGGGGTCCCGACTGTAAGGGGGTCGGCGAGTGCGAAGCCGCCGTCGACAGCCTCGGGCTGAACGCATCGGCGTTCGATCTCACGTTCACTGGCCTGTTCCCGTGGCTCTTCGTGGTGGCCATCGGTGTCCTCGCGTTTCTCGCAGCCGCCGGAATCTTCAAGCTGCCGGGCAGCCTGCCGTGGCCCATCATCTTCCTGGCGGTCGCCGCACTGAGCTTCCTGCTGGTGCTCATCCGCGTGATCTTCGATCCGTACGACTCGGCATTGGGTGCCGATAGCTTCAGCCGCGGCATCGGACTGTACTTGGCGCTCATCGCAGCTGGCGCCAGCGCGGCCGGCTCGTTCCTGGGCTTCAAGGAGTCGGGCGGCGACATCGGCGACCTCACCGACATGAACAAGCTCAAGGGCCAGTTCGGTGGCGGTGCGTCCGGTGGTGGAACTCCCCCGCCCCCGCCGCCCCCCGGCATGACCCCGCCGCCGCCCCCGCCGCCGCCCATGGGCTGAGCGCCACATCGGCATCACACACTGGAAAGAACCCCGCCGTGTGGCGGGGTTCTTTCGCGTCGGACCACACGTCAGTTCGTGGGGACGTCGGTGCTCCACTGCGGCCA